>Ga0209402_10006172_pt1 | contig 10539 bp, 8 predicted proteins | sample ArcticOcean_MG_C_3_FD_187437 | JGI IMG/M metagenome (GOLD analysis project Ga0209402, IMG submission 187437) | Marine microbial communities from western Arctic Ocean - ArcticOcean_MG_CB8_126 (SPAdes) (version 2) | ecosystem: Environmental > Aquatic > Marine > Oceanic | place: Arctic Ocean... | reverse complement strand
GGTCTTGATAAAGATCACATCAAGAACATAGATAAAGAAGCGATGGGTGGTTTCAGCAAAGACCAATTCCGAAATATTTCCAAGGAAGCGATGGCTGGTCTTGATAAAGATCACATCAAGAACATAGATAAAGAAGCGATGTCAGGTTTTGATAAAGACCAATTCCGAAATATTTCCAAGGAAGCGATGGCTGGTCTTGATAAAGATCACATCAAGAACATAGATAAAGAAGCGATGGGTGGTTTCAGCAAAGACCAATTCCGAAATATTTCCAAGGAAGCGATGGCTGGTCTTGATAAAGATCACATCAAGAACATAGGCAAAGAAGCGATGGGTGGTTTCAGCAAAGACCAATTCCGAAATATTTCCAAGGAAGCGATGGCTGGTCTTGATAAAGATCACATCAAGAACATAGGCAAAGAAGCGATGTCTGGTTTCAGCAAAGACCAATTCCGAAATATTTCCAAGGAAGCTGTGTCTGGATTTACTGGGGATCAACTGGCGAACATAGAATTTGAAGCTATGGGAGGTTTTAATAAAGAACATCTAAAAAATATAGAAGATGTATCTGTGTCAAAATTGAAGAAAGAGCATCTGGAAAATCTAGATCCTGACGCTGCCGAGGGGCTTTCCGGGGGTCACATCAAGAATTTGGATCCCGATGCGGTCAAAGGATTTAACCGGAAACATATGAAGAGGATTTCTCAAGAAGCCTTGGCTGAAATCAATGTCGAGCAAGTTAAGAACCTTAACCAAAGCTCAAAGGAAGGTTTAAAGGATAGTGTTTCTTCATTTGAGAGTTTTGATATTTCAGTGAAAAAAGAACTCGTTAAAGATAAGGTCAGATTATTAGGAGGGGTCGGATCGTTCTCCGAATTCATTACACAAAGAATGGATTCTGACCCTGGAGCCTCCGATCAAAAGGCAGAATCTGGATGGGATTTAGAGGTACTAAACAAAGTAAAAAATGCCTCCGCAGACAAAGGGACCGTTGGTTCTACCAGTGCTGAAATAAAGGGAATTTTTGGTGGAGACAGTAGCAAAGGAAATGTCTTGGAGGAAGGAGCGACATCTCGGATCAAAGCCAAATTCGGTAAGCTCAAGATATTCAAAGCTGATAAATAGTCTAATTTGAAGAATTAAATTGCTTTTCCTGAAGGGTAGATACATTTTTTGTCCTTCCTCAATTTGACATGTCGGGCAAGGGAAGGTAAAGTTTGCGCCCTATGAAACCGCACGAATTAAGTCAGGATTACAACATTATTTTCGCGCATATGATGTGTTGCGTTATGGGAAGCTGTATGACCTGATTCAGCGGGGAATCGATAAAACAAAACCCCTCCTGAGTCATTAGGCGGGGTTTTTTTTTGTCCTATGAGTTTGTTGAAAATTCAGATAGGTAAATCGGATGAAGTTCAAAAATTAAGGAGATACTATGAGTGAACAGAGATTTGAAACTTTGCAATTGCATGCCGGTCAAAGCCCAGACCCAGCGACTAATGCACGGGCTGTCCCAATATATCAAACAACTTCATTTGTGTTTGATAATGCGGAACATGGGGCTAATCTTTTCGCGCTGAAAGAATTCGGGAATATTTATACACGTATTATGAATCCCACCACAGACGTGTTTGAGAAAAGGGTAGCTGCATTGGAAGGGGGAGTGATTGGACTGGCGACTGCTTCAGGACAAGCATCTCAATTCGCTGCAATTGCAAACATGATGCAGGCTGGAGATCATATGGTCTCCACCTCATACTTATATGGCGGTACATACAATCAATTCAAAGTGCAATTCCCAAGATTGGGCATAAACGTAAGTTTTACTGACGGGGATGAACCCGAGAAATTCGAAGCACTAATTAAAGAGAACACAAAGGCTCTTTATGTCGAATCTATGGGAAATCCAAAATTCAATATCCCTGATTTTGAAGCCTTAGCTGAATTAGCACATTCTCATGGAATACCTTTGGTAGTAGATAACACTTTAGGCGCGGCGGGTGCTCTCATCAGACCCATCGATCATGGTGCCGACGTAGTTGTACAAAGTGCAACAAAATGGATAGGAGGCCATGGGACCAGTATTGGTGGTATCGTAGTGGACGCTGGGACATTTGATTGGGGTAATGGCAAATTTCCCCTATATACAGAACCTAGCGAAGCCTACCACGGTTTGGTCCACTGGGATGCATTTGGTTTTGGCAGTGACATTTGCAAAATGCTTGGCGTTCCTGAAGACCGTAATATAGCCTTTGGATTAAGGTCCAGAATAGAAGTGCTCCGAGACTATGGTGCTGCGCTGAGCCCTTTCAACTCTTTTCTATTGATTCAAGGTTTAGAGACACTGTCCTTGAGAGTCGAAAGACATGGATCTAATGCTCTCGAACTTGCGAAATGGTTGGAATCCAACGCGAAAGTTGAATCAGTAAATTACCCAGGGTTGGATTCTAGTCCATATAAAGCAGCTGCCGAGAGATATGTTGAAAGAGGATATGGTTCTATGTTGACTGTAAGTCTCAAAGGCGGTTACGAAGATGCAGTCCAATTTATTGATAATCTTGAACTGGCAAGCCACCTTGCTAATGTCGGAGATGCCAAGACTTTGGTAATTCACCCTGCCTCAACAACCCACCAGCAGTTGTCTGAAGAAGAACAATTATCTTCAGGAGTTGAGCCTACAATGGTTAGAGTCTCTGTAGGACTTGAACATATTGATGATATTAAAGAGGATTTCCAACAAGCTTTGGATTCTATAAAATAGGGGATTGTAGGGTCGTATGATCTTATCCAAAGATCATACGACCCTAAATTAGCTTTAAGGTGTGCAATGGCTCTTGTAGTAAGACCGGATTATCATGCAATACCCACGATAGAAAAAAATGGCCTTGACTGGATTTCAACACAGGAATCTAACAAACAGGGCCGGACCCCCCTGCGCATCGGAATATTAAACATCATGCCCCTCGGCGAACAATATGAGATGAATATATTGAATCCCCTCGGTTTATCTCTTGTAGATATCGCACCTGTGTGGATAAAACTAGAGTCTCACTCTTATAAAACATGGCCAGAAGGCCATGTTGAACGTTTGTACTTCACTTATTCTGAGGCTGTTAAAGACGAAAAGTTGGATGGACTAATAGTGACGGGAGCTCCAGTTGAACACCTGGATTTTGAAGAAGTCAATTATTGGGATGAAATATCCGAACTTATTGGGGATGCCAGGCATCATTCCTATAGTACATTAGGCTTGTGTTGGGCTGGCTTTGCACTTGCCAAACTTTCAGGGGTTGAAAAAATAACCTTTGAAAGAAAATTATTTGGCGTTTATGAATTAGATAATCTGGCCCTTAATCATCCGATTATGGGAGCTTTGGATGATAAATTTGTGTGTCCGCAAAGCAGGTTTGCTGGGTTTGAAGATCAAGAGGTAATAGAAGCTGTCGATAGAGGGGACCTTAATGCTTTGGCATATGGGAAGGAATCAGGCTACTCGATCCTCGAGACCCCTGATCATAAGCACTTAATGCACATTGGGCATCCTGAATATAACAAAGGGCGTCTCGCCCACGAAGCTAGGCGTGACCAAGGAAATCCGAAGGTACCAAATATTGAAAATTTCGATTTCGACAACCCACTGAATAGATGGCGTATGCACAGAAACACTTTTTTCCAAAGCTGGATTAATTTTGTTGCACAAGAATCCAAAGGTATTGGAAAAATGACCCGATATTAGTAATCTAAGACTTGGTACACCCAAACTTGATGCATAACGTCAGGTTCTCCAACCGGCAACGGTCGGAACTCCTCACTAACTTCTATAATCTTCCAAATTTTTTTCTTTGCCATTTCTTCTTGTTTTTCTTTGAATCCATTATTTAAATACACATCGGTTCGTATTGTGAATACAATATATCCGTTGGGTTTGGTTATTCTCACCAATTCGTCAAAGGATTCAGGAGTGGCGTGGCCTAGGGTCATTACCCCCACACTGATCACGCCGCCGAATACGGCAGAATCATATTCTAGAGGTTCGCCAAGGGTCATTTGATCAAGCTGTGCATAAACACCTTTACGGTCAGCCTGCTCCAGCATACCTCTCGACATATCCATTCCTGTTAGATTTTGGAATCCATGCGTAGCTAATGCCATACCGACTAGGCCAGTTCCTGCTCCGGCATCAAGAACGAGCGAGTCGGGTCGAACGTGTTTGGCTAGAAAGTCGGCTGCTGTTTTGGGTGCAGTCCAGCCAAAATTTTCTGTCAAATCTTTATCATAATTCTTGGACCATTCGTCATACCTTTTAGTTAATTCTGAGTTATTCCTAGAGGAATAGACCCATTGGACTCGATTCTGATCTTGTTCTGTCATCTATATCCTCAAATATTTCCAATGTGGTTTTACCATCTTTATCGATTAGATTAACAGAAGGTGTCTTCATGCTTTCTTTTACTATATAAGTTGATGTATTAACATGAGTCACGTTTGATAGGAGGAAGAATGAAAATTGGTATTAGTATGAGTGCGACGACCTCAATGGGAGATTTCGGGGTAATAGCCAGGAAGATTGAAGATTTAGGTTTTGATTCAGTATGGTTACCAGAGCATCCGGTAATGCCTGTAAATCATAAATCTGTCTACGGAGGAACTTCTGACGGATCAATCCCGAAGCAGATGTATCTCGGAGTCAATCCGTTGATTGCTCTTTCTAGGGCCTCATCTGTAACAACAAATTTAGGAATCGGAACAGCCGTTAATTTAATTACAGAACATAATCCTTTGGATTTGGCCAAACTAATTGCTACATTGGATTTTTATTCAGGCGGTAGGTTTTTATTTGGAATAGGGACTGGGTGGTTTAGAGAGGAGGCTGATATTATGGGGGCTGATTTTGATCACAGATGGACGCAGGCTAAAGAATATGTTTTAGCTATGAAGGAAATTTGGACCAAAGAAGAAGCTGAATTTCATGGTAAATATATAGATTTCCCTCCGATAGTTTGCAACCCTAAGCCAGCTCAGACTCCTCACCCTCCAGTATTGCTGGGAGGCAACGCTAAAAATGTTTTGAAACGGGTAGCAAAGTGGGGGGACGGATGGCTTCCTATTAGCCTATCTCCTGAAGATATTGTTAAGGCTAAACAGGAGCTTATAGAACTTTGTGATGTTGAAGACAGGGACCCTTCTACTATTCAAATAACTATGCATAGCCTTCCTCCCGATAAAGGATTGATTTCTAGGTTCCAAGAAGTCGAGGTCGATAGAGTACTTGTAGGGGTCGTTTCAGCCACACAAGAGGAAATTTTTGAAGAGCTGGAAATTATTGCTCAATCTATTTTGGTCAGTAGTTAATTATGTGGCCTAAGAATGAAAAGCAAAAACAGCTTTTGGAAAAGTCCAAAAGAATAGCAAATTACATATCTCCAACTTCTTTCAAGCATGACCGCGATGGTTCATTTCCACATGAGCATTTCCAATTTATGCGCGAAATAGGATATCTAGCGGCGGCCGTTCCGGAAACTTATGGTGGTCCCGGCTATGGGTTGACTGATATTCTTCTCGCCCAATTTGAAATTGGTACTGGGGATGGATCGACTGCCTTAGCGGTGGGTATGCATCATATGGTAGTTGGAACCGAGGCGATTGCTAAAAAATGGCCCGATTCAATAAGGAAAAGAGTTTTTAGTGAAGTGATTTCAAAAGGTGCTCTCCTTAACAACATTGCCTCTGAACCCGACCTGGGTTCACCTCAAGGAGGAGGAAGGCCTTCCACCACGCTAATTCCGAATGGGGAAGGTAAGTGGGATTTAGAAGGGCGTAAAACCTGGTCTACACTTGCTCCAGAATTAACATATGCCATAATTTTTGCAGCTGTAGAAGACGGGACAGGTGATACTGCACGGGTGCTGCAAAGCATGGATGCTAAAGGGGTTTTCATAGAGGAGACTTGGGATTCAATGTCAATGCGCTCCACAGGATCTCATGACATTATTTATAAAGCTGTAAGGGTAAAGGATGAGGACTTTCTATTCAGGTCGAATCATAAGAATTCTATCGGTGACCCGATTGGTGGCTCAGCCTGGTTTCCTCTCATGACGAGTGCCGCAAATTTAGGGGTTGCGAATGCAGCTCGAAATTATGCAATAAATTTCGCCATGAATCGAAAGCCAACGGGAGCCTCAGGTCCGATATCAAAAATACCTCACGTCAGGGACCAAATCGGTCGTATGGAATCCAAGCTCATCATATCTAAAAGAGCTCTATTTTCTTTTTCGGAAGACTGGGAAAATTACCCTGAATCCCAACCAGAGCTTTTCCGTGAAATTGGTACTATTAAGACAAAATCCATCGACTCGGCGATAGAAATCACAGATCTAGCGATTAAGATAGTCGGGGGAGTAGGGTTAGAGAAATCTCGCCCACTTGAACGATACTTTAGAGATGTCAGGAGCGGCTTGTTTAATCCTCCTATCGAAGGTAGGGCTTTGGAACAATTAGCTTCGGCAATATTAGATTAACCTAGTATGGAGTGATTACATGTCAATTCGCTTTATCCAAATGGCAGACCCTCAATTTGGAATGTTCTCTTCTATTAGTAAATTGACGGAAGAGGAAGCAATTTCAAGGTCACGTGAAGGATTGACCCTAAACTATGTGGAACAGGCATTCGATGGGTTTGAACCGGAGACAAAACTATTCACGAAGGCTATTCAGTATGCGAATGAATACAAACCTGATTTTGTAGTTATATGTGGAGATATGGTCAATGAAGCTGACTCAGATGACCAGAGAAAGGAACTGTTCAGGATAACTTCTCAATTAAACAAAGACATCCCGATCTACTGGGTGGCTGGGAACCATGATGTTGGGAATACTCCAACCCCAGATTCTTTAAATAGCTACAGGAGGTTATTTGGTGAGGATAATTACTCATTTCAAATGGAAAATTATTACTTTATCACCATAAATAGCTCAGTATGCTCGGACCCTGCGCTAATTCCTGGGGAATGGGATTCATTAATTGTGTTTTTAAAAAACGAACTCGAGAAAGCATCGAATATGAATGCAACCCATAAAATAGTTTTCCTTCATCACCCTCTGTTTTTAGAAACTCCAGATGAGCCGGATAATTATTTCGTTATCCCTTTCCCGAGAAGGCAGGAAATTATTTCTCTTTTGGATCAAAATGAGGCCTCTGCCGTGTTTTCGGGCCATCTTCATAGAAATAACTATCGAAACCTTAAGGGGATCGAATATGTTTCGACAGGCCCGGTTGGATATCCATTAGCCCACGATCCATCCGGTATTAGAATTGTCGATCTAGACGGTACGGGGTTAAGGCACCATTATTTAAGTTTGGAATAAACCGGATTTGCTTGAAATGGCATAGTAACAGTTCATCTTCATATAAAATTAAAAGGAAATTGTGAGTAGTCCTAGAATGTCAAAATTTCGAGAACTTATTGGGACCGGTCCCTAGGATTGGATTGGGTCGCATCTACTATCCCCAAAGACCTTAGATTTCTGGGTTTGCCTGGGGAATAACCGAGATCACATCTTATTATCCCCCAGTCAGCGATCAGCCTACCAAATGTTTTTCTAGAACCTTAGGGTCAAACTCTACTCCTAGACCTGGTCCTGTGGGAATTTCTATATATCCATTCTCAAAGACTATAGGATCCTTAAATATTTTCTTATGCAAAGATCCTTGGTTTGCTTCAGCAATCATAAAGTTTGGGGAACAAGTAGCCACCTGTATGGCCGCTGCGGCTGCCACGGGCCCACAATACATATGAGGTGCAATTACTGCATAGCTTGCCTCTGCCATAGCAGCAACTTTTTTCCCTACTAATATTCCTCCTGCTTGACCAATATCAATCTGAATAATCTGTGCCGCCTGCTTTCTCAATATCTCTGAAAACTGAAAAATAGTGGCTAGCCTCTCACCAGTAGCAATTGGGATGCTAGTATGAGCAGCTACTCTAGCCATCTCGTCTATGTTTTCAGGTGAAACAGGTTCTTCAAACCAAAATGGTTGGTATGGTTCTATCGCCTTTGCAACTCTTATGGCACTGTAGGTCGTTAACTGTCCATGTGTACCTAGCCCAACCTCAAGTTCATCGCCTACAGCAGACCTTATACTCTTGAAAATATTTTCCGCATAAGTTATTTCTTTTAAACTTATATCTCTAGGAACACCAGTTATTGGATGAAAAGGATCAAACTTACATGCAGTATTACCTTCTTTGAGTAACTGCTCCGCAACAGCTCCTGCATTTTCAGGTTTCCCTTCGGGTATAGGCGGCATGTAAGCATACGCTCTGAGCTTATCCCAACACTTCCCACCAAGCATATTGTAAATTGGTTGATTATTAGCTTTACCTACAATATCCCATAAGGCCATCTCTATTCCTGATATAACCATTCCGAAGTGTAGGCTGGGTAATCTGTAATCATGTCTACCGGCATACATATCGTAGTAAATCTTTTCAATATTGAAGGGATCTTGACCTATAACAAAAGCCTCAACAGTTTCGTGAACTAACTCTATTTGAGATTTAAAATCCTTCCAGGTCATTTTTCCTGTAAAAGAGCTTCCAGTGAGTTTTTCTCCGATTCCCACTATTCCTTCATCGGTAGATAGTTCCAAAATAAGGAAGTATTTACCGCCAACGTACCATTGTTCAGGTTGACCGCCTCCGCCAGTTCTTACTCCTGCTTCATTTTCGATAACATAAGTCTTTACACCTGTTACTTTCATAGGTTCTCCCGTTTTTCCAAAATTCACGAAGTCGAACGACTTTATATTGGGTAGGGTTTAGTGTCAATATCGGCTATATTTTAAGATTAAAATAGAGTGCCAGTTGATTTCACCAGTGCCAGCTTTCCAGGCCCTCAGACCACTCGTTACTCTTTGCAATCAGCCGAGTTTTAGTACGTTCTATGACAACCACAGTCAAGATAATCAATATTCCGACTCCCAAAGCCACCAGCGCCCCGTTCAAATCTGATAGTAGGAAAGCAACTTGATAAAGGATATTGAATATGAATATTAATGTTCCGCCGATAAAGACGGTTTTGAATTTTGCAAACAACCCCCATAAGGTTAGTAACACGCCTTCAATCCCAGCGAGTAACACAAAGAAAAGAACGTTTTCTTGTGAATATAGTGAAGACTGGAGGAATGAAGAGCAACCTAAGATTAGGACCCCCAGTATATTGGCTGCGGTACTAAGGCTCGGTTTCGCATTACTTCGCCGAACTTCGAAGAAAGCTAAAGCTAAGAGATACAAGCCTGCAGGAATAGTGTAGTACTGGATACCTGATAAATCTCTTCCGAGTACTTGTATGTACCAGCTAATTAATAAAGAAATTGCCGCAATGTAACCATTGGTCAAATTGCGCTCACTAATTGCTTTCCCAAGATAGAGTAATCCCAAGATGGAAATTACCGATGTTGGGGCAAGTAACTTTGCACCAGATCCTTGGAATTCAAAGAGGAAAGATAAAAACGTGAATCCTGCGGCAAATAAGGCTGTACGGTGAGCAGAGTTGTTTAGAGGATTGATCCATATTGCTAGATGAGATTCTGTCCTAAAGGTTAGAAATTTTCTGATCCCGATTGCGAGCCACCAAAAAACAAAACCTTGCATTGCCCATCCCACCGCTCGTGTCCCCCAAGTGCCTCCGACAATTCCGATTGCAAAAATATTTACTAGGAATATCAAGCCCATAGTGAGATAGGGTATGAAGCGAGACTTACTAATTGTAGCGACTAAAATAGAAAGTATGGCGTATATTACACATACAGTTAACCCCTCCCAGCTATCCCAAGTGTCCCAGCCAGATAACACAATACTTAGAAGGGCATCGAAAAGTACAGCCATGCCAACTGGGACATAAATTGGTAGCAACGAGCGATAGTTTTTGTTGTTGGAATTGAGTTCGTTCTGGAAACATAGGAAGATAAATAGGGCATAAAATACAGCGAAAACCGAAAGTAGTAATCCAGCTACATTAGTACTGATTTCAAATCCGGAATAGGTTAATGTTGTGTAAACGGCGGCATGCATTGTTACTGAGCAAAGATAAAGCCATAAACGGTTTTGGCCTCTAATAACTGCCAATCCAAACCCTGTCGAACTAATCCACCAAACTACAGGTACGAAAAATGGCAACCAGGATTGAATTTCAAAAACAAATCGAAGCCCGGAAATTATCCATACGGGTATTAATAACATGGCAGCAAATTTTGCGACGATATGAAATTCAGATAATGAGATAGACCGTTCAGGAACCACCTTATTAAAGGTTAATTTTGGTGGTAGCCGTAAGAATAACTTTAAAGAGACCAACCTAGGTTTGATGTAGGCATAGCGCAGCAACTTTGAAACCGACAGTAGAGACAAAATGATAATTGGCAGAGTAGTCACATAGGATTTGGTAACTATTCCTGAAAGCTCTCCTTCCTGATCCTGTGGCAGCGATAAGATTAGAGAGGTGAATATAAGTAAAATTGACCATGAAATAACTCCATTG
>Ga0209402_10006167_pt1 | contig 10546 bp, 5 predicted proteins | sample ArcticOcean_MG_C_3_FD_187437 | JGI IMG/M metagenome (GOLD analysis project Ga0209402, IMG submission 187437) | Marine microbial communities from western Arctic Ocean - ArcticOcean_MG_CB8_126 (SPAdes) (version 2) | ecosystem: Environmental > Aquatic > Marine > Oceanic | place: Arctic Ocean... | reverse complement strand
GTCGCGTAGCCATAGGAAAGTCTTGCCGTCCCCCTAGGCAAGGTTTCCGGGCTTTCCGGATGGACGGCGAGGAACTGGTGCGTCAGGGGGTAGTGCGTCCTGACTTCAAACGGCCCCAGCCCGGTGTTTGGCGTACGCGCAAAGGTCGCACCACTCCACCCTAGCAGTCCGAGCAGAAGGAACAGAATATGCTTTGGCCTCATTTCTTGGTCACACGACTCCATGCTCCCCAAACCGACGGGGGAAGTGATTGGACATAGTTCCAGTTCTGACATCGGCAGGACGCCCGAAAACTTGAGGGAAAACGTAGCAAAAACGGGGATGGCGAAACTGAACGAGATGGTCCGGGAATTCCGGAACTCGGTGAACCAGAGCGTGGAGGGACTGGCGTTGCTGTTGGGAATGCCACCGGAGGACTATGCACGACTGGAGGAGGACTGGATTCCTCCGGATGATGTCCTTGAACGGCTCTGCTCGCTCTTCGAGTGGAACTTTCAGGACACCAAGCGCAGTGCTCTGCAATCCACCGGAGAACCCGCTGAGTCCCAAGCTCCAAGCCCCTCGCCTAAACTTCTACAGTCTGGCCTCCCACCCAAATTCTCAGAGATGTTGCGGGAAGCACGGGAAACGGTGGGGCAGTCTCCGGAAGGCGTGGCCACTCTGCTGGGCATCGACTCGCAGTTCTACCTCTCGATTGAACAAGGACTCACCCCGAGCGACGACCTGCTCCAGCAGATTTGTTCGCTCTTCCACTGGAACTACCGTCACGTCCGGCAGCGACTCATCAACCGCAACGCCGCCATGTTGTTCCAGAGGCCAACCGACAGCACACCTCCGGAAACGACAGAAACGGCTCTGGCTCCTGCACCCGGACCTGCGCTGGGAACACGAATTCAGGAGCAGCGTGAAGCGGTGGGGCAAACATTGGACGGGCTTTCGATTCTGCTCGAAATCAGCCCGGAGTTTCTGGCAGACCTCGAAAGCGGCGTGACGAATCCGGATGCCGCCCTGTTGCGCCGCATTGCCACACTGTTTCAGTGGAACTTCCACGAACTCCAGCTTGCCGAACTAAAACGCCGACTTCCAGATTTCCACCCTGCGGTGATGCGCCTGCCCAACGACGCGCAACCCCAGCAGCGCCAGCGACTCAAAAGCTTGCAAGACGCCATCGCCGAACCGTGGCTGCGGCTCACGGCCAAACAGCAGGAATCCGTCCTCGCGCAACTCGAACTCATCCGGGACACGGTGCGGGCGTTGGGGCACTCCGCCTGCGGCGCCAGCAGCAAAACCTCCCGCCGCCTCCGAACCGGAACCCAAATCCGGAAAAACCAAACCATGACTTGGATGAAACATTCCCTCCTTTCGCAAAGGGGGGGCAGGAGAGATTTTCGGTTCGTTCTCGCACTTGCACTCTGTGTCGGACTGGCCTCTCCGCTTTCCGCCCAAGCCTTGCTCAAGCTCGGCTCCGCACGTCCGGACGAGGTGTTGACCTATGAGGAGGAAACGCTCTCCAGCACCACGGTACGGGACAACAACAGCACGACCATTGACGGCAGCCGCCTTGGACTCACCACACGCCGCAGGTCTGTCAACCTCTACTTCCTCTATGCCTACGACGATCTCAACCTACTCAGCTACGAGGGCAACACCGCGCTGGCCTCAGCGCTTTCCGACAATCTCACAGTTTCAGCCTCCGGCTCCGACCTCCCGGCCACACTTCAGGAGCGCGGCTGGTTTGTCTACTTGCCGCTGGGCATTGGCAGCACCCGGCTGCAACTCCGGGGTGGGTCTGCACTGGCTTCTGACACGAAGGATGTGAGTTCGGCGGATTTCCACACCTTCATGTCGCTGCTGTTCACGCTGAACCGCAAATCCAGCAACCGCCTCAGCATTGGAGCATTTCGGCAGGCGTTTCTCGGCGTGTTGGGGGATTGGATTCCCCTTGCTCAGTTTGAGTCGATTTCCTCAAATTCCGCATGGTCCCTCGGTTTCATCCACGTTCCGGGCTACTACGACCAGCCCGTGTATCCCTACTTCAGCTACGATCTGGCATCAAATTCCAACATTGCGCTGGAACTGATTTATCCTCGCAAGTTCTCACTGTTCGCGTTTTTCGCTCACCGCTGGTCGCTCTTGCTGGAATTGGAGAAGGAATCAAGCTACTATCGTTTAAGCCAATCAAATCCGTGGAACAGCACAGTGCTGCGCTCAGAACAGTTCCGGCAACTCTTGCGCATCAACTACCACCTCTTCGAAAACATCACCCTTGGGGTGGGTTCCGGAAACAGTATGGACCGTCGCTTCACCCTCTACGACAAGAACCTCAAGGAATTGCGCAAGATCTCTCCGGAAGTGACCGCGCTCCACCAAGGGCACGTTGCCTTCACGGTTTATTTTTGATTCTGTCGTACATGAAATCATGCACTAAACGAGCTTTGGAAAGACGGTAGCGCCGTCGAGCAACATCCCAATGTCTGCTCCGGAGAACTTGTGTTTCGCGCAACTCGCATTCCCATTCGCGCACTGTTTGAAAACCTTCGAGACGGCGCAAGCGTTGAGGACTTTCTGGAGTGGTTTCCCGGAGTTCCCTCACAGTCCATTGAGTCTGTTCTTGAACATGAGGTGCCTTGCTGAAGCCTCGCACCGCTTGCTGAAAATTCTCTTCGATCAGGGAACTCCGGTTCCACTGAGGAAGCACTTGGGAACATCAGGTAATTACAGCCTATGAGCAACAGTGGGATGCCCTGTCGAATGGAGACTTGCTCACCGCAGCAGAATCTGAGGGGTTTGACGTGTTGGTCACGACAGACCAAAATCTCCAATACCAGTAAAACTTGAGCGATCGTCAGATTTCCATCGTCGTGCTGACTTCAATTTCTTGGCCTCGAATGCAGCGTGTATTGGACGAGATCACTAAAGCGATCAATCAGGTTGCTGAGACCAAATACCAAGAAATTGACATTCCCTGAACCTGTTCTATCCAAAGTTTTCAAACATGACCCAATCCACCTTTCGTTTCTCCATTGACCGAGGTGGAACCTTCACCGATGTTTATGCCGAGGTTCCGGGCAAGCCGGAATTCCGGGTGGTCAAGCTGCTTTCTGAAGACCCGCAGAACTACCCAGACGCGCCCCGCGAGGGCATCCGTCGCATTTTGGAGGAAGTCACCGGAAAGACCTTCCCGAAGGAGAGCTTTTCTGCCGCAGCAGTCGAGTGGATTCGCATGGGAACGACCGTTGCCACCAACGCCTTGCTGGAACGCAAGGGGGCACGCACGGCATTGGTGATCACGCAGGGTTTCCGGGATTTGCTCCAGATTGGCAACCAAACTCGACCCAAACTCTTTGATCTGGAAATCCGGAAACTGGATTTGCTCTATGAGCAGGTGATTGAAGTCGAAGAACGTGTGCGGTTGCTGCAAAAAAAAGAGGCAGAAGGTAATAGGGAGAAGGCCGAAGACACGAGGCTAGAAATCATTGAAGGAACAACAGGCGAGCAATTTGTGGTCTTGGCAAAACCAGATTTGGATGTGATTCGTCCAAAACTTCAGGAGGTTTATGATTCCGGAATCCGCGCACTTGCTGTCGTCTTCACGCACGCTTATGCGGTTCCGGACCACGAACAGTGGCTTGGGGAACTCGCGAGAGAGATCGGCTTCACACAGATTTCACTTTCGCATGAGGTCATGCCGATGGTCAAGATGGTCGCCCGTGGCGATACCACAACCGTGGACGCCTACCTCACCCCGCACATCCGCAACTACCTCGACAGCTTCCGGGCGGGATTTTCGGACGGGCTGGAAAGCTCACAACTCTTGTTCATGCAGTCCGATGGCGGACTCACCGGCGCCGATCACTTCAAGGGCAGCAACGCCATCCTCTCCGGACCTGCAGGCGGCGTGGTGGGGTACGCTCGGACGACGTCAATTAAGAACTTCAACCGCCAACTGCCGATTATCGGTTTCGATATGGGCGGCACCTCCACCGATGTGTCGCGCTACGGCACTGACTACGAACTGACGCACGAAACCGAAACCGCCGGAGTTCGCATTCAAGCGCCGCAAATGCACATCAAGACCGTGGCCGCAGGTGGTGGTTCCCGACTTTTCTTCCGGAATGGACTCTTCGAGGTCGGTCCAGAATCGGCGGGGGCGCACCCCGGCCCGGTCTGCTACCGCAAACACGGACACCTCGCCATCACCGATGCCAATCTCGTCCTCGGACGATTGCATCCGGGCTACTTTCCAAAAATCTTTGGCCCCACCGAAGATCAAGCGCTTGATGTCGAAGCCACTCGCAGTGCCTTTGCAAAACTGACTGTGACAATCAACGCTCACTCCCGTGAACGCGGGCTTCCAGAAATGAGTGCAGAGCAGGTCGCGTTGGGCTTCGTCCGCGTCGCCAACGAAGTGATGGTGCGGCCCATCCGTGAAATTTCTGTGATGCGCGGGTTCGACACTAAGGAACATGTCCTCGCCTGTTTCGGCGGAGCCGGAGGCCAACACGCCTGCGCCATTGCCCGCGAACTTGGCATCTCACGCATCTTCATCCATCGCTTCGCCGGCGTCCTCTCGGCTTACGGCATGGGACTCGCCAACATTGTGGAGGAACGGCAGGAACCCGCCGCGTTGGTTTATGATGCCGACACCAAATCAACATTATCGGCGCGACTCAATTCGCTGAACACAGTAGCCACAAACGCATTACTTCAACAGGGTTACCCTCAAAGCCAAATCGAGAGCAAACGTTTCCTCAATCTGCGCTATCAGGGTACCGACACCGCATTGATGATTCCGGAACCGGAGTCGTTAACTTACAACGCAGAACTAACCAATTGCAGTCTGGGCTTTGCCAATTCGAGCCCGGAACTGCAATCTTCGGCAGGGTCATTCCCGGACTACGGCCAAGCGTTCCGGGAAATCTACCGCCGCGAGTTCGGTTTTGAACTCGTCAACCGCGACATTTTGGTGGACGACGTGCGGGTGCGGGTGACCGCTAACTCTCCGAGCTTGCAAAAGTTCCCGATTGCCAACAAATCCGGAACGCCGCAACCCGACAGCCAAACTCGTTGCTACTTTGAGAGCGGCTGGCACGACACGCCGATTTTCCTGCTCGATCAACTCGGCGCTGGGCAACGGCTCGACGGCCCGGCGATTCTCATGCAGGACACCTCAACGATCCTCATCGAACCCGGATGCTTTGCTGAAATCACTGAATTCGGCGATGTCGTCATCACCGTTGAAACCAAAACCCAACGTGAGATCGGCACCCAATCGGACCCGATTCAACTGTCCATCTTCAGCAACCTCTTCATGTCCATCGCAGAGCAGATGGGCCGCACGCTCCAGCGCACCGCGATTTCGACAAACATCAAGGAACGCCTCGATTTCTCCTGCGCGATTTTTGACGAATCCGGAGGTTTGGTTGCCAACGCTCCGCATGTTCCCGTGCATCTTGGAGCCATGAGCGATGCTGTGCGACGGCAGATTGAACTCCAGGGCAATCAACTCCGGGAAGGTGATGTGCTGGTTTCCAACCACCCCATTGCCGGGGGGAGCCACCTTCCGGATATCACGGTCATCACTCCAGTGTGGCGCGACGGACACCCGATTTTTTTCATCGCCAGTCGGGGGCATCATGCGGACATCGGTGGTATTTCTCCTGGCTCCATGCCTCCGTTCTCCCGCAAGCTCCTCGAAGAGGGTGTGTGCATCAAGAGCTTCAAACTCGTGGAAAATGGCGTGTTCAACGAAGAGGGCATCACCGAGTTGCTGCTCGAACCCGGCACACTGCCACGAGGTCCGGGCGAAGCGTCCATGAGCGGAGCGCGACAGCTTTCCGATAATCTCTCTGATCTCAAGGCGCAGGTCGCTGCCAATCAACGCGGCATTGATCTCTTGCTGGAGATGGTGGAGCATTACTCGCTCGACGTGGTGCAGGCGTACATGCAGCACATTCAGGCCAATGCGGAAGCAGCGGTGCGTCAGATGCTCACGGACTTGTCGGAACGCGAAGGGCTCAAGAAGGTGGATTCACTTTCGGCGCAGGATTTTCTCGATGACGGCAGCCCCATCGTGCTGAAAATCACCATTGACCGTCGGGATGGCAGCGCGGTGTTTGATTTCACCGGCACGGGTCCGGAGCTTTGGGGCAATCTCAATGCGCCTCGGGCGGTCACGAATTCTGCAATCCTCTACGGCCTGCGCTGCCTCATCCCACAAGATATTCCGCTCAATCAAGGTTGCCTGAACCCCATCAAAGTGATTGTTCCGGAGGGCACCCTGCTTTCGCCCTCGGAACATGCGGCAGTGGTTGGCGGCAATGTTCTCACTTCGCAGCGTGTCACCGATGTCATCTTCCGTGCCTTTCACGCCTGTGCCGCCTCACAGGGTTGCACCAACAACTTCACCTTCGGTAACGAACACTTCGGCTACTACGAAACCATCGGCGGAGGCGCCGGAGCTGGAGCCTCATGGCATGGGCAGTCCGGAGTCCACACCCACATGACCAACACGCGCATCACCGATCCAGAAATTCTGGAGCGGCGCTTTCCCGTGATGCTCCGCGAGTTCTCCATCCGCCAAGGCACGGGTGGTGACGGAAAATTCCGAGGCGGCGACGGACTGGTCCGGGAAGTTGAGTTTCTGGAACCGCTCAATGCGGCGATCCTCTCCGAACGCCGAGTGTACGCGCCCTACGGACTTGACGGAGGGGAACCCGGAACCTGTGGGCGCAATCTTTTCCTGCGCAAGGACGGCACCACGCTTTCCCTCGGTGGCAAGAACGAAATCCACGCCGAAGCCGGAGAACGCTTCCGCATCGAAACACCCGGCGGCGGCGGCTACGGCACCCCTGACAAGAAATCCAAATGACCAAAACTGGAAGTTGCCTCTGCGGAAAAACCACCTACCGTGTGGATTCACTCAACAAGGATATCGTCTGGTGCCATTGTACGATGTGCCGCCGTGCATCGGAGACCGCCGCTGTTCCGTGGATGACCGTCTCGCGCAATGAATGCCACTGGACCGGGGACGCGCCTCAAAAATTTCAGTCCTCGGATCACGGCACCCGTTACTTCTGCGGCACTTGCGGTTCGCCGCTCGCATTTTGCGCGACCAAGCATCCGGACGATCTCGATCTTACCGTCTCCACTCTGCAAAACCCGGAGCAGTTTGCTCCCGTCCGGCATGTCTCGACCTCCACCCGCCTGCCGTGGTGGCCTGCCGATGACTTGCCCGCCAAAATTGAAATTCCAGAACAGTCCGGCTAGGGTTATGATTCTGACCACCTGAGAAACTGCCATGTCTGAAACAACCCTGTCCCTCACCGAATTGCGAGCACAGATTCGTAGCCGTGCCTGGACCACCTTGACTTCCGGAGTCGCCAAGGGCTTTGTGCAGGGGAATCTGGTGATGCTCCCCAAAAGCCATGCGTTTGAGTTTCTGCTCTTCTGCACGCGCAACCCCAAACCGTGTCCCATTCTAGATGTGTTGGAACCGGGGATGGTGGAACCCAGCATTGCCCCTGGAGCGGATTTGCGCACCGACTTGCCGCGCTACCGGATTTATAGAAACGGAGTTTTGACGGAGGAAGTGGAAGACGTAACTGCGTACTGCAATGGGGAGATGGTCAGTTTTCTGCTCGGATGCAGCTTCTCGTTTGAGCGCGCACTGCTGGAGGCAGGATTGCCGATCCGGAACATGGAGGAAGGCAAGAACGTTTCGATGTACATCACCAACCGCGCATGCGTTGCTGCTGGCCCCTTTCACACACCGATGGTCGTCAGCATGCGCCCGATGACCTCCGGACAAGCGGTGCGGGCCGCGCAGATCACCACGCGCTTCGAGCGCACCCACGGCGCTCCCATCCACTGGGGTGATCCGGAAATCCTTGGCATCCGCAATTTAGACGAGCCGGATTTCGGGGATGCCGTCACTCTCCACCCCGGCGAGATTCCTGTCTTTTGGGCATGCGGAGTTACCTCTGCGTTGGCAGCAACTTCAGCAGCCCTGCCGCTTGTCATCACCCACGCTCCCGGGCATATGTTCATCTCTGACCTACGGGACGAGGAGATGACACTGTTTTGAAAAAAACTGCTGTAAAATTAGACGGAGTTGCCCTGCGATTAGCAGGGAAAACTCAGGCGGGTTGTTCCTCGTAGCTGAGGGCGGGGGCACTCTCTTGGTGAGAGAAGGCGGAGTTGACTTCGCGGAGGTCCACCTTGTTCGCATCGGACATGCTGCGCATGGATTTCACGAACTGCTGGCGGGCCTCGCGGATTTCCTCGGCAGATGGTTTCTTGGCCTTGAGCGCAGAGACGATCGCCTTGCGCGTCTGCTCCGGGAAGCACAACACCACGGCTTCCTGAATAGACTTGTCGGCTCCGGAAATTGCGGTCACCACCACATCGGGCGGTAGCTTCCGGACCACCTCCACCAGCACCTCACGGGGTACGAAAGGGATGGAGTCGAAGATGAAGCAGCGGCTTTCGATTTCCTCGCTGAGCTTCTGATCGGTAACGCGCAAACCGTTGAGCAGTTCCTCACGGGTGGTCGGGTCGGCGTCTCCCAGCACGTCCGCGACAAAGCGGATACCGTCAACCGACACCGAGTTCTCGTCCGGAACTGTCCGTGCCTTGTCCGCCAAATTATAGGCCACCTGCTCCACGAGCTTGGTGGGTAGTTCGCTGAGCCGTCCCAATTCGACGGCAACCAGAGTACGCTCGTCCTTGGGGAGGTTGTGGAGGATTTCTGCGGCCTGTTCGCTGATGAGTCGGCTGATGACGATGGCCTTGATTTTCGAAGGTTCATCGTTGATGAGATAGCTCACTTGCCCCGTGGACATCTCCTCAAGGAAGCCGAAGAGGTTGGTCGTCGGTTGTTCCGGAGCAATCAGTTTGCGGGTGAGCAGGAACATCGCGACGTTCTTGAGTGTCGTGTTTGCTTCTGCCGTGGAAACCTTTGCATCACGGGCGAGTTGTTCGAGTTCCAGAAAAGAGTCTTGCGGCATCACCCGACCAAACAGACTCCGGGTGGTTTCCGGGCCAATGACCGCGAGTAGTTGGGTGAGCGATTCCATTGACTGCTTGTCGCGGGTCATCTCTTGAATCAAGTCCTGCTTCCAATCATCCCGTCCCACAAGTTGCTTGACGATGTCTTGCGCCATGCGCTCGTTGCTCTCTTGCAGCAACGCCTCCTGCACCTGAGATTCCTGCGTCTGCAAATACTTCCTCCGAGATTCCTCCACCGACTCCAACGTCTGTTGGGGGGAAGGCAAAGCCATCGCTCCCATTCCCGGAAGTGCAAGCTGCTGCTGCTGTGCGAGCAGCTTCGCCAGCCCTTGTTGTTCCGCAGACTGCATTCGGTTCAGTTTCCACAAGACGAAGAGCAGCAGCAGCAGCAGCAACGCCAATCCTATCGCAAGCACCTTCTCAACGAACGTCATCGCTTCCCACAACCCTGGAGGCGGACCGTCGACCACAGGTTCCGGTTGGGTTTTAGACGTCTCTTGGGGTTGCTCGCCTTTTTGCTCGTCGGCTTTGGGGAGAGTGGCCACGACCACCGCTGGTTTTTCGGGTTCCGGTTTTTCTGCTTCGATGGTGGCCGGTACCGCTTGCGCTTGCGCGACTGGAGGCGGTTCCAATGCCTGCGGCACGATCGGCACAAAGTTGAATTCGTCGCCGCGTTCGTAATCGAGTCCGCTGAGGATAGGAACGATCTCAGAAATGTAGGTGTTCAGCGAAGGTGAAACCTCCTTGTGCATCACAAGGTCAACCTGCATCCGCAGAATTTCCCAGTACTTCTCACCCTTTGCTTGCGCAGGATTCACCATTGGCCCAAAACCAGGCAGCGCCTCGTGTTCAACGCCAGCCACACGTTGCTCGCCCGTGAGCTTGACACGCAGCACATAATCGCGGGGTTCGAGGTAATACTTGAGACCGTTACGGATCGCTTCCTCAATCTCGAACTGTCGGATGGTGAGTGACTTCACCCGCTCCTGTGCCCCGGAAAGGTTGGGCAGCACCAAGCAGACCCAGAGCAGCCCTAGCACTCCTGCCAGAACGATTGCGTTTCGTCGGATCATCGTCGTGTCAGTTTGTTGAGGTATTTGCGGAGATTTTTGTTCTCTGGATCAAGTTCCAAGGCGCGTTGCCAGTTTTCTGCGGCCATGCTGGTCCAGTTGAGCCGATAGTAGATCGAACCGAGCATTTCGTAGCCCTGCGAGGAGTAGGGATTGATCTCCAGCGCTTTGCGGATGTCATCAATGGCGCTGTCGAAATCATTCTGGAAGTAGGCTTCACGGGCTTGCAACAGATAGCGCGTGGTTTCCATCCGCGCCTGCATGTCCACATCCTCTGGCTGAATTTCGGGTTTTTCCACTTCTGGTTCTGCCTCGGCAACCGCTTCTGCTTTGGCCGCAGCGATTTCGGCTTCTGCCTTTTCTGTGGTTTCACCCTCTGTGGTTGCTTCTTCAGCAGCCGCAGTTTGCTTAATCCGCTGGGCTTCTGCGGCCTGTTTGGCCTCCTCGTGTTCGGCGGCGGCGTTGCT
>Ga0209402_10006151_pt1 | contig 10558 bp, 10 predicted proteins | sample ArcticOcean_MG_C_3_FD_187437 | JGI IMG/M metagenome (GOLD analysis project Ga0209402, IMG submission 187437) | Marine microbial communities from western Arctic Ocean - ArcticOcean_MG_CB8_126 (SPAdes) (version 2) | ecosystem: Environmental > Aquatic > Marine > Oceanic | place: Arctic Ocean... | reverse complement strand
TGGTCGATCCCCAGGGCGATCTGCACAACCTTTTCCTTCTCACAATCAGGTATGCGGTTCCAGAACCTCCTTGGTCCTGGTCTGTGATCTGCCAGACCGTCATAATCGTATCCCAGGTAGATTTTGTACCCTGTAAAGTAACGCTAAACAGGGACAGTTGCAGAGTCAAACCACACTCTAGCTTTTAGGACTAATCTGTCCAGCAATATAAAAAGAGGAGTACAAGTATGGAAATATATCTGTGCTCCTTTTTTTTACTTAAAAATAATCCAATAATATTAACTCAAATAATTCATATCCTAGACAGTGCCGTCAACCACATTTAATATTTGCTTTTTTACGTGTTCAGCGACGTTTTCTATATGAAGTCCCGCAAATAAATCACAAAATACCTTTTGTTTGTTAAGAGCACTCAATCGTTCAGAATCATTATTAATCAGATTATTGAATACCTCTTTAAGTTTACTATCTTCATTTACCACCTGATCTGGAATATAGTCATTATAACCAATATTTCTAAGTGCAAGATTCAATATAATTACTGGCCGTTTTAATACCATAGAATCCAATGCAATCGTTGACCAAGTTGTAATTACAAGTTTTGAATTAATAAGTGATTTATAGTTATCCGATTCCGTATTCAATTTGCAGTTTGGTAGGTTTATAATTTCGTTTATCAAATGAGAATTTACATCAGAATCTCTTTCTAATGCATGCGGTCTTACAATAAAATCTATATTTGAATTGTTAAGGACGAGGCTTTTCATCATCGTCCAAAAACCGTCTTCAGCATCCGTATAAAAATCGTTCGCCATTGAGCTTGGAGCAATTAAAACTTTATTTCCTGATTTACTTCCTTTTCGCTTAAGCCAATTATTGTAAATTGGATTCCCTACGACTATGTATTTTGTATTTCCTTTATCAGCATTTTTTTTGCGTTTTGCAAACTCATCTCCTGGAGCAAAAAAGTAGTCATATTGGCTATTCTTCGCATTACCCGCAGGATTTCCTCCTAATTCAATTCCTACATCCATATTTATCATAGGTAAGCCATAATGCTTGAACCAGCCAAGTCGCGCTACAGTGGCGGGGTCAAACAAGCCTGATGAAATACACACTTTTGGACGTAATCGATCGAGACGCCTCCAAAGCCGCGATATAAAAGCTAATTTTAGAGCATTTTCATCGATTATGCTATTATAATTCCAGGCTGTTTTCCAAAAGTTGGCAATAACTTTTGATTCTTCGCGATCACCCTCGCTACGATAGATTGAACGAACTTTGTTGACAACAATTTTAGCTGCATCTCTGTCCAATTCAGTTACTTTGGAATTAAAGCCGGATGTAAGTAAAACTTCTGAATCAAGTCGCCAAGATTGCTTAGCCAAATAATCATTGGTAATGGAGGAGGGTCCGAGCACTAGTGAAGCTTCACCTTTTGAATACGATTCTATAATGGGTCTGAAAGTTCTTTGATCAAAAATCAATATTTTATCCAGAGTATTTCCTCGACTGACTAACAATCGTGGTAACATAATTAACGAATTCAAGATTAACTTTAATTTTGTAGATTGAGATCTGATTTGGAACGATTCATTATTTATTGCCACCGGTGCTGCTGTGACCTTTATGTGGTGTTCCTTAACAATCTCACAAATATCATCCACAACTGGATTTGTTCCAATTATTTTCCATTCATAAGTACCAAGTTCTTGAATCAGTTTGGAAATATAAACTTTCCAGAACAACATACTTGCGATTCGTCTGTTAGAATGAAAATTTATCAGAGAAATTGAGTTGATTTTATATGGATAATAGTCTGGATAGGGCAACACATTCCCATCTCCTTTTAAGATTAGATCTGAGATGCGATGCAGTATTGGTAGCATAGCTGCGTTACGCTCCCTTACAGGAAGTACTTCCTGTAAGGTGTAGCATTTTATCCCATATTTTTTACAGATTGAAGCATGTGCAAATCTACAAGTTACAGCAGAAGAATATTGATTTTGAGATAATTCTTTGATGAGTGCATGAATTGTACAATCAGGTGTAACAACTATTAGATGTTTATCTACCATGTATGCTGATCAATAATGTCAAGAGTATCATAATCTTATGTGAGTCGCCTAATTCAATAATGTAATTTGTGTTATTAACTTCACTGCCGGACGAAGCATGAGACGACACCGCACCTCTATGGTCAACCTGCTTAGATGCAAGAAACGTTTTTGTTAACTCGCTGCCGTTATAAAATATAAAAAAAATGTATCATTTTCAAACGTTTTTGAGATTTAGTGTGATATGTCCCATTTGAAATGAGCCAATCGAAATATTGGTCCACTTAATGTTATAAATTAATTTTACGACGGAAGTATTTACATCAATCGCAATTTGATTATTTACAGGTCCATGTATTGTATCTACATATACAGAAATGTTGATGATACTGTCGTCATTTGATTTCGTGAAGATCAATTTGACAGGGGTTAAGTCAGTTAATTTGGGGGTACCGGAACCTTTCAATACAATATGTCCGTTATAATAATCCGCTGCAAGTGAAAAGTCATCCCAATATCCATTGATATTGTCTATTTTAGTTGCTTTTTGCTATTTTTTTTAAATATTATGGCATCAATTCCAAGTTGGAGATGAAGCATTTTTGCAAATTTTAATAATGGAATATAACATCTTTTCGCCGTTCTTCTTCTATGGACGAATACGCAATGTTTAGATGAAAGAATTTATATAATTGTAATATACACAATTAACTATATTATAATGTGATTTTTTTGAAACAGTTCAGCTATATAGCCTGGGTAGGTTATTTAGTTCTTCTGGAGCAAACAAGAGTTTATGAAGGTGCCTCGAATTCTCTAAATTATTGGTACGATGAACAAAATGTTGTCTAAAGTCATTGAATACTCCTAAATAATGATTTAGTAATCGTTTGTTACCATTTGTGTTTTCAAAGATTAAACTCGGAGATGTTTTTCCTCTTTTCAATAATATTTTTTGGTGAGTGTGATTCAGTATAATTTGAACATCATTGTTAAAAAACAGCTTTGTCTCTTTGTAATTAATATTTAATCCCCAATTTGTGTTAACTACACCACGAGATAGGAGGTTCGAGTTTTTTGAATTAAAATTAAAGGTGACAGTACTTTGAATATCACGACACCTGTAGTGTGGGATTGTTGTTGCAAGTGATTTATCAACTTGCAATTTCGTAATCCAAGGTATTTTCCCCAGAACGCTAAGCGCATTTATACCACTGTCAATCCAACTGCCGTCTAATCCGATTGCTTCCGGGAGCAATCCCTCATCTCTAATATAAGGGTCAAAAAAATTACATTGAAATCCGAGTAATTTCTCTATTTTTAATTCTGAGGTGAGTTTTTCATTTAAGGTTATAAAATTTATCAAGTCAATTGCAAATGCTGCATGAAATGCAATGACTAAAATCAGATTGTTTTTGTGCGCAATAGATTGCAATTCATCAAATTCGTTAATAGTTAAGGTTGCTGGTTTCTCGAGTAATACATCTATTCCTGAATCGAGAAAAAATTTAGTAATTTCATAATGTAATGAATTGGGTACGGATATTATGACAACATCAAACTGTGCTTTCGATTGTAATTCGCGATAGTCCTCAACAAATATAACGGACTCTGGAATACTATTTACCTTAGATGGGTTAGCATCACAAATTGCAATTAATTGAAAATTGCTTATGCGACTTATTGCCTCAATTTGATAAGTAGCTATATGCCCGAAACCGACTATTGCTACCTTTATAATACTATCGTTGATGATTGCTACTCAATTTCGAAACTAACTGATTCAATTACAGATCGTGAATGTTTTATCGCTTCTTCGCGGGTCTCACCAGAGCAAATAACTACTCCACTTCGCTTAGTATGGTCAGTGATGAATCCAGTTTCATCACCTTCACTCACGAACAGATCATATCTTGTTAACCATTTATTTTCTCTAATCTTTTCATCGACCATTATTTTATTGATCCGACCCTTAGATAAGAAAAAATATTTCTTATCTATGTGACGATGATATTTTGGCTCTAGTTCACTAATATTTACATCCTCACCCAGTGCGATGTTAATTGCAGCCTTAACTAAATCGACCCCTGTCGATTGTATTACCTGATCAGTACAAAAGTAACCCCCACTTAATCTGGTGGCAACTTCAATTACTTGAACACCATCATCACCGACCACTAAATCACCCTTTATCACACCATTTTCTATTCCGAGGCAGATCGCTATTTGATTAATGAGACTTGAAATCTCTTCTTTTACACTATCATCCAATTGAGATGGCATCGTTCCACCATTCTCAATAATAAATGGGGCAAACCTCTCCAAAAATTCATAATTTCTATCAGAAAAAGCAACAGTATATGCCTCTCCTTTATAAATAATAGACTCGGTGCTCAGTTGAGGTCCAGAAATAAATTCATCAACTAAAATACTGCTGGATGGCGAAATATCTATGGCATAATTATAGGCCCACTCAATATCAACACCCTCTGTTATTCTAATGATCCCTCGTGCACCTCTGCTATCAGTGGGTTTGATCACAACTTCTCCGTCGCAATCTGCCATAAACTCCCTTAATTCAGATAATGAATTGATATTAGTATATTTTGGAACTGCGATTCCACTCTCAGTAAATTTGAGTTTCATTTTATATTTGTCAGAACCAAGCATTGCTGAATCGATCGGAATACCAGGTAATCCCAGATTGTCTGCTATGGTAGCTGTGATCAGTGGGTTATCGACTCCAACACTCATAACTCCATCGATAGGGTTTCGGTTATGATAATCAGTCACAACTTTTAATGTTGCATCAAGATCATAAGTGCTAGCGATTAGGGCTTCATCTGCAAATTCAAATCCTGGAGCAGTAGATATCATATCCGTTGCAACAATGTTAAGTCCCATTTCTCTTGCAAGTTTAAAAGCATGTAACTGAGCTGCACCAGCCCCAATAATCAATAATGTTTTTCTATTCATTGTAAAAATATTATCAGAATTTTTTAATGTTTAATTTTATTATCTTTATAGTAAGACCAGTAATAATCTATTGAATTTCAGTATTATCGTTTATCCTACACAGTTCTATAAACTGTTTTTCATTTTCGCTTAAAGTGCTCTCGCCTAAATATTCGGAATCAACAGAAAACGAAAACATTCCATATATATCATTGTCTAATACTTGAAGAATGACAAGATCAGGCATGAGGGATTTACAACTATTTACAAAATTGTGAAGCTGAGTTTTAATTGATGATCCAGAAATTCCTCCATTTATCACTAATAGTTCAGGAAAATTATCATTAATTAAACTTGAATATGTATCTTGATTGTTAACATTTGCCCCAAAAGTAATTGAATCTCCCATTATTAAGATTCTACTTTTCGTTTTCTTAGATGGAATATCTGTGTTCATACGAAAACCCAAGTTATTAACTCTCCAAAAATGCACAAGTTCATTATTACGGTTGGTAACGCCTTGGTGGTTAGGCTTTATATAACCAAACGCATGGTTTGAGTAATCAGTAGAATTTATTGAATTGTTAAAATCAAATGTATATCCCTGAATGGTTTGGTATAACAATTTTGCGATTATCTGGTGTCCATATCTTGAAGGATGGTAATCGATTGGTAATAATGTAATTTCCGTTACTTCATATTTATCCAAACTATCTGCTATGTTAACAAAATCTACTTCTAATTCTTTAGTCAATTCAGTGAAGAAATTTGAACATGGAATTCTACTCCCAGCTAAAACATCTTTTACTTTGTAACTCGGAACGTAAATTACAATTAGTTTAGCATCTATGTTCTCTACTTCATCTACAAACGTTGAAAAATACTTTGCATATTTAATCTCAAGTTCGTCAAGCATCAATTTTCCTTGAGGAGAAAATAAATTTATTCTATAATCAGGTGGAAATTTTTCTTTTACATACACTTCTGCACGCTTTATTAGATATTTAGTACGTACTTGCTTATATACGCCGATAAGGGCTAATTTTTCTTGACCACGAATTTGATAATACACCACAGATAATCCTATTTCTGCGATTAAAAGTAATACTAAAAGTGGCGTAACAGACAGCAATAATCGTGAAAATATTATTTTCATATGTTAGTATATTTAGTGTGATCAAAATTGGATTTCATCGTCGGAATGAATTGATATGAAAATAGCAATTCAAATTCAACTATAGTAATCGCACCCTTTATGACATTATTATTTGTAACTATTACATGTTGTTTACCTGTAAGTGAATTTACTTTTGCCATAGAAAACATTATTATTGTCTAACCCAGAATCCCTACAGACTCAATATCATATAATCTTACTATTTCAATGCCCATTTCTTCCAAGTATGATATTGATTTGTAAATATCGTCCTGACACGCACGGCTCGAAATAATTACAGCATCTGGTTTTAATTCTGGTATTCTTTTAGGCGGATATACGTTATAGCCAAACAGTTCATGGTCCCATTTGGCTTGATTAGAATCAGAAAGACCAATGATGTTAGCTTTAGATATTGAAGTATGATTCAAAAGAAAATCAGTGTGATTTCCTGCTCCATAAATAATTACTGATTTATTATCTGGATACCATAAATGTTCCAATTTTGAATTGATAGAGCTCCGGTTATCTTGCAGAAAATTGTTGTACCAAGTCAAGTGCTCATTTACTTTTTCGTATAATCCGGTTACCAAATCAAATTCTAGGGCATCAGATGTAATTACAGTTTTTTGGGCTAAACTGATAATTTGACGATGCCAGTTTTCATGGGTTGTCTCAGCAATTTCTTTAAAGCCAGTTTTTTTATATAGCATCCGCAACGCATCCTGTGAAAACATATTCGGATGCTCAACCGTAAAGATTGTACCGACTGAATCTAAAATCAGTTTCTCAACATTTGGAACTCTTACGAACAAATGACCACTCGACTTTAGAAATTGATTTATCCTCAGTAAGGTGGAGGTTGGATCTGATATATGTTCTAACACTGCACCCATCACTACAAGGTCATATTTATCTTCTTCTTTTTCCGGTACAGGAACCTCTTCAAAAAAACATATATCAATGGATAACCCATATTTTTCCCTAGCAATTGTTGCAGCCGTGGTTGTGGGTTCAATGCCATGCACTTCCCATCCTTGTTTCTGGAACTCAATGAGCATATTACCCATATAACTGCCAATCTCTAAAAGCTTTTTACCTTTTACTTCCTTAATTTGACCTTTGAGCCACTTAATATCTGCGTCATAAAGGACTGCTCTGGGTGAAGCAGGTGTCGTCCCACCAAAATCCTCACCATAATAGGATTCGTAATAGTTTTTAAGCTCTTCTTGATCCATGCGCGGATTGTTGAATACATGACCACAATTTTTGCAGATCACTGTTATTATAGGGTATCTCTTAGTTCCAGCTCTAGTTATTGTGGCTTGAGAATCAATTTGAGATACCTTAAATGTATTACTATTACATATTGGACATTGTGTAGATTCCATGCAATTCTCCTTTTTAAGATATTGTTATTAAAAGTGGACCTAATATCTTGTTTAGCTCACTTCTAATTCGTTTTTAATTGTTTAGAAAGTAATAATTAATTTTGCGTTTTATGTACAGAAATTAAGTCGTTCGACTACCGTAACTATCTTTATCGCTCGAAAATTCGAATCGGTAATAATAAGTCTCTATCCCTAATCCTTTGGTTAAGGATCGATAACTCCAAACACATTCTGCACAAAGTAGTTCTAATAATATTTCTATATTAAACTTAATTGTTCAGTTTATTTTTGCTATAATCTGAACTTCTCGTCCTAATCCTAATCCCGCTAAATTTTGATAAAGCCTGCGTTTTATACCATTCATCCCCGCCTCATTCATATTAATTTCAAAATTCTTACGTTTCTGATGGCATTCTCTTCCAAGTTTATCATTTCCAACATAATTATCTCCCATAAGTAAAAACAAATCAATTGGAAATGTAGATTCTTTCAGTATAATTTCAAAGCCTACAGATTTCAGTAAACGCTCTAACGAATCAAAGTCAAAATAATTAATATGGTGTGGGGGTGCTACCCACCACGGATCATAATCGCAAGCCTCTCTCAGTGCAGATTGAAACGGATTATAATCGTTTGGAACTACAATACAGATCAAGCCGTCAGGTAACAATAGACTTTTAGCAATATGCAGCATTTCTTTAGGGTCCAGAATGTGCTCTAATACCTCGCTCATATGTACGACATCAAATTTTTCCAATTCTTGAGCTGTTTGTTTGGTAAAAAACATTTCTCGTATATCAAGTCCCAAATTGCGACTGTATTTTGCGGCTTGCGATGACGGCTCAATACCTATTGCCTTCCAACCCCTTTCTTTGCCATGCAAAAGAAAATATCCTGGTCCAGAGCCAACATCAAGAATACGTCTTCTTTTTGAGGGTAGGTTTTCTTCAAAGGTATCGTAACGTTCACTGTATACAAGATCCCACCATTCTATATCTTCCCTGCGTCTTTCCAAATATAATGGCTTTTCTAAGGAATAGTATTCTTCCTTGTAAATTTGTTCAAGCTCATTAGATGTTGGTATTGGTATTATGTGTTTAAATCCACAGGCAACACACTCAATTACATTGAATTCCTTTACGGTGTCCAATACATTTCCCTCATGATATTGCCATCGCTTCGTTTCACCCATTCTAATTGTCAATCCTTTCAATAATTATTGCTGCAATCCGCTCAGCTCCCTTCCCATCCATAAGCAGTCGGGCATTTTTCGTCATTTCATCTCGTTTGGTTTCGTTTCTCAGTAGTTCGCGTATTGCAAGCATAAGATAATGAACGGATACTTCTGACCCAAGACCCAGACTAACTATAATGCCGGCATCTACAAATGCTGATGCGGAAAGTACATGATCATCCTTGAGGCAAAGGTAGATCGCTGGGACACCCATTGCTGCAAGCTCATAGGCAGTTACCCCAAATGAAGCGATTGCCAGATCTGTATTAGCCATTATCTCTGACATATTTGCAACATTTATCATCACCTTAAATCTGTGATTTGTTTGCGAAAGTGCTTCTTTTAATTTTTGGGGATGAGCATAAGCTCCCCCCATAATTACTGTTGTATCAAATTCCCTGTCCAACTTATTCAGTGCTTCTATAGCTTTGAGTGTAAAACCAGCTTCATCACTCCCACCCATCGAGACCAGAATATTTAAGCGGTCTCTCTTTACTTTGTGGTGACTTTGAGCAAACATTTTTCTCAATGGCACCCACTCCCATCCCACAAACAGATTTCCAGCAAGTTCAGACCAATCACGAAGGCGTACACCTGGTACTGGTGGACAAAATGCTAAATCAGCAGCGAGTCGTTTATCTTCAGGGTCATCAATGGTTACGATCAGTACTCCTTCTTCTCGCCAACGATCCACGATGTTCCGTCCTATCCCTGTTCTTACGTCAAGAACTAAGGAATCTGGCTTTACCTTAGATATAATTTCATCTAACCAATCTTCTTCCTTAGTGCCATTTAAGTTATATTCTATTGGATAATTTGCGTTCTTTACAATTTCAATCCCTGCCTTACCGCTCATAATCGCGAATGTTATCCTGCATTCATGGTTTTTACGCAGTTCATTTGCAAGTGCAATACAGCGATAAACATGTCCCAAACCAACTTGTGAATCACCATCACAACGAAATAGTATACTGGCATCCCCTGTCATGCAAAGTTCCAGTAAGAAGGATTAGTCAATCGTTCATCTTCAATAGTATATAACTTAAGCACTTCAATTTCATTATTATCTAATGCACCCTTACTAGCAGCGTTTATTGCCAGACTTAACTCCATAAATGACCTTGCACCAATAGGTACAGTTGATACCACTGAACGACTTAAGGTATAACCGAACTGCAAATTTAGCAACCTGTTGCCAAGTAAATTGTAGATCTTTCTTAATTTTAACAACGTTTGATTTCGATAAAGAAGAAGAAATATGGTCAGTTTCTTTTATGACTCCAAATATAAATAGAGTTGTATTAACCGGAGGACTTTTCGAGAATGTAACAAGACATATAAACTACTTTGTGGATGTGATATCTTGCACTACGGTTTACAGTTTGAATTAGTTTTCATCTTCAATCTAAGCATTTCATATGGTGTTTTCCCATCATGTGCCATATGTGGTCTGAACATATTATAAAAGTTTTGCCATTCTTGTAGTTTTAGGTTCAGATCCACGTCATCGGTGAATTCAATTAATTGATAGAATTCCTCTTTATCTGTTCGGTGTGATCTTTCAACTTTACCATTTAGTCTTGGAGTACCTGGCTTGATATATACGTGATCAATACCTTGATCCATCACATGCCAGTGGAATCTTGCCTGGAACTCATGCCCGTTGTCAGTTCTGACCATATTGATTCTAAAGGGCATTTTATGAATAACGTGATCAATAAATTTAATAGCATGATCTTGATTATGTTTGGGGTATATTTTGATC
>Ga0209402_10006144_pt1 | contig 10561 bp, 10 predicted proteins | sample ArcticOcean_MG_C_3_FD_187437 | JGI IMG/M metagenome (GOLD analysis project Ga0209402, IMG submission 187437) | Marine microbial communities from western Arctic Ocean - ArcticOcean_MG_CB8_126 (SPAdes) (version 2) | ecosystem: Environmental > Aquatic > Marine > Oceanic | place: Arctic Ocean... | reverse complement strand
CAGGTATTAAAAATTTAAATTTATATTTAAATAAAATTGAAAAAAAACATCCTGAAAAAGTAAACAAGATTGGCAAAGAGAACAAGAATAAAGAACTATGTCCGATATATTGTGGAGTTGCTTTTCTAGATGAATGTCAAAAACTAGAAATTTTAAAAGATATTAAATTTTATAATGTTAATTATCCTATTTTAATATTACCGTTTATAAGCAAAGCTTCAGAAATTTTAGGTACAAAAATATTAATACAGTTTAATAAGTCTAGTTTTCTTATGAATTTTAATAAATCAATTTTGTCAAAAAATTTAGAAAAACAGGTTATCGCTTCAGTTGATGAAATAAATATTGAATTTGTGGAAAATAAAAATTTATTCTCTGACCTTGAATGGAAAGAGCTTTATAAACTTTCCGAAAAAACTTTTGTTAAAGAAACTGATAGTTTAAAAACAAAAGGAGCAGGCGCAGGCTTAACTGACAACGATTAAAAAATTTTATTAAAGCTAAATCAAAAATACCATGCAAGATCAAAAATATACTAAAACTTTTAAATTATTGCTTCCTTATTTATGGCCAAAAAAAAGAAAGGATTTAAGGATAAGGGTTAGTTTTGCTGTTGTCGCTTTAATCTTTGCAAAAATAGCAAGCGTTACTACCCCATTAGTGTTAGGAGGCGCAGTAAACTCTCTAACAGAATTAAGCTCAGGTATTAATTTATTCATGTTGGTACCAGTTGCTTTAATAGCTGGCTATGGTGTAACAAGAATAATAGCTTTCACATTCGTTCAAGTTAGAGATGCTTTGTTTTCAAAAGTTTCTCAGCACTCCATTAGACAAATATCTTTAAACATGTTCAGACATTTACATAATCTTTCATTGCAATTCCATTTGAATAGACAAACGGGAGCGCTAGCAAAATATATAGACAGAGGAACTAAAGGAATAGATTTTCTTTTAAGATATGTGTTGTTTAATGTTGTGCCTACTTTTTTTGAGATATTCCTAGTTTCTGGAATTTTATTTTATCTGTATGGACCATGGTATGCAGTTATAACACTTACAACTATTGGACTGTATTCTTATTTAACTTTTCAAATAACTGAGTGGAGAAATGAATTTAGAAAAAGAATGAATCAGGCTGATAACGAAGTCAGTACAAAAATGATTGATAGTTTATTAAACTTTGAAACAGTTAAGTATTTTAATAATGAAAAATTTGAATTTGATAGACTTGACGAATCTTTGGAAGATTATGAGCTGGCAGCCAATCAGAGCAGGCATTCACTTTCATTATTAAATGTAGCTCAAACATTCATTATAATGCTTGGAATTACCGTTATGTTGGTAATGTCTGCATACGGCATTAAAGATGGAGATATCGATGTTGGAGGCTTTGTTGTTATCAATGCTTATATGTTGCAGTTATACCAACCATTAAATTGGCTAGGTTCAGTTTATAGAGAAATTAGACAAGCATTAACTGACATGGAAAATATGTTTAGTTTGTTAGAAGTCTCAACTGTATCCAAAGATAACCTTGAGGATATGCCTCAAGACACCAATGCTGAAATTAGATTTGATAAAGTTAGTTTTGATTACGATATAAGAAGAACTATTATTAAAGATATTTCATTTACAGTTCCAAATGGAAAAAAAGTTGCAATTGTAGGACCTACTGGGGCTGGAAAATCAACAATTAGTAGATTGCTTTTCAAATTTTACGATCCTAAAGCGGGTAAAATTTATATTAATAATAAAAATATAAACAATATTTCTCAAGAATCCTTAAGACAAATAATTGGTGTCGTTCCACAAGACACGGTTCTATTCAATGATACAATTTATTATAACATAGCTTATGGAAATACTGAGGCCTCTAAAGAGAAGGTTATTAGCGCAGCTCAAAATGCAGATATACATAATTTTATATTAGCTCTTCCAGACGGTTACGAAACAATTGTTGGAGAAAGAGGACTAAAATTATCAGGTGGTGAAAAACAAAGAGTGGCTATTGCAAGAACAATCTTAAAAAATCCTAAAATATTTTTCTTTGATGAGGCAACATCAGCTTTAGATAGCAGTACTGAAAAAGAAATTCAAAAAAATCTAGAAAATATCTCTAAAGACAAAACAACTTTAATCATTGCACATCGTCTATCTACTGCTGCAAACGCTGATAATATTATTGTCCTGGATAAAGGTGTCATCATTGAACAAGGAACGCATGAAAGTTTATTGTTACAAAAAGGTAAGTATTTTGAAATGTGGGAAAAACAGAAACTTAATTAAACATACAAAGATTTAAGTTTTATTATTTTTCTGTGTTTTGCTGGTTCCCTTCTAATTAATTTATGCCAAGAATACCCTCTAGGTGTGGCAACTTGCAACAAAAAGTGTGTCATATTGTTACGGAAAAACAATTGCAAATTTTAATCAAATGTTTAAATAAGTTTTATGAATAAAATTTTAAATAAACAAACTTATTGCTTAAAAAATATAATTACAATTTCTTTAGTAATGTTATTGGGAGCTTTTTTTTCAATATCAGCATCAGCTACGGATCAAACGGTTGAGATGCTAAATAAACTGGGAAAAGAAAATATGGTTTTTTCTAAGAAAATTTTAAAGGTAGATGTTGGAGATACTGTTTTTTGGAAGGCAACAAAATCAGGACATAATGTAGAATTTATAAAAGGCGGAGTCCCAACAGGAGTAGGCAAGTTTAGATCTAAATTAAGTGCAGATACAGAATACAAATTTGAAATTCCAGGCATTTATGCTTATTGGTGTACGCCTCATAAGGGAATGGGAATGATAGGGTTTGTTGTTGTTGGTAGTAATAAGTCTAATTTAGATGCAGTAAAAAAAATAAAGTACCTGGGCAAGTCAAAGAAAATAGCTCTTGAACTTATTAATAAACTTTAAATACTTCTAAATTTCATTAGTTTTTGGTGCTTAGTTAATCTTTCTCTTACTTTTTTCATAATCAATACATATGATCAATTTTAATTTTTTCAACCATTTTCTTTCTAGACAACTTAAACTTTTTTCTATGCTTTATACTCTTATTATGAACTCTTTTTCTCCAAAGTCTAAATGATGAAGGTCTAAGGTTTTTTCTCATAATCTTAATTACTTCGGACTCGTTCTTGCCAGTTTTTTCTTTTATTTCCTCAAAAGTAATCCTATCTGCCCACCCAGCCCAAATAATCCAATTTTCATTTTTAATCTTAGGCTCTGGATTTTTAACTTTAGTTTGAGGTATAAAACTTTTTTTTTTCATTTTACTTAAAATTTTTACTTACAAAATAAATTCCAAGAGCCACTGCTGGACCAATACCTAAAGCAAATATAATCGTACCCAATCCAGCGGTACCACCTAACAACCAACCCAAAAAAACAACACCAACTTCTATTGTGCCTCTAACTAACGCTATTGGTTTTCTTGTTATTTTTTGAACTCCAGTCATTAATCCATCTCTTGGACCTGGACCCAGGTTAGAAATTAAATAAAAACCGCTTCCTAAACCAGTAATAATAACGCCAATTATTACTTGCAATACTTTAAAACCATAGTTTTCAGGGCTAGGCAAATATGGCAATGCATAATCTAGAACTAGTGCAATAATTATTGCATTTAAAATTGTGCCGATTCCAGGTTTTTGTTTTAAAGGTATCCAAAGCAGTAAAACAGCTAAACTCATCCAAAAGGTAGACCAACCAACTGACCATGAAGTATAAATTGATATTCCCTCAGCTAAAACGGTCCAAGGACTAACTCCAGCTCCAGAAGCAAGCAGAATAGTTTCACCAAGACCAAATAAAAATAAACCCAATATTAAAAACAATAAAGTTTTTATTCTTGGCTTAAAATTAAGAGGCTTTTTTGAACTCCATGAATTTTTAGGAATATTTTTAATTAACCTAAAAATCTTAAAAAAATTAAGCATTTTGAGAGATGCTTTTAGCCATTCTTTTTCTCTCATGTGGATCTAAATGTTTTTTACGAAGTCTTAAATGTTTAGGAGTCACTTCTAAAACTTCATCTTCATTAATATAAGACATTTTTTCTTCAAGGCTCATATGTCTAGGAGGTGTTAAAACTACATTTTCATCTGTTCCTTGCGTTCTCATATTGGTTAATTTTTTGCCTTTTAAAAAATTTACTTCCAAATCATTATCTTTTTTATGTTCGCCACAAATCATTCCTTTGTAAACCTCAGTGTTATGGCCTATGAACATTTCTCCTCTTTCTTGTAAATTGAATATTGCAAATGCAACAGCCGCACCTGTTTCCATGGATATTAAAGCTCCATTTATTCTTCCTGTAATACCAGATTTAAATGCTCCATATGAATGGAAAGTTCTGTTTAAAACACCTGTGCCACGTGTTTGTGTCATAAATCTTGATTGATATCCTATCAAGCCTCTTGTGGGGGCGTGAAAAATTAATCGTGTTTTTCCCGCGCCAGCATCAATCATATTTAACATTTCAGCTTTACGTTTATTCATATTATCTATAATTTTTGAAGAATATTCAGCATTTAAATCTACTGTTACTTCTTCCACTGGTTCAGTTTTATTTCCATTTTCATCAGTTTTAAAAATAACACGTGGGCGCGAAACTGTGAGTTCAAAACCTTCCCTTCTCATTGTTTCCACCAGTACACCGAGTTGCAATTCACCACGTCCACTAATTTCAAAAGAATCTTTATTTTCATTTTCAGAAAAACTTATTCCAACATTGTTTTCATCTTCTGCAAGTAATCTCTCACGAATTTGTGTAGAAGTTAACTTTGTTCCATCTTTACCTGCAAAAGGTGAAGAATTCACACTTATACTAATGGTCATTGTTGGAGGATCAATAGGCGTACTTGGTAAAGGTTTTTCAACAGCTAAATCACAAATAGTGTCAGCAACAGTTGCTTTGGTTAATCCCGCAATAATTACAATATCTCCTGCTACAACTTCTTCCACAGGTACCTTTTTAGTTCCTTCAAATCTTAAAAGTTTAGTTAGTCGACCTGAATCAATTTTTTCACCTTTTAAATTTATAGCTTTAACATTTTGATTTACACGTGCAGTTCCTTGACCAACGCGTCCCACCAAACATCTACCTAAAAAACTATCTGCGTATAAAAGAGTAGAAAGCATAGCAAATGGTTTGTTCATTTCTACTTTTGGTTCAGGCACATGTTCTAATATTAGGTTCAATAAAGAGTGTAAATTTTCTTTTGGTTGATCTAATTCTTTTACTGACCATCCATCGCGCCCTGATGCATACAGAATTGGAAAATCTAATTGTTCGTCTGTTGCATCTAGTGCTACAAATAAATCAAAAACTTCATCAATGACCTCTTTTGGTCTAGCATCTTTTCTATCAATTTTATTAATTATCACTATTGGTTTTAAACCTTGAGCCAAGGCCTTTTTCATTACAAAACTTGTTCCAGGGAGACACCCTTCGGCAGCATCAGTTAGTAGTATTACGCCGTCAGCCATATCAAGCACTCTTTCTACTTCACTTGAAAAATCAGAGTGACCAGGTGTATCGATGATATTTATTCTAGTACCTTTCCATTTTATAGAAGCTGGTTTAGCAAGAATTGTTATTCCACGTTCTTTTTCAAGATCACCACTATCCATAACTCTTTCTTCGATTTGTTGATTATCACGCCATAAACCACTTTGTTTCATTATAGAATCTATCAATGTAGTTTTTCCATGATCCACGTGTGCAACTATAGCTATGTTTCGTATATTATTTATCATTATCTGGAGTTCTTATAGCTTAATTTTAAACATAAGAAATGATTAATTTTTCTTGTTTTTTCAAGTTATGATAGGATTTATTTGAAAATGAAAAAAAATAATAATAAAAAAGATCCAATCCAACCAGTTAGTGGAACAAAAGTTCCAAGATTTGCTGGCCCATCTACATTTGCTAGACTTCCAGAGTTGAGAGATGTTGAAAGTTGTGATGTTGCAATAGTCGGCATCCCATTTGATGCTGGCACCAGCTATCGACCGGGAGCAAGATTTGGCCCACAAAGTATTAGACAAGCATCAAGACATCTCAGAACAAATTATCATCCTAATTACGATATTGAGCCATTTAAAGTTCAGCAGGTAGCTGACGCTGGGGATATTGTTTGTAATCCTTTTAATATAAACGAAGCTGTTAAACAAATTGAAAACGGAGCCTATGAACTTTTAAATAAAGTTGGAGGAATAATTAGTTTAGGAGGAGATCATACCATCGCTTTTCCTTTACTTAGAGCAATCAATAAAATAAATAAAGGTCCTGTAGCTCTAGTTCATTTTGATGCCCATCTAGATACATGGGATACATATTTTGGCGCTCCCTATACACACGGAACACCTTTTAGAAGAGCAAGAGAAGAAAATTTATTTTTAGATAATGCATCTATGCACGTTGGAATACGCGGCCCTTTGTATAGCAGAGATGATTTAAAAAATGATGCAGAGTTTGGTTTTAAAATTATTCACTGCGATGAATTTCAATCAGAAGGAATTGATAAAATTGTCAAGAGAATAAAAGAGAGGATTGGGAATAATCCACTTTATTTATCGATTGATATAGATGTTTTAGATCCAGCTTTTGCTCCTGGCACGGGCACACCTGAAGTTGCGGGAATGACTACTAGAGAAATTGTAAATGTAATAAGGGGTTTATCTGGCACCAATCTTATATCAGCTGATGTTGTAGAGGTTTCCCCAGCATATGATCATGCAGAAATTACTTCTTTAGCTGCAGCTACAATAGTTTATGAATTGACAAATTTATTTGCAAAAAATAAAAAATAAGATAGTTTCTTCTAATGCTAGATAAAAAAAATTTTTATATTAATGGCAAATGGATTTCTCCAAAAAAAAATAAAGATTGCATGGTCATCGATCCTTCTAATGAAGAACCATGTGCAGTTATATCAATAGCTGAAACCGAAGATGTAAATTATGCAGTGAGTTCAGCTAAAAAAGCTTTTGAGACATGGGCATTTACATCAAAAGAAGAAAGATTAAAGTATTTAGAATCTTTATATGAACTTTATAAAAAAAGATGGGCAGATATGGCTAAAGCTATTTCACTTGAAATGGGTGCTCCTATTGATTTTTCTACACAGTTACAAGCTGGAACGGGAGCCAGCCATATAAAATCTTATATTAAAGTTTTAAAAGAATATACTTTTGAAAATATATTAGGAGACCATGCTCCAAATAATAAAATTTTACATGAACCAAAAGGAGTTTGTGCGCTAATCACTCCTTGGAATTGGCCCATGAACCAGGTTTGTTTAAAAGTAATTCCAGCTATAGCAGCTGGTTGTACAATGATACTAAAGCCATCCGAAATTGCTCCACTATCTTCTATGATATTGGCTGAAATGATAGATGAAATTAAATTACCAGCTGGTGTATTTAATTTAGTAAATGGAGATGGTGCTATTACAGGCAATGCACTAACAGGTCACCCAGATGTAAATATGATTTCATTTACAGGATCTACTAGAGCTGGAGCTTTAATTTCTCAAAATGCCGCAAATGATTTTAAAAGAGTTAGTTTAGAACTTGGAGGTAAAGGCGCTAATATAATTTTTAAAGATGCAGATGCAGAAGCGGTTGAAAGAGGTGCCTTGCGATGTTTTAGAAATACAGGTCAATCTTGCAATGCTCCAACAAGAATGTTGGTTGAAAAATCAATTTATTCTGAAGCAGTTGAAAGAGTAAAGAAATTTGCTAATTCTATGAAAGTTGATATTGCCTCAAAAGAAGGAGACCATATAGGACCGGTTGTCTCAAAAACCCAATTTGATAAAATTCAAACCTTAATTCAAAAAGGAATAGATGAGGGGGCAAAGTTGGTAGCAGGTGGAACCGGTAAACCTGATGGAATGGACAAGGGCTATTTTGTTAAACCTACAGCGTTTGCAGATGTAAATAATCAAATGGAAATTGCCAGAACAGAAATATTTGGTCCAGTTTTATCAATAATACCTTTTGAAACTGAAGAAGAAGCAATAGCAATTACAAATGATACTCCATATGGACTTTTAAATTTTATACAAACTAAAGATCAAGAAAAAGCAAATAGAGTTGCTAGAAAACTAAGATCAGGAATGGTTGATATTAATGGTGCTGGTTTAGCACCTGATGCTCCATTTGGTGGATACAAACATTCAGGCATAGGCCGCGAAGCTGGAAAACTTGGTTTAGAGGAATATTTAGAAGTAAAAGCAGTTAGTGGTTGGGGTAGCAACTAATTTTTGGCAAAATCACTAATTTGAATTAATAACTTTAAACATTCTTTTAGTTGTTCATGCGATACATATTCATCTATTTTGTGAGCTTGTTCAATTGAACCTGGCCCACAAACAACTGTGCTAATGCCCATTTCTTGAAATAAACCAGCCTCTGTTCCAAAAGATACAGCGTCTCTAGAATTATCACCAGTTAAGTTGCAAATTAAATTTACAGCCTCAGATTTTTCATCTTTATCAAAACCAATGACCTCTCCAATAATTTCTTTTTTAATATTAGATTTCGGATAAATTTTTTTCATTTCAGGCAGTAAAGTAGTTTTTACATAATCGTCCATAACTTTATTAACAAATACGCCATCTTCAAAAACAACTGGTCTTAACTCCCAATCCACTGTGCATTGATCAGCAATAACATTTCTTGCTACCCCGCCCTTAATTCTTCCAATTTGCAAAGTTGTATAAGGTGGGTTAAATATAGAATTTTTTGGTTCTCTTTTTTTTAGTTCATTTCTTAACTCCATCAATTTACTTATAAATTGAGTTGCATACTCGACAGCATTTACACCTTTATCAGGAGCTGATCCATGTCCGGCTAAACCAGTAAAATGAGTAGAATATTCATAACATCCTTTATGCGCTTGAATAGCTTTCATGCTAGTAGGTTCTCCAATTACACAAACAGAGCAATTAATTTCTCTTTTTTTTAATTCTCTCAACATAACGGGCGCACCTTGGCACGCTGTTTCTTCATCATAAGTAAAAGAAAAATGAATAGGTTTTTTTAGATTTTGTTTAGCAAAATATGGAGCTAGAGCCAATGTACATGCAATAAAACCCTTCATATCACAGGAACCTCTTCCATATATCTTATTATTCCTGTCTGATGCAAGAAAAGGATTAGAAGCCCAACCTTTTATAGAAGCTGGAACAACATCAGTGTGTCCAGATAAAATAATGCCTCCACCATTTAATTTTTGGGTTCCGCTAATTGTTGAAAACAAATTTACTCTAAGTTGCTCATCATCAAAAGTTTTAAATGAATCGGCTCCTAATGAATTTAATTTTTTTTCACAGTAATCTATTAATTTAATATTAGAAGTTCCCGACACAGTTTGAAATTTTATTAAATCTGACAAAATCTTCAATGTTTCAGGAAATATTTCAGTAATAATGCTTTTTTGCGTAGCCATTTATATAAAAAATATTATACATTATTAATATGAAACAAGAAATAAATTATGAAGATTATAATAAAGTAGAAATTAAAGTTGGTACAGTTCTCACTGTAAAAAAAAATGAAAAAGCTAGAAAACCTTCATTAGTTGTAGAGGTTGATTTTGGTAAAGAAACAGGTATTAAGAAATCTTCTGCACAAATTACAAATTACTACAACGAACAAAACCTTGTTGGTAAGCAAGTAATAGGTGTTTGTAATTTTCCAAAAAAAAATATAGCTGGAATACTTTCAGAAGTTCTTATTTTAGGTGCGATAGAAAAGGATGGAAAAGTTGTTTTGGTACATCCATCACAAAAAGTTGAAAATGGTTTGGAAATAGCTTAAAAGATTAACTGTAGTACTTTGAAAAAGTCCATTTAAACAAATTATCAATAAATGCATCAAGACATACTTCTTTTGATTGGGATTTCGTTTTCCCTAGGCTTTACGCCGGGGCCAAATAATGCAGTAGCATCATTTTCAGGTTTCAATTTTGGTATAAAAAAAACAATACCTTTAATTCTTGGAGTGGGGTTGGGTTATACAATTTTAGTAATTCTAATAAATTTTGTATTAATCTCTATTTTTAAAGAATACCCAATTATACAAGATATTATTAGAGTACTCGGTACTTTTTTTTTAATATATCTAGCATACAAAATTTCGTTTTCAAATAATTCTCGAGACTTAAACAAAACAAATCCAGTAAAGTTTTTTGACACTTTCTTATTTCAATTTATAAACCCCAAGGGTGTAATGGCTGCAATTACTTTAGTTTCAAAATTTGTAAGAGAAGACATATATATTAGTAGTTCTATAGCGGTAATATTGGTTTGTTCTATTACTGCATTTTTAAGCATTACAACCTGGACTTTTTTTGGTAAATTTTTAAGAAAATTTGCGACAAATGATAATTTTATAAGAAATTTTAACCATACCATGTCTGCATTAATTGTAATTTGTATAATTGGCTTCTATATTTAAAAAATGAAATTGGCAAATAAAAACTCATATCAGTGTTTAAAATCATTGGCTGTTGGTACTAAAAAATATAAAATTTACTCAC
>Ga0209402_10006131_pt1 | contig 10578 bp, 10 predicted proteins | sample ArcticOcean_MG_C_3_FD_187437 | JGI IMG/M metagenome (GOLD analysis project Ga0209402, IMG submission 187437) | Marine microbial communities from western Arctic Ocean - ArcticOcean_MG_CB8_126 (SPAdes) (version 2) | ecosystem: Environmental > Aquatic > Marine > Oceanic | place: Arctic Ocean... | reverse complement strand
CCGCGCTTACCAGGGTGCAGGAGGAGGTCATCTCAGGAGCGGTGTCTGCTGCCCAACTGTGTAGGTACTGAACGATGTCCCACGGAGGGTTCCTCCGTCAGCATTCAGACGACCCTGTGCTTGCCAGCCACATCATGCATGATTACACCAAAGCTGACCTTGACCCTACGACGAGGGCGATGCTCGATTTTGCGGTCAAGCTGACCAAAGAGCCGTGGTCTATGGTGAAGGGCGATGTGGAGAAGCTTCGAGATGCAGGCTTGAGCGATGAACAGATTTTGTCTGTAGTTCTTATCACCTGCAATTTCAACTTCATGGCCCGTATGGCTAACGCCCTTGGTGTGGAGCTTGGGGAGGGGCGCCAGGAGCAGATTGAAGAATGGCTCAGCCCAGAAGCTGCTGCCCAAGAGTGGCTGATGAAGGTCAAAGATGCGTAGAAGAACAACATAGCCCGAAACAAAGCGGCCTCTCCTTCATAGGACATGGGGGTGTTTTTGGGGGTATACTCTCATCCAATTGAGTGATTTCCAGCAAGTAATTTAGGGCGTTATTCCTTTGGTGGATGTGGGCAATACCATATTTGGACTTTAATGGGTACATGATGAACAAGACTGAAATAACAGCAACAAACCACTTCGCAAACAACAACGTAGCCGCCTCCGCAGTGAAGACTGCTCTGGTGGTAGACGACGAGGTAGCCCTGCTCCCGGTCTACATAGAGTTCTTGGGGCGGATGGGCTACGCGGCTACGGGAGTCGTTAACGGTGCAGAAGCCATCGCAGAGATGGATCAGCATCACTATGATTTGTTGCTCGTGGATTTGCGCATGTCTGGCAAGACTGGGTTTGAGATGCTCAACGAGCTACGCCCTGACCACCCGGACACGTGTATCATCCTGGTTAGTGGGTGCGTCAGCCACGAGTTTGCTGCTACGGCCTTGAGGTTGGGCGCAGACAGCTACGTAGCTAAGCCATGCAGCCTGGGGTACCTTGCGGAGCGCATTCAGTATGCCCAGGAGCTCCGAACCAGTGCTGGCAATCGTAGCCATCGCCGAGAAGCCCTCGTTAACGCAGGCTAGTTACATTACCGGTGAGCCGTGGTGATGGACTAGCAGCCACTGCTCTCCGCGCTTCCTGAAGATGTTGGTTGCTTCAATCTGGCCTTCGGTGACTTTTCCATCCACTACAGAACGTAGACCCTCCGTGCACACTACCCAGGCCCAATCGCCTTCAACCATCACAGATGCCACGGTAATGGTGAATTGCATGACCATGGTGTTGTTGAAGATGTTGGCCCAGCTTTGTAGCACCTCGCCCCTACCTTCAATGAGGGGCCAGCCCGGGTGTACACAAGTAACCGCCTGGTCCTCGTCCCATGCCCCCCGCATCTGCTCAAGGTCTAGGGTCTCAAAAGCGCGATAGAACCGCTGGTTGGCCTCTGTTACTACTTCTTTGTCCGTCACTGACATCACCTCGGGTCAGACTTGCGCTCGTCTGGGTTCTGCTACATCTGAACGGTTTTCTAGTTTGAATTCGCTCCTAATGTCCCTAATGTCATGTGGGGCGACCTGTTGACCTTATAAACAAAGCCCCACCGGGTAACCAGTCAGAAAAGTGGGTGAAGGGCTAATCCTGCGCTTGAGAGAGGGCCCATGACAGGTTCCTTGCCGTGTGGATCAGTCCAATATGGCTGAACGCCTGAGGGAAATTGCCCAGGGCTTCCTTGGTCACGGGGTCAATCATCTCAGAGAGCAGTCCCAGGTGGTTGGCGTACCCCAGCATCTCCTCAAAAAGGTCTTTGGCTTTCCGTATCTGGCCGCTCGTCATTAGTCCCCCAATAAGCCAGAAAGACAGCATTGTCAGTGCACCCTCCTCCCCTTGGAGGCCATCGTCTGCTTCATCCACCTTGTAGCGATGCACGAATGGCCCATTGCCAAGCTCCTCCACCGTTCTGGCAATGGTGCTTTGAATGCGAGGGTCGTCCGGTGGGAGCAGGCCGGTCCACGTCAGGATGAGGGAGCTAGCGTCCATTACATCGCTGTCATAGCTCTGCACAAACGCCTGTTTTGCCTCGCTCCATCCCCGAACCAACACTTCCGCCTTAATCTCGTTCGCAACACGACGCCACCTTGCCAGGTTGCTCTTGTGCTCGGTAGCGGTTCCTATTTCGATGGCTTTGTCCAAAGCAGCCCAGCACATAGCTTTTGAGTAGGTGAAATGGCGCTCGTGGCCGCGTACTTCCCAAATGCTCCGGTCTGGTAAGTGCCATGTTTGGCAGGTCGTCTCCGCAAAGTCATGGACAATCGACCATATCTCGCTGGAGATGTAGCCACCGTAGCGCATGTAGGTGCTAATGCTGAGAATGACCTCGCCAAAGATGTCTAACTGGAGCTGATTGGCGGCCCCGTTGCCAATGCGCACGGGTTGGGAGCCCTTGTATCCCTCCAGGTGGTCAAGGGTCACCTCTTCCACGTCTGAGTCTGCTGTGATGCCGTAGAGCGCCTGGACTTCCCTCGACTTAACGTGTTCTGCCGACATGGATATCAGCCAGTTGAGGAAGTGTCTGGCGTCATGGAGGTCTCCTACGAGGAAGAGCACATTAAGAGTGAATGCCGAGTCCCGCAACCAGCAATACCGGTAGTCCCAGTTGCGCTCACCACCGATGTTCTCCGGGAGCGATGTGGTTGGCGCAGCTACAATTGCGCCCGTTGGAGCGTACATCAGCAGATGGAGCACGAGGAACGACCGGACAACCTCGTCTCGCCACATGCCCTTGTAGTCCAACTCTTGTACTATCCGTTCCCACATCTTCTTGGTGTGTTCCAACCTGTGGGCGCTTCTGCCGTACCCAACGGCCATAGGCGTAGCCCTGCCGTAGGATGCCACAAAGGTGGTACCTTCCCCGCCTTCCAGGGTGAACTGGCTTTCTGCAATGCCTCCATTGTCGGTCATGGGGATGCTTGTGGAGAGCGCCAGGGTTTCGCCACCGTTAGACGCTAAGACGCCCAAGGGGAGGATTTCAAGGTGTGTTGATGCTCTGGCATAATCGAATCTTGGCTGGAAGACGGATTTGAGGGCTACCGTGCCCTCTTCACACGCCACAATCCTATGAATCTCGTGAGGAGCGTGGTCGGCAGAGCGAGTAGGGCTTGTGGCCATGAAGTCCGTGAGGGTGACCCTCCCGGTGGGAGTGATGAACGTAGTTTCCAGGATATTTGTGTTAGGGAGGTACCGTTGCGCGGACTCATAAGGCTCTATTGGTGCTATCTGGAAGTACCCACCCTTGTGTTCGTCTAATATGGCCCCAAAGATGCTGGGTGAGTCAAACCGGGGCATACACGCCCAATCGATAGAGCCATCCAACCCCACTAGAGCGGCTGAGTGCATGTCTCCTATAAGGCCGTAATCGCTGATAGCCTTGTACGCCACGCTTACTCCCGTATATCCCCAGATACGTTGTTACTGCCTTCCCCAGGGAAACATTACAATATTTATATTGTAATGTAACTATCGAATCGCTGTTCAGACCACTTCGCCGTCCGTCAGGTCATTCGAGTCCAGGGCCTTGCCCTGGTAGGTGTAGGACTAGTCCTGCCTGGCTTTGAAGAGCGCAAAGGAACTTGTATAGCCGTGCAAGTACGTCGTGCCGCTAACCTGGCCTATCTCGCCGTTGCAGAAGAAGCCGCCTAACGGGATAGAGCCTAGCATCTCCGTGAACATGCCAGAGTCATGGTTCTCCCTGCCGTACAGGTACTTGCCGCGCCCGTTGCACTGGAACATCAACGCCCCCACGGGTGACGCTTGCCCTGCCGTCTCCATATACCGAGTCAGTTGCCGTTGAAGGTCCTCTGAAGAGGTAGACGCGTCGCGGATGTGGAACTGGGCCAGCTGGCCCTCGCGCAGGAGCTCCCCAATGGCAACGTACCCGTTCTCCTGATCCGTGCCAATCAGGTTCCGTATGAGGAAGTCCCCGGCGTTCACATCCTCCAGCTCTAGCTGCGGATCCATGGCTATGCCCAGGAACAGGTTGTTCCCCGCCAGGGCCTGGTCTCCTGGCGAGAGTTTGCTGAACATTTCTCGTAAGTAGTCCAGCGGACGCTCGCCGTCCAGTTCCATCAGCAGGTTTCGTTCGGCCTTGGTGATGCGTTTTTGTTCGCCAATGGGGCGGCAGCCCTGAGCTACCACCGTTTCCACCACAATGTTGCCTGTCAGTGCAATGCCAACAGCGCCGTCATGGTAGACCTCGTCGCCAAGGAACAGCGCGTGGCCGCTTGGAAGCCCGCTTCCGCTGGCCAGTCCACCCACTTTGACAGCAGAAGGGAACGCATAGTCCAGTCCCGCCAGTATTCCCTCCCCTGGCATGGAAAAGGGATCCATGAGTACCAGGAAATGTGGCTTCTCCTCTGGCGATACGCCTAGCAGCTCCGACCATGCGTCCGGGGGGGCGTCTGGAGAGGGGAGTTCGTCTGAGATGACGTGGAAGGGCTTGGCCTCTACGCCCGGGAGATACCCCACGGTCAGGGCAACAGCTGCGGGCCCCTCAATCTCCCGCGCAGCGCCAATGACACCAGCGCCGGAGCAGCCCAGCACCATGGCTCCTGGGAACCGTTCACCCAGGATGCGGGGCACAGCATAAGTGGCATCGCTGTAGCTGGCCGATGCGAATACCATTGCCAGAGAGACTGGGGCGTCTGGCCCTAGCTCCGCTGCTACTTTCTCTGCACACGCTTCAAGCGCTGTGACCAGGTCGCCATCGTCAGATATCGCCGATGCCCACTTCATAAAACCTTCCCCTTGCCCACCTTGGTGCTTACCTGGACACTTCTAAAAACAGATCAGCCTTGTTGGCTGCCGGTCAGCCGTGCCCTTGCGCTGCCCTGCGAATAAGGATACCCGCTGACTGCGATGATGTCGCCATGTTGAGCTACAAATTTCAACGGCGTTAATTGAGAATTAATTCACATTAACACGCATTATCGCTAGCCGTACACTCGTTTCTGCACAGAATTCACCTGTGAAACAGAAAAGGAGAGAGAATGACTCGCACCGTTCAGAAGTCTATCGTAATGATTTTTGCTTTTGTGGCTGCCCTGGCATTGGTGGCTTGCAGCAGTGATGATGAGCCAACCATATCCACGGTGGCAGTGACGGCTGCCGATTTCTCGTTCACCCTTCCTGCAACAGTAGAGGGTGGTCTGACCCGTATTGAAATGACCAATGCAGGGCAGGACTCCCACCACATGCAGATACTGAAGCTCAATGATGGGGTGTCACAGGCTGATTTCCAGACCACCATTCAAGGGGTTATTCAATCACTTCCAGAACAAGGTGAAGCTGCGTTATTCCAGATATTTGAAGTTGCTGCTCTTGCAGGCGGCCCCTCGGGTGCTGCGCCTGGAGGCCAATCAACAGCAATCGTAGATCTGAAGGCCGGCGAATATACTCTGGTCTGCTTCATTGCCGGTGCTGACGGAGTACCCCATGTGGCCAAGGGGATGGTTCAGGCTGTAACCGTAACTGCGCCCACGGGTGACGCTCCTGCCGCGCCGGAATCCTACGCATCTGTTGATTTGATTGACTACGCTTTCTTGGGTGTGCCAGTAAGCCTTCCAACGGGTGAAACCACCCTGAAGGTGACCAACAAGGGCCAGGAGCCCCATGAGTTCACCGTACTGAAGCTTGAGGGCATCACAGCGGAGCAGGCTCTAGCATTATTCACTGCGCCGCCAAGTGACGCAGCTCCCGCTGGGCCACCGCCGTTCTCGGATGCTGGTGGATTCCAGGCAATCTTGCCGGGGGATTCTGGCTATGCTGTATTGAACCTGGAAGCCGGGAATTATTTTACTCTCTGCTTTGTTCCTTCCCCGGTCAATGAGTTCGCACTGCATATGGTGTTGGGGATGACCTCGTCTTTCACCGTTGAATAACCTGATTCGTTTGTAAGGACGATAAAAGAAAGGCCCGGGCATACGCCCGGGCCTTTCTTCTTTGTTATGTTCCTAGTAACAGAGCAATGTTCAGTCACCGTCAGGAAATATGAGTTCAGGGCTATTCCTGGGCTAGGAACATCTTGGTGAGATCTGGCTTCACCACCTTGCCCATCGCGTTACGGGGAAGCTCTGCCACGGGAACCATGCGACTTGGCATCTTGTACGGTGCGAGCCGCTCCCGGGACCAGTCTCGCAACTCCTCAAGGGTCAAGTTACCGCCTTTTGCCAGCACTAGCGCTGCGCAGACGCGTTCTCCCCACTCTAAGTCCTCCATCCCCACAACCGCGCATTCTGCGATGGCTGGATGGTCACGCAGCACGTCTTCCACTTCCAGAGCGGAGACCTTGAAGCCCCCAGTCTTGATGATGTCTACGCTGCTTCTGCCCAGAATGCGGTATGCGCCGCCCTCTAGGATGGCTACATCGCCCGTGCGGAACCAGCCGTCTACAAACTCGGATGCAGTGGCTTCTGGCTTGCCCCAGTACTCCTGGAAGACGCAGGGACCTTTGACCTGAATCTCTCCCGTTGCGCCTAGTTCTACAGGCAGGTTAGCCTCGTCTACCAGTCGCATTTCCACATGGGGAAGTGGTGTTCCCACAAATCCAGGCTTACGCACTCCGTTCAGCGGGTTGGAGAGAGCCATGCCTATCTCCGTCATGCCGTATCGCTCCAGCAATACGTGCCCGCTGATACCCTGCCACTCTTCCAGCGTCTGCACAGGCAACGCAGCGGAGCCGGACACCATGAGTCGCAGCTTTGCACACGCAGCCGTCAGCGCCTTCTGTCGTTCAGTCGATGCCGCGTTCCACGAAGTCACCAGACGTGCATAGATGGTTGGCACCGCCATGAACAGCGTCATGTTGCTGTTCTGAATGCGCTCCCACACCGCTTCAGCGTCGAATGCTGGCAGCATCTCGCAGACGGCCCCCGACCACTCTGAGCAGCCCAGCACGTTCACTATGCCGTGGATGTGATGGAGCGGGAGCACGTGCAGGATGTGGTCGTCAGCCTTCCAGCCCCAGGCTTCCACCAGGCTGGTAATTTGCGCCTCAATGGTGCTGTGGGTGGACACTACGCCCTTTGGCTTGTTCGTTGTGCCACTGGTGTAGATGATCATCGCCCTCCGCTCTGGCCCGAAAGTCGGTAGCGGCCCTGGCGATGTTGAAAGCAACTCAGAGGTCAGCAGAAACCGCAGGCCCATGTCTTCTGCGATGGGTCTCAGTTTTGCTTCGTATGTTGAGTCTGCCACTACGATGGTTGCGCCGGAGTCCTCAAGCATGTACTCAAGCTCTGGCCCGGGGTGGGAAGTGGCAAGAGGCACCGTAACGCCACCTGCGCGCCATACGCCCCACTGGATAGCAGCGTAGTGGTAGCCAGGGGCCGTTAGGAACGCCACTCGGGTCTCCTGTAGGTCGGCAGCACCGTCCAGCAGGCAGGAGGCTATGGCGCTGGAGTCCGTCAGAAGCTGGTTGTAGGTGAATGTTCCTTCTGTCGCAATTATCGCCACCCGGTCGCCGTGCGCCTCTGCCCGGGCAATCAGGGGTATGTTGGATACGCTCATGGAATCTCCTATAACATTTGTGGATGCTGGCCCCTGCAAAGGGGCCAGCATCCACGTTTAACCCGGTAGAGTGCGGGAATAGTTACTTCCCGGAAAATACGTAGAATTCCTTGGTGATAATCTCCAAAACCGCAGTCTGTCCGGAATTGATCTTCGCGACACACCGCTTGATGGCTGGAGCTATCTCGTTGGGGTCGGTCACCTTCTCTGTGTGAGCGCCCAGGGCAGCCGCTACGCCAGTGTAGTCTCCAGTCAGGTATTTGGTCCTGTACTTCTCTACAGATATGGGGAGGTTGTGTTCGTAGCCGCCCATTGCGCTATTGTTCATGATGACAGTCAGGATGGGAATCTTCTCTCGAATAGCGGTCTCAATATCCATCAGCGCTGTCCCTGCCGCGGTGTCGCCCATGAAGTTGACGCACATCTTGTCAGGAGCAGCTACCTTTGCGCCCATGGCAAGCCCTAGACCCGTGCCCAACGGAGTGGAGTTTCCCCAGCCCATGTAGGTCTTGGGGGCAACGGTCTCGTAGAAGGGAACCATCTGGTCGCGGGGGTTGCCAGAGTCGTGAGTCATGATGGTATTTGCCCGGTCCAAGGTGTTCCGAAGTTCCCAGACCACCCGGTACGGGTTGATGGGAACTTCATCGGAGGTTAGCTGCGGCATCCACTCGGCCATCCAAGCGTCCTTGGCTGTCTTTACCTCTGCGATGATGTCCTTGCCGTCCCGTCCCTTGGGGTTTTGGCTCTTAATCTCGTCGATGAGAGCCTGAAGAACCAGCTTGGCGTCGCCGATAACTGCATGGTCTATGGCGTACTCGTTGTCCAAGTCTGAACCATCGATAGTCGATTGGATGATGGTCTTGCCCTTGGGAACAGCGTAGGAGGCCAACGTCTTTTGGAAGCTGGTGCCAATACCGAATACGGTGTCGGATTTCGCTAGGAAGTCAGGAACCATCTGGGGGGCAGAGTTGCCACCGGCGCCTAGAGATAGGGGGTGGTCTTCTGGGAAGCAGCTCTTGCCCAGAGTAGTGGTCATCACCGGCGCGTTAATCAGTTCCGCCAGTTCCTTCAGCTCCGCATACGCCTCGGCAAAGAAGATGCCCTGACCGGCGTAAATGACTGGGCGATCTGAGTTCAGTAGCACTGTTGCTACTTCCTTGATGTCTCCCGGGTCACCAGCCGACTTGTGACGCTTGACCTCTTGATACGGAAACTCTTCGTCGGTCATCTCGCCGTTCACTACATCAGTGCCCACTTCCAAGAGGACAGGTCCTGGCTTGCCACTCCGGAGGGCGGACATTCCGCGGCGCATCATGTTGGGGACGCGCTCCGGGCTGTTTATCTGAGCGGCCCACTTGGTGATGCCCTCAAAGTTTCGGACAGCGTCGAAGTTGGAGGAAAGACTCTCACGAGCCTGCCCTGCCTGGCCTGGCAGTATGAGGATAGGTGAAGAGTCTGAGAATGCGTGCGCAATTCCACCGTAGGCGTGTTCAATCCCAGGGCCACCCTGGAACACACAGACTGCCTGCGGATCGCCACCGTTGGTTCGTGCATAGCCTACGGCCATAGCCACTGCGGTTCGTTCAACCCTGGAGACGATAGGCCGGATTCCTACCGCAGATGTAGCGTCAATGAGAGGGTTCTGTGGGAAGCAGAAGAGGTAGCGTACTCCCTCTTGCTTCAGAATCTTAGCGATGGCGGCGCCACCCTTCATAACTGCCTCCTGTTGATGTCGTAGCTATATAAAGACTACGCAAATGTCTCGAATAAGAGCAGGGTGAAGTGTACACCACAGGCCCGTGGGCGTCATCGTTTTTGATGCACCAATTTCCCTATATGAGGCGAAGGGACGGCACGGAGACGAAGCGCACGACCTCAAGCAACGGGCTCTGAGTTGCCCTAGCTGGAACCCTTATAGGTCTTTGCTCACTAAGTGGGTGTAGTACTTCCATGCACCGCCAGGGCCTGCGTTCCCTCTGGCCCGTGGCCCACCAGCAAAGTGGGCTAGATCCCCAAGGGTTGGCTGGTTGTTGGCTTCTTCAATGTCTGCCTCTGGGATGCCGGTGTAGTTTGGCCCGGCTGCGCAGTAGGCGTACCAGTTCATCTTTGCCTGCTCTTCAAGTTGGAACATGTTCATCACAGACTGTTCCAGGCTGGCCCCTGTGGTCACAGCGCCATGACCGCGAAGCAACGCCGCCTGCGATTCTCCAAGGGTACTTGCAACGTCCTGGCCGTCCTCTTCCGTCAAGATGAGCTTGCTGTGGGGATACACCGGCAATGGCGTTCGTACTAGGTGGATGCCCTCGTTGCACATGGGTACCAACGCCTTTTCCAGCACGCTCATCATCGTTGTGTACCTGGGGTGCACGTGGACAATGGAGTTCACTTCCGGGTGCGCCTTGTAGATGGCAGAGTGCATCTTGATCTCAAAGCACTGTTACGACCCGGGAGGGCTGTCTATCCAGTACCCCTCAAGGTCACAGGTGACCATGTCTTTTGGCTGCATTAACGCCAGCGCGTCAATCGCGTAGCCGCGAACCTTGACCACAAATTTGTCTGGTTCGCCGGGAACGCGCAGGCTGGCATGTCCCAGGGATGCTAGGACTCCTGTAGTTAGCCCCACCTCTGCCAGTACGCGGTTTGCTACAGCTACTTCGTATTGAACGTCATCAATCTCCACCATGTCCCATCCTCCAGTGGGTTTTCTATCTGGTTGAATAGAGTTTGCTACCCGCCCGAACTCCCCGTCACGTGTAGCTGCTAAACAAGAAGGAGCCTCCGGTATGCACCAAGAGACTCCTTCTTCCTATACCTATGAAATCCTACGCCTGTTTGGCTGGTATCAATTCCGGGTGCTCAACAAAGGCTTTCCGCAGGTGAGCGGTGCCCTCCATCCAGTCAACATCATTCGGAAGCACCACGTCGCCGGTGCGGACGCTGTACGCCTCGGGGTTGTCCACCCCCGGAGGTGTCACGCCCTCCTGGAAGGCTCTGGCTGCGTTCAGCACCCGTCGCCTTGACTTGATGA
>Ga0209402_10006122_pt1 | contig 10582 bp, 6 predicted proteins | sample ArcticOcean_MG_C_3_FD_187437 | JGI IMG/M metagenome (GOLD analysis project Ga0209402, IMG submission 187437) | Marine microbial communities from western Arctic Ocean - ArcticOcean_MG_CB8_126 (SPAdes) (version 2) | ecosystem: Environmental > Aquatic > Marine > Oceanic | place: Arctic Ocean... | reverse complement strand
TGGATTCGCTGACCGCTCCCCCGTGATGAAACGCAAGCGCTATCAGTGCGGCCAAAGCCATCAAGGTAATGCCACCGCAGAGCCCGTCGAGGCCATCAATCAGATTGAACGCGTTGATAACACCCAACATGGCGAAGACCGTCAAGGGTATGGTCAGAACATCCAGCCCAAGTGGCTCATACTCATTGGAGCCGCTGCCATCAAGAATATCGCCGACAAAGCGTACCAGTTGATCGTCCAGGAAAACCAATGCCAGTGCAACAGCGAGTTGCATGACAAACTTGGCTGCCGGTGGTAATTCACGGAGATCATCGACGACACCGGTGACAAACAGCAGCGCGATGCAAAAAAAGAGCACACGGTACTGTGTCAGTGAAATAGGCATTAACAAGGTCGCAAGAAAGAAACTCACCACGACCGCAATACCGCCGACGAGCGCCACTGGCCCTAACTGTTGCTTGCGTCCGCTCGGTCGATCAACCAGGCCCACACGTTGGGCAACGGGCCCCAGAAAGTAGAGAAGGAACATGCATAGGCCGCCACCGGCCGCGTAAGCATAGAAGTCTTGTGGGTCCATTAGGTGTTGCTTTAGTTCAATCGAAATCGAAAGGGGCGGTTTGCCGTGCCGACGGGCTGCATTATGGGTGTTCGTGCGATGCGGGCCAATCGCGAATCGAAAGTATCGGAGTTCTCGGGGTGTGTGGCTTTACGTCACATTGCTGATCACACCCAATCGGTTGACCGCGTCAACGTAGCGTTGAATGACCAACTTCTCCGAGAAATCGCGGCACATTCTGCCGCGGCCCTGTGAGCCCATGCGTTGGCGGGCATCGTCCGTCATGTCCACCATCTCGCGCATCTTGCTGACAAGATCATCGACATCGCGGGGGCGAACGAGAAGCCCGGTGACACCGTCCTCGACAGTATCCCGGCAGCCTGCCGTATCGGTTGTGATGACTGGGAGGCCCATACTGGCGGCTTCGAGCAAGGTTCGCGGTACGCCTTCGCGGTAGTAGGACGGTAAAACAACACAGTTAGCTTGCGCGTAGTGTGTCCTGACATCATCGCTGTGGCCGAGGTAGTCGATGATGCCGTCGCGTTCCCACGACCGAATGTCATCGTGCGTGACGCCACCGGGGTGTCGCGTGTCGATAAAACCCAATAGTTGAAAAAGTACGTTGTCGGTGTCTGCTCGCAGGTGCCGGGCGGCCTCCACATATTCGCCCACCCCCTTGTCCCACAGTAGGCGGCCTACCATCAGAAAAGTGAAGGGTTCTTCAGTCGGCAGACCTTTTTCTCGCCCGAGTACCGATCGACGGGTTTGAGGACTGAAGTGTTCGGTATCGACGCCCGAGCCCGGAAGGCGTTCCGTTCTGTCCCGCTCCACCAGGTGTTCGGCAACAAACTGAGCCTGGTCTTCTAGGTTTTGGAAAAACACGTATGCGCGGCGAAGGGCCAAACGGTAAAGCCACTTGATTATGCGACGCAGCCAGTTTTCAGTAGCGAACGCTTGGCCGAGGCCGGCTATATTGGCGACAACCGGTATGCCGCGAAGGCGAGCGGTCAGTGCACCGTAGATATTTGGTTTGGGAGTGAAGCTCAACAGGATAGCGGGACGGTGACGACCCAGTAACTGCCAAAATCGCACGATAAGCCAGGCGTCCCGAATCGGGTTGGCGCCGCCAGCCATCGGCAGGTCGATGTGTTTGGCACCCAGGGCTTCGACGCGTTGTACGTAATCGTCTGCTGGTGCGACGACGGTTACGGCAAAGCCTTGTTCCAATAGTGTTCGAATCAGGCGCGCGCGAAAATTGAACACATACCAGGTGGTGTTCGCGCTGATCCAGAGAGCGGGTGTTGAATGGCCCATGCAGACGATACCAAGCGGGTTCGGCGATATGCGCGACGTGGCCAGCCAAGTGTGGGTATTGGACTCGGGTTCGTCAACCATGGGCACACAGACTGGATACGATGGCGTGCTTGTCGGCATAATCGCATCATCAGTGGTCAAACGAGATGGAGGAGGCGAATGTGGGCTATATGGTTGAAACGCACCCTGCGCCGGCCCCTGGGTGAACGGACCTCTTCTCAGTGCGTCGTATTTGCTGTGTTGGTCGAAACCACGCGGCACACGCACGTGAGATGGCGATCGCCTGGACCGTGAGTCGCCATTTTACTTTCAGGGAGATGATGTGCATCAGATGATCGGGAAGGTGGCGGAGATCATTACCTATCGCGTGGCATTCTTTTCGTTGGCGCTAAGAGAGCTGATTTCTTCAGATGCCCCGGTCGGTGTTGGGCCGGGTGAGTGTGGCGACAGACTGTGCCGCGCCATCGAAGGGGTCGGTAAGCCCGATTTCCAGGGGGACTAGAATGAATTTCAGTTTTCAGCAGTTAGCACTCAAGAAGCGTTATCCGCTTCGCATCAGCCGAGGAGAGACCACCGGTTCGGTCAATCTTTTTGTCAGCGTCGAATCTGCTGGTGTGGTGGGGTTGGGTGAGGCGGCGCCGGATGCGACCGCTGACATTGGCACGGCCGCTTCCTGTCAGCGTGAGATCGAGGCGTTTCTAGAGACTACCGGACCCGTGACATTAAACCCGTATGACGCCTGGCAGGTTGCCCGTGATGCTGGTCTTTCGTCGTATTCCTGGGCGGCTGTGGACATAGCGCTTTGGGATTTGCTTGCTCGCCAGGCAGGGTTGCCGCTGTTCCGTTTGCTCGGATTACCTTCGAGGTCGGTCCCGACATCGGTCACGATCGGTATTGTACCGATCGAGGTTGCGCGTGAGCGCGTGCCCGAAATTTTGGCACGCACGGGTGCGCGTTACTTGAAGATCAAACTCGGTAACCCGGCAGGTATTGATGCGGATAAAGCCATGTTCGAAGCGGTGCGCGAGAGTGCCTCAACGTTTGGTGTGGGTCTTCGAGTCGATGCAAACGGTGGTTGGGACGTGACTGATGCGAAGCAGATGATGAATTGGCTGAAGGAGCGCGGTTGTGATTATGTTGAGCAGCCGTTGCCTGTGGATGCAAACGATGCGTTGCCAGCCCTGTTTTCTGGGAGAGCACTGCCGATTTTTGTCGACGAATCGATCCGTGTTGCCAGTGATGTGCCGGCATTGGCCGATTGTGTGGATGGAGTAAACCTTAAGCTAATGAAATGTGGGGGTGTTACCGAGGCACTTCGAATTGTTGCAACCGCGAGGGCGCACGGGCTTGGCACGATGATTGGCTGCATGGGTGAATCGTCAGTCGCGATCGCGGCCGGTGCCTCCCTTGGTGCACTTTTTGATCACATTGATCTTGATTCTCACTTAAACCTGGCGCCAGATCCCGCCAGTGGAATCACGCTGGTGGACGGTGTAGTCACCGTATCCGACCGTCCTGGCCATGGGGCTACTATCACATGCTGAACAAGAACCAACCGCTGGTGATCCACTTTGACGCCCAGATCGATCAGACCAATGGCAAGATGGGCCATTCAGTTTTGCGTTACTCGGAAAATCCGGTGGCCTGCGTTATCGATCGCAACCATGGGGGTCATAGGACGCGTGAACTCTTGAATTTTGGTCCTGATGTGCCGATTGTGAGCAGTGTGGCTGAGGCGTTGCCCTACGCGCCTGAAGCATTGCTTCTTGGGATGGCGCCTGGCGGTGGTCTGTTGCCCGAGCATATGTTCGATGAGATGGATCAAGCAATCGCCGGCGGCCTTAGCATTGTGAATGGCTTGCACCAGCATTTGAGTCCGCGTTACCCAACGCTTGCACCCGGGCAGTGGGTCTGGGACATTCGTCAGGAGCCCAAGGGGCTTGGCATTGCAACGGCAGCGGCGGCCGATCTCCCCAATCGTCGCCTGCTGCTGGTGGGCACCGACATGGCGATAGGTAAGATGACAGCGGGGCTCGAAATCTGGCGGGCAGCGAAAGAAGCCAATTGCAGGGCAAGTTTTGTGGCCACCGGCCAGATCGGTATGGTGGTGACCGGGCGCGGTATACCCCTTGATGCCATTCGAGTGGACTATGCGTGTGGGGCGGTGGAGCAAGAGGTCATGGCAGTGAAAGCGTCGGATCTTGTGATCGTTGAAGGACAGGGGTCCCTTGCGCATCCCGGCAGCACCTCGACGTTGCCCTTGATGCGCGGTGCATGTCCGACACACTTAATCTTATGTCACCGTGCGGGTATGACCACGTTGGATACCGTACGCACCAATAGCATTCGTGTGCCGCCGCTGTTAGACCTCATTCGCCTGTACGAAGATCTTGCCGCTGCCTGCGGTAGTCTGCCAGCGGCTAAAACGGTCGGCATTAGTTTGAATACCGCACACATGAGTGAGGAAGCGGCAGCGCGCGCAGTCGAGGAAACCAAGGCGCAGACGGGTCTGCTGGTGACTGACCCGATTCGCTATGGACCCAAGCCCTTGTTTGACGCGGTCATGGCCTGACTCAGCGGGGGTCACTCCGGGAATCCCGCTGCGCGTAGCCCCTCCATCAGATCCGCAGCATCTTCTTGCCTTTGATACGGTTGGATTCGCAGCGTGTCTTTGATGCGATAACCGGGTACTTCTGCCATCACCTGCTGGCATTCCATTTTTGCTTGTGCAAGGTTGCCCAGTTGCGCGTAGGTTGCCGCGAGCAGTCGCCGGTGAAACCGGGTTGGTCTGGCGATTGAGAGTAAACTGCTAAGCGCCCTGTCGAAGCGTCGTGCGTTGTATTCGGCAAGCCCACGCGCCCACGCATACCAGTCTGGGTGGAATGGGTTTCGCTCTACCGCCGCTGTCAGGCAGGCGGCGCCGGATTCGGGATTGCCTGAAAAAGTTAGATAAAGCCCCTGGCCAGCCAAGGTGTCGGCATCGTTAGGATTGAGCGCCAATGCCTCCCCCAAGTGAATGCTAGCGGTCGCAAAGCGACGTTGCCACAGACTGGTGATGCCGAAGACTCCGTGGGCTAAATGGTCCTGGTTGTCGATTTCAAGGGCCCGCGCAGAGGCGGCCTGCGCCAGTGATAGGTCGTGGTCGGGCATCGTGGACCATGACATCAGCACACTAGTTAGGTGGGTCAGGGCCACGATGGCGAGTGCTGGAGCGTAGTGGGGATCAACACGCAAAATGGATGAGAGGAGGGTCTGGGCGAGTTGGTTGTCACCAACTTCACGCATTCGGTACACCAGTCGCTTCGCCTGGAGCAATGTTTGGTAGGCAGCGGGTGTGGAATGGCGCTCGATGCGATCAAGTCGACCCTCCTCGATCGCGCCAATCAGTGTTGCAACGGTCCGCGTAGTCACGCGGTCACGGGCCTTTGATAGTTGTGACAGGTCGAGATCAAATTGATCTGCCCAGGTGTACGCTCCATTTTGCGTCTCAATGAGTTGGACGGAAAACCTTAGGCCCGCGCCGAGTGGTTGAATGCTGCCGGCCACTAGGTAGTCGGCGCCTATTTTTTGACCGGTCACCGTTGCGCTGGCGGGGTCTGGCGACAATGCCATGGAGGTATGCGGTGCGAGGACGAACAACTGTCGATAGCGTGACAATGCGGTCACAATATCGATGGCCAGGCCGTGTCCTAGAAAGTCGCTATCAGCGGGGTCTCGTTCAAGCGTTGTGAATGGCAGCACGGCTACAGTTGGCCCTCGTCGCAGGTCGTTAGTGCGTTGAGGAGGGGCCAGGACCATGAGAGGGCCCGCGCCAATGACGTAGGCTCTTACGGGCTCATCGATGTTGTGTAGCTTACGATCTCCGAGTGAATCAAAACGTACTGGCAACGTTTTTCCAATCGCTGTGCGCACCGCTTCGCTGACACAAATCCCTCCCGTCGGTGCCAGGGCCTGCAACCGCGCAGCGACGTTGACGCTGTGACCGAAGGCCCGTCCTTCGTTCTCGATGACATCACCGAGGTTGACGCCAATGCGAAAAGTCACAGGCTTAGTTGACTCAAGTGCGGCTTCAGACTGTTGCTGAATAGTTAAAGCAGCGGCCACCGCATCGGCAGCCGAGTGGAACAAGGCGAGAAGATTGTCACCGGTCTGGTCGCAGACATGACCCGAGTGATTTTTGATGATGGCGGAAACGAGGGCCATACGTTCTTGCACAATACGATAAGCCGTGTCCTCGTCGTCATGGGTAAGCCGGCTGAAAGCCACAATGTCTGCGTGAAGAATGCCCGCCAGGCGGCGCGGCAGCGAGGTCGCCATGGGTGTATCGGTACGAGTCCTCGTACCCACGTCAAACTCGTGATCAGTGGGCGCTGGCAAGGGGCGGTGGCCCGGTGTCATTGGAGTGTTGGCCGTGGGTGACTTGGTGGTAAACCAGTTGTGCGTATAGGCCGCCCGCCGCTAGCAGCTCGGCATGCCGACCTTGCTCGACCAGGTGACCTTTGTCCAGTGCAACGATCAAGTCCGCGTTCTGAATCGTCGATAACCGATGCGCAATGACAATGGTCGTTCGTGTGGCCTGTAACTGATCGAGTGCATGGCGGACCGTTTGTTCGCTGACCGCATCTAGATGTGAGGTCGCTTCGTCCAGAATTAATACCGGGGCATCCTTAAGAAAAGCGCGGGCAATGGCGACGCGTTGTCGCTGGCCTCCGGACAAGCTGGCTCCCCGTTCACCCACCGACGTTTGCAAACCCTCCGGAAGCGTGGCGATCAGGTCCGACAGGGCAGCAAGCTCGATGGCTTGATGGACTTTTGCTTCAGGGGCGTCGGGTCGTGCAATGCGGATATTCGCTTCCAGTGTGTCGTTAAAGAGGTAGGTGTCCTGCGCAACCAGTGCGATGCTTGCGCGCAGAGCGTTTAACTGATAGTTGCCAAGGGGTTGGCCGGCGAAACGAATTTCACCTTGGGTCGGATCCCAGAATCGCATCAGCAGATGCGCAACGGTGGTTTTACCGGCGCCGGAAGGCCCGACCAGTGCTACGGTATGGCCAGAGGGAATCTTAAGACTCACCTGTTCTAGTGCAGCGTGTCGTTGTCCCGGGTAGGTAAAGCGCACAGCGTCTAGAGTGATGACCCCATCGAGCGCATTCGCTCGCACCACGTTCGGCCCATCGGTTACTAGGACTGGTTCGTTTTCCAGAGCGTAGACACGGCGGGTGGCCCCCAGCGTATCGGCCAATTGGCGGCCAACCTGGGCGATTTCTGAAACGGGAAGAAATGCAGCCATGGCAAGAATAGTCAGCAGGGGCAGCAAACCGGCGTCGATCAGGTTGTGGCTCGTCAGATGAGCACCTGTGGCTACGATGGCAAGACCCCCAAGACCCGTTAGGATCTCAAGCAGGCTGTGCTGTTGTGTCAATTGTTCAAAAAATGGGAGACGCAACCGTATGTGTTGATCTGCAAGGTCGTCAAATTCATCACCGCGGTGCTTTTCCAGTTGAAATGCGAGTATTTCGGTCAGTCCCTGAACGGAGTCGATGGCATGTGCCGACAGTTCGCCCGCCGCCTCACGCGAGCGTGACCCCAGCTTGTCCACTCGGTGGCGCAGGAAGAGAGGGCTAAGTGCCACGGCCAGCAGGAACGGCAATAGCGCCAGGGCGAGCCACGGGCTCTGCATTCCAAGCACGACCATCACCAATCCTGGAATCAGGACAGAGACGAACGCGGGGGCTACCGTGTGGGCAAAGAAATATTCGACGAGTTCGATGTCCTGGGTAACGAGGCCCATCAGGTCACCGGTTCGGCGGCGCACCAGGTAGGCAGGACCCAGTTGGTCAAGCTTACGAAAAGTAGCGATGCGCATCTCGGCTAGCAATCGAAATGCCATGTCGTGGGCGGTCCACGACTCGCACCAGTGCAGGATGCCAGAAAGCGGGGCCACGATCGCGAGCGCCCACAGATGAGATTCGAAGGGCGCGTCGTTCTTGAGCGCGAGCACGATCAGCGCGCTGTACACACCCACGCCAATAAAGGCGAGGACGCGTAGGACGCCGAAGCCGAAGGTCAGTATCAGGCGACCTTTCCACGGCATGATGTGACCCATCAGGATGCGTATCACCTGATTCCAGTTAAGTCCTTCCGCCCGAACGACGCCTTCGGTGGGTTGGGCTATGGTGTCACCGGATCGTTCATCACCTAGTTCAGGAGGTGCGGTTGCGGTTTGTTTGGGCTTGAGCGGCATCTCAACAGGGTCTGCACGGGCCTGTTCTGACATCAGGTGACGATAAACGCCATTGGCGGCCATGAGTTGGCTATGGTTCCCGTTCTCGACCACCTGTCCATTGTTGAGAACCAGGATGCGGTCACAATCGATAATGCTCGACAGTCGGTGGGCCAGGACCAGAGTCGTGCGGCCCCGCATCAGTCGATCAAGTGCCTGGAGAATGATCGCTTCATTCTCTGCGTCCACAGCGGATAGGGCTTCATCGAGTACCAGGATCGGGGCATCGCGTAGCAGTGCGCGGGCGATAGCTACGCGTTGCCGTTGTCCGCCTGACAGCTTAATGCCTTTTTCGCCAACGATAGTTTGGTAACCGCGGGGCAGGGTAATGACAAAGTCGTGAATATTGGCGGCTCGGGCGGCGGTAACAATTTCCTCTTCGTCAGCCTCGGGCTTGCCCATGCGAATGTTGTCTTCGACCGAGCCGTGAAAGAGGTAGGTGTCCTGATTGACCACTGAGATATGGCGGCGAACATCAGCCAGTGATAGAGATCGCAGATCTTGTCCGCCGATTTTAATCGAGCCACGTTCCGCATCGTAAAAACGGAGCAACAGTCGTACGATCGACGATTTACCACAGCCACTGGGTCCGACGATGCCGACCCGCTCACCGACAGCCACTGCCAGTGACAGGTCGTCATGGACGCTGCGGCGTTGTCCTGGGTATCGAAAACTGACACCGTCGAAGGTGATACTGGGTGTCAGCGGTTCATCACGTATCACGGGTGTGTGCTCGACGACTGGCGGTGTGGCATCGAGAATCTGATAGAGGCCGTGGGCTGCCGACATACCGACCATCCCCTGATGGAGTACCGTTCGCAAATCGCGCATGGGTCGAAAAATTTCTACCCCGAGCATGAGAACAATGAGCAGGCTAGTCAGTTCCATCGCACCGGCGTTGACGCGGTAGGCGCCGATGCCAAGGGCAGTCGCTGCGCCAATGGCGATAGAGCAATCGGTGATGCCGCGGGCCAGAGAGTTGGTGGCCAATACCCACATTGTGCTGCGAAAGAGTTCATGGGCACGGTGGGTGAGTAGTTTCGCGCGCGCGCCGCTCTGACCGAAGGCTTTAAGCGTTGCCAGACCCTGGATGGCATCGAGGAACTCTGAGGCGAAAGCCGCGTAGGCCTTCTGACGGGCTTGCGATTTGGCAGTGTCGAACTTGTGCCAGATTGCCGGTGCCAGTAACGCGATCAGTGCCGCAACCAGTAGTGCCGTGGCAACGGGTCGGTCAATGAAGACGACAAAACCGAAGATGATGATCGGTGTCAGCGCGGAGATCATCAATTGCGGCAGGTATTTTCCGAAATAGGTTTCCAGCTGCTCGATACCATCGACCAGGGACAGCACCAGCTCACCGGAACGTTGATGGGTGGCGTAGCCTGGCCCGAGCGCGGCAATCTGGTTGTAGAGATGACGGCGCAACGTTTTCTGCACCACCGCCGCCGTGCGGTGCGCCATGATTTCACGCACATATTCGAGTAGGCCGCGCAGCAGCATGACACCGGCGACGCCCGTTATTGGCCAGGCGAGTTCAGTGAACGATGCCCCAGCGAAAATTTTTCCGATCAGCCAGCCAAGCAGAGCCAGGCGAGCGACGCCCGCGGTGGTGGATAGCAGTCCGACTAAGACAGCTCCAACAATGCGCTGCCGAGCGCCCTTGGTATAGGCCCAGAGTCGTTTCTCAAAATGCATGGGTTATGCACTCACACGCCGGTAGTGGGCGCTTGCTCAAGTTGTTCGCGCAGAACGGTTTTCAGCACTTTGCCATAATTATTTTTGGGTAGTGCATCTACAAACCGATATTCGCGTGGACGTTTGAAGCGTGCGATGTGATTCAGGCACAGCGCATCCAGCTCTTCTATGGATGGTGGGTTGCCTGTGCCGACAACGAATGCCGTTACGCGTTCGCCCCACTCAGGATCGTGTGCGCCGACGACAGAGACTTCGGCGATGCCCGGATGGTTGAGTAGCACTTCTTCCACCTCGCGTGGATAGATGTTGCTGCCGCCGCTGATGATCATGTCCTTTGCGCGATCGCTCAGGGTGAGGAACCCATCGTTGTCGAGGGAGCCCAGATCACCGGTATGCAGCCAGCCGCCGGCTAACGTATGTTGCGTGGTATCGGGGTCGCGCCAATAACCCTGCATCACGGCGTCGCCACAGGTCAGCACTTCGCCCACCTCGCCGGCGGGTAGGTCATCACCATCGGCCGTAGCAACACGCACGGTCATTGCACTTTGTGCGATTCCTACCGAGGCTAAGCGTTGTCGATACGCGGGGTGGTCGGTATTGCGATGGTGCCATTTGCTCAACGCGGTGATGGTCATGGGGCTCTCTCCCTGACCGTAAATTTGAACCAGTTTATAGCCCAGCACTCGGTGCGCATCATCCAGATCCGCCAGGTACATTGGACCGCCACCATAGACGAT
>Ga0209402_10006119_pt1 | contig 10584 bp, 8 predicted proteins | sample ArcticOcean_MG_C_3_FD_187437 | JGI IMG/M metagenome (GOLD analysis project Ga0209402, IMG submission 187437) | Marine microbial communities from western Arctic Ocean - ArcticOcean_MG_CB8_126 (SPAdes) (version 2) | ecosystem: Environmental > Aquatic > Marine > Oceanic | place: Arctic Ocean... | reverse complement strand
AGGTTATTTTTCGCCATCCCCAAGACGAGGTGTTTAAAGCTGATCCCGTGTTCAAGGCTGACCTCATCACTCTCAAGGGGGAGCGTTTCACCATTTCGGAGTTGCACTATATGGGCAAGGCGCGTTTTGAGTTTAACGAGAACGGCAATCGTTTCCGCCCTATAGCTATGCACAAGATCGAAAAAATCGACTTTGCCGAGGTCGGCAGCGGCGAGGAAAAGCGCCCTGTCACGCTTACGTTGTGGTCTGGAAGGGTTCTGCAGGGGACTTTGAATATCAGCCTGGTCCGCCTGCCCGGCGAGACCGACAGGGTGTATAATAATCGCCGTAATGCGGCCTTTACAGGGCGGACAGAAAGAGGCCCCTTTCACATAGGGGCACAAGATTTAAGACAAATTCGATTTCGCAAAGTCGAAGAAGAAGTTACTGAAGAAGAAGTTACTGAAGAAGAAGTTACTGAAGAAGAAGTTGGCGAAGAAGAACAAGAGACAGCTGTCGAGGCGGCTGCCGACGAGTAACCTTTAGCTATTAGGGGGGGATGAGCATGAAGCGAGTAAGCGTATTTTGCCTGGCGCTGGCAACGTTGTTGACGGCCTGCGCCTATCGTCCATGGGCGGGCGAATTGCGGCCTTTGGAAGAGGGCAAGCAGGGCGAGGGGATGGTCGTGGCAGATGACGGTACGATAACTTTTAAACAGGGCCGTTTAGAGATTCGTTTGCGGCCGATGACAGACAAGGAATTGAATCGCCAGTTCAGTGCCTATTCAGATAAGGGGCCGCGCTCTGAGAATCCCTACACTTTTGCTAATACTACTTTCCGCACCAAAGAGACGCCCCAGCGCTTCACTGTCTTTAGGTTGACAGTGAAGAATTACGAATATCCCAAAGTGCGTCTGGGCGGGATCGCTCAAATGGAAAGTAGCAACGATCGCAAATACTATGGATTGAACCTGGATCAGCTAGATGTATACTATCGGACCTATGCCATTGGTTATCGCGGCCAGGAATACAACGAGTACAAAGAGCGTCGGGCCCTGTTAAAACGCACTATGTTTCCATATAAGGACGATATCTTTAGCGGCCAGGAAGCAGAGGGATATATTCTTTTCGAACCACTGGCCAACGATGTCTCAGAAGTAGAAGTGACCATCCCAGATGTCATCACGCGCTTCGACTTCAGAGGAGATCCCGTGGAAAATGTAACGATTACTTACCGCTTCCACCGTGATCTCGGGCGTTATTACCCTTCTGAAGGCCGTATTGAACCCATGGCCAACCAAAATTAGTTAGCAAATTTCCTATCGAATTCTACAGTCACCAAACCTGTGTCGGCTTCTACGAGGTTGGCACAGGTTATTTTATTTGTCAATATAGGCAAGAAGGATATGTCACAAAATAAATAAAAACAGTAAGATAGCGTTTTTATAAAAAATTCGAGAAAAGTTATATTTAAGTTAATGGAAAGTGGTCAAATTTGTTATTGACATGCTCTGACTTTTAAAGTAATATCATGTAATTAAATACTATAACCAGCTTGACATGCCTAAAGGCATTACTTATCATACAACGAAAAATAGGATTGTGGTGAGGGGAAGTAGGCGCGTATATATTGGGGTAATAGCTATATTTTTTATCCTGGAAGGGGTGGCGTGGGGTCATCTGCCAGAAGGACAGATTTACCAAGCCTTTCATTTTCCAGACCGTTTCACCCCAATAATCGATGGAAATCTGAGTGATTGGGGAGGAAGTGTTCAGGCCTACACAATATCGACAGAGGCGTTTGTCGATCTAGTTAGAGGCGCTGATACCCAACACGATGCGACAGATTTTTCAGTGCGTTTGATGGTCGGGTGGAATAAGACAGGTAATAAACTCTATATTGCTGCTCAGGTAATGGATGATATTCATCAGATTGATCGACCCGCAGGGACGGCAGCTACGCAGATTTTCCTGGACGACGATATGGAGATTTTTATCGATGCCGACCACTCGGGCGGTCAATATGCGAATTTCACTGATTTGAGTCCTGAAGATCAACTGAGACTAAATGGTACAGAGGCGAATCACTTTATCATTGCAGCACCTCCACCAGATGAGGATTTTTTTGTTAGCTTTTCAGCTGCGGCGTGGTATGCGCTGCCAGATGGTCCCCATTCTCGCGTGGCATATGCAGTTCAGTCCACGCTTGGCGGTTCTATTATAATGAGTTATGAATTGATGTTAACCCCTTATGATAGGGTGGATATCGGAGGGGATTTTCTCAGTAAAGAGCATACTCTGGTAGAGGATGAAGTGTTGGGTTTTAATGCAGAATTTAGCGACTTTGACGGCTTGTCTCAATTGTTTGATGCTAAGTTCTCGCTTTCTGGTGGACAGAATGCCTTCCAATTTTCTGAGCGCTTTGCCGACCTGCGTCTCATGGCACCAGAGGATCTATTTCAACCTACATCTGTGCAGAACAAGAGTTGGGGGCGGATCAAAGCTTCCTTTGCACCTTAAAAAGCCTTATCTTAAACTAAATAGTTGAAGATTTATAGTGGGAGGGAAAATGAAAATGCAGCGGATGTTGTTTCTGCTTTTAACAGTTATCTGGCTAGGTGGTTGTGGTTATTACTACTATACCGGCCCCCTTAGTCCCGAGGACAAACAAGCGGATTCCATGAGCGTAGCGGACGATGGTACTATTAGTTTCGTCCAGGATCGTCTGGAAATAAATCTCAAGCCGATGACGGACGAGGAATTAAACCGCTTATTCCCCAACCATTCCCAAGCCGGACCTCGTTCGACCAATCCTTATACTTTTGGCGATACGGAATTCTGGGCCGAAGAAGGTGAAAAGCAGCGATTCACGGTTTTTCGTCTTAGCGTTAAGAACTACAGTTATCCCAAAGTGAAAATTGATCCGGCTCGCGTCGTGCTCAAATCAGACAATAAACGCGAATACTGGAGTCTCAGTTTTGAACAATTGGATTCGTATTATCGGGCCTATGCTATAGGATATAGAGGCAACGAATACGAGCGCTATCAGGAACGTCGGGATCTTTTGCGTCGTACTATGCTGAAGAATGACGAGGTCTTCAGTGGCCAAGAATCGGACGGTTTCATCGTTTTCCCTGCTTTACATCACGATGTTAACAAGATTCACGTGGTTGTCAACGATGTGGTGTTGCGTTTTGATTTTCGCAATGAGCCCATAGAAACCACAAATATCCAATATTCCTTCCAGCGGGAGATTGGCCGCAAATATAAGGACGGGAAACTAGAGCTTTCAAAGGCGAACTGAATTTAAAGTTTATCACACTAAAGTGGTCTCAACTCCAAGAAGGAGAATATGACTAATGAAGAAAGTTAATTATTTCCAGCTTATTCTAAGTGCAGTGATCTTGTTGGCCGTCGCGGCCGAAGCGGTGGTAAATATCCAAAATACGGGTTCTGGCGCGCGGGCAGCGGCCATGGGCAATAGCTTCGTGGCCGTGGCCGACGATAACGATGCCGTGTTTTTCAACCCGGCCGGACTCAACCAGATCAAGAAACGCGGGATCGCCTATACCAATGTATCGCTGTTTTTCAGCGGCATCGACGGGGACAACCTGGGCCAGCACGTGCTCAGCTTTGTGCAGCCGATGGGTGAGAAGATGTCGTTGGGTTTGGCCTACGAGCGCATTGGCTCGGATCTGATGAGCGAGAATGGGGCCTTTTTGTCGTTGTCCTATCGTTTGTCGCAGAAGTTGAGCCTGGGGTTGAGCGGCAAGTATCTGTTTTGGAGCGTCGGCGATATTCCCAACGATGCGGTGACTGGTTTGCCGGATCCTCTGTCCGGTTCGAGTGCGGGCAATGTGGGGGTGGATGTGGGTTTGTTGTGGAAGAGCCCCATCCAGGGAGCCAAATTGGGGTTGTTTTTGAAGAATGTGAACCAGCCGGACGTATCGAAGGGAGATGCGCGGGTGGACACGGATGGGGACGGGACCTTGGAGTTGGACTCGGATGCGGGCAAATTGCCGATGGACTTGCACGTGGGGGTCTCGTATCCAGTCAACGAAGCCAGCATGGTATCGGTGCAGTGGGTGATGCGGGATATGTCGGGTGAGGAGACGGAAAAGCGGTTGGTGGTGGGCGGCGAGACGAAGTTGGCCGAAGGCTTGATGTTGCGGGCCGGTGGCGCGCGCATCTTTGAGGACGAAGCCAGCGGCGATGTCAATGCGGGTTTGGGGTATAGGTGGGGCAAGGCCGGTTTTGACTACAGCTACCACATTCCGTTGGACCTGACGGAGACCAACGGCTCTCATCGTTTCTCTTTGGCCTACCAATTCTAAGATTAAGATCGCAGAATTTGGAATTTAATGCGGACCTGGCAATTTGAGCTTGATCGAATAAAACCAGATAAGGAGATGTGCACATGACGGTCTGGGTGGGACTTGTTGCATTGGCAGTGGGGTTTGGTGCCAGTTTGTTCATGCCAGTACCTCAGAGTCTCAAGACCAACTTTGACGCCGGCCAATCGCTGTACGCACTCGGTGAGTACGAAGGGGCGATCTTTGAGTACAATAAGATCGTCAAATTTCAAAGCCGTGCCGTACGCGAAGATAGTGTCCGAGTCAGCTTTGGCGATGAACTCGAGTTGCCCGTGGTTGCTGCGGCCTGGTATCAACTGGGTAATTCCTATAAGAAGAGTGGTCAGCACGATGAAGCTGTTAAAGCCTATCTTCGCGTCGTGGAAATTGCCGGCGTGCTCGAAAACTTTCGTTCGCTTGTGCAGTTTCAGGTGGCGGAAACGCGTTTCCTGCAAAAGGAATACGACAAAGCGGCAACGCAATACAAGCGCTACGTCGAACTATTCCCCGATTCGGATATCGCTGGCAAAGCGTTTTTCTACAGTGGCTGGTCTGAGTTTAATCTCAAGCAGTACGACGAGTCGATTAAAACGCTTCATGCGATGTTGGAAGCCTATCCAGAAGATCGCTATGCCCCCGATGCACAGTTTCGCATAGCTAGTTCACATTACGAGAAAGACCAGTTCCAACGCGCTATCGATGAGGCGCAGATCGTAGCGAACAAATATCCTAAAAGTCCAATGATTGCCCAGGCTGAGTACCTGAAAGCCAACTCCTATGACAAATTGGGACAGGACGAAGATGCCATTGCCGCCTATCGCCAGGTGCGCGGGCTCTATAATCGCATGTTCGAATTGTTGCGCGGTTCATTCCGCGAAGGTAAAAACGTAGACTTCGAAAACTTTCGCCAACTCTTCGAGACGTCCTCTTTGCGGGTGGCGGAAATTTTTCGCAAGACCGATCAGTTTGAAGAGGCGTATAAGGAGTTGATTGCCGCTCAAGAAACGGCGGAAGAACGTTTTTACAAAGCCAGGGTGCAGATGCGCATTGGCGACAATTATATGGAGTGGAAACGCTACGATGACGCTTGGACCGCGTATAATCAGGTCATCGAACTCTACCCCGATACGCCTTATCCTCCCCAGGCACAGTTCTTTAAAGGGGAAGCCCGTTATTATGGTGGTAAATACGCCGAAGCGCGCGATGAGTATCTACAAGTCCCGGAAAAATATCCGGACAGCGACACGGAATTGCGCTCGGCGGCCCTGTACACCGCCGGTTGGTCGGCCGAGAAAATGGAAAACTACGAAGAGGCCATCAAACAGTATTCCGAAGTGGTGAATAATTTTCCGCGTTCCGACCGCGCACCGGACTGTTTGTTGCGCATAGGTCGGGTGAATTTGGAGCAACAACGTTTGCCCGAAGCGGAAAAAGCCTATTTGACGCTGACAGATACTTCTGAGACACCGAACTATTCCCAAACAAGCCAGTCGTCGGACGCCTATTATGGATTGGGCGTGCTCTACCGCGATTCCGACCGTTTGAATGAGGCTATCACCGCTTTCTCCCAAGTAGATCGCGATGCTGGCCGGACCTATATCGCAGCGTTGATTGAAGCGGCTAATATCCACATTGGCGCCGGGCGTTCGGATAAGGGCCGGCAATTGCTAACCCAATTGCTCGAAGGGGTCAAAGGCGATCTAGAGATGGAAGGCCAGGCCCACTATCAGATGGCGCAACTCGATCTGAACAATGAAAATTACACCGACGCCATCAAGGGATATACTAAGGTTATCAAAGAATACCCCACTAGTGGTGCCGTGCGCGATGCGCATTACGGTCGCGCTCTATCTTATCACTACGCTGGTCGTTATAACAAGGCCGTCGAAGATTACGATTGGTTATTGGCCACTGATTTGCAAGCGAGCATGAAGCTGCGGGTAGAATATTCTCTGGCACTTTCCTATGCCGCCCTAGGGAGGGATCCGGAAGCCCAGAAATTGCTGAACCTTGTCATCGCTTCCGGCGATGCAAATTTGGCGCGCAACGCCCGGCTTCAGTTGATCTCCATGGCCGAAAAGCAGGATCCAGTGGAAGCGGCCAAGACCTACGCGGCTATGCTGGAGAATGTGACTGCTGACGAGGACCAGGTGCGCATCTTGTCACGTCTAGCCAATGCATATTTCAAATTGCAACAATACCAGAAGAGCATTGATGCTTCCCAGCAATTGATTAACCTGGCACTCGATGCGGAAAGTGTGTCCAAAGCGTTGTTTATCCAGGGCAACAGCTACTTCAAGGGCAAGGATTATGAACAGGCTATTATCGCCTATCGCAAAATTGTCGATAATTACCCACAAATTAGCTGGGCGAACAACGCATTGTTCCAGATGGGCATGTCCTATCAAAAGTTGAGTGATAAAGATCTCAACGCCTTGCCAGCAGTCTCGAAGACCTTTTCCGATTACTACGCTACCTATCCCGAAGACAAGAATGCTCTGTTTGCCCATTATTACGACGCTTGGGCTAGGTGGAGAATGGGCAAATGGCGCGAGGCCAGCGAGACTTTCCTAGCACTTTCTAATAAGTATCCGCGCTCGAAGTTTGCCTCCGAGGCCCTCTTCCGTGCTGGTGACGCAATCTTTAATATGCGGGGCGCAAAGGTTTCGAATGACGAGAAATACACCGAGGCCATGGCGCTGTACGAACAAGTGGTGAGTCGTTATCCCAAGTCTGAACACGTCGATGATGCTCTCTATAATAAGGCTTGGTGCCTAATTAATTTGAAGCGCGAAGCCGAGTCCGTGCCCCTATTTGAAGAAATTGTGGAGCGCTTTGCCGACGGTCGCTACGGTCCCCGGAGTCAGTTTAGTTTGGGGGACTTTTATTATGGAACCAAGGAATACGACAAAGCGACGGAAAAGTACGAGAAATTCTTAGCTCTCTTTCCCAATGACAAGTTGTTTCCCCGGGCGCAACACTTACTGGGCCAACTTGGCGAAATCGACGCCTATAACCTCTATTCGAAGGGCGAGGCACTATTCGATCAAAAGGATTTCGATAATGCCATCAAGATTTTCGAGGAAGTACAGAACAAATATCCGCAAAGCGATCAGGCTGTAAACGCGGCGGTAAATATTGGGGCGGCTTACGTAGCCCAGGAAGAATTTCGCGAGGCCGGCGCAATTTTTAAGGGAGTGGTCGACAAATACGGAGGAAACTCCGACTATTTAACTCAGGTGGAATTTGCCCAGCAACAATTGCAGATATTGGATGAGGCCGGCGTCATCTAATATTTATCGAATATATCAACAGTATAACGTTGCGCTCTAACAGAAGGGATGTGAAGCAATGATAGAATTTTTTCAAAACGGCGGCGTATTCATGTATCCGCTCGGGCTGTGGTCCGTCATGGCACTCGCTTTTTTTATCGAGCGCGTGGTGACCTATTCGCGGATGCGCTCCGAAGATGAATTGGCCGAAGTGACCAATGATGTCAATAGTCGTATTGAGTCGGGCTCGGCGCTCGAGCAATTGCGCGAGCATTGCAGTGACATGGGTAAACTCGAAGGTGAGGTTTACCAAGTGGCGCTCGAACGTTTTGAGCACTTGTCGCGCGAGCAGCGCTCCATGGAGGAAATGCGCGAGGAAATGAACGCCACGGTGGAGCGGGCCGCTTTAGGCTATTTAGAACGCTATCTCGCCGTAATTGGCTTTGTTGCCTCTTCCGTGGTGTTGCTCGGTCTGCTGGGCACGGTGAACGGTATGATCAACGCCTTTGAAGGTATTGCTGAAAAGGGGTTAGGTGAGCCCACCATCGTTGCGGCAGGTATTTCGGAAGCGTTGATCACCACGGTTACCGGTCTGGTCATTTCGGTGCCGGCTTTGGCCGTCTACACCTATTTTAGCACTCGTTCCACAGGCAAGGCGGTGCAGTTCGAGCCGTACGCACATGGTTTTGTGGATGCCCTCCTGCGCCGCTGGCAGAGCTCGCAGGCCGCTTGATATCCTTACTGCGGGAGAGTCAAAATGGCTATTGAACATAAAAGAGAAGATCCCGAAACCGATCTGACCCCCATGATCGATGTGGTATTTCAATTACTCATCTTTTTCATGGTGACGGCTGTGTTCGCCATTACGCCAGGCTTGGATATTAAGCTGCCGGAAGCGGAAGAGGCGCAGGCGCCTGAGAAAGAAAACCTCTTCATAGTCGTCGATCAAGACGGCAATATGAAGCTGAATCACCAGCAAGTTACTTTCGGTAATTTGAAAGAGAAATTAAAAGAAAAGAGAAAGTTGCTGGATAATACCACTATGATCATCATCCAGGGGGATGAGAGGTCCACCCACGGTCAGATAGTTAATATTATGGATATTGCTCGTCAGGTGGGCATTGTAGATCAGGTGATAGCTACGGAACCGAACAGAGGAGACTAGTCTCCCAGTTTTCCCGAGAAAAGGGAGGGAACGGTGGACGACGAACGTAAAAAAGTACTGTGGGGAGCGATTGGGGGTGCCCTGGCTCTACACATAATAATCCTGGCTTCCAGGGAAGTTACGATTGCTCTGGCCGTTGGCGTCGTAGTTTTTATGGTCGTTATTTTATGGCGGGCCACCCGAGGGCAACGCGGCGGTTTGTTCTCTAGTATAGTGGTGTCCCTGGTCGCCCATGCGGCGATCGTGGCGTACTCCTATATCTTTGGTGTGGGCGAGGAAGTAGCAGAAGAGAAGTTGATTCGTTTTCAGGCGCCGCCGCCCATCATGGAGAAAAACTTCGATCTGGCCAAAAAGCCGGAGATATCTGAGGTGCAGATGCAGATGCTCGCCATGTTGGCGCCGCCTGATTTGCCCCAAGATATATCGGCCATTACCGATGTAAGTGCGGTGGGTAGCGACCTTCTAGGAGCTGTTTTGCCCGGCGCCGAGACGTTGGGTGCGTTCAGCGGAGCCAAGGCCGAGGAATTGGAATTTGACCAGGTTGAGTTGGTCGAATTGAGCGAGTCGGCTGCACCTGTACAGGAGGCCCTGAGCCTGACATCGGAACTGCTCAATGTCGGCGATCTGGATATAGGTCGTTTCCAGGCTGTCATTATCCAGGATCCGGAAAATAAGCAGGCGATCAAGGGGTTTTTCAATATGACCGTCATCGACTACGATCTGGCCAATAAAAGCACCGATCGTTTTCCCACAGCCGTGGAAGAGTTGATGCGTTATATGAGGGACCACACCAATATTAAAGCGCGGATTGCCGGAACTACTGTTGAGTTGAGCGATCCGAGTATTATGGATGCGCCTTACCTCTATATGACCGGCGGTGCCAGTGTCGTCATGCAGATCAGCGACACAGAAAAATCCAATTTGGGCGATTATTTGCGCGCCGGTGGTTTTCTCTACGCCGAGGATATCCGGCAAAGCGACGCTACAGATGGATTGACAAACAAGAGCGCGGGGGTGGAAGGTTCGCCGTATGACCGCCAATTCAAAGCTTTGGTGAAAGATCCGAAGGTTTTGGGTAGCGACGGCGATAAATGGCAGAAGATTCCCAAGACGCACAGTCTCTATTACAGCTTCTATGACTTTCCCGACGGCCCGCCTATGGGCGGTGCGCAGGGTGGCAATGTCTTTGATTTGGAGATGCTGGAATTGCGCGGGCGCGTAGCCGTGGTGTTTAGTGATCTGAACATCAGCTGGTATTGGGGCGATCCCCTGTCAGATGCAAAAGAGCGCGGTTTGCAATTTGGGGTTAACCTGATTGTCTTCGCACTGACCCAGCCTGGTGGTATCGCCAATGTAAGTCAGTTCGCGCAATAGATCCACCTTAGATCATTCTATAAAAGCCCGGGGAGAAATCCCCCGGGCTTTTTTTTATTTTTTGCTAAACTTATGTTTAAATACGGCCCAGGAAACAGGAGCGATTGAGGTAGCGCGCGCACTCTCGGTTTTCTGGGAGGTCGGTTGGAGATAAGTCGGGATCGAGCCGGGTGTGCCGAGCTCCGCACTTTCTGCGTCCCAGCCGCTGGCCTCTCGGGCAGTATCCCAGCTCGATGCTAAGGTACCGTCCTGGGTGAAATCGATGCGCACCATGGCGTATTTCATCTGGGAATCACCGGCAAAGGGTGCGCCTTTGCCGTCGTCAGCCATGTCGATTAATTGGGCGTTCGCTTCTGGATCTCCATCATACAAACGCAATTGCAGTTTGGAATTGGGCAGGGATATGGCCGCGTCGACCAATTGGGGAGTGTCGGCCAGGCGGG
>Ga0209402_10006118_pt1 | contig 10587 bp, 10 predicted proteins | sample ArcticOcean_MG_C_3_FD_187437 | JGI IMG/M metagenome (GOLD analysis project Ga0209402, IMG submission 187437) | Marine microbial communities from western Arctic Ocean - ArcticOcean_MG_CB8_126 (SPAdes) (version 2) | ecosystem: Environmental > Aquatic > Marine > Oceanic | place: Arctic Ocean... | reverse complement strand
TCCATGTTGACCTGTTATCTCAATTAATTGATTGGCATAAAATGAATCATTTACTTTGAAACCATAGGGAACATCTCCATTAGTATCTAAGAAAATATATACTGTATCTTCACCTTTTAAGACCGGTTCAGTAGCCTTAATATCTGAAATTGGCGATATAACATCAATCTCATTTGAATTAGGCGTATAACCTGAATTCTTCTGCTTTGGTTCATCATAAGGGATCGTTGTACCAGATAATATCTCGCCATTAACACTCATGTAAAAAAATGTTTCAGAGCCTTGCATAACACTAGCATATTCGCTTAAGTCCACATTTGGATTAGCTACTTCTTCGGGTTCTTCCTGATACTGATTCCAATCACTATCTTGATATTTTTCAATCTGTAACCAATCTTCAAAATAACCATCAATTATTAATTCGTTCGAAGAATGCATGACCTTATCTCTTTGAAAAGACAAGATTACATCACTGATAACCACATTTTCGGTATTGACTCCGACTATTATTTCAGCTAAATCGGTTAAACCTGAACCATCCGAGGTTTGCCATTCAAGTTTTATCGGATCGCCACTTTGTATGCCTAAATCAAATAACGGAACTCTGCACTCAGTAATATCTCCAACCGAAGCAACATCAATATTAGTTAAAGGTACGAAAGCATTCCAGTCATTTCGATCTCTACTCTCATCAAATCTATACAAAACTGAACTCTGAAATGTTTTATTATTATTAAGTGATCTTTCGCCATAAATTTCAATCATATAATCAGCCCCCATACCGGGCACAAAATAACCAGTTTCAGTAGTATTATCGCTATCTATAAAAATTCTCAATAAATCTCCAGTTTCAGAATAAAAAAGAGGTTCACTAGTCACTGCTAATAGCGAAAGATAAACCGAATCTGTTTGAGCAGCTACAATTTCTAAATCAATATTTGAATTCGAAATCTTGCCTGTTTCTAATTCAATTTTTGGTATCCCGTCCCAATCAGCCATATTTCCATCTAAAACTAGTCCTGTTTCTACTTCATCAATTAAATAATAGACTACGCCACCGCCAAGTAAGATTACCATAATAATTGCAATTATAGAATTTATACGAGAAGAATTATCTTTATTTTCCAATTCAATTTGAGAATAGCCACCGAGGCCTTCTCCATTTGTCAAACCATTACCATTAGTTAATCCATTACCATTAGTTAATCCATTACCGTTAGTTAATCCGTTACCGTTAGTCAAACCATTGCCGTTAGTAAGTCCGTTACCGTTAGTCAAACCATTGCCGTTAGTTAATCCATTACCGTTAGTCAAACCATTACCGCTAGTAAGTCCATTACCATCTGTCAAACCTCTACTACTATCCTTAATCTTGAAATCACTCTTGGTAAGGCCCATCGCCTCCAGTGATTTCCCACTAGCTTGCTCTAATTCCTCAGGTAAAATGAATTTCTTCTGACGATGAAATTGAAGCCAATAATCCCTGAGGGCGCGACGTCGATCCTCGGACATATTCTCAATATTATCATCAACCATCTACAACTCAATTATACACTGATATAAAAATGGCGGGCTCGGGGGGATTTGAACCCCCGGATCTGGGTTCGAAGCCCAGCAGGTTTCCAAGCTACCTCACGAGCCCACGCTTCTGCAAAGAGAGGGGGATTTTAGCTTTCTTTCAATAAATCCACTATTGAATCAGTATTTGATATTTCAATAATTGCTAAAATTTTTTTAGTACCCAAATTCTTCCTGAAATTTGAAATCATATGCTTAACGCGTAAAGTCTCAAGTTTATCAAATCCAGATAACTGACGAATAGCACCCTCCATATTCATAGCAATCTCTTCTGGAGTTGTACCATCTATACCTGATTTAACCATTGACTTTTCTAAACGGCCTCGCTTGAATAGCTGCCATGTCGATATATTTTTAGTGTATTCATCGGTATAAGTCTCTTCATCCATATCCAAACCCAGTATAGTTATATTTTTCGAATCGGCGATTTCAATCGCTCTTGTAAATGAAGGAGGAGGAAGTCTAACCGAATTATCACCTAATAATTTACGTAAGCTTAGTCCATAAATTTCATCCCATCCTGATAAATCATATGGTTGGCCATCCCAATTTCTTATACCCTCTATTTCACCTTCTGAAATGCCTAGAACGATTAAACTAGGATTAAAAGAAGCTATCTCTTTTTCGACAACTTCAGCTTCTGAAACCAACCCTTTGACTGTTGATAAAATACGAACTTGCGTACTTCCTATTTCTATGGATTGGGGATTCATCGACATTTGTGAAAGAATAGGGCACTAAAAACTAAGAGGTTTACATTTATGATGCTCAAAACATCCTTTACAGAGAACTTCTGAACACGATTTACAATTATTTGTTGCTAGATTACCACATTTTTGGCAATTACCAGCAATCACTCACTACCTTCCCAACGTGAGAAAATATCGGAATCATAACCCAATAAATCTAGAACACGACCAACAATAAAATTAATATTATCATCTAAGGTTTTAGGTTTGTTATAAAATGCTGGAGAGGCAGGTGCAATAATTGCCCCGGCATTAGATAATTTAGCCATATTATCTATGTAAATCGAACTTAATGGAGTCTCTCTAGGAACCAAAATAAGTTGGCGCCTTTCCTTAAGCATAACCAATGCAGCACGTGTTACTAAATTATCTGAAATACCTGCGGCCAATTTTCCTAAAGTTGTTCCCGAACAAGGGACAATCGCCATTGCCTTTGCCTTAAATGATCCTGAAGCAATGCTTGCTGCAAGATTTCCATTATCATGAACTACATCTGCTAAAGCTAAAACCTCTTTCCACGTTCTACCGTCGCCTTCATGCTTGTTAACCAATTCTGCTGAAGGGCTACAAGTTAAGTGTACTTCAACATCAAACTCTCTGAGTATCTCTAAAAGACGAACTCCGTAAGGAATCCCTGATGCTCCAGTAATACCTACTACTACGCGATCCATACACTAATACAAACTTCGGAGTCTTATAACTTTTGTTTTCTATGCAGTTCCATCACGCCAGGCTTTGTTTTCTGCAGTTTCATCAGTCCAACCTGATTTTGATTGCCACGGTAGTGCTTCTTCAAATTTGGAACCTTGACCATTCAAATCTGGCATTTTACCTGTTTTAGCAAATTCATAAAGAGCAGCTACAACGACTACTTCTGCAGTATTAGCCCATAAAATCAAGCCTCCGATTAATAATACACCAACAATTATTCCAGCTACTGGAGAGATCATAAAAATTAAGAAACTTATACCAAGAGAAATGACAATGCCAATCACCGTAATGAGACCAATTCCTAAACCACTTGTTACATTTTCACCCCAAGTCTTTCCAAATAAAGCTCGACCATCCCTCAAACCTTCTCTCACGCCTTTCTTTTCAAGGACAATCATTGGAATAATAAAGAATGTGTACATCCACCATGCCACTTCAACAATCCATAACATAATCATAGCCATGAATTGCATAGCTGGATGTCCTTTAGAATTCTTTTGTACCGCATCTCTAGCAATTCTTAGAAGAAGACCTACAGTTCCTGCAATAATACCCCATAAAATTATTATATGAATTCTACTAAAAGCAGCTCGAATACCAGTCATAATTGTCGGATCTCCACCAGTTAATCTTTCATGTGCACTAGCAATTATTGCAGTATTCCAAAAAACAACAACGATACTGCCAATCATATATGTCACGAAAATCCAAGCCATGTAAGCATCCGTCATTTCACCACCAATTGAGTCACCTGTTTGAGGATCTATTTTTTCATCAGTAAAAGCCCAGTGACTTTCGCTAGTTTGGGTCCCATCCGGATTCACTGTGGTGTCTGCTTCATATGCAGGATATGCTGCTGCAATAATCGTAATGAATACCATCATTGTCGATAAAAACGTATAAAGTAAAAGTTCAGGATCGGCCTTAACTACTGAAAAACTAAGCTTGCTAAGCGTCCAACCACGGCGTATTGTATCGAAAAAACCCATAATGTTTCAAGGAATGCCCCATATATAAACTTCTCAAAAAAATCTAATTACCATAGATAAGCGTATAAGTGCATACTTTTCCAATACCTCATGGATAATCACTTTACTGCGCCTGGAAAAATAATCCTTTTTGGAGAGCATGCAGTAGTTTATGGAAAGCCGGCAATAGCAATTCCAGTCTCTGGAATGAGAGCCAGTGCGTGGAGTGAACCTAACGAAAAAGGATTAACCATAAATGCATTGGACCTCAATGAAAAATTTGACTTGAAAAATACTAGTAACCAATTCAGTATATTGGCCAAAACCATATTATCTCAAAATAAACAAAAAGAACCTAATCTAACTATTAATCTATCTTCAAAGCTACCCCAAGGTTCAGGAATGGGAAGTAGTGCAGCAACTGCTACTGCAGTTTGTAGAGCTCTCGCTAATCACTTAGGAGTAGATCTAGATGCAAATCAAGTTTCAGAACTCGTTTTTAATGCCGAGAAAATAGTCCATGGGACACCTAGTGGAATTGACAATACAGTCGTGGCCTATGAAATGCCAGTCTATTTTGTTAAGGGAAAAAAACCAAAAACATTTGTACCAGGAAGAAGATTTTACCTAGTTATCGGAGACACTGGCATAGAAGCTTCAACAAAAGAAACTGTAAGAAATGTCAGAAAAGCTTGGGAAAAAGAACCGGGATTAATGGAAGGATATTTTAGTGAAATTGAAAAGGTAACTGAAAGAGGAAAATTAGCAATTGAACAAGGTAAAACTGAATTAGTTGGGGAAATCATGAATAAGAATCATGAATTACTAAACTCAATTGGAGTAGGTCACAAGAAATTAGAACAACTTGTAGATATCGTAAACAAGGCTGGAGCATTAGGGGCTAAATTAACCGGTGGTGGAGGAGGCGGTAATATGGTTGCCTTGGCTAAGAATGAAGAGGACCAACAATACATACTCGATAAAATAACGGAAGCCGGATATAGGGGCTATCTGACTTCATTTGGAGAGCAAAGATGAACCTCAAAGAATTTGTAGACTTATTAGAGCAAAAAGGTAAACTACGAAGAGTCACAAAAGAAGTTGATCCAGTCTATGAAGTGGCTGCACTTATGGACGAAGCTGGCGATACACCACTATATTTAGAAAATGTAAAAGGTAGTATCCTTCCTTGTATCACTAATATTTGTTCGAGTAGAGAGTTAGTGGCACTGGCACTAGAATGTACACCTGATGATATTATATCAAAAATATCTAACGCAATTAATAACCTTAAAGAGCCTTCAACAAAAGAAGCTAAACAGTACAAAGAAATTGAAGCCTCATTAGATAATTTACCAATTCTAACTCATCAAATAACTGATGGAGGACCATATATTGCTTCAGCAATGGCTGTTGCTCATGATCCTGAATTTGGTAGAAATATTTCATTTCATAGAGCAATGAAAATTGATAGTAATCATATGGTTATGAGAATTCTAGACAGACATCTAAAAGAATACATGGATAGAGGTCTCAAAGAATTTGCTTATTGTAATGGAGTTTCAGTCCCCGTTCTATTGGGATCTGCAACATCATTCGAAATTGAAAATGATGAAATGGCTGTGGCTAATGCTTTAGCTGATTCACCAATAATTGAAGTTGGAGGCCATATGGTCCCTGAATCTGAAGTAGTTATGATTTGTGAATTCACTGGTGAATTACATGATGAAGGATCATTCCTAGATTTAACCGAAACTCCCGATATTATTCGTAAAGGACCAGTCATTGAAATTAAAAAAATATTTGTAAGAGATGACTCTATATTTCATGTATTATTACCAAGCGGTCCAGAACATAAAGTTCTAATGGGGATGCCGCGAGAACCAACTATCTATAACGCAGTTAGCAAAGTCGTAGATTGTCATGATGTTTTTATGACGCATGGCGGAGGTTCTTGGTTACACGGAATAGTGGCAATAAATAAGAAAAATGCAGATGATGGAATGAAAGCAATTGAAGCTGCTTTTGCCGGACATGCATCTATGAAACATGTTTGGATTGTTGATTCCGATATTGACATTACTAATCCACAATCTGTAGAGTGGGCTATGGCTACACGTTTTCAAGGAAACAAAGGTTTAGTAGTAAAAACAGGAGTCAAAGGATCATCATTGGATCCGAGTTCGAACCCGGAAACTAGAGAAACTGTAAAAGTTGGATTTGATTGTACAATTCCTCTAAACAGAGAAAAATCTGATTTTATTAAACCTGAACCTGGAATGAAAGTTAAATTGGAAGACTATTTAGATTAATGAAATTAACACCTGAACAAGAAAGAATTCTTGAAGGAAAGGAAGGAACTACAAAGCAAAAAGCTATTAGGCTTTTAATTGATTTAGGAGAAGCTGCAAGAGCTGAAAGATTAGTGCCTGTTGTCTCAGCACATGTTTCAGGAGTATCACCATTGACAGGGGGAGATGGATTAATTCAATTTTTAAAAGATTTGACGGCTGAGGGGAAGTCAGAAACGGCCGTTGAAACAACGTTGAATGCAGCAGGTTGTGATAGAACAAAATTTGAGGAAATGGGCATAACTGTAAAGGATTATGTAGAAAAACAACAAACTATCTTAGATGCATATGAAAGCTTAGGAATCAATTTGACTTTATCTTGTACTCCTTATGACAATCTGAATATTGAAGGAAATGCATCATGGGCTGAATCTAATGCTGTTTGTTTTGCCAACTCATATACTAAATTAAAGACAAACCGAGAATCTGGTTTATCTGCAATTGCAACTGCAATTTGTGGTTTTACGCCTGAATATGGGCTCCTCTTTGATGAAAATCGTATTCCCAATCTAAAAGTAACAGTTAATTGCGAATTAAGTGAACCTGTAGATTATTCTATTTTAGGAGATTGGATAGGTAAACAAATACAACCGAAGTGGAAAATTGAATATGGACCTATTCCTCTGATATTTGGAATTAAATCATTAAATTCCGAATGTAAAAAAGCTTTGACTGCTGCCGCTGCAAACTATGGATGTCCAATGCTATTTGTTGATGGTTTTACAGAAAAGCCCAAGAGTATGGATCTAAATGCTGAGCTAGTATTCACAACTTCAGATTTAGAAAAACGATATTCCGAATTAGCACCTAAAGAAACTGTAGATTTAATTACAATTGGATGTCCTCAAGCTTCATATGAAGAGGTACACCGAACTGCTGAATTAGTTAATGGAAAACAAATGCCTAAAGGTCGTTTATGGTTATTTACTTCATCCGATAATTTTGATAAGGCAAACGAAAAAGGATTCATTAAAATGGTAGAAGACGCAGGAGGTCTTGTTTTACGGGAAACGTGTCCTGAAGTTGTCCACTATAATCATTCTAAAGTCAAACATATTTTAACAAATTCTATGAAAGCTGAACATTACTTGAAGTCGGGACTTAACTCAATTAATACCTCAGTTATGAAATTAGCCGATTGTATTGAACACGCTATCAATCCAAAATTAATTAGTCAAAAACTAAAGAAATCAAAAGATAAAAAAATAGTTAAACACTTAATCTCTGAAAAATCAGTACAAAAAGGTGATTTGATAATTAATGGAAAAGGATTGAAATCTCAAAATGAATGGATTGTCGAAGGTGAAGCACTGGTTACAGATGTACCCATAACCTTTCTAGGATTTGTTAATAGAAACACGGGAGTAATCGAGGAAGAAGGGCATCCCATAAACGGCCAATCTATGGCTAATAAAATTTTAATTTTTCCAAAAGGAAGTGGATCTACTGTTGCACCATATGTACTTCTTGGACTTTTTTACAACGGTAATGGCCCTATAGCTGTAATTAATACTGATTTAGATCAACAAACTATTCCTGCATGTAGTCTTCTTGGAGTACCATATGCACATTCATTTGATGACAATCCATGTCAAACCGTTAATAATGGAGATAAGATTAGACTTAAACTAAATAATGGAAACGTTCAGCTGGAAGCTTTGAACAGAGCATAAATGAATATTTACTTGGTTACGGAATTAATTGCTATTTCTATACTTTTATATTTTACTATGATTAAGTTTATATATTTTTTAGCACCTACTAAAAAAATGAAAGCTTTTCCAAAAAAATGTTCTCTTTCAACAAACTGTACTCGAGTTGCAGACACTAACACACGTGGTTACGGATTAAAACCCATTCAATTAAGAGGCAACAAATTGGAGATCCAAAGAAATATTAGAAAAATTATAGAAAACAAAACCCACATGACTATTGCAAATGAAAAAGAAGGATTTATTCATAGTGTAGATATCACTCCTTTTTTTAGATTTTATGATGATCTTATTATTCGAATATTTGAATCCGAGGGATTAACTAATGTTTGGCTTCAAAGTCAATCTAGATTAGGAATCCATGATTTATATGTTAATGAAAAACGCATACAGGATTTACACAAAAAAATAATGAAACTAGAATGATTATTTTTTTACTCGAGACATCAAACGTACTTTTCGATTTTCTCTCCATGACTCTAGTCTATTTCTAAAACCTGTTTTTGTTTTTTCAGTGAAATTTTTCAATCTAACTGTTAACTTTTTAGATTTCCAATATTCTTCACATTCTTCTGATAACTGCGATATTTGCTCCATAATCTGGTCTGTGAATTCACGTAAATCTTCATGATTCGCCTCGGATTTATCAAAATACATCGGATCACCAAATTTATAGTAAAATTTCCGCCATGGCCTAGGAATCTTCTTGGTAATTGGCCAAACATCATCAGTTTGCCGAATCGCCACTGGAACAACTGCAGCGCCTGTTGCAGCTGCAAGACGAGCAACACCTGTTTTGCCATCCCCTATTACCCCATCGCGTGAACGCGTCCCTTCGGGAAATATTCCGATGGCTCCGCCCTGATTTAGAACTTCTACGGCATTTTCCATCCCCTCCAAAGCACCAGATTCTCGATCTACAGGAATTACACCAACTTGCTTGAATACTAAACGACGAATTGCTCCATCAAAATGTTCTCTTTTAGACATATAAGAAACCGGTCTCTTGGTTGCCGTCATTATGAAAGCTGGATCTATATGTGAAAGATGATTGGCAGCTATAATCAAAGGCCCATCTACTGGAATCTTGTCTCTATCAAGATATCTTGGCCTAAACATTATTCTAAGGAAAGTACCTAAAGTAAGTTTAGTTGTCCGATAAGATAGTGGAGCCTTACTTCCCATTTTTACCTAACGAGAAGCGATAATATATCTTTAGTTCAATAAATTAAATTAAAGACTGCTCTTCGAGAATTACTGTTTGAACATTAGGAACGCTATTGAGACCATCTTCGACTTCAGTAGCAAAACCTTCTCTGTCCATGCCAATTATGGCAATCATAACTGCATTAAGACCAAATGCAAAAGGTTTGACCTCATGTGCAGCCAATTTGCCATCCTTTGGAAGGACTTCAGCAATTTTTGCTAGTATAGCATCTGTATCAGAATCCGGAGATTCTGGCATTATTCGATATTTTAAGGCAACTTCACCCATGAATAGTAAGTTTTCAAGGGGTGTTTATTTAATTTGGGCAGGAACTACAAAAAATATTAATAACACCGTTGACAGGTATTACTTGATATAATATGGCAATAGATGAAGATTATCACTCGACCTTCGAAAAAGTAGATACTTATGAAGGAGAAAGTCAACCTATTCAAATATGGGCGAAGAATCAAGATTCCTATTCTGGAATCGGGACCGATAAATTAGGCATATGGGGGACTATTGTTGGCGTAGACTTTGATCTTTGTGTAGCCGATGGTGCTTGTATTGATGCGTGCCCAGTAGAAGTTTTCGAATGGATAGATACACCTAATTCTTCAGCTTCAGATAAGAAAGCCATAATGATACGTGAGGATGAATGTATTATTTGTAGAGCATGTGAATCTGTTTGTCCAGTCGAAGCAGTTCTTATTACTGAAGACTAAATCACATTACCATGGAAGAACCTGAATTACGTGTTGGAGGGTGGGAAAAACAAGGCGGTAGAAGATTGTTCAAACGTTTACTTAGTCTAATTTTAGTAGTTAGTCTTGGAACATTAATTCTAGGCCCTAATGTCGTAGAATATCGCCCAGCATACGTTTCTTCGGATTCGCTATATTTTCCAACCACCTGGAATGGCCCTTTTGATACTGAATATTCCAAAGAATTTAACGGCCATCTAAAAATATCAAGTATTAGTTATGAATCTTCAGATAGTAAGTCTGGAAAATTAACTGTAATCTCCATATCATCCTTAATTGACTTAGAAAATCTAAATATGCAATCTGTAGTTGTAGATAAAGTTGAATCTCAAGCCAAAAAAGAAGGTTTGGAATTAAAAAATGGGGTAATCGTTGATGAAGAAATGAACGTAAACGGATTAACTGTAGACAATACCGCATATCAATGGGATGCAAATATAACTGAAAATGCTAATTTCTTTTTAGATAATGGAATTGGTAGTGAAATATTAGTAAAGGTATACTTTTGGACTATAGAAAAATCACCAATGAGTTATAATAATGGACC
>Ga0209402_10006110_pt1 | contig 10591 bp, 5 predicted proteins | sample ArcticOcean_MG_C_3_FD_187437 | JGI IMG/M metagenome (GOLD analysis project Ga0209402, IMG submission 187437) | Marine microbial communities from western Arctic Ocean - ArcticOcean_MG_CB8_126 (SPAdes) (version 2) | ecosystem: Environmental > Aquatic > Marine > Oceanic | place: Arctic Ocean... | reverse complement strand
ACGAAGCGGCGAAGCTTGTCCTGTTCCAGCGGGCCTATCAGGCGGCGGCTCGAACTGTTTCAATCATCGATGACTTGATGGAAGTGACCATCAACCTGTGAAAAACCCAGATAAATGTCAGACAGACGAACCCGGTTCGATGGCACCTAATTACAAGTGGGTATTTATGATGGACAGATTTTCGCACCCCCGCTATATTTGGCCAGCTTCGCGGCAGCAGAGGTAGGGGGGCAAGCATGCGCGTCACTACGCAAATGGCTGTCAACACCCTGGTAGGGAACCTTAATCGGTCTTTTGGTCGAATGGTTCGCTATCAGCAGGAATTGTCGAGCGGTTCACGTCTCAACAACCTGTCTGATGATCCCGCGGCCGTCGAACGTTCGCTGTCGTTACGCTCTGAAATACGCAACATTGAGCAGTATCAGAAGAATATCGATGACGGCACTGGATGGTTGGAGTTGTCCGAGGCGAATCTGGGCGAGCTTGAAACGCTCTTTGTCGAAGCCAGAGGACTTGCAGTTCAAGGTGCAAGTGACACGTACGATGCACACCAGCGTAGTTCACTTGCCGCTCAGGTTGACCAGTTTATCGAGCACGCGGTCAGTCTGAGCGAATCACGATATCGTGGTCGCTACATATTCGCCGGAACGCAAACCGGCCAACCGCCGTACAATGCGATCCGGGATCAAGAAGGCAAGATCCTTGCTCTGGATCCGGCGGGGAATGCAACAGGCACGATCGAACGCGAAGTGGCAGATGGAGTCATCATGCAAGTCAACGTACCAGGTGACTCGGTGTATGAAGGCAGTCTCAACGCCTTCGATGTCTTCATCGACCTGCGTGATTCGTTGGCAGATAATGATGTGACAAAAGTACGAGAATCATTGACGGCCTTGGCCGAGATGCGTGAAAAGATCTCATCTGTGCGAGGTGAAATAGGTGCGCGCGTCAATCGAATGGAATTGACGCGAAATATTCTTGATCGAGTGACGACAGAAATGTCGACGATTTTGTCCGAGGACGAGGATGTCGATCTGACTTCGGCGATCGTGAACCTGCAGCAAGAGCAGGACGTTTTTCAGGCAGCATTGGCATCGGGCAGCACGGTGATACCCCAGTCCTTAATGGACTTCATCGGTTGATCGATTTTCCACCAGTAACGTCGAAACCCCCCTTGATGCGGTATGACTTCTCCCCGCGACTCGTTCGTCGACATTTTGTCGGCGCATCAAAGACTGCATTGATGAACAAAAGCCTCAGTCCACCCCGAAGGGGTGACGCGCAGGGGAACGCTTCATGAACGAAAACAACGAAGTGACTTTCACCAACGCCAAATTTGGCGAAGTGACGGTGGAGGGGACCAGTGTTCTGTCTTTTTCCGAGGGGCTGCCCGGTTTCGAATGTCTCAAGACGTTTGGAATTGTGCAGGTCGACGATGAGGCACCGTTTCTCAGGTTACTCTCTGTTGATGAACAATCTGTCGGGTTCGTTGTCTTGAATCCAATGCTCATTTTTCCGGATTACAATCCCAACTTTGGTTCGGAAGACCTGGACGGTCTTCAGATCGAAGCCACGGAAGATCTGGAGATGTATTGCATTGTAACCCTGAGCCAGGTGCCGTCAGAGGTGACGGCCAATCTCAAGGGACCGATCGCCGTCAATACGCGGAAAATGCTGGCTCGCCAGATGATTCTAGTCGACGATCGCTACACGACCAAGCATTCACTCCTGGCAGCCGATCAGGCGAGCCAGGCACAGGGACAGGCCCGTTCCGGCTGAGCCGGGCACGGTTCAGGGAAGATCAAGATGCTCGTACTGACGCGTAAAGCTGGGGAAAGCATCGTCATCGGGAGTAAGATCCGCATCACCGTTCTGGAGATGCAGGGGCGGCAGATCCGTTTGGGGATCGATGCACCTTCGGAGATTCCCGTGCACCGAGGCGAGGTCTACGAACGGATCAAAGAAGAAAATGAGCGGGCGGCGACAGCTGGGGCCGACGAGTTAAAGGCACTCAGTCAAGCTTGGAACAAAGCGGGACGCTAAGATTCCGCCCGATCCGCTACGACCCGCATCTGGGTTGGGGCTCGCTACAGATCCGCTTCGTCCGATAGCACTTAGCTCTCAACAGATCTTCAACACCTTCCAGCACGCCGCCTTGCGTGCGTGACGAGCGAGGGCTTGGTGTGCCGATGATGTTCGATGCCGTTCCAACTTTATCATATGCTGCACTCGATTCACACATGCAGCCGCTGCTGTGTGACGAGTCACGGTCCGCTGATTCGCCACGGCGTGTATTGATCTGTGGTAGTGGATTCGAACCCGTCTCAGCATCGTCCAATGATGCCCAGGCAATTCAAGTCAGGGCGGTCAGTCTCGACGGCCTTCGAGACGCGGAGCCTGCTGACGTTCTCTTGTTGGGCGAGCAGACGGCCCTCCCCTCCAGGAGCCAGGTTGAATCGGCACTGGCAGCGGTTTCTCCGGGAGGCCTGCTGGCGTGGCTCATCCCACAACCGCGATCAGCGGCGCACATGCAGCGCCTGCTGCATCTACAAGGTGGTGAGTCGCATCCCTTGGCCGCCGAGCAGATCAGTCGACTTCTCGATGCGGATGGCTTCGATGTAGACCTTGATCGGTCACGCTTTCTCACGAGTGAACCCTCTCCAGCGCTGAAAGAGATTGCCGCGACGGTGGCATCGCATGATGGCGATGGCGCGGCGCTGTTGCGAGATGCGTCTATCTCGCACCTGTTGCTTGTCGCCCATTGCCCGCGACGTCGAGCATCGGCGCACGATGCCTCCGATGCACGTCGTGCCATTCACGATGCCGTGTCTGCTGCAGCTGCCAGTGGTGTGGATCTCGGCAATGAGTCGACGTCTATTGTTGAAACACAGACTCAGAGCGATCTACGCGTCAGTCTCGTAATCCCCGTATTCAATGGCGCACAGCTTACCGAAAAATGTCTCTACGGGATTGCCGGCAACACTGCACACGATCCCAACTACGAAGTCCTCGTCGTTGACAATGGGTCGACAGACTGGACCATGTATCTACTGCACGCGATGGAAGGCGATCTACGCGTGTTTAGCAACGATCGCAATCTTGGTTTCGCACGCGCCTGCAATCAGGGGGCGGCCGAGTCTCAAGCTGACTATGTGCTGTTTCTCAATAACGACACTGTTCCACACCCCGAGTGGTTGTCTGCAATGGTTGCAACGGCAGACTCAGATGAACGCGTCGGGATTGTCGGTGCTCGATGCCTTTATCCGGACGGCACCGTCCAGCATGCAGGCATAGAACTCGTCGACGGAATCCCTGAACACGTGTTCCGTGGAGCGACCGCCGACGACCCACGAGTGACCATTTCGCGCGATCTTGATATGGTCACGGGTGCCTGTATGATGATTCGACGTGATCTCTTCGAAGAACTCGGCGGATTCGACCCACAGTTTGTGAACGGTGTCGAGGACGTCGATCTGTGCCTGCGGGCCCGTGAGCGTGGTTATCGAGTGGTCTACTGCGGTGAGGCCGTCATCGATCATCATGAAGCACAGACAGAAGGTCGTTACGATCATGTGCAAGAAAATTTGAGCCTTTTCGTCGAGCGCTGGAATGGCCGCTTCGATGGGGTAGGACGACTGCAGGTGCAGGAAGATCTCGTCACCCATCCTGTCTCTATGATGCCGGCCGAGGCACGAATTCTTGCCGTCCCCAATGGAGGGTCAGATTCGTCGGTAGATCTTGTGCAGACAGCATCCGTTTCTGAAACTCCAGCGGCGCCTCTGGCGCCCAGTGATCAGCCGCAACGTCGGCGTGTTAACTGGGAGGGATCTTTCTTTCTCTATTCGAGTCTGGCCTTCGTCAACCGTGAACTCGTCATGGCGATGCTGAATCACGGTGATACCGACATGGGGTTGATCCCATTCGAAGTCGATCAGTTTGGTGTCGAGGAGGATCCGCGTTTTCAGGTGCTTGCAGCCCGCATGGGACAAGGACTGGAAGACGCAGATGTCCACATCCGTCATCGCTGGCCACCTGATCTGGAGCGCCCCGCCACGGGGCGCCACGTGCTCATGCAGCCATGGGAATTTGGCCGTGTGCCCGTCAGTTGGGTGGAGGCCCTTGCCGATGGCCGTGTCGATCAGGTCTGGGCGTATACGAATTATGTGCGCAACTGTTACATCAGCAGTGGGGTTGATCCCAAGCGCGTAGCGGTGGTCCCACCGGGCGTGGATCCGGATCGTTTCTGTCCGGGGCTGACCGCTCACGAAGTCGTCGATACGAAGGCGACCTTCAGGTTCCTCTTCGTCGGTGGTACGCTGCGCCGCAAGGGGATCGACGTGCTGCTGCAGGCATTCGGCGAAGAATTTGGCAGCGACGAGGATGTCGCCCTCGTCATCAAGGACATGGGGGTCAACACCTTCTACGATCAGCAGACTGCGGGAGAGGCCATCGAGAAGCTGCAAGCTGATGCCCAATGTGCTGAGATTCAATATCTGACGCAGGATCTACCAGGCGACCAGATCCCACGCCTCTACGCTGCATCTGATGCGCTGGTCCATCCCTATCGAGGCGAGGGCTTCGGCTTGACCGTCGCCGAGGCGATGGCGTGTGGCTTGCCTGTCATCCTCACGCGTGGTGGGGCATGCGATGATTTCTGTCCTGACGAGATTGGCTACTTCATCGACAGCACCCGCGAGCCCGTGATCTTTGGTGGTGAAGAAACCGCTGGTCAAGCCTGGGAGTTAGAGCCCGATCTGGCCTCTCTGCGACAACAGATGAGGCAGGTCTTCACTGAGAGAGGCGAGGCTCATCGTCGTGGCGTGCGTGGAATGGCACACATTCACTCGCATTTCACCTGGGCTGACTCGGCGTATAAAGCACAGGAAGCGCTCAAGGCGCTCGACCAGCTTCCGCTCACACCCAACGCATCCCCCAAGGCCATCAAAGCGGCCGCCATCATTCTTGGCCAAGCGCCAACGCACGAGACCGATGCTGCGCTCGAATTGATCGTCGGCCCTCATTCTCGGTATTCAGTCAGCCTAGAGGGCGAGCATGTATTGGGCGAACAACTCGACGCCATTCTCTCAAATGTGGATGAGGATGTGTCGTTACTGTTTATCCTCGCCCATGATGTCGAAATGGATCCTGCAGACGTGCGTTCCTTGATCGCTCACTTTGAGACGGCAGATCGCCTTGGCATGCTGATTCCAGACCGCGTCTCCGGTGTGATGGGTAGCGACATGGCAGAAGTTTCTATGACGGCGATCGTCGACAGTCCCTGTGTCGTGCTTCGTGCCTCCGCGTTGGCAGAGGTCGGCGGCTTCGATGCGGGCTTTGCGTCCATTGCTGTGCTGGCAAATTTGGCACGGGGTCTGCGACGACGAAACTGGAATATCCAGGCTGCTGAGGAAGTCGTCGTCAAAGATCCTGCTGATGAAGTAACAGTACCACTGACGTTAGGATGGGCATCGATTGATCTGTGTGTCAGGGAGGTCACAGCCGTGACGGCCCTTGAAGAGGGCGATCGGCGACGCTCCGGCGGTGATACGGAAGGGGCTATCGAATGTTATGAGCGCTCCCTGGCTGCAAAGGAAAACTTTGTTGAGGTCTTGCTATTGCTCGCAGATGCGTGTTTGGATGCGGGACGTCCGACAGATGCGGCGGCCGTCGCAGCCCGTCTGACGAACCTCGATCCGACGTCCGCATGGGCGCAGAACTTTAGTGCTCTCGTTCATGCGCGCGCCGGTGACATCGAGGCGGCACGTGCAGGATTCGCCGCTGCCGTCGAGTTGAATCCCGATCTTGCGGAGGCGCGTGTAAATCTCGCGGTGATGGCGTGGGAGGCGGGGGAGATGGACACGGCCCTTGAGCACTTTCGACATGCAAGCGATCTGGATCCCTTCAACCACGACTTGATCTGCAATCTCGGACTCATCTATACGCAGACGGGTGATACGCGTGAAGCCGTCGATCTCTATCTGGCGTATTTGGCGCAAGTGCCTGAAGATGTGGAGGTCCTTGGCCGACTCGCCGAAGTGCAGCTACAAAGACAAGAGAACGCTGATGCGCGGGCGACGGCGACACGCCTTCTTCAGGTTGATCCTGAAAACGCTCGAGCCCGATTGATTCTTCAGCAGCGGGCCGAATCTGGCTGATGGCGAAAAAGAAGAAGAAAAAGACTCAGAGAAAACGACCGGCCAGTGGCAATCTGCAACTGTCCCTGTGTTTGATCGCCCGCGACGAGGCGGACTTTCTCGATCGTTGCCTGGGGAGTGTCCAGGGCCTTGTCGATGAAGTGGTCGTCGTCGACACCGGGTCGCGCGATGACACCAAAACCGTCGCCCGTCGCCATGGCGCAAGACTATTCTCTCACACATGGACGGGGGACTTCTCCGAGGCGAGAAATGCTGCCATCGAGAGAGCTCGCGGACAGTGGATTCTCGTGCTCGACTGTGACGAGATTCTTGCACCGCGAGACCACGAGTCCCTTCGTTCGTTGCTCACAGATGACGGCGCCGACGCCTACCGCTTGACGACCCGAAATTATGGCAACGATTCGGGGCGTGATCAGTGGTATGCAAGTGAGGGGACCGACTACGCTGTTCAAGAGAAGAGCTATCCGGGCTGGTTTCCGACGACGAAGGTTCGACTCTGGCGTCGCCAACGGCAGACTCGCTTCCGCGGCGCCGTGCACGAATTGGTCGAGCCCACACTGCAGGAAAGTGGGCAGCGAATGGGCGACACCCTCGTGCCGATCCATCACTACGGCTATGTGGAAAAGGAACGGGCATCAGATCGCTACGTTGAAGCAGGGGAGCGCAAGCTCGCGCAGAATCAGGACGATCTGCAGGCGCGTTACGAGTTGGCGATCGCCTATCGCGATGCAGGGCGCCTGGCGGAGGGGCTTGAGAAGATTCGTCATGTCGAGAAGGCCTTGGCCGGAGCAGAGACTGGATCCTCCGACTATCTAGAAATAGACAACGTTAATCTGGTATATGCGGATCTACTCGATCGTTCCGGTCAATTGGCCCAAGCCCTGCAGGTGACAAACCGTGTCACCCTACGGACACCTGATTCCGCCACGGCCCACAACAATACCGGTAGTCTGCTGACACGCCTTGGTAGACATGGAGACGCCTTACAGTCCTATCGTCGTGCCCAGCAGTTAGCTCCCGACCACGATGTCATTGCCGAAAATCTTGCGAGGGTAGAGCGCCACCTCGCTGGTGTGCCCCGCACACCGCTGCCCCAAGACGATGGGACGCAGAAAGCATACAAGCTGAGCATCTGCCTCATCGCACGCGACTGTGCTGGGCAACTGGATCGCTGCCTGACGAGTCTTGCGGGCCTTGGTGACGAGATCGTCGTCGTGGACACGGGATCGACAGATGACACAGTGTCTGTCGCCGCAAGCCACGGTGCGAAGGTCGGCCATTTTCCTTGGTGTGACGACTATGCAGCGGCACGCAATGAGTCGCTGCGGCTGGCGACTGTGGGGGATTGGATCCTGTGGCTGGATGCCGACGAGTTCCTGCCGCCCGAGGATCGCGACAAAATACGTAGAGCCAAGCATCTGACGCCTGATCAGGCCCTGCAGTTCACTCTGGTGAACACAGAGGGGGCGGACCGAACCAGCTTTCGCCAGATCAAGATGTTCCCACGGCGCGATGATCTGCGTTTTGAGCGTCCCGTCCACGAGACGGTGCTCGATAGCGTGCGGCGTCTTGGATTGCCTTTGCGCCACACTGATGTGCGGGTCATGCACACTGGTTATGCCGATCCGGAGACGGTTGCTCGCAAAAGCGCCTACTATTTCAGCTTGATGGAGGATTGGTCGGCAGACCACCCGGAAGACCTTGATGTCTGCTTTCGTCTTGGCCACACAGCCTATGTAGAAGACGAAAAGCCACGGGCGATCCAGTTTTTTGATCGTGTCCTGAATGCACCTGCACCGATCGAACCCCGATCGTTGGAGCGCCACGCCGCCGTATTCCGCGGCCGCTGCCGACTAGAGACCGGAGATTTCGTTACCGCGATTCCTGACTTCGAGCTGGCATTGGCCATCGAGGCGGGGGATGTCTTCGCCCATGCGTCGATGGGGGACGCACTCACCAAAATGGGAGAATATGCCCGGGCGCGTGCGCATCTATTGCAGGCCCTCGACGGTGAGATTGATGGCAACTTCCCCTTGGATACTGTGCTGATCGAATACAGCACGCGTTTCTTTCTCGGGCAATGTCTGGCAGCCATGGGTGACCACCCGGGGGCCGTCAAAGAACTGGAAGCGGCCCACAAACTGCAACCGGATCGCAGTGAAGCGGCCGCCGCACTACGTGAACTGCGCCCCAGTCTGGCCGGGAAACCCCTGGTTGCCTCGCCCAAAGATCGATCCAGCTACGCAAGTCGGCAATCGTCGGCAACGGTGAAGGATGTGCAGTTGAATCCAGACGCTCGCCTGACCCTTTGTATGATCGTGCGCAACGAAGAAGAACGTCTGGGCAATTGCCTCGAAAGTGCCAAGGACGTTGTCGATGAAATCGTCATCATCGATACGGGGTCGACGGACGGCACTGTCGATATTGCTCGCAGTTACGGTGCTGTGCTGGGTACCTTCGAGTGGTGTGACGACTTCTCCGCCGCACGCAATCAATCTCTGCAGTTAGCCACAGGCGACTGGATCATGTGGCTCGACGCGGATGATCTGATGCCCGCCGAGTTCCATCAGCCAATTCGAAGCCTCGTCGCCGGTCCATGCGACCGTTCCTACTTCTTTGTTCTTGACGATCGTGGCTTCGAGAGTGTCTCCTGTCTACAGATGCGGTTGTTCCCGAATCTCGAGGGCATCACCTTCGAGATGCCGATTCATGAACAGGTGACTCCCTCCCTGGGCCGGCTGGGTATCGATATGCAGCCGACGGACATTCGTGTTGTGCATACTGGTTATACGACGCCTGAGGTGGTAAACCAAAAAAAGCAGCGTTATCTTGCTATTATGGAGCGCTGGCTGGAGAAGCATCCCGGCGACTATATCGTCCGCTCGCATGTGGCCCTTACGTACCACACGACGGGCCGAGGCGAGGAAGCGATCGCAGCCTATCGCTATATCCTCGAGCAAACCGAGTGTCTTGCCGACCATAACTACGTCATCTATACGACAGCTCTGCTCTTTCTCGGGCGTACTTATCTCAAGATGCAGCAGGTTGAAGATGCGCTGCACTGGATTGGCAAAGCCCACGACTTTGATCCCGACTACATCCTGAGTCGCTTTTCGATGGCTGAGGCGAATCTTGCAGCCCAGAAGTGGACGGAAGCGGTTGAAGCGGCACACAGCGTCCTGAATGCCGACTTCCAGATGACGTTCTTTCCGATTGATCGGCAGGAGCTGACCTACTCCAGTCTGTGTGTGCTGGGCAGGGCCTTGGCGCAATTGGATGATATCGACGGCGCCTCTGAGGCACTGCACCGCGCGACAAAGACCACCGTTGCTCGGCGCAGCGAAGCTCTGGGTGTGTTGTCGGAGATCTACAAGACAAGGGGGCAAGCAGATGAGGCCTCCGCGGTGCTGACTCAGGCCCTGCTTATCTCACCCGATGACGCCAAGCATCGATTCAATCGGGGTATGCTGGATTTGGAAGCAAGACGCCTGGAGCAGGCTCAGGAAGCCTTTGTCAGTGTCCTCGACGTGAGTCCGGGGTACGCACCCGCCCTGATGAATCTTGGCTACATCGCCAAGACCGGGGGAGACATGGCCGCCGCCGAGCGTTGGTATCTGCAGGTTCTGGAGATGGACGCAGACAATGCTGATGGACATGCAAATCTCGGCCACCTCTATCTGACTCAAGAGCGATTTATCGAGGCTGAGCGGCATCTATCACGCGTGTACGCTCAAAAGGATGATCTGCTCGATATTCAGCTCGGATTGCTGCAGGCGCAGTTGGCACAGGGCAATTGGAATGCAGTCCTGGCTCGCCAGGTGCTTGCGGCGATGGCAGACTCTGGCACACCTGATGTATCAACTGCTGCCAATGCCTCACCTGCACTGCTGCAGCTCGGCGTCGCTCTGGTTCACCGCAATGTGATCACCTGCGCTCAGATCGCCTTCTCCTGCGCTGTCCTGGCGGCCCAGCTTTCAGGCGAGCTTCCTGGCCCAGGTGCCGGCGATTCCGTCATTCTACAGGCTCGAAGATGCCTTGGGGAGCTTTTCATTACCCAGGGGCAGGCCTGGAAGGCGATTAGTGAGTACGAAGCCCTCTTACAAGCGAATCCCAAAGATGGCGAGGCATTTGGCCGTCTCGGTGATTGCTACACCAAGCTTGGCGTAGAAGACGCGGCACGAATGTGCTACGATCAGCGGGAGCAGCTGGCCAACGGGTAGGAATTTCGGGCAAAACCTTCCTTCTCACGTGCTTCCAATGACCGCGGCTGCCCTTATGGGGTGCCGCGGTTTTTCTATTCTCGGTCAGAATTTCTATTCTCGGTCAGAAAAGTATCTGTTGGAAAGTTCGTAAATCGATGAAAAACAATATAATAAAAACTTGACACCACTTTGCCTATCGTAGTTGGCACACGCCTTGCTGAACTCAGCGTGTGA
>Ga0209402_10006103_pt1 | contig 10595 bp, 11 predicted proteins | sample ArcticOcean_MG_C_3_FD_187437 | JGI IMG/M metagenome (GOLD analysis project Ga0209402, IMG submission 187437) | Marine microbial communities from western Arctic Ocean - ArcticOcean_MG_CB8_126 (SPAdes) (version 2) | ecosystem: Environmental > Aquatic > Marine > Oceanic | place: Arctic Ocean... | reverse complement strand
AGGAAGATCGTTATCTATTTTTTCTGCTAATGTTAATGCTTCTTTTGTTTTATATATTTCAAGGGGAGAAGTTTTACTCCCATCTAAATCATGTACACTATCTAATTGATCTTCTGGTGCAATATCTGCAATATCTGGTAGGTTAAATGTTTCTTCGAGTTTCTTAGTCATACCGTGGCCTTCCGAATTTGTTTAACGTTATCTATCCATTTAGGCATATTAAGGTTTGTGGTATATTTCGTGTTCGGTTACTATTCTAAATGTAATGCCTCGCCGTTTACACCATTCTTGTGCGGCAGTCCATTTTGCTTTATTTAATATAACTGCGGCTTTATCTGATTTATTTTTAGATTCAGTAAGACCTGCTTGCTTGCTAGGTTTAACTTCAACAAGTTCTATGTGTTTTTTACCAATTTTATCTGCATAGGATAATAAAAAATCAGGTATATATTTTGACATTTTACCAGTAAAAGGATTTCTATAAGGTATAGCATGACTTTCAGATGCCCAACATTCTACATTAGGATGGCCATCACATAACTGCATAAATGCTAGTTCCCAACCTGATCTATAAATAGGAACATGTTTACCTCTGTATTTAGTGGGATTTTTTGGTTGAAAATATCCTTGATTAAATTTTATATTGCGACGTGCCATTAATCAACCAATTCTTTTTGTAAATCCTTGGTAGGTGTGTTTGTGGTTATCCCTAATTTATTATTTGAAGGTCTAGTATAATTTAATCGTTTTAACATATCGTTATTTATAGTTAATTTTCCGTCAACTATAAATGGTAATATTTTATCATATGATTCATTATACCATTTAGATAATGCTAATACTTCGTATGCAAGAATTTCTGCAGATAATTTACTTACATTATTTGATAAAAGCTCACCATAAATTAAATCATATTCTTGAGCATTAAATTGGAATCGAGGTGTATATTCGTCGCCCAACAATCGTTGATCAAAAAATTCAGTTAATTTACCCAATCGCCTACGTAAATTTATAGCATTTTGAACACCTAGAGAACTATTTTTATCATATGTCGAGGTTGTTGCTTGACTTGTATTTGTTGATGTTTCATTAATCATTTACTAACCGCCTGGCGTTTCTATCTGTCCACCTGCTCCAGCCCCTAGTGAAGGTTTTGATTTAGGAACAGGTTCCTTAATGTCTTTGCTTGTCATAGAATTCCATGTTTCACCTGCCCACGCACCTGCCGCAGAAGCACCTCTACTGATCCAATCTGGACTATTATTTTCAGGTATTATTTGTTCTGCATATGATACCCCTTCATATGCAAAAGTAACATTCCAAGAAATAGGTTGAGCAGTACCATAATCTAATGCATCATGATTAATAGCCGTTATGGTTGGATTAAAAATAGTTATAGGCGATTCAATCGGTTCGTTTTTTCCCCCATATTGTCGGGTTATAACTATTTTACTAAAAAAATACTTTTCAAAATTTATAGTAGGTTCGTCAGGTTCAGGTGAACGACCTCGGCCTCGGCCGCGTTCGTTACTGGTGCCCTCATACTTATCTTCAGGTTTCGGGTCGGGTGGTGCACTATATGGTACATCACTTTCGAGGTTCTTTTTATTTTTAATTGTGCTACTTTCAGTAAAAGGTGGTTGAAAACCAAAATAGTCAGTTAATGGTGTCTCGCTAACCGTGTCTGGCGTATAGGCCCCTACTCCAAATCTATCAAGGTCGCCCCTACCATCTTTATAATACCATGCAAAATATTTTTGCATTATATCTTGAAATTTATTATCTCTTGTATCAAAGAATTTTATACTAATAGGTTGCCATTCTACTTTGGTTTGGATAATTCGTTTTCTATTATATTGATTTAATGTTTGTGTATTAAATTGAAAATTAGGTAGGTCACAACTTTGAACTATTGTTGATAAACCATCCAACATTTTCCGCCATTCTTTTTTACCTGTAGTTCTTGTAGTAAAAAATTCAACTTTAAAAGCATGTTTAGATCTAGGGATACTAGTTAAAACTTGGCCATAACTTGTGGTTGTACCAAAGGAATGATCAGCATAATTACGAAGTAAACTACCAAAATACGCCATTTCTACTCCTTATCATTAAGTGGTATTAGACGTTGCACCTAATAATGATGTATCAATTGATTGACCTTTAAGTAGATTAGCTCCTACATCATTTGCATGTCTAGCATTATCAAATCTAATAGTTAAGCTGACAGTCATTGCGTCACTAGTAGTATAATTGGATTCATTGAATGCTGCTGAAGAAACCCAACATCCTCCTAATGTCCAAGTATCTAATATATTTGGCCCTGTTGATGCATCGTTTCGTCCATCTAACGTATCAATTATTGTTGTGAACTTGTATTGGGCTCCGGCAAGTGGTGCCGATTGTTCATGGTGGTCTATTTGATTTTGCATTTGAGCATCAATTAATGAAATAACCTTATTATCAACATCATCTCTAATTACTACAGTAATTGCTTCCCAAGAGTGTTTGCCTGCTAAAAATATTTTAGAATTGTAAACATCTAATGTTATTTCTTCATGTGTTAATGTAGGTCTGGTTACACTAACTATTTGATGAGTAAGTGGTTTTGAATCACCCGGACCACCAATATTATTAAATGTTACTCTAAATCTATATTGTAATTTAGGCATTAATACCGGAGTCGTTGTACCACCGACAGGAACTCCAAATTTAGTTAAATTCGCCATTTACATGTTCTCCTTGCCACGTTCTATTATATGTATTTATAAGATTTATCAGAAATTTTGACCAAGGAAAAAGGTAGTAACCTAAGTTACTACCTTTGTTTCAAAAGTTTTAGCCCAATGTTCCGGTATTTACAATTCTTATAGGAATATAAATAAATTCTGCGGCTTTTGCTGGTTCTATTGCTATATCTATATATAGCTCGTTTTTATCTATTCTTGCTGCTGTATTGTTAGTAGTATCACATACTACAGCAAAATCATAAATGCCTCTTTTAGACATAATATCGCCTAAGAACCTTGAAACAGATTCTGCTGCCGCTGTTCTAGTTGATTCATCATTTGGTTCAAATGCATAAGGTCTTGCAAGAGGATCTAACCGATCTCTTAAATATGCAACCAATCTTGCAACATTAATTCTATCTAATGCACTAGATGATGCATACAATGTTTTTTGCCCATATATAAACAATCCTTGACCTGGAAAGTTTGTAATAGGATTAACTTTTGATACATATAATGTATCTCGCTGTCCTTGGTTAAGTGCGGTAGCAATAAATTCACCTTCACTGTCTATGTAACCTACATTGGTTGCATTAGACACAAGTCCTCTTGTTAATCCTGCTGGAGCAAACCAAGGATAAGCAACTTGATCATTGTAATTCAATGTTCTTAATACCATATGGGATGCTGGAACAACAACTGATGTTCCATCAGTGTTTGTAGACAATCCACTTGGATAATATGTTGCACATTGTGAACCCGAAGTTATTAAGCCATCTTCACCATTTTCAGATGCATTTGTTCCTGATTGCCATGCTGTAACTCCAGACGGTGTAAGTCTTAGTGGTGTGTCAATAACAACAAATGCAGTTTCTTTTCTATCTACATTTAATGTTAACATTTCATCTGCACATTCTGGATAACCAGGTGCCGCAATTAATGTAATGTTTGTGCTATCACCTCTAATTTCTGTATTACTTAATAATACAGATTGCATTGCTTTTACAACAACTGCTCTTTGTGATTTTCGGCCAAAGTATCCTGCACCATTGACTTTATTACCTGCCGCTGTCCGCCACTTCCATGAAGTTGTTAATGCAGTAGTATATTTTCTAACTTGATATGTTGTTCGTGTCATATTAACACAAAAAATACCATCAGGATAAAGAGCTGGATTAGGAGCATTTGCAATTCTGGTTGCCCCAGAATTAAACGTATTATCTGCCGGGTTTTCAGTTAAATCTGCAAACACAACACCATTAGCAGTTGATTGATCTGTATTATCACGCGATTCCCATTTAGATTTAGGATCATTAAATACTTTAATATGTGGATAATTTTCTAGATCATTTGTGTCAACCCATACATCTCCTGCACTAGGAGTCGACGGAGCAGTTGTACCGATTGTTCCAACAATTTTAGGTGTCCATTCAGAACCTGAAACCTGTGTTGTTTTCGTATATAAATCAATAGATGTTGAACTATCATACCATAATGTTCCATCTGTTGTAGCTCCAACAATTGGTGTAGCACTTGCTTCAAGTTCTGTTGCTGCGGCATATGTACTTAATAGCGGTACTGGTGCTAATACTGTCGAAGTAGCAGTTGCACCATCAAATCGTTTAAATGTTGTTGCTGCTGCATTACCTATTAAATCATGTGTAGCATACATCGATCCGACTGATGGAATAACTCCACCAGTAAGTGTAATAGTTGGAGGCGTAGTATAATTAGTGCCTACATCAACTACAGTTACATCCACAACCACTCCACCCGAAATGTGACAAAGTGCAATACCATCACCGCTTAATGTTATTGTTGGTGCCGAAGTATATCCTGAACCACCATCTAAAATTATAAATGATGTACTATTTGCTGCACCTGATGCTGGACCAGAATGTAATGCCGTACCATTAAGGTCGGTAGAAATAATATCTGCTACTCTACCACTATCAAAATTACCTGGTTGTGCTGCTTCTAAATCATCAACATAAAAATTAATAGATTTAGCATTAAAGGAAGTTGTTGAGGAATTATATTCTTTTACAACTAAATTAGTACCTTGTCCTTCAGACGATGTTTTAAACCATAAATCGTTATCCACAGGAGAACTAGGTTGGGTACTTGCTGGTCCTACTGTTACTGTAGATGCAAGCAATGAACCAACATTGGCTTGTGAAACTACTTGCCATGTTGCATTGTCCCATTCGTAAATTTGTGCCGCAGCAGTACTTGTTCCTAATGCTTTGCCTCCATCACTTACAACTGCAATTCTATGGTCGCCGACCGCTGCGCCATTGTTGTTCGCCACAGGGGAAGTAGCTGACATTTGGTCTTGTGGAATTAGTGATACTGTCTGTTTAACCCAAGTGCTTAAAGCATCATTATATTTAAATAATCCAAAAACAGAATTAGCAGTATCCCACCAAAATGCACCACTTGCTGGAGCACCTTTTGGTTCTGTAGAATTTGGTAATAATTCTGTTGTATTAACATCTGCTCTAAGTACATACGCTCTATTTGCCGCACCTAAATAACTATATGCCGCAAGTAACCCGTATTCGTTTACTTCGTCGCCATTTGATGCTGTACCAGAAACAGTTCTAAAATATGGTGTCCCATATACTTGTATAAGTTCTCTTTGACTTGTAATAAGTTGCGATTTTCCTATTGTAGAAACAACGGTTCCCGATGCATATCCTGATCCGCCTACATGAGCTTTATCTTGCCCCGTTGCACACACAATTAAAGGAACAGTGCCTGCACCAGCTGACCCGTAAAAACTCTCGTCTATAACAGAAACTGCAACACCCGGTGATACTAAAGTTGCCATATTAATTCCTCACTAGTAATGACTATATTCATTGTTTAAATTATTTATCGTAATATTCGTAAAACCAGTAGTTATAAGAGGGGCAATTTCTGCATTAAACAATAAAAATAGCTTAACCTATGACAAAACCTAGAGGATCGCCGCCATCAACATAAGTATTGAGGTCATTCTCTAGCATTTCAAATTTAGCAGTAGCATCAGCTCGTAATGTATCTGCATTGAGTGTTGTGCCACCTTGCGGGCCCGCAATAGTAGCGAATTTACCTCTTGCTTCGGCTAACATCATTTTAGCTTCGCTAATCGACCAATCCCTTATCCATGAACTCGAATATACATCTGCAATAAGAGTTACATCGGGTTTATAATTATAGCAATGAACAAATACATCGTCATCTGACTTAACTTTTCTATGAATAAACAAAGTATGGTTCCAAGGTTTCCATGTATATAAATATTCAGATCCAAACATTCGCCCCAAATGTTCGCGCATTTCATGATACGCTTCAAACGTTGCTAGTCCTCCTGCTCTTCCTGAATGCAACATATATGTATTAAGGTATGCCGCTTCAAACGGTTCAATATCTGCACCTGAGCCCGAACCAAATGATCCTGTTTGTCGTCTATAAATGTCTTTAACTTCGATTACTTCTGTAGGCAAAACATACTCTTGCACTTCTAATGTAAGTTTAATTGATATAAATGATTCTTCTGTAGAACGAGAACTTCGTTGTCTATATTTGTCTAAGGCCTTAGTAACAGCCAAATCATAATGCTCGGGATCTAGCTCTACATCTATCATCCCTCCACCTAGGGATAATTCTATTTCTTTTGAAAGGTCTTGTTTGGTCTTTGCCATAACTCTGGTCTCCGTATAGTATTTATTCGGAGACCAGTATGTTACTTAAAGACTTGCAGGATAACAGTATCGTCGGAAAAGCGTCCAGTAAGTTTTGTTTCGGTTGTTTTAACGTCCGATTCAAACCATTTACCGAGCTTATGTTTGGTAGCCTTTTTAACAAAATTCAATTGCTCCTTAGGCTTCCGGAGGGTCTTTTTAGTAGACTCTTTCTCATTATAATTAAGAAGTGTTGTACCTTTAACCTTAAATCCTCGATCATCGTCGGCTACAAAAACGCCGAGCTTGCGATACTTACACTGATATACAACTGCCATAGTAGCACCAACAATATTAACAGGATTAACGCTAGTAATTCCCAATTCAACATCTGTTTGTTTAAATTTAAGGTTGGCAATTTGTTTATCAACACTCACTGGTTTCTTCTTGTGTTGTTTTCGTGTTGCTTTGGATTCGCCTATGATAAGATCACAAGCATCAACAAACCTATTTACGAGTTCAATGAGGCCTTCCATTCGCTTATCTTTAAGCAAATGTGAATACCCTTCGTTAAGGTCTTCGTTTTTACCAGCAAGTGCTTCATTAAATTCTTCTAGTTCTGTTTCCCAATCCTTTTTAATGTGCCTTGCATGAGCTTGAGTGCAGTTGCAACTTTGCAAATAAACATAAGGATCAATAATAACAGGATTAAACAAATTAGGACTACCTACACACAAATCAACCCATTCTTGAAATTGGCCATCCATTTCGCTGGATTGCTCTTTAATCCTATCTTGGATTGTTGGTCCTTGGGCTCGTTGTTCTTGCTTTTCAATAACAACTTCTTTTTTAATAGTTCCTTGCTTGCAAAGATATTCAATATGCTGTTCAAGCCTATCGTCTATATCCATTTCTACATCAAATGTTGCTCCCTTGGTTTTCATTCGTGCAAGCCAACCGTATGTAGAAATAACAAACACATCCGGACATGACCTAACCTGCCTTGCCTCTTCCTTACGCCCTTCAGTTACTAGATAATCTACAACGAATTTTTTAGCATCTTTGACATTTTTATGGTAACGGTAATAATTGAAACCATTTTGAATTTGGTCCCTAGTAAGAACGTCACCTACAAATTCCTGTTCAGGACCAGTATATCTTTCTTCGGCCTCTAATACAGTAATCCGTCGCTTTTTCTTCGGTACCTTAGTAATCAAATTTGATTTAGTAGCCATATTGTTTCCTTTTTCTATTTATAAACAAAGAAAAATTACCGACACAACATACATCATGCCGAACAAAAAAAAAGCCTTTGTGCCTTCAACAATAAAATCCTTCATACACATCCTATATTGAAGTTAACTTAATTTAACCTATACATATATTATACAGTCTTTGTAGGAAATGTCAACCAGATTTTAACATTTTTTCTTTGTTACCGCTATGCAGCCACTCTTCAGCCAATTTTGTTGCGGCATCTTTTTTTAATGATTTTCTGCCTGGTGTTGCGGTATCTCTATTAACAAGGGTTTTATATGCATGACAACATTTACATAAAGTTTGGCAATTTTCAGAAGACTGGTTATAAGGATTACCGTCTATATGATCTACATCTAACATACCATACCAATCGAGTCCTAACGTTGTTTTGTTAATAATAGTAGTAGTACATACAAAACCTAAACGGCCGTCTGTATTTTCACAATAAGTTTTAACCTTGTCACGATATCCTGAAGAAGGACCTGTTAATCCTGAATACGTAGGTACGTTGTGTTTTTTAGCCAATCTATATTGATGGTGGGGAGTACATATATATGGTGTTCTTCGAGCGACACCATCTTTTCGTGTTCCAGTTTGATGTGGTATTCCACCGCATATTTCTCCTGAAGGTAATACAAATTGACAAACTCTACTATCAAACTCTTCTTGTGTCATTGGGTTTTTATGATAGTTCCGCGCCCATGAACGGTTATTTTTACACATTGTGTAGATTTATGATTTAAAGGTTCCTGAAGGAAGAGTGTATTTGCAATTACATATCTTATTCTCACATTTTACAAACACACGAGAATCGGATCCATCCCAACCAACTTGGGTTTTTCCGGTAAGTCGAAGGGTCTTTTGACCGCAAATTTGACATTTGTACATGTTAGACTCAGACAAGTTGCAATGCTTGTTCAAGAACTGCACGGGCGTCAAAACCTTCTGGTGCTCCGTCGTCTTCTGGATAATCAATACTAGAGGATGTTGCTAGTGTGGTTATAGTGAATGGCTTGATAAACTTTGCTATACCCGCAACATCATCAAGTTCAAAAGTCTCCTTACCAAATGTGGTAGGAGTATCTACATGGATTTCAAATTTACCGTTTACTATTCCGGCAAATAAAAAAGTATCAACCGTGTCCATGGCCCCTTTAACCGTAACTTCAGTTTCGTTGCCGAAGTCTTCAGTTGCTGCTCTCATGTAATTACTCATCTTGTCTCCTTAGTTAATGTTAACTAATTTAACCTATACATATATTATACAATCTACAGCTCAAAGGTCAACCAAAAAACGCCCCCAAAGGAGTGGCTGAAGAGCATCCTAAGGGATGTTCATCTCCTTACTATGTGGGGAATTTTATATTTCATTATTATTTTAATTCGTCTTTCATTTTCGATATTAAATTATAAGGAGTTTTATGCCAGAAGGATATTTCTCCTATTTCTATGTGTTCAGGTTGATTTAAACACCAAACGATTATTTCTGCGGCTTCTCTAAAAGATAAACTAGGTAATTCAGAATCTAACAAACCTACATTTATATCTATAATCCTACATTTTTTATCAGATAAAAATCTTAGATTATTGGCTATATGCGACAAAGCAGCCTTGCTTGCAGAATATAAATAGCCCTTAGACAAATTAGGGTACTTACTACGACTGCATATATTTATAATGGTTTTATTTGTATCTTTCCATTTGTTAAATACCTCTTGAAGAAGATGTGCTTGTTGAAAATCTACCGAAGCATTATTAATAAAAACATCACAACCGACCACTTTGCTAACTATATCGCTAGTGTTTTTTATTGTAGTGTTTGTTGATCGGGATAAACCAACAATTTCATGCGCGAATAATTGTTTTGCAAGCTCCTCACCAAGTCCATTAGTGTGACCTGTTATTGCTATCTTCATACCATTTATTTAGAATTTTAAAACTATCTTCCCCGAACAGTGTACCTTTCACAGAGCAATTACTGCAAGGACTTTGACTCCTATCTCCTTTGGCGAGCCTTTCTCTAACTTCAAACATCTTTTCTCCAAACCAAACATCCATTAAAGATTGTTTCGTAAGGTTTCCAACAATTATTTCTTTGCTCCAGTCATTTGAACAAAATAAAACATCTCCATTCCAATCAACAAACATTTTATAGAATGGGTAATAACAAGGCTTACCTTTCAAGCTGTCTATGTCACTTTCTTCAAACCCAATCCAAGTTATGTTTCCTCCACGATTATTTAAATATAAACCATAGTTATTTTTGTCCGTCTTTTCCCTCGCTCCCTCCTGAGTATAGTGTGCTCTAAATTTATATTTAGAAGATTGTATCTCTGCCTCCTCCATAATCTCAGTGAAACGCTCTATTTGCTCTACTCCGTCATATAAATTAATATACAAAACACTCAAGCCTGAAGCAAATAATTTCTTCGTATAATCTTTATTTAGAAAATCTCCATTAGTGTTGCATTCAAATACATTATTTGGCAAAGACTCTCTCATAATTGAGATGATGTCACAAAACTTTTTATTTAATAGATTTTCGCTATATCCGCTATATGAAATTTTACCCAAGTAATTAAAATTTGCTAAATTTTCTACGATTAATTTAGCTGTTTCAACGCTCATGTTTAAATTTCTGTTTGGATAAACATCTTTGTCGTATCTAGGGCAAAATATGCATTTTCTGTTACATAATTCTGTTGTGTTTAATTCAACAGTTAACAAAGAACTCAAGGGGTTTCTAGTGTCTGAAGAGGATATTATTTCTCTTTCTTGTTTTCTCCTGTAATCAAGGAACGTTTCTTCGTCATGGATTTTTTTGTTAGGCTTATTCATTTTTTTTTCCAAAACAATCCCTTTCCGTGATCTTCACTTTCTTCCTTTGTTAACAAATCCAACCACTCTCATCTTGTCTCCTTAGTTAATGTTAACTAATTTA
>Ga0209402_10006101_pt1 | contig 10597 bp, 11 predicted proteins | sample ArcticOcean_MG_C_3_FD_187437 | JGI IMG/M metagenome (GOLD analysis project Ga0209402, IMG submission 187437) | Marine microbial communities from western Arctic Ocean - ArcticOcean_MG_CB8_126 (SPAdes) (version 2) | ecosystem: Environmental > Aquatic > Marine > Oceanic | place: Arctic Ocean... | reverse complement strand
TCTAGGTGGCGTTGCGCGCCGGGCAGCCGACCAGATTCATCAACGCCGGGGTCCGTCGATAAAAGCAGCGTTTGATGCCGCCGGTCAACCGACCCCCGCGGCCAAGGGCTTTGCCCGCTCTTGCGGAGTCGATGTCCCGACCTTGGCCAAGGAGACGATAGCTGGCGGTGAGTATCTGGTTTGGCGAAGTACGCTACCCGGACTCGCCGCAATCGACCTCATCCCCGACTGTATTAAAAAAGCAGCCGCAGCCCTACCGGTTCCAAAACGCATGCGCTGGGGCAGGGGAACGGCGCAGTTCGTTCGCCCCGTGCACTGGACCGTCGTGATGCATGGCAAACGTTCGATCAAATGTGAAGTGTTTGGTATTCAATCCAGCAATCGCACTTGGGGTCACCGCTTTCTCTCCAACACGTCTTTTCCCATTACCGACGCAGATCATTATGTAGAAACTCTGAAAAAACAATCGGTCATCGTCAGTTTTGATGAACGCAGAAACTTGATCAGACAACAAGCCACCCGCCTCGCTCGCCGAGTCAACGGCCGCGTCGTTCTCTCACCCGAATTGCTAGATCTCGTCACCGCATTAGTCGAGTCGCCGCACGCGCTTCTGGGGGGGTTCGACACCGCTTATCTTCAAATGCCTACAGAAGTGTTGATCGCGTCGATGCGAGATCATCAAAAATACTTTCACGTGACGGACGAGGCGGGCCATCTCCTGCCGCATTTCATCACGGTTTCAAATATTCCTCTGACGCGCAGTGGTCGTGTTCGCGAAGGTAATGAACGCGTACTAAAAGCGCGCCTAGACGATGCACGCTTTTTCCTTGAAGCGGACCGACAGCACACGCTTGAACAGCGCCTAGCCGACTTAAAAGGCGTTTTGTTTCACCGCGACCTCGGCAGTCTTTACGACAAATCCTTGCGCTTAGAGACACTAGCAAGCGCCATTGCCGGCGCGCTCCATATCTCACCCAAAGGCCCCGCACGGGCTGCGCGGCTGGCCAAAACAGACCTCGTTTCTGCCATGGTAGGCGAATTTCCGGAACTGCAAGGCATCATGGGCCGCTATTACGCCGCCCATGAGGGTGAGGTAAGGGATGTCACTACCGCAATGGAGGAACATTACCTGCCGCGCTATGCCGGCGATCGATTGCCATCGACTCGAACTGGGTGCATCGTCGCACTAGCGGATAAGATCGACTCAATCATTGGCATCTTTTCCACCGACGAAGCGCCAACGGGAGAAAAAGACCCTTATGCACTGCGCCGCGCTGCGCTTGGCATTATCCGCCTATTAGTTGAAAAACGAATGGATCTAGATCTCAATGCCTTGTTCCGCCTAGGCGCTGAAACTTACATTGCCCAAAATCGCCCTGTCACAACACAGGCCTGCGATGACAGCATCGTCTTTGTCACCGAGCGCTACCGGGCGTTCTATGAAGCAGCGGGATATCGGGCCGACGAACTGGCGGCCGTCGCCGCAACGGGAACCACACACGCGCTCGATTTTAATCGGCGCCTTAAAGCGGTTTCCCGTTTTCGCCAACATCCGGCGGCGGCAAGTCTGGCGGCGGCAAATAAACGGATCAGCAACCTATTGCGGCAAGCTGGAGAACAGCGCTCCGCCCGCATCGACTCCTCCTTGCTGGAGCTCGACGCGGAACAGGCCCTAGCAAACCACCTGCTGCAAGCCGCCTCCGTCGTAAGCCCACTGTTACAACAAGGCGACTATGCTCAGGCACTTAGGCACTTAGCTAAGCTCAAAACACCAACCGACCGCTTTTTCGACGAGGTTCGGGTCATGGTAGAAGATTCAGCGCTGCGTCAAAACCGGCTTGCGCTACTGAAACACCTGGCAGACCTCTTTCTTGCCATTGCGGATTTTTCGCACCTCCAGCTCGGTGAATAATCCAGCGGACAAGGACAGTTACCGCTCCATGTTAGCGGCGGTACAGTCTTTCCACGACAAGCACGACCTGGACTCAAACGGTGGCGAGGAGCTTGCCTACCGGGTTGCCCTGATGGCGGAGGAGCTGGGTGAGATTTCAGCCTGTGTTACCAAAGGTCAACCACTGAGCGCGCTCAGCGAGGAATGTGCCGATCTCCTGATTCTGCTAATCGGCACCGCTATCTCAGCTGAGTTTGACCTTAATCAGGCTTTTTGGGACAAGATGAAAGAGCTCGATCAACGCCACAGTCGAACCATACACGGGCGCCGGCGTGTCTCTAGATTCGAGGAGGGCGAATCAGCTTGAAACTCGTGATCCTAGACCGGGACGGCGTCATTAATCGCGACTCGCCCGACTACATCAAATCCCCGGACGAATGGCAACCCTACCCGGGCAGCCTGGAAGCAATTTCTCGGCTCCACCGAAATCATTATCGGGTCATTGTGGCCACTAACCAGTCGGGCATCTCGCGTAATTTGTTCGACCTCAGCATGTTGCATCGTATTCACCAGAAGATGATTGCCATGGTTAATGAAAAAGGGGGCCAGATTGACGCGGTTTTCTTCTGTCCCCACCGACCAGAAGACTTGTGCTCGTGCCGAAAACCGCAGCCCGGTCTATTACTAGAAGCATCAAGTCGCCTGGGTGTATCACTGGCCGGCGTCCCCTTCGTCGGCGACAAAGCAAGCGATCTCGCCGCTGCGCGCGCAGTTAACGCCCTACCGATACTCATCCAGCACGCACGCCCTCCCGACCCACGGGAAGCGCACCACGAGGAGGCCCTGACCTATAGCAATTTGGCGCCCTTTGTCGACGACCTGTTGGCCGGCGCGCACGAACAACGCATGAGCGCCCTCGCCAACACTTCCATTATTGCCCCCGGCTAACTCGCGCCTAAATGCCCCGGTTTTAGGCCATATTACAATGACGCTTTGGATACGCTCAGCGATCTTTTTTGCGGGCATGGCGCTGTCGGCCATTGCCTTCTGTCCCATCGCGCTCATGGCGCGGCCGCTACCACCGATTATGCGAATGCGCGTGATTGGACTGTGGGCCCGCTTCATTACGGGCTGGCTTGCATTAACCTGCAACCTACGACACGAAGTCGTTGGCCTTGAGCACTTGCCCGGCGTTGCCAGCGTCATCTTGTCGAAACACCAATCGGCTTGGGAAACCATCGCATTCCAAACCATCTTTCCCGCCCAGACCTGGGCGCTTAAGAAAGAGGCGTTGTGGATTCCGTTTTTTGGTTGGGGCCTGGCGGCTACCCACCCGATTTCTATTAACCGCGCCGCGCGTCACCGCGCACTGGGCGATCTCCTTGGCCAAGGAATTAACCGCTTGGCCGAAGGCCGTTACGTCGTGATCTTTCCTGAGGGAACGCGCATGGCGCCCGGGGAATCTGGCGTTTATTTTCCGGGCGGCGCGATGCTGGCAGTTAAAGCAGGTGTGCCCGTTATTCCGGTGGCCCATAACGCCGGACTCTTCTGGCCACGGCGCGGCTTTATCAAGCACCCAGGCACCATTCGAGTATCGATCGGTCCACCGATCATGACCGAAGGCAAAAAGGCACGTGCCATTAACGATCACGCTAGGCAATGGATAGAAACAGAAGCCACTCGCCTCTTTGAACAGCCTTAACCGTCCCACTCCGCTACCCGCCCATTTCCATCTATCCCCAAAGCATTGGCGAGGCCAACAAAAGCCTCAACCGACAGTTGTTCCGGCCGCCAGCCAGGATCAATGCCGCATTGTTTTAACGCAGCATCGGGGCAGTAATGCCTTAGCGCATTTCTTAGCGTCTTACGCCGCATGGAAAAAGCATCGCGGACCAAGCGAGCAAAGCCCGCCTCATTGACTGGGCCCCCCAGCGGTTGAAGGTGCGGCACCAAACGCACCACGGTTGAAAACACCTGGGGTGGGGGCACAAAAGCCGCCGGAGCAACATCAAACAACCGCTCAATGGCGCAATGCCGGTTCACCATCACGGATAAACGACCATAGCTTCGCGTACCCGGTCCTGCGGCGAGTCGCACGGCGACCTCGCGTTGGAACATGAAAACCATTCGACCGACAACCTGAAGCTGCCCCAGGATGGCAATTAGCAGGGCAGTCGAGATGTTGTAAGGCAGGTTACCGATCAAGACGAGCGGTTGGGCTTCGGCGCCAAGCACCTGCTTGAAATCAAAACGAAGCACATCAGCAGCATGCACCTGGGCGCTCGAGCCGTGTTTTTCTTTCAGTGTGGCCGCGAGATCCCGATCGATTTCCACCAGGTGAAGGTGTGGCGTGCTCGACACGAGATGAGTAGTCAACGCACCGCGCCCAGGACCAATCTCGACCACGGTGTCCTGTGGCGAGATGACTGCCGCATCAACAATCTGGCGAGCAACTCCTTTGTCGGTAAGAAAGTGTTGCCCAAAACGCTTGCGGGGTCGATTCAGTCTAACGCTCCAGCATCGTTCGGCGCGATCTCCGACACTTTCGTTGTCAAGGCCTGGTCAGTCCCGTGAGTGCCCTTCATAAGGGCCCGCCTATTCGAGGGTAGTCGATTGTTTTAGGTGGTGGGCAAGACTTCTTCACTTTTTTACCGTTGGTTTCCTACCGAAAGTAATAACAACCGACGTTTTCTTTTTACCTTCGACAACCTTGTATCCGTTTAGCATCAGGGGGTGTTGTCTCTTTCTCTACTAGTATGTGGTTCCAATTTAGTCCAGTTTCCAACGTGACCAGAAACTAAGTGCTGCGATTGTTCCTGTGGCAATCATTGGCGGCACGCTCAACGGAAGACCACGAAACACTGCCATAGAAATTATGACAGCACACATCGCAGAGAAACCGATAGCAGCACCCAAAAGAATTGCTTTTTGGTTATCCACTTTCTCAACGATTCTGGATTGAAATGCAAAACACACAACGATAAATAACATACCCGCCATGATGTATCGATGAGTTATTCCAATTTCCAAACCTAACCCTTCGGCACTGGGGTATGACTGTAAAACAAAAAACCCTGGAACAGCAACAAACGCAATCAAAAAGATTAGAGGCACTGCTGCAACTATAGACATCATTATTTTATATGGCATATGCACTTCCTAATAATTGTTGAGGTTGTGGATCTAAACACTTTTGTGGTGTTCCTGCAATTTTATACAGTCTCTTATTTCATATTCTCATACAACATTCATCACCGTGTCGTGTGCGTCTTTCTGTGCGACAAGTAGATGTTGATGGTCTCTCTCTGTCTTCATAGCAATCTGGATGATTTGTGAAGTGATTGTCTGACCTGAAACTTCTCTCCATCGCAACATAGACCTGTGAAGGTCTTTTGGTAGTCGCAAGGTTAGTCGGTGGCATTCATCTGTTTTTGTCTTTTGCGTCATATCAATATCTATCTCCGTTTTATCTTCTTTACTTTCTTCGTTTCTAACATTCATTGTTTTCTTATCCAGATAGTCAGTGTCTTTGACCCGATGAATGTCTCAACTTCTTTCTGGATATCTCTTGGCAGGTTCTTAATGTTGTTTCGTTTGACCCCCTGTATCTCAAGGTAGTCAGTAGAAGTTTTATCTCTCCTGATGTAGTTTTGTATGTCTTTGTTAGATAGTGTTATCACTTTCATCTGTCTCTATTGGTGTCTAACTATTTATCAACTTTTACACCAGAGTGATGTGTCTCTGGCAGAAGCAATAAGGCACGATAATGAAATCACTTTCATAGACGAAGACGATAATGAAGAAACGCAACATCTCATATGCACTATCAACGCGGGATATGTCTTCCTACAGGTCTGTGGTGAAAAATATGACCCACACCATCTGCCTCACCCTTGCCATTCTTCTTGGAGGTCTGGTGACGGGTTGCGGTTCTGATTTCGATAGCGGTACTGATTTTGATAAGGGACTTGCTGCTTACAAAAGTGGTGGTTTCGCAACTGCTCTGCGTGAATTTAGACCCCTTGCGGAAGATGGACATGCCCGTGCCCAGCACCATCTGGGTTTTATGTACGCCAAAGGAGAAGGTGTTCCACAGGACGATAAGACTGCCGTAAAGTGGTACACCCTTGCTGCTGAACAGGGGTATGCCGGTGCACAGACCAATCTGGGTTTGATGTACTACACCGGAAGAGGTGTTCTACAGGACTATGTCTATGCCCATATGTGGTTACATATTGCCGCAACATCTGGGTACAAGAAAGCATCTCAATTCAGGGACATCGCTGCCAAGAAATTGACCTCTGCCGAAATCGCAAAGGCAGAGAAACTTGCCAGTGAATGTGTTGCTAAGAAATACAAAGGGTGTTGAGTAGACAGACACCACCCAGACTTCTCAACGGGGATTAGAGTTTATAAGGGTCTTATCCACGAACCGGACATCAAAGTTAGACAGTTTTGGGGGGTATTTCTTGTTTAATCGTGCATCTCGCAGTTGCTTCTTCTTAACGATTGACTGTGCTGACGAGTTAAAGAACTTATGTCCTCGTGTCGTCTTGTAATCGTTGCTATTAAACCAATCTGCAATCTGTTGGTAGTTCCACCCATCCTTACGAAACCCGCATATGGTGTCGTATAGAAACTGCTGATACTTGGAATAGGGTGCTACCCAAAGATTGGTAAAACGCACTTCCAGGGTGAAAGTGAAGTAAATATCGGTGTTGGATGGGTGGATTGACTTACCACCGATCAAACTTACTCCACCGTAACCGATTTAGCGAGATTGCGCGGTTTATCCACGTCGGTCCCCTTAATCAATGCCACGTGATATGCCAGCAACTGCAGCGGCACACTGTATATGATCGGCGCAACAGCGCTGTCTACCGGAGCGATATGCAACACATCCATGTTGTTTTCGGCCTCGAATCCAGCTTGGGGGTCGGCAAAAACAAATAACCGCCCGCCGCGTGCCCGCACCTCCTGGATGTTTGACTTGAGTTTCTCGAGTAACTGGTCATTGGGGGCCACGGCAACAACGGGCATCTCCTCATCGATCAGCGCCAGAGGTCCATGCTTCAATTCGCCGGCTGGATAGGCCTCGGCATGGATATAGGATATCTCCTTAAGCTTCAATGCCCCCTCCAATGCGATGGGGTAATGGGCGCCGCGACCCAGAAAGAGGGCGTTTTGACAACGGGCAAACGCTGGCGCCAAGCGCTTGATCTTCGAATCAAGGCGCAGCACCTCCTCAAGCGCCGCTGGCAGCGCACGTAACTGGTTGACGATGTGGGCCTCAAACCCCTCGTCGTAGCCGTGCCGGCGGGCCAACGCCAGTGACAACATCATCAGCACAGTTAATGAAGCAACAAATGTCTTGGTCGAGGCGACGCCAATCTCCGGTCCCGCATGTGTCAAAAACGCCAGTGTCGACTCGCGAACGAGAGAAGATTCGGGCGTGTTGCTGATCGTCAACGAGTCGCGAAGGCCTAGCTTTTTAGTTTCCTCCAACGCCGCTAATGTGTCAGCCGTCTCGCCGGACTGAGAAATGGTTACCACCAGCGTTTCTTTTTGTAATGCGTGACGACGGTAACGAAACTCGCTCGCGACCTCAACGTTACACGGCACACCGACGTACTCGAGCCAATGCCGCGCGACAAGCGCAGCGTGGTAACTGGTGCCGCACGCAATAATCTGCACCGCCTGAACGCGGTCCAATACCTTTTTACTCATTGGGCCAAATGCTTCTTCGAGCAATCGATCACCCGATAGCCGCCCTTCCAGCGTATCGGCCACAGCCCGCGGCTGTTCGTAGATTTCCTTCTGCATAAAATGCTGGTAGTTGCCTAACGAGATCACGCCATTGCTCTGGCGACTGGTGTGCACTGGTCGGTCGACTTCGTCCCCGTTGCGGTCGAAAATAACGCATTCCCCTTGACGAATATCAGCAATATCACCGTTTTCGAGCACCTGATAGCGCGAGGTCGCCGGCAACAATGCGGAGATATCAGAGGCAATCAGGTGTTCGCCGTCGGCGAGACCGATGAGAAGCGGCGGCCCCTGGCGCGCCGCCACCAAACGACCCGGATCACCCACGTAAACCACACCCAGGGCATAACTGCCCTCAAGCTCCCGCATGGTTGCGCGCACCGCAGCCACCAGATCCAGGCCGCTCGCTACGTGAAGATAGATCTGATGCACCACCACCTCGGTATCGGTGTCCGATGAAAACCGAAGCCCCGCTTCTCGCTGGGCGTGTTTCAGGCTCTCGTAATTTTCGACGATGCCATTGCACACTAACGCCAGAGAGTTTCGACAGATGTGGGGGTGGGCGTTGGGCTCGGTTGCGCTCCCATGTGTTGCCCAGCGCGTGTGTCCAAGACCGGTATATCCGGTCAGTATCCGGCCCGATAAGCTGTTTTCAAGATCCAACACCTTACCCACTGCGCGGGAACGATCGAGCTTGCCGGCGGAGTTAATCACCACCACGCCGGCGGAGTCATAGCCCCGATACTCCAGGCGACGCAGGCCTTCCAACAGGTAAGGAGTCACATCCCGGTTCGAGACTGCCCCGACTATGCCGCACACAGGCGCGTCTCCGGATCACTGCTTTTGGCTGACAAGCTCACTGGGAATCATCTCGTCGGCGGCGCCAGCGACTCACTGTTTTTTGCCGCCCTGGTGTCAGGGTTAATTTTCCGCTCGGCGCATCCTGACGTATGGTTGAACCCGCACCGATCGTAGCTCCCGCACCGATGGTGACTGGTGCCACCAATTGGGTGTTTGAGCCAATAAAAGCGCCGTCGCCAACTACCGTCTTGTGCTTGCCCACACCATCGTAGTTACAGGTGATGACGCCAGCACCAATATTGACCGCGCCTCCTATGTCACTGTCACCAATATAGGCAAGGTGGTTAACCTTAGTGTCCGCGCCAATCTGCGATTTTTTGATCTCGACAAAATTACCAACGCGCACATTCGCCGCCAGCTCAGTCCCGGGGCGAAGACGGGCAAATGGCCCAATCTGAGCACCAGCGCCCACCTTGACGTCGTCGATTACACAATTCGAATGGACGACCACATCATCCCCCAGTCGCGCATTTCTCACCTGGCAATTCGGACCGATCGTGACACGCTCGCCCAGTTCAACCAACCCCTCTAGGACAACATTGATATCAATTACACAATCGCCGCCGAATACCGCTTGGCCCCGTAGATCAAATCGCGCCGGGTCGCGCAGTGTCAGTCCTGCCTGCATAAGCTGGTGTGCCTGACGGCGCTGCAGCGCTCGCTCGGCCGCCGCCAGTTGTACCTTATCGTTAACACCGAGACTCTCATCAGGATCAGCCACCGCATGCGCCACCACGTCAACCTCATCAGCCACTGCCATGGCGACTACATCCGTTAGGTACCGTTCCCCCTGTTGATTGCCGTTTCCAACCTCCGCCAACCATTGGCCCAAGCGCCTAGCGGGAGCGACAAGAATCCCCGTGTTCACCTCCCGAATGGCCCGTTGCTTTGCCGTAGCGTCTGCTTCTTCAACAATACCTGTAACCGCACCGGTCTTATCCCGGATAATCCGACCAAACCCATCCGCCGCATCCGGGCAGGCTGTAAGCATAACCACTCGATCATCCTGCGCCTGCGCGCAAAGCGCTCTTAGCGTATCAACCCGCACTAAAGGCATATCTGCATAGAGCACCAGCACAGTTGCGGGCTCGTGCACGGCGGACATTGCCAACTCGACCGCGTGTCCCGTCCCTAGGCGTTCCTTCTGAATGTGCCAGACTAAAGCACCGCGGGTTTGTGCCTCAGCCAACGACTCATTTTCCGGACCGACGACAACGTGAATTTGGCTGGGGTCCAGCGCCTGCGCTGTGTTAAGCGCGTGATCGAGCAAAGACCGTCCGCCCAGTGTATGCAACACTTTGGGGCAAGAGGAGGCCATGCGCGTACCGCGTCCAGCCGCGAGCACGATCACTTCAATAGTCATGCGGGGATATTACTTCAATTCGACAGGAAATCCGGGCCACTAAGGCCTTCGACACTGCGTCAATGAACGACGGTGTCACCAATCTCTACGATTTCTTCCAGCGTCGGGTCACGAACTTCTGTGACCCGCAAAACAAATGTCACGTCTTCACCGGCCAGCGGGTGATTAGCATCAATCGTGATCTCATCACCGTTGATATGCGTCACCCAAAAGTGCAGCACTTCACCGTTGTCACTCTCTGCATCTAATTCAGCCCCGACAAAACGCAGTTCCTCGGGCGCGTTCTCGATCTGATCGGTGAAGGTTAAATCAGGGTCGCGCTCACCGAAGGCTTCGCTCGCCAACAGATGAACTTCAGCTCGTTCATCCACTGAAAGGCCGTCCAGCGCTCGCTCGATTTTTGGAAACAGTTGTTCATCATTCAGGCCGTGGATATAGGAAATTGGTAACTCGCTATGTTCAACGATATCACCGCGACTATCGCGAATGGTATACGCGATAGACACCAATTTATGCGGCGTAATGCGCTCAGGCATCAGTAATAAACCGGCGAACGCCAGCCACGGACCTTCAGGCCCGCCCTCCCTTCGATCGAAGGTTCTGAATAGCTCGCAACTGAGCCGCCGCTTGGATCAATTCCGCCTTGGCCTGCGCCCATTCCAAATCGGAAGCGCGATCGGTCAGTGCTTGCTCAGCGCGTTTCTGTGCCTCGAGTGCAG
>Ga0209402_10006100_pt1 | contig 10599 bp, 8 predicted proteins | sample ArcticOcean_MG_C_3_FD_187437 | JGI IMG/M metagenome (GOLD analysis project Ga0209402, IMG submission 187437) | Marine microbial communities from western Arctic Ocean - ArcticOcean_MG_CB8_126 (SPAdes) (version 2) | ecosystem: Environmental > Aquatic > Marine > Oceanic | place: Arctic Ocean... | reverse complement strand
CCCCGCGATGAACGTCCGCCCCGCGATGAACGTCCGCCCCGCGATGAACGTCCGCCCCGCGATGAACGTCCGCCCCGCGATGAACGTCCGCGCGGAAATGACGACTCCGAGGCGCGTTTGCGATCGCAGGCCAAAGACGCCGCCGCCGAAGTCCGCAAGTGGGGAGAGAAGATTCAGCTCAAGCTGCGCGATCAGAGCGAAGCCGAAAAAATCGTTGAAATGTTCAACGACGATTCCGAAATCACCGCCGAAGCCATTGGCGACGGCAAAGTCATGATCCAGCTGCGCGGCTGAACCCGCACCTCTGATTCGTATGTCCGTCGACACCTCAAATTTCGACCTGACCGGACGCGTGGCCATCGTTACTGGCACCAGTCGAGGTCTCGGTCAATATCTCGCACGGGCGTTGGCCCGCGCCGGTGCCGACTTAGTGATTACCAGTCGTCGGCTTGAGGCGCTGAGCGAATTCCAGGCAGAGATTGAGGCGCTCGGTCGTCGGGTCTTGCCCCTCCAGCTCGATGTCGGCGATCCCGACAGTATCACCTCGATGGCGGCTGCCGCTGCCGATGCCTTCGGCCACATTGACATTCTCTTCAACAACGCCGGTTGCAATATCCGCAAGCTGGCCATGGATGTCACCTGGGACGATTGGAATATGGTGCTTGATACCAATCTTCGCGGTACTTTTTTCGTGGCCCAGTCCGTTGCCCGCTATATGATTCCGAATGGCTACGGCCGGGTCATCAACATCGGTTCCGTCACCTGTGCCAGTGGCTATGCCGGTCTTGGCCCCTACTGCGCCAGCCGCGGCGGTGTCAAGCAGTTGACTATGAGCTTGGCAGACGATTGGGGGGGGGACGGAATCACCGTCAATTGCCTGGCGCCCGGTTGGTTCAAGACGGCCCAGAATCAGGTAATGTATGAGGACCAGGAATGGGTTGAATACCTGTGCGAACGCATTCCGCTGAACCGCCCCGGCAAACCCCGTGACCTCGACGGCGCCGCCGTTTTTCTGGCCTCCGAAGCCAGTGAATACATCACAGGCCAAACCCTTTTCGTCGACGGCGGCATGACCGTCGGCAGAGTCTGCGCGCTCCCCACGAAATCTTGATCCCACTCTGACCCCGGAATCCCGACCCCGAGATACCCGAGTCCTTCCAATGGCCGATCTGTCACGTCTTTGCATCCACACCATCACGACTCGTCCGTGGAGTATCGAACTTGCCGTGCCGTATTTCGCCGCTGCCGGTGTGCGCGGCATCAGTGTGTGGCGTGATGCATTGGAGGGACGCGATACCGACACCGTCCGTCACCTGATCGAGCGCGGCGGCTTGTCCGTCACCTCATTGGTACGTGGTGGATTTTTTACCGCCGGCAGCGCTGCGGGCCGCCTGCAAGCCATCGAGGATAACCGTCGGGCGCTAGAGGAATGCGAGGCTGTCGGAGCACCGCTGCTGGTGCTGGTTTGCGGCGCGACGCCCGGCCAGAGCGTTGCCGATAATGTCGATCAGATTCAGGAAGGCATCGAGGCGATCCTCGAGCAGGCCGAGAGTACCGGGATACGCTTGGCTGTCGAACCGCTGCATCCGATGTATGCCGACACCCGCTCCGCCATCGCAACTGTGAAAATGGCCAATGACCTCTGCGACCGTATCGATTCATCCATGGTCGGCGTCACCGTCGATGTCTTTCACTGCTGGTGGGACCCCGATCTTCAGGCCGAAATCACTCGCGCCGGTGCTGCTGGGCGGCTGTTTTCCTATCACGTTTGTGATTGGAAAGCCGACATGAGCGATATGCTCAACGACCGCGGGTTGATGGGGGAGGGCGTCATCGACATACCACAAATCACCAGCTGGATGGATGACGCCGGCTTCGACGGCGCGATCGAGGTGGAGATTTTCTCGACCCGATGGTGGGCGGAAGACCAAGGCTCGTTTCTTAGTGAAATTGTTGACACCTACACACGCTGCGTCTAACGGGAGATTCGATGGCCACCACGCATACTGTCGGCATTATCATGAACGGCGTCACCGGACGCATGGGCACCAATCAGCATCTCAAACGATCGGTCGCCGATATTCGTGATCAGGGTGGGGTCAAAGTCGGTGACGACACGATCATGCCCGACCCCGTCCTGGTCGGCCGCAACCCGCAGAAACTCGAAGCCCTGGCCGCCGAGACCGGTGTCGAGAACTGGACCACCGACCTCGACAGTGTCCTCGCCGATGACCGCTACAGCGTCTACTCCGACTTCCAGACTACCGACCGTCGCGTCGCTGCCGTCAAGCAGGCCGTTGCGGCAGGTAAACACATCTACTGTGAAAAACCGACCGCGCTCAATACTGCCGACGCCCTCGAGTTGCACCGAATTGCGGAGTCCGCCGGTGTCAAACACGGCGTTGTCCAGGATAAACTCTGGCTGCCTGGAATCGTCAAACTAAAGCGCCTCATTGACCAGGGTTTCTTCGGCCGGATCCTGTCCGTCCGAGGCGAGTTCGGCTACTGGGTGTTTACCGGCGAGGATGCTGAACAGCCGGCACAGAGACCGTCATGGAATTACCGTGCCGAAGACGGCGGCGGCATCATCTTCGACATGCTTTGTCATTGGCGCTATGTCCTCGACAACACCTTCGGCAACGTCAGAAGCGTCTCCTGTGTGGCTGCCGTGCATCTGCCCGAACGCTGGGATGAAAAGAATGAGCACTATGACGCCACCGCCGAAGACGCTGCTTACGCCACCTTCGAGATCGATGGCAACATCCTCGCGCACTTCAACTCCTCGTGGTGTGTCCGGGCGCGGCGTGACGACCTGTTGACCATTCAGGTCGACGGCACCGATGGCAGTGCCGTCGCTGGGCTGCGCGGCTGCCTGGTGCAGAGTCTGGAAGACACCCCACGGCCCGTCTGGAATCCCGATGTCGCGCAACCTATCGATTATTACGCCGACTGGACCCCCGTCGACGCCGATGACCAGTTTGAAAACGCCTTTAAGGTCCAGTGGGAACTTTTTCTGCGCCATGTCGTTTTCGACGAGCCATTTCGTTGGGGACTGCTCGAGGGCGCCAAAGGCGTCCAACTCGCTGAGCTCGGCATCCAATCCTGGAAAAATCGTGCCTGGAAACAGGTCGTCGATCTCGAGGTTTGACCCGTGGTGGTACCGCTCAAATACGGCTTACTCGGATGGCCCGTTAAGCACTCCGTATCGCCGCAGATGCACGGCGCCGGCTTCCGCGCCCTCGGCCTTGATGCCACCTACGAGCTTGTCCCGATCGAACCGGAAAACTTCGATCTGCGGATTCCGCAGCTCGTCGCCGAAGGCTTCCGAGGCTGGAACATTACGATCCCGCACAAGGGCGCGATGTTCGCACACCTCGACCAGATCGATCCGGTCGCGCGTCAGGCGGAAAGTGTCAACACTGTCTGCCAACGCGACGGCCGGTTGCACGGATATTCCACCGACGGCTACGGTCTCGAACGCGCCCTCAGCGAAGCCTTCGAGATCGACATCGCCGGCGGTACCTTCATTTTCTGGGGAACCGGCGGTGCAACCCGCGCGACAGCCACGCACTTCGCCTATCACGGTGCTGCTCGTCTTGTCCTGGTGAACCGCACCGTCGAAAAGGCTGTGACCCTCGCCGTTGCCCTGCGGGAATTCGCGCCGAAATGTGAGGTGTCCATATTTGATCCGACCGACGGCTTGTTACCGGACGCCGTAGCCGAAGCCCCCACCATCATCCAGGCCACCAGCGTTGGTATGGACGGTGAGACCCTGGCCATCCCGATCGACTTCCTGACTCCGGGCCGCAACGTAATGGACATGATCTACCGGAAGACCCCATTATTGCAGGCCGCCGAGGCTGCTGGCTGTCGCGTCGCGGACGGTCGTGCCATGCTCCTGTATCAGGGCGTTAAGAGCTTCGAGATCTGGACCGACCAATCCGCGCCTGTAGGCGTCATGCGCCAGGCACTCGAAGAGGCTCTCCAACCGTGATAAAGCGACGTGACGCTGCAATCCAATCCCAAGTTTAGGGCCAGCCCTGACCTTAAAATGACGGGTTTGGCGTATTTCTGCCCGCGCGAGCAGGCGAGGCGGTATAGTATAAAATTCCAACCGAACTGTCATGTCTGACACCGCCATCCAAATCCAGCCGGTCAAATCCCTCGACGCTGCCATCAGCGCACCGCCGAGTAAGGCGCATTCGCTGCGCTACATCTACATCGCTGCACTGGCAGACGGTGTTTCCCGACTCGATCACCTGCTGCTGGGGGAGGACCAGCATCACGCGCTTAATGCCATCCGCAGCCTTGGCGTTCCTGTCGAACTGGACGAGAGTGCCGCCGCCGCCGCCATCCATGGTACCGGTGGCCGACTGCAGGCACCCGACAACGAACTCTTCATTGGCAACTCGGGCGTCGGCATACGTTTCCTCACACCCATTGCAGCGTTGATTGCCGACGGCACCGTAACTCTGACCGGCGACGAGCGGATGTGCAACGGTCGACCGATCGCTGACTTGCTCACAGCGCTGGCGCCTCTCGGAATAACTGCGGCTTCGACGCGCGATAACGGGCTGCCGCCGTTGCTCGTTCAAGGCGGCGGTATCCGCGGCGGCACCACGCATCTGCGCGGCCAGGCGTCGTCGCAGTATTTCTCGGCAATCCTTATTGCGGCGCCGTTCGCTGACGAAGACGTCACGATTCACGCCGATGGCGAGATCAAATCGCGCCCCTATATCGACACGACGATCGCTGCGATGCAGGCATTTGGCGTCAAGGCCGAAGTCACCGCAAGCGGCTTCAGAGTTGCTGCCGGCCAGCGGTATCAACCTTTGCAGACAGCCATCGAAGGCGATTACTCCAGCGCCTCCTACTTCTTCGCCGCCGCCGCCGTCACTGGAGGTAAAATCCGCGTCGACGGGTTGCGGTCGGATTCCGACCAGGGCGACCGCTACATTGTCGAGGCCCTGCAGACAATGAACTGTCATGCCCAGTTCTCAGACGACACCGTCGAGCTGCAGGGCGGGCCGTTGGCCCCTATCGAGACGGATATGTCGAACTATCCGGACTTGGTCCCAACCCTTGCGGTAGTCGCTGCCTTTGCCGATGGCACCAGCGTTTTTACAGGCGTGGAGCATTTGCGTATCAAGGAAAGTGACCGCCTCGCGGCCACCGCAACCGAGCTCCAGCGCTTGGGCGCCGATGCCGAAGATGCAGGCGATCGTCTCATCGTCCGTGGCCGCGCCGGTGAAGGTATGCATGGCGCGACGATCGAGACATACAATGATCATCGCCTTGCAATGGCCTTTGCAATTGCCGGACTTCGCGTGCCCGGGGTTGTGATCACCAACCCGGTATGTGTCGCCAAATCGTTTCCAGACTTTTTCGAGCGCCTCGCCGACATTACAGCACAGGACCGATCATGAACATTGTTCTTATCGGCTATCGTGGCACCGGCAAGAGCGCTGTGGGTGCTCTTTTGAGCCGGTATCTGGACCGGCCGCTGATCGATACCGACATCGAAATAGCCAAGGCGGCGGGCAAGAGTATCCGTGAGATTTTCCACGACGACGGCGAAACGGCTTTTCGCGAACACGAACGCCTCGTGGTTGAGGCGGCGGCGGCCCATGACGGGGTTATTATTTCAACGGGTGGCGGCGCTATTGTCGATCCAGCCAATGCCACCTGTCTCACGGCTGATGGCTTCGTCGTTCTGCTGCAGGCGGCGCCGGAGACGCTGTTGGGTCGGATCCTCAACGACTCGAATCGACCCGCCCTGACCAGACACGACGCACTGACCGAAATCAAAGTAAAACTCGACGAACGCCGCACCGCATATGACAGCGTTGCCCAGATGTCCATCGAAACGGATGACCTCACGCCGCAACAGGCGGCACAGACGATTCTGGTCGAACTGCAGCATCGTGGTATTGAAATATCATAGTCCTACTCGTAACCTCCAAGCTTGCAGACCTTACGTTTTGTGGTCAAAACACCGAAATGCCTGAAACCTGAAACCTCAAGCCTCAAACCTGAAACTATGATTGACATCGACTACGACGTCACCCCCGCCGATCTGTCCGGCAGGTTGCGGCAACTCTTTGAGCTCGCAGGCAGGAAAATTGTCGATATCGAGAACTCCTGGGACGCGGCCGATGGTACCCCGGTGTTCACGGTAGAAGGCCGCTACACGACCCGCGGTTGGACGGAATGGACCCAGGGCTTTCAGTTTGGCAGCGCCGTGCTCCAATACGACGTCACCGGCGACGCCCACTTTCTCGAGCTCGGCCGCCGCCGGACTGTCGAAGTTATGGCGGGTCACGTCAGCCATGTCGGCGTGCACGACCACGGGTTCAATAACGTCAGCACCTATGGCAACCTTCTGCGGCTGATGCGGGAGGGCCGGATCCCCATGAACAATTGGGAGCAGAACTTCTATGAACTGGCGCTAAAACTCTCGGGTGCGGTACAGGCGGCACGCTGGACCGACCTGCCCAACGGTCTCGGATACATCTATTCATTCAATGGCCCGCACTCCCTGTTTTCCGACACCATTCGGTCGCTTCGGGTGCTGGCAATGAGCGACCGGCTCGGACACGTGCTTATGGGCGAGAAAGACCGGCGCATCAACCTGCTGGACCGGGCTTGGCGTCATGCAGAGACGACAGCGCAATACAATGTTTATTTTGGGACAGACCGTGACTCTTGGGACGTCCCCGGACGCGTTGCGCATGAGTCGATTTTCAATCTCAATGATGGTTCCTATCGTTGTCCCAGCACCCAGCAGGGGTACACGCCGTTCTCGACCTGGACCCGCGGTCACGCCTGGATTCTGTGCGGCTACCCCGAGCAACTCGAATTCATCGATTCCCTGCCGGACGAGGTCTTTGACACCTGCGCCGCTGACCTCTACGGCAGTCGCGAGGCGGTGACCAACCGGTTCATCGATGTCGCTGTCGCCTGCGCCGACTTCTATATCAGGGAAACGCCGACCGATGGTATTCCCTACTGGGACACCGGGGCTCCGGGCCTGGCGTACATGGAGGGGTACCGCGAACTGCCGGCCGACCCCTACAATGCCTATGAACCTGTGGACAGCTCCGCGGCGGCGATCTCGGCCCAAGGCCTGATCCGGCTCGGGCGCTACCTGAACGGCCGCGGTTGCACAGAGGAGGGGAGCAAGTACCTTCAGGCCGGCCTGACGGTGGCACGGCGCTTGTTCGAAGAACCCTATCTGTCGACGGACAACGCCCACCAGGGGTTGATCCTGCATTCCATCTACCACCAGCCAAATGGCTGGGATCACGTGCCCGAAGGGCGGTCGATTCCGTGCGGCGAGTCTTCCATGTGGGGCGACTACCACGCCCTCGAACTCGGCGTGCTGTTGCATCGGTTGGCCACCGACCAGCCGTACTATGCCTTCTTTGGCTAGCCTCGGGCCGTAATCATTGCCCGATTCGCGATACCAGAATTCCAAGATAAACGGCGCCAAGTCCCGCTGCCAGATGCAAGCCGATATGGGCTAATGCGGCGCCAGTTTGCTTGTTGTCAAGCAGCGTGTAGGCCTCGAAGCCGAACGCCGAAAAAGTCGTAAATCCTCCCAGAACCCCGACAAAAACCAACAGCCGTATTTCGTCCGCAAACAGCGCCCGGTTTGCAGCCAGTCCTTCGAGCAGGCCAATCACGAAACAGCCCACGATGTTGACGAACAAAGTACCAACAGGCATCCAGGGCGTTTTTTCCCCCAATAAATGCTGGATTCCGAGGCTTGCCAGATAGCGGCAGACGGCGCCGATAAAACCGCCCAGCCCGACAAAAAATATATTGATTATCACTGTTTCCCCAACCAGCTGGAACTAGCGGTCCTTGTATCCCGACACCTGATAATGTAACACCCCTTTTCAATTCGAACTGTAGTTGCCGAACTCGCGATATCGAAAGCGTATGCCTGAGAGACATTTTTTTTCTTGGAATCGGCTGGAAAAAATTCTATAATGTGCTTTGAATCGACTAGATGAATTGGCGAAAACGTGTGCCAGTTTAGGCCATAGTGGTCTGTTGATGGAGGCTTTTTTTGAAAACGCAACTGATTGATCTAACGAGAGATACTACCCAAAGTGAGGAAATTAATTCCATGAAAATACACACAAAATTCCGGCGGAAATTCCGGCGGAAATGGCCTTTAGCGTTCGGCCTAATTGCGCTGCTCCTTCTCGTTATCGACCCCAGCGTTGCCAGCGCTGCGGAAGGCTGCGACTCGATTGACAACGACGAACAGAACGGCATTGATGACGCGGCCGAGGACATTGTCCTGCCGACCATCACCTGCCCAGAAGACAAGACGGTTGAATGTCTCGCTCCCGTCGCTGCAGGCGCCAGCGACCTCGAATGCGCCCTGGCGATCATCAGTGGTCTGACGGTCACCGACCCGGCGAACACCGGCAGTGCCACTGCCTCGGATGACTGCCCCGGCGTTACCGTGGCGTTCAGCGACGCAGTTGTTGCCGGCCCATGCGCGCAGGAAAAGGAGATCACCCGCATCTGGACGGCTACGGATGCGGCAGGCAATACGGCAGAGTGCGTTCAGCAAGTCTCTGTTGTCGACAGCTCTGACCCGGCGATTGCCTGTCCCGCCGACACGACAGTGCAGTGTGTCGGAGAGATCGCCAACTCCGCTGACCGCAGTTGTATCTCGACCCTTGTCGCTGCAATGCAGGCAACAAGTCCGGCTAATACCGGCAGCGCCAGCGCTGCGGACGTTTGTGATCCGGATCCGGCGATCAGCTTTTCCGACAGCAGCAACGGTGCTTGCCCGGACGTGATCACGCGTACATGGACTGCAACGGATGCTTGCGGCAACAGCACGGATTGCCAGCAGGCCATCACGGTCGACGACGAGATAGCCCCGACGATCACCTGCCCGGCCGATACGTCGGTCGAATGTATTCCCGGTATCGTCGATCTTTCGGGCCAAAGCTGTTTAGATCTGATCCCTTCGATCGTCGGCAGTACCGATCCCTCCATTACCGGTACGGCAACGGCGACCGACAATTGTTCAGACGTCACCATAACTTCCACCAGTGCTGTGGCCGCTGGTGCGTGTCCACAGGAAAAACAAATCACGCGTACGTGGACCGCGACGGACGCCTGCGGCAACATCGGCAGCTGTGATCAGGTGATCTCTGTGGTCGACAACACCGCCCCAACAATCACCTGTCCTGCCGACACCACGCTTGAGTGCCTCGACACCGCCGGTGCTGCCGACTGCATCGGGATGAGTATCTTGGCAGCGATTGCCACCGATTCGAGTAACACCGGTTTAGCCTCGGCCAGTGACAACTGTGACCCTGCTCCGGCGATCAGCCAACGCGACAGCACGGCAGCGGACAGCTGTGATCAGGAGACGATCCTGACGCGTACGTGGACGGCGACTGACGCTTGCGGCAACGCCATGACCTGTGATCAGACGATCACGACCACCGACAGCAACGCCCCGTCGATCACCTGCCCGGCTGATGTGTCGTTGGAGACAGGGAACTCGACCAGCCCGACAAATACCGGTACAGCGTCGGCGACCGACGCCTGTGATGCAAGCCCGGCGGTGACGCACAGCGACACACTGACGGGGACGGGCATCACCCGTACCTGGACAGCGACCGACTCGTGCGGCAACAGCGTCAACTGTCCGCAGAACATCGAGGTCGGCGACAGCGAAGATCCTGTGATCAGTTGCCCCAGTGATGCAGCAGTGGAGTGTGGCGACGCCACCGATCCCGCTGCCACAGGCAGTGCGACTGCCACAGACAACGTCGGGGTGAGCAGCACCACGCACAGCGATACATCGGTGGCTGGCTGCGGGAATTCTTCTGTGATTACGCGTACGTGGACAGCCAGCGACGCCGAGGGCAACTCCGCCGACTGTGATCAGACGATCACTGTGGCAGACAGCACCGCGCCGACCGCTGTATGCAAAGACATTACCGTTACAGTCGATAGCGTCAGCGGGCAGGTGACAATCACCGCCGCCGACGTGGACAACGGCAGCAGTGATACCTGCGGTGGCGTGACACTGGCAGTGTCGCCGGACACCTTTAGCTGTGACGATCTTGGGGACAACTCGGTGCAATTGACGGTCACCGATGCTTGCGGCAACGCCGCGTCGCCGTGCGCCGTTACGGTGCATGTCGATCCGTACGCACCTGTGATTACGTGCCCGGCGAGCACCAGTGTCGAGTGCTTGTCAGTGGCGTCGGGTGCCGGCGCCAACTGCGTCGTCGACCTGGTCAACGTCATCGGCCGGACCGATTCGAGCAGTACCGGCGAGGCCACCGCGGTATTCTGCGGCTCGGGGGATATCACCTTCAGCGACTCGGTCGCCGGCGGCACCTGTGATCAGGAGTCGACGATCACGCGCACATGGACGGCAACCGACAGCGTCGGCAACGTCGACAGCTGCGCGCAAACCCTCACAGTGACGGACAACACGGCGCCGGTGATCGCCTGTCCGGCTGACCAGACGGTTGAATGCACCCCGGATGCCGGGTCTGTTGCCTGCCTGAACGATTTCATTACCAGCACGCTCAGCACCGATCCCTCAAC
>Ga0209402_10006086_pt1 | contig 10609 bp, 8 predicted proteins | sample ArcticOcean_MG_C_3_FD_187437 | JGI IMG/M metagenome (GOLD analysis project Ga0209402, IMG submission 187437) | Marine microbial communities from western Arctic Ocean - ArcticOcean_MG_CB8_126 (SPAdes) (version 2) | ecosystem: Environmental > Aquatic > Marine > Oceanic | place: Arctic Ocean... | reverse complement strand
TTGTTCATATATCTGATAAGGATATATTCTCTGAATACATTTATCGGGTAAGATGCTATCTTTCCCCATATAATAGAATGTATCGTTAATATTATATTTTAATTTGTATCCTTTTAATGAATCCTTTACTAATACTTTATCTAGCGGGGGGAACTTATCTACGCCGATATATTCGTCAATAATATTATCATCTAAAGTATATATTTCTTGATAAACAGAGAATTCTTTACCTAATCGCTTGTTGTAAGGATGATCTTTATCAACATAGTTTAAGACCATCATAGTGTCAATATAAACATCGCATAATCGTCTTCCTTTTTCTCTGATATATCTGATATCGACATCTGTATCTGTATCTTTTCCTCCTTTAGCATATTCATAGTAAATATAGAGATTATTCCCTTGATCGTTTGACGCCGATATAACATATACATTGGGTTTAATATGATATAGATATTTAGCCTTCAGTTGTATTATATCAATGTTTTCCAAGACCTTTGCTGATATACCGGGGAAATACGCGATTTCGCCTGATAATTTATCCGAGAACCTTATACATTTATCATTTAGTTCGGGGTCATCTCGTGTATGTTGGATACAGTCTAAGGATGATTCTTTAATAATACTGCTAATTTCCAAAGATACTCTGTATTTGCGCTCCATTATCTCAAATAAATGATTATCGGCGGTTTCCTCACCTGTATCAACATTGATACGAATAATACTATCTAATATTTCTTTGAATTCTCTATTTTCAGATTTACTCAATTCGCTTTTAACTTCATCAATCTCAAAATCAGGTATAGTCCATGTTTGATGAGGATCGGATTTAAGCGACTCATAAACAGTTTCTAAATTTGTTCCTTTCGGTAAGGTGCTTAGATATAAGAATTGTTCAACATTTCTATCTTCTTTAGCGAGATCTACATGAGATTTCATACGAATCGCCCTGCCTAATACTTGGTCTATTCTTACATAATTCCAAAAGGGTTCTAAAATATGAACCTGTCTTACACAAGTTAATGAAATACCTTCTGCTCCTGCCGAAGAGATAATCATTAACTGAATATAATCTCCATATTTATTTTTCTCATCATTAAAATATTCTTTATTAATACTTCTTTCTTCTTGTCCTTCGCCTCCTGTAATAAAAGTATATCGCTTACCTTTTTCTTTTTGAGGATCTTTATAATCAAACTTTTCATAGCCATTGCTTTTTAACATTAACTCGAATGCCTCGGATCCACCATCTGATCTAAAATCACTATAAAATAATATCTTACCCGTGGGAACTCTACCTGAGTCCGTCTCATTAGTAAACTTATTTATATTATTCATGATTTTGAACATTTTAGGTGATAAATTTTTCAAATCTTTAGTTATCCCCAAGCTATTATCATCTAATATCTTTTGGAAACTACGAGTTTTTAATCTTTGTATTTCGTCATCGTTTTCATCGGTTTTTTTAGTTGTTCTAAAGTCATCATCCGCATAAACAATATTACAAGTTTGTCTTGTTCTCATATGATAATGAAAGGGTGTATCTTCATAGTTATTCATGCGAGCGAAAGCGTCCATTGATTTTTCTTTACTATAAACTTCTAGATATTTCTCAAATTGTGTTTGACTCATCATGCACGGGACAACATTCATATTCTCAACTATCTTATGATTTTTTAATTCTTCGGATATATATTCAGGTTCCTTTACATTGGGCATGTCTACAATAGATGAACGATCAATAGGATAATAAGAGGTTAGACCCATCAACATACGTTTCATGAGTATTCTTTTCTTTTCAGGTATCTCAGAGGATCCTTCAAAGAAATAACTCATGAAATTATCATTGTTGGTCATATCAACCAAGACATCATCGTCAAGTATCTCAAGTATCTCAAAGAGTTTTTGTCTCCGATTAAAAGTTATATTTAAATTTTTATCATAAATCACAGGTTTACCCTTTAATATACCGTTTCTACCTCTTGGACTCATCTCATCAAATAACTCTTTTGCGGGAGTAATATCTTCATCTTTGAATAATTCATGTAATCCTTTGTAGATTTCAGTGATGAAATCATCGAAAGTTTTTAATCCTTCTCTCTTACTCTGAACGGTATAAACAATATTATCATTGGGATTCATAACTGATTCAAAATTAGTGCGTTCTTGTATAAATGATATGACTATTTTTCCTTTCTTTCTTTCTACATAAAACAATTCTATATCTGATTTTTTATTTTCATAGAAAATATGATTGAATCGTTTATTGACTAATTCAATATCCATATTTGTTTGTATTGTAAAACTATATATCTTGATTAATCCTTTTAACATATTATACAATACTGCGATTTCGGCTGGTTTATTTATTATGGGTGTTCCCGATAAAAAGACTAATTTTACATTTTCAGCATTAACAATCCATTCATAAAAAACTTTAGAGGGTTTTGACGATGGATTTAATATTTCTCTTACGAAATTATGAACTTCATCGACAATAACACATTCACCATAAAAGGGTGAGTCTACGTTAAAATTTTTCTTATTAAATTTTAGTCTCTTTTCCAAATCTTTTACCATCGTCTGGTTGTAAGTTAATGTTTTTTTATCATCCACGTCTAAAAGATATAAATCGTCGTCATCGTCATCGTTACCTTCAAACTCCTTAATAGAGGATGATTTTACTTTAGGAAACGGATTGTAATGAATAAAATTATATTTCGTCTTTATTAAGTAGAATATTTCCTGCGTCAAAAAGACCTTATGAATATCATCTAACTCTTCATAGGATTGTCCATCTTTATCCGGAACATATAATCCTCTAATACTTTTCGCTTTTTTCTTATCTTCTCCTTCTAACTCTCTACTGGTGGCATTTTGTATACTTCTTAGTATCTTACCATCTAATTTATATTTTGATTTAAAATCATCATCTATCTCCGATAATTTCAAAAATTTCCATTTATTTTTAATATTAATTTCTTCCCCCCATCCCATTTTACCTTTGATAGGATCACCCATTATCTCCCCAATAAAATTACCCTCTAATGATGCAGGTAAGAGAGTATTAATTCTCATTTTCTCGCTTAACCCCTCCGCCAATGAAATTGCCGTCGCTGTTTTACCTGTCCCTAGACCATGATAAACTAATAATCCTCTATAGGGTGTATTTAATGCTAAATAAGATTGTACTAAAACCTGATAAACTTTTAATGAACTGTTGCTCTCAAGATCTTTAATTTTATCATAAAAAACTTCATTAATAAATTTAATATAACCCTTTCTATGCTGTGAAATAGTAGCATCATCTAAATCTTCCATTTGTATAATCTCAGCACTAGGATCACTGGACTCGCCATCACTGCCACTGCCACTGTCATCTGGGTCACCTGAGTCACCTGAGTCACCTGAGTCACCTGAGTCATCACTATTCCCGTCACCTGGTTCTCCATCATCATCCAATCCGGGTGCAGGTTCAAAATTAATAATATTTTCTTCTTCTGTCATAAGTGATTATAATACTAATTCATTTAAAAATTATTCAGAAATAACACAATATTTAATTAATGCTCTCCTAGAAGCTTCTTGTTCTGATTTCTTTTTACTATTACCTCTACCGGTTTCAATATATTCGTCTTCTTTATAAATTTTACAGGTGTATGTATTGTCTGAATCATCTTTCTTTGTTTTATATGTCGGATATACTTTATAATTATGTTGTAAGTATCTTAAGATTTGATCTTTATAATTATTATCATATAAGATCGTTTCCCCGAAATCTACATATTTCTCAATCGTATTTACTATAAATCGCTCAACAAGTTTAAAATCTCCGGTGTCGTGATATAAAGCACCTATAAATGCTTCAAATGTATCTTCTAAAATATTACTATTTGTCCTACCGGAGCAATTATCATCTATATGTTTTGAGATAATCATATATTTATCAAAACCGACACATTTTGATAAATATGCCAATTGTTCCCCGCATACAAATCGTATCTTAAGTTTTGTTAAAAATCCTTCGTGGAGACCATGATTGTGAAAATATCGGGTATATAAATAATTCGCAATAATATTCCCTAAGAACGCATCACCAATAAATTCTAATGTTTCATAGGATATATCTTGTAACTCCATTACTCCATCAGGTTTATCATATTCCTCGTAATCTTTTAATTGAGTATAGGATTTATGAACAAAAGCAGTCTGATAAAGACTTAAATTATTACATTTAAAATTAGTAATATTAAGAGATTTCATAATATTACTAACATCGTCGCGAGTTAGAAAAACATTCTTATAATTATAAGGATTTGACTTAAATTTATCTTCCATTTATAAAGTTATTTATATTTATACTTTTAAATAATATCAAATTTATTTAAGCAGTACCACATCCTTCACCGATTTCTAAGGGTCTGCGAGGTAGGTCAGGTCCAATAGTCGTATTCATCCATGGACTCACGTTCGTCTGAGGATTCGGGGGTTCAGATCTAAACGACCGATTGGCATTTCTTAAACTCTGACCAACAGTATTAACACCAACGTGATAACTGGCATCGAGCATATTAACACCCTGTAAAACACCTTCGCCAACCGGTTTAGCGATATTAAATTCCTGAATCGCCTTGTTTTCGTCGGTAGGTAAAAGATCTTCGGGTTTTAATTTCTGCTGAGGGTAGCAAGTAGAAGGAGTTCTACCTAATCCCGTCACAGCCTGTTGACTCTCGTTTTGACCAACGGGTTCTGAAGCCATAACACTATCATTTGATAAATCACCCGCTTCAAATCCCTCTAGGCCGAACATATTAAGGATCTTTGTTAAATATCCCGTACACTGAAGTACTACTAATAAGAGAATAAAAATACATATATTTTGGTTATCATTGCACAGTTCCATTAAATCAAATCCCATTTTTATATATATAGAAATAAAAAAAAATTTTAGAGAAATTACTAATTAATTTAATGATTGGATCGCGTTTTCTAATTCTTTAATTTTTAATTCGCAATCTGAATAAGTGTTTTTATATTTTTCTAATTCTTTAATTTTTAATTCGCAATCTGAATAAGTGTTTTTATATTTTTCTAATTCGTTGACTATTTTTTGTTTTTCTTCTTCTTTATTTCTTAGACTATCCAAATAATCTTCGTCTAACATTAAATCGCGTTCCAACTCTCTTAAGTCCGATTCTTCTTCTTCTACATCGTTAAATGAATAATCTTCTAAAATATTATATTTTAAATCGCCGTCTAAAAATATCTTTACCTGAGAAACATATAAATCTAAATAATAATGCTGCTTCAAAAATTTCAATCCTTTAACATGTAAAATACAAACACATTCTGTATTTTCCTTAATTGTTTTTAAATCCAATGTATTGTGTTTTTGATCGAATACTTGACACTGAACTTTATCTTTAATCATCGGTATTTTAAATCCGAATTGTGGTTTACTATCTTTTTTTACAGGTTTATTATTTCGTTTATACATATTATCAATAACTTCTAAGGGTATATCTTTTCCGAACCATTCTTTATTATTTTCAAAGGTGCGCCTCACATTTAATTCGTCTAAATTTAATAAACTATCATAAAACGAAAAATCATTATTTACAGGCGTCATTTCTAAATTATTATTTTTACTCTCAATAACCTCTAACCCCGATTTAGTTAATAGTAATCTTGGTGTCTGTAAATATAAAGGTTCGTTTTTATAATCAATACCTGCATAATAAATAAGACCCTGTTTCTCGGGTTTTTTATAATTTATTTTTTTTAAATCCAAGTCAATATGTCTATAAACACTCATTTAATAGTTTTACTATAGAAAGATAAATTTAATCTAAAACGCATTTAATATATTTATTATTTAATATGAATGCTTTAAACAGAATAAAAGAATATTGTTTTAGAGGTAAAAATAATCCAGATATCCAAGAATGTATGATTGAAGGTATATCTGGTATATCTGATAAAATATGTATTATTTGTTTAGATAATTTTAAAGATGGAGAAACTATAATTAGAGTAAAATGTAATCATTATTATCATACTCAATGTATTTATAATTGGTTTGAAAAGCAACCGACTTGTCCTTTATGCGATGAAATATTAAAAATATCTTAGACTATATCTTAAACAATATCTTAGTAAATATCTTAGACAATATGAATGACTTTACACTTCCATTTCATATAGAATTTATCATTCATTCGCCACACCTTATCTATATATAAATCACATTCCATCTTCTGAAACTTATTAATTGAAAAGATATTGACTCCAGAAGAATGATCTGAATATAAATCAATTAAGAATTTATTATATTGAAAAGGTAGCTTCACATTTAAATTAGGTTCATACATTCCTTTCTTATCGTGATAAATCTGAGAAACAAACCGATCAGAATCATCGTCCGTTAATCCAAGACGTTTCATCGCATGAAATTCACAATTCTCAACAAACTCATAAAATTGTTTCATCATTGGATTTTCTTCTAAATCCGTAAATTGTAAATTCATCTGAAAATTACTATCTCCTTTTTTCTGAACCCCGAATAAACATTTCATTATTGGGGTTGTAATATGTACCTGAGGTGATTTTAAATAACCAACGGTGAGATAACCAAAACAAGGATCATCTTTATCTAAATCTGAACATTCCGCATATGTTTTATCTGAATTCTTGGTAACACTCATGTCTTCACATTGATAAGAGGCGAATCTTATATTATCGGGACTTAATTTATCCGAAGTTAAATATCTACACTTGACTTGACCATTCGGATCATTTACTTTCTGTTCTCCCCTTTTCTGTTTACCACCTGTCTGTTCACAATTCATTTTATTAGTATAACTAAATATTATTTAAGTAAATATTATGATGATATAGTATAATGAGATGATCATTCATCACTCTGAAAATCTAAAAAAATACAATCTCTGTATTCACAAACCCCTCAAATATTCGGATAAATTTACATTCGTCCCTCTAAGATTACAAAAGGATAATCATTATCATAAATGTATTTTCCAGACTCCTTTATTATTTACTCCTTATGGGATACAACAGACTCCTAATAATAAATCAATCATAGATATTTCGTTTCAGAATATGGAGAATGATAAATCACAGAAAGTTTTTTATAAAAACTTAAAACATATTTATGATCGTGTTTATCATAAGTATAAATATGATTATATTGTAAACGATTTCTTAAAAAATACAGATTTTAATGAATGTATTCGTCTTAAACTGACTGATAATACATCTCTGTATAATGAATCCAGAGATAAGATAGAGAAGATAGATAAATATACCTATGGTAATTTTATCATTGAACTGGAGGGCGTCTGGTTAAATGAGGATAATATATGGTTTCAGTGGAATTTATTACAAGGTAAAATGAAAACACCTACTCATTTAAGTGAATACTCATTTATAGATGATATTGATGATACTAAAGAAACTAGAGATAGAGATAAAGACAAAGATAAAGATAGAGACAAAGATAAACCCGATAAATACGATAAAATGTTAAAAATGGGTGTTCCCAAGGAAGCCGTAGATCGTCAGAAACGTTTAGATGGATTTTTTAAATGTAATGTACCACCGCCTCTCCCACCCCCTCCCCCACCCCCGGGGTGCTTACCTTATAACAATACTAATACTAATACTAATACTAATACTATACCCAAGATAAATGCCTCCGATTTACAGAGTATCGTACTAAAGAAAGGAAAACCTATTCATAAAACTCCGATAAAAAAAGATCCTAATCAGTTTGAGCCACCGACATTAGAAGAATTACAAACTACATTATCTAGGTTAAGGAAGACTCGTTAAATATAAAACAAATTATCAAGGGTTACCTTATTCTAGATTTTCGCCTCTTGGATTTTCGCCTCTTGGATTTTCGCCTCTTGGATTTTCGCCTCTTGGATTTTCGCCTCTTGGATTTTCGCCTCTTGGATTTTCGCCTCTTGGATCCCCCCCCTCCCCCGAGCTCTGACTCGGGTGCTGTATCGGGTGCTGGCTCGGACACCATATCGGCATCCATCCTGGCACCACTTTCAGCTGCTAAGGATTGTAGATGGGCCCTTTGGTTCTCTTTTAACACATCAATTACTTCTGGGTACCTTGTTTTTAAATGTTTAACTTGTTCACCCTTCATGTTATAGTCGTAGGGGGGGATCATGAATCCCATTATAGATCCAAACCCGTATGCCATATCCTCTACTTCATTTATCATTAAGTTAAACTCCCCGCTGTCTATAGTTGAATGGTTCACACAAAAATCAAGACGATTACAATTTAAATTTAATAATGTATTAATTTCACCTGAGAGAATTTTTATTCGATCAAGGAATAATCTCTCAAAGTTTTGGGTATCGCTATCTTCAGTCTTCCAAAACCTTACCATTCTACCTTTTAAAAATGCTTCTCTAAGGGATTGTAATGCTACCGGATTATAAATAGTCTCCACCGCGCCTGCCTCATCATACCGATTAAATAATAAAGCCAGTATACGCCCCGTATATTCCGATCCATAACTTATCCCGATGACATCTCCATTAGAAACGAATGTTCTAAATTCACCAATTGAGGATATTAAAGGATTATATCTATCTACAATAATACCGCGTGTAAAACCTAAACATTTTAAGGTATATAAGGAATCATTGTCTCTTCCGACAAAGCCACTAGACCATAAGTATACTGCTAGCCAATAAATATAATTTCCCTGATTTTTATTATATTTAATATTTGGATAAACTACACATTCACTGTTGCCAGCATAGGGCAACTTAATAACACCCATTTTACCCAACCAACTACGTTTAAAATCCTTCTTGTTATAATTTTTCTTAGAATCACCAAGTTCTTCTAAATATCCTTGTAATTCAGTAAAATGTGCTCCATCCTGAAAGTTTATATTATTACCGCGTGTATCTAATGGGAGTAAAACTTGAGTATCTGGACTTATAAACCCTCCCTGTTTGAGAATTTCTAAATATCCTATTTTTGAGTTTATTGAATGGAGTTGTTCCTTGGGAGGGAGTATAAGAGCATCCGGATTATCACTTAAAAACTCTCTCATTTTATCATTTAATATAGAATTAAATATTTCCATAGATTCATTAAAAAAATTAAACGCCGCATGTAAAAAATATTGTCCCCTATAAGTAGTATGGTCCGTTTCTCCTTGGTCAGTGTAGACCATAGGATTGATCAAGTTTTTGTCACCAATTGCATTTAATGCTTGGCGATCACCCAACATAACAGTATAAAAGGGATAAATAACACCTTCACCACGCTGCAGCCGTCCTTCATCTTCAGCACTGAGTTCGCCATCTGGAGTAAATAATAAATCACTTTCATATTTGTCTTCTATTTTCTTCAATTCCATCCCAATAAACTCTGTTATACTGGAATGGGCTTCAGTTTCAATGGCCAGACTCATATTTATATATATTTATATATATATATATACAAATAAATAATTCGTTTTAAGGGAGACTCGTTAAAATCATGTAATATTCGTAAAGGTGGATGGTATGCCCGCGATATCTTTTAGCCATTCACTTGTATCAGATAATTGAATATCTTCGTGTAAATCCAAGACTGATTCTAATACATCATTATTTTTTCCTCCTAACTTGATGACCTCTCTAATTAGAAAGTCAAGTTTGAGGGCATTGAATTTCCATTTATTAAGTTCCGAGAGTTTATCTTTGTCGTCAATATAAATCGTATCACCCGTTCCATCGTGGATATTTAATTGGAGATAAGGTTCAATGAAGAATTGTTTATCGGTCTGAGGATGATATGGTGGTTCGGTATTTAAGCGATGAGGAACAAGATAGAACCTATGACCGATCATTGTTCTTAGAGGGAAAGAACTACCTTTCACACAAAGTCCCATATATCTAATATCATTTTCCCTGTCATCAATATCCTGAATCATATAATTACCCAAGACCCAATAAACCAGATAATTTTCGTCTTTGATATTTACCAACTTAATAGTGTGCATTTCTTTTTTCGGTGGTTCAACTCTTATAGGATTTCGTTGAGCCCGTTGATTGTATAATATAATACAAGCGTTTTTAATACACTGAATGTTACCAACTAACTGTATTGCTCTTGGTGTTCCACGTATGTAAATTGATTGGGCGAGGTTCATGGGACTTCGAAAGATAAACCTATTCTTAATCTTCAACCACGAAGGATAATATACACGAGGGTCGGACCAGGTCTGATGTTCACCTGCATAGTTTTCTTTCACAATCTTTATGAACCGAATATCATTGATAATACCTTGAATTGCTCTTTTCCATAAGTTTCTCAGGGCGCGGTCAAGTCGTGCGCGGCGGCGGGAGTCGGCGGCGGACAGGCTTGATACAATCTCCTGAGAAACCCGCAGAGATATGTCGAGCGCCGTCTCGATCTGTTGTATCGGCGTCTGTTGAGGAGCCCTCTGTAAGTTTATGCCGGGATTTATCCTTTGCCCGCACGTTGATCTGTTGTGACCCGCTTGTCTGCATATACTACACGGCATTGAGAATGATTTATTTGATCAACTCCCAACAATCAATCAAGT
>Ga0209402_10006070_pt1 | contig 10619 bp, 8 predicted proteins | sample ArcticOcean_MG_C_3_FD_187437 | JGI IMG/M metagenome (GOLD analysis project Ga0209402, IMG submission 187437) | Marine microbial communities from western Arctic Ocean - ArcticOcean_MG_CB8_126 (SPAdes) (version 2) | ecosystem: Environmental > Aquatic > Marine > Oceanic | place: Arctic Ocean... | reverse complement strand
CAGAATGAAACCAACCACTTTTCATTGCTTTTTCAGTCGCTTCTTTATCTTTATAGTAACCTTTCATTACAATATTTCCTTTGATCATTATTTCGCCCATTGTTTTTCCATCTCTAGGAACTGGCTTCATAGTTTCTGGATCCATAACATCAATACCTTCGGTATTAGGATATCTTACTCCTTGCCTAGATTTAATCTCATTTTGTTTTTCTTCCTCTAGATCGTTCCATTGATCATTCCACGCACATTGCGTTACATGCCCATAAGTTTCTGTTAATCCATAAACATGCATTACTTCAAAACCTAGACTTTTCATTTTTTTAAAAATTATACTTGGAGGTGGCGCTCCAGCAGTCAGAACATGAACCTTATGTTTAAGTTTTTTTCTTTCACTTTCTGCTGCACCTGTTATCATATTTAAAATAATTGGCGCACCACCAAAATGAGTTACATTATACTTTTCTATTAATTCAAAAATTTTCTTAACAACTATATTTCTAAGACAAACTGTTTTGCCATTCAGCATAGGAATAGTCCAGGGGTAACCCCAACCATTACAATGAAACATAGGGACAATGCATAAAAAATTTAATCTATTCGGCATATTCCATGCAACAGCACTTCCTGTAGACATTAAATATGAGCCTCTATGATGATATACTACTCCCTTTGGATTGCCTGTTGTTCCCGAAGTATAACTTAATGAAATAGCTTGCCACTCATCTTCCGGCATTTTCCAAATATAATTTTCATCACCTGTGCTTAAAAATTCTTCATACTCTAAATCGCCGATCTTTTGTAATTTTGACTGATCTGCAAATTTATCATTTATATCAATGACAATTATTTTTCTTTTTATTGTGCTTAATGCTTTTTTAACTTCTACATGGAGTTGTCGATCCACAACTAATACCTTGGCGTCACTATGATCTAAAATGTAGGAAATGGTTTTAGCATCTAATCTAATATTAATCGTATTTAATACCCCGCCAGTCATAGGGACAGAGTAATGAGCTTCAAAAATTTCTGGTGTGTTAAAAGCTAAAAATGAAACTGTGTCACCTTTACGAATACCAATCTTTTCTAATGCACTAGCAAATTTAATGCATCTTTTGTAAATTTGTGACCACGTATACTTACGGTCTTCATAAACTAATGCCTCATAATTAGGATAAATGTCCTTGGCTCTTTCAAGAAAAGATAGGGGTGTTAACGGAACAAAGTTCGCATTATTTTTTTCAAGATCCTTCTCGTAATCACTCATATTAAATTAACTTATTTTGGATTCTTTTATTATTTCTGCAATTACTTCTTCTTTTTTATGTCCCATTAAATGGACACCATTCACACCTTTAATTTCCTTAAAAGATTCGATTAATTCAAGACAAATTTTTTTACTTTCATTTTTGGCATCTTTTGCTTGCTCCAATCTTTTTATTATTTCATCTGGGACGTCTACTCCAAAAAGATTATCATTCATCCATTTTGCACTTTTTGCTGATGCAAAAGGTCCAAGTCCAATTAAAAAATAAGTTTTTTCTAAAACACCTGAATCTTCTAATACTTTCATGTAATCTTTTAATTTAGAAGTCTCAAAAACATATTGAGTTTGAAAAAAGTTTACGCCAGTATTTATTTTATTAGTGATTTTTTTAACATCTGGCAATCCTTTTGAAGGTACCTCGGCTCCACCAATAAATAGTTTTGGTGCAGGATCTATAACTCTACCCGATGGAAATTTTTTTTCAGTTCTCATCATTTCAGCTGTAGCTACTAGTGCTAAACTATTAATATCAAATACAGGTTTTGTTTCAGGTTGATCACCTCCTTTTGGATCATCTCCAGATAGACATAAAACGTTATGCACACCTAAAGCTGATGCCCCTACCAGATCTCCTTGTAGTGCTAATCGATTACGGTCCCGAACTGTTAGCTGTAATATTGGATCAATATTATTTTGTGCTAGAATAATTGCTGCGGTTAATGCTGACATGTGCACTTTAGCACCTGGGCTATCTGTAACATTAACTGCATCAGCTAACTCTTTTAATGGTTTAACTTTCTCTAACAAAACTTCTTTGCTTGACGCATCTGGAGGTGTAGTTTCTGCAGTAAATACAAATCCTCCATTGTGTAATTTTTTATGTAATGTGCTTTGATATTCCATTTTAGTTAAACTTAAAGTTCATAATATTTTTACTTCCTGAAGTACCAGACTTATAGTAAGTATCAATTCTAGGCAATGTTCTATCAAAGAAAAATTTTGCTGTTTTTATTTTATCTTCAAAAAACTTTTTGTTATTTTTCATTTCTTTATAGCTTATATTTAAAACTTTTAACCAAGAGTGTCCTACTGCAATTAAACCTAAAACTCTAAGATAATCATTACACGCAGCACTAACATCGTCTTTGGAGTTTTTCATACTTTTTTCAATCCAGGCGGTAAAATTTATTAATATCTTAAGATATTCGTTTAATATTTCAGTAAATAATTTTGTTTCATCATTTTTTTTACTTTCCTCAATATCTTTTTTTATTAATTGAATATAACTTTCAATAACATTACCATTTTTATTTATAAGTTTCCTAAAAACTAAATCAATCGCTTGAACAGAATTTGTTCCCTCGTATATTGGTGTTATTCTATTGTCTCTATATAATTGTTCTATACCTTGATCTTTTGTATAACCATATCCTCCAAAAATTTGCATTGCATCACTAGTAATTTCCATTCCTATATCTGTAAATAATGATTTAACTACAGGGGTCATTAAAGAAACTAAATCTGATGCTTCCTGTTTTATTTTATTATCATTGTGATGCAAACTAACTTCTGTTTGTTGAGCTAACCAAAAACTTAGGGCTCTCTCTCCTTCAATCATTGATTTCATATTTAATAATGATCTTCTGATTTCAGCATGGTCAATAATTACATCCGCTCCATTTGTTGATTTGCTATTATTTGATTTTCCTTGTTTTCTTTCTTTAGAATAATTTAAAGCATTCTGATAGGCTATTTCAGATATTCCGAGACCTTGGATTCCTACAACAATTCTTTCTAAATTCATCATGGTAAACATTGAACTCAATCCTTTATTTTTAGGACCAATCATATATCCAGTAGCTTCATCAAAGTTTAAAACACATGTTGCTGACCCTTTGATTCCCATCTTGCTTTCAATTGAACCTGTCGAAACACCATTTCTTGAACCTAAAGACCCATCTTCTTTAACTTGGATTTTTGGTACTAAAAATAAACTAATTCCCTTTGTACCAGCAGGTGAATTAGGTGCTCTTGCAAGAACTAGGTGTATAATATTTTCTGTAAGATCGTGATCCCCGGAAGTTATAAATATTTTCTGACCAGTTAATTTATAGGTTTCATCTGTTTGTTCCACAGCTTTTGTTTTTAATAATCCTAAATCTGTTCCACAAACAGGTTCGGTCAAACACATTGTTCCACTCCAAATTCCTTTAACCATATTCGGAAGATATTTTTTCTTTATAGAATCTGTGCCGTGATGGAATATGCAATTATATGCACCAATACTTAGTTCGCTATATAACTTAAAAGACAAACTAGCTGAAGATAACATTTCATCAAAAAACGTACTTATTGTTTTTGGCATACCTTGTCCACCATACTCAGGATCACAATATAAAGAAGTCCACCCATCTTCGATAAATTTTTTGTAAACTTCCTTATATCCTGGTGGAGTTCTTACAACTCCATTTTTTAGTTTGGTAGGTGTTTCATCTCCAGCTTTAGCTAAAGGCAACACAAGATTTTCGGTTAACTTTGCTGCTTGCTCTAAAATATCTTTTGCAAGTTCGGGGTTAACTTCTTTATATTTTTCAAGAGCGTTATAATGAGGATTATCTCTTAACTTTTCATAGAGAAACATCATATCATCTATAGGAGCAGTATAAGTTGCCATTAGTTTACTAAAGGTTTTCCTGTTGTAAGAGTATGTTTAATTCTAGCTTGAGTTTTTTCCATTTGAATTAATTGAACAAATGCTTCTAATTCCAAAGCATACATATCATCTTCCGATAATTCTTTATCAATACTTGTATTGCCACCACTTAATACAAAAGCTAATTTTTTCCCAACATCCATTCCATGCTCCAAAATTTTATTTTCCTTGAAAAGATTTTCAAGTGTCTGGAACATTTTATCTCTTACTTGATCTCCTGATAACTTAAAAGTTGGTTTTTTTGGAGGATTATATCCATTTTTTTTCTCATTTATTAAATCTTTAGAGGCTGAAAGCAGTTTGTTTCTATTCATAATACTTATATCTTTATCTAATAAAAACTTAAATGGTTTAGCTTCTATGGGTGAACTAGCTGTCTTACCATAACCAATAATATCAAAAACTTTTTGTGGAGCAAGGTCTGGGTCTTTTTTAGCTTCTTCAGTTTGCATCCATCTATACAGCATATTTGTTGTTCCTCCTCCTGCAGGTATTAATCCTATAATTGTTTCTACCAAACCAGTTATAATATTGGTATGGGCAACTACATAATCACTTTGAACTAAAACCTCAAAACCGCCACCTAAAGCTAAGCCTGATGGTGCAGAAACAACTAAATTATCAGAATATTTTAGTTGTTTACAAGTCATTTGAAAATGGTGGATAAATTTTTCGATAGCTTTCCAGTTCTTTTCTTTTGCAAAATCCATAACATAATTTAAGTTAACGCCTGCTGAAAATTGCATACCTTCATTAATGATTATTAAGTTTTTATCTGATGCTTGTTTTAAGGCATCCATTGAATCATAGTCTAATGTATTAGCTTTGGTATTAAATTCTACAATTTTATAATCTTTATATTCATATGTAAAAGCTGATTTATTTTCTTTGTTAATTTTTGCTAATTGTTTTGCTTTTCCTAAAGTTTCTAAATTTGTATAAATTTGTCTTTTACCATAAAAAGTTTCAACTTTTTTATCATGGAGTTCTTTTATAAATTTACTTATTTTTAATTGATTATCTTTTTCTACGAAGAACTTAACTCCAATTTCTTCAAGCATTTCAAAGGGTCCTTTAGTCCAATTAAAACCAAGTCTCATTGCTTCATCAATATTGTTATAATCTTTTGTTACAGCTGGTATTAAAGAAGATGCATAGAGAATAATTTTTGAAATTATGGACCAAGCGTATTTTCCATACTTATCATTTCTCGAGACAAGATCTTTCAAGCTAATCTTGTCATCAATATTAAGATCAATTTTTTTTGATGGAAAGTAATTGCTATTTTTTAAATTTATTGCTTCTAAAATCTTTTTGTCTCCCTCTTTATTCATGCGGTAAAAACCACCTTTACCTTTTCTGCCTGTATATCCCGTTTGAATCAAATTTTTTACTAGTGGTATTTCTTTAGCTACTTCATGAAACGCATCTTCCTTAGGTAATTCTTTTATAAAACTTTTTAAAACATCAGCCATTAAGTCGATGCCAATTAAATCATACAAACCAAAGACTCCTGTTTTAGGAATTCCTATTGGTCTTCCAAAAATTGCGTCTGCTTCTTCTATGCTCAAATCCATCTTGATAGCTTCAGTCATTGCTATCTGCATAGCATAGACTCCAACTCTATTACCAAGAAATCCTGGAGTATCTCTACAAATTATTACACCTTTTCCTAATTTTTCTTCACAAAAAATTTTTAGAAAATTAATTTTTTTATCATCATTTATATCTTCGCTTACTATTTCTAATAAACCCATGTATCTAACTGGATTAAAAAAATGGGTAATGCAAAAATCTTTTTTATCTTTTTCAAGCATCTTTGAAGATAAAACTTTTAGAGGGATAGTTGATGTATTTGAAGAAATTATAGAATTTTCTTTTCTTGCTTTTGATATTTTATCGTAAAGATTATGTTTTATGTCTATACGTTCAACTACGGCCTCTACAATCCAATCTGCCTTTCCAACTAAATGGAAATCATCTTCTATGTTACCTGCTTTAATATTGTCAATTTTGCTTTTATCAATTAATAAAGGTGGGCGAGATTCAAATATTTTTTTTTTACCTTTGTTTGAAATTTCTGTTTTCAAATCCAGTAGTGTTACAGGGACACCCGCATTACATAATTGAGCAGCAATGCCACTACCCATAGTTCCTGAACCAATGACTACAACATTTTTAATATTCATCGGATGAGATACTATTTAAGTTTTGAAATAATTGCATCTCCCATTTGAGATGTGGGTACTTCTTTTTTGCCTTTAGACAAAATATCTTTAGTTCTCAAGCCATCATCAAGAACTTTTTGGACAGCTTCTTCAAGATTATCTGCTTCTTTACCCAAATCTAAGGAATATTTAAGAGCCATAGCAAAACTCAGAATTGTGGCTATAGGATTGGCCTTCCCTGTTCCAGTTATATCAGGTGCTGATCCGTGAACCGGTTCATACATTGATCTCATTTTTCCGTTTTTATCCTTTAATCCTAAAGACGCTGAAGGCAAAAGACCTAAGGAACCAGTTAACATAGCTGCTTCATCAGATAAAATATCACCAAATAAATTATCCGTTAGAATTACATCAAACTGTTTTGGATTTCTTAATAATTGCATAGCGCAATTATCTGCAAGCATATGTTTTAATTCTATGTTTGGATATTCTTCATCTTTAACTTTTTGAACTTCTTCTCTCCATAGAATCCCAGATTCCATAACATTTGATTTGTCGCAAGAAGTAACTTTTTTATTTCTTTTTTGTGCAAGTTCAAAAGCTACTTTAGCAACTCTAATTATTTCACTACTAGTATAAGAATGAGTATTAATTCCTTTACGCTCACCATTTTCTATAGGTTTAATTCCTCTTGGTTCACCATAATATATTCCACCAGTAAGTTCCCTGACAATCATTAAATCCAAACCAGATACAATTTCCGGTTTTAAACTAGAGGCATCAACTAATTGTTTAAAACAAATTGCTGGTCTAAGATTTGCAAAAAGTTTTAGTTCTTTTCTTAATTTTAATAATGCTCTTTCAGGTCTTTTTGAGAATTCCAAATTATCCCATTTTGGACCTCCAACCGCTCCTAGTATTACTGCTTCTGATTCTAAGGCTTTATAAAAAACTTCGTCTGTAATTGGTTTCTTATGTTTTTCATATGACGCTCCACCCACGAGTCCTTCTTCGATCGTGAAGTCTAATGATTTTTGTTTATTAAACCAATCAATAATTTTTTTAACCTCAGCAACAACCTCTGGACCAATTCCATCACCTGGTAATAATAAAATTTTTCTATTTTTAACTTTAATCATTCTAATTTTCCCAAGGTTTATTTTTTTTAAGTTCAGTTTCGTAAGAAGATATTTTTTCAGACTTTTCTAAAGACATTGCAATATCATCTAGGCCGTTCAGTAGACATTTTTTTTTAAATGGATCAATTTCAAATTCAATTTTTTTATTTCCAAAATTAATTTCTTGTTTAGTAAGGTTTATTTCAATATTCTCTTTTCTTTCTGAGTATTGAATTATTTCATCTATTTCTTTTTTTTCTAGAACTATAGGCAACATTCCGTTTTTAAAGCAGTTGTTGTAAAAAATATCAGCAAAACTTGTACTAATTATACATTGAATTCCAAAATCTAATAGTGCCCAAGGAGCATGCTCTCTTGATGAACCACAACCAAAATTTTTCCCAGCTATTAGAATTGCTGACCTGTTATAAGGTTTTTGGTTTAAAACAAATTCATTATTTTTTTCACCATTTTCTGCATACCGCATTTCAAAAAATAAACTCTTACCAAGTCCTGTTCTTTTTATGGTTTTTAAAAACTGTTTAGGAATTATCATATCAGTATCTATATTCATCATTGGTAGATTTGCTGGTATACTTTTTAAAATATTAAATTTTTTCATCTTAGTTTTCAAATTCTCTTACATCAGTTAAATGACCTTGAACTGCTGCAGCAGCAGCCATACCGGGACTTACTAAGTGTGTTCTTCCTCCACGCCCTTGTCTTCCCTCAAAATTTCTATTTGATGTAGATGCACATCTTTCTTTAGGGTTCAATTTATCAGAATTCATAGCTAAACACATTGAACAACCAGGCTCTCTCCAATCAAAGCCAGCTTCTTTAAAAATTTTATCTATTCCTTCTTCTTCTGCTTGTAATTTAACAAGGCCAGACCCAGGAACAACCATAGCGTTCACGTGTTGGGCAATTTTTTTTCCTTTTAAAATTTTAGCAGCATCTCTTAGGTCGCTAATTCTTCCATTAGTGCAACTTCCAATAAAAATTCTATCTACTTTTATATCAGTAATTTTTGTATTTGGCTTAAGTCCCATATAATTTAACGATCTATTCATCGATGCTTTTTTATCTTCATTTTTTTCTTTTTCAGGATCTGGAACAAATCCTGTAACAGGAACCACATCTTGAGGTGATGTTCCCCATGTTACCATTGGACTAATTTCATTACCTTTTACTTCAACTTCTTGATCAAACTTAGCTTCTGAATCAGATTTAAGTTTTGACCAATATTCTACAGCCATGTCCCAGTCATTTTTTTTTGGAGTCATGGGTTTATCTTTTAAATATTTGATAGTTTTTTCATCTGGAGCAATTAAGCCTGCACGAGCTCCAGCCTCTATTGACATATTGCAAATTGTCATACGCTGCTCAACACTAAGATTTTCTATTACAGAGCCTGCGTACTCAATAACCATTCCTGTTCCACCTGCCGTACCTATCTTGCCTATTGTTTGCAAAATTACATCTTTAGATGTAACCCCCATTGGAAGTTTTCCCGTAATACTTACTCTGAGATTCTTTGATTTTTTTTGAAGGAGGGTTTGTGTAGCTAAAACATGTTCTACTTCTGAAGTTCCTATACCAAAAGCTAACGCACCAAATGCACCGTGGGTTGCTGTATGACTATCTCCACAAACTATTATAGTTCCAGGTTGTGTAAAACCTTGCTCAGGACCGATAATATGAACAATTCCCTGTCTTTTATCTTTCATTTCAAAAATTTTAATTCCAAATTGTTTACAATTCTTTTCAAGAGCATCTACTTGAATTCTTGATTCTTCATCATCAATTCCTTTTTCTCTATTGTGGGTAGGAACATTGTGATCTGCTACAGCTAAAGTAAGATTTGGTTTTCTTACTTTCCTTTTTGCTAATCTTAAGCCCTCAAATGCTTGTGGGCTAGTTACCTCATGAATAAGATGTCTATCAACATACAATAAAGTTGTACCTTTATCTTGTTGATAAACTATATGTTCATTCCAAATTTTGTCGTAAAGAGTGTGGGGCATTTTAGAAAAAAATTATTTTTTCTCTTTTTTTATTTCTTCTTTTTTAAGATCAGTTTTTGGTACAATATTTCTATCTTGTATAGTTTTTTCATTTGCTAAATTTTTTTTATCAGTTTTATTTTTACTGTTTGCGGGCACAACATCTACACCAATTTTTTTCTTAATTTTCTCAGCAATTCTTGCTGACTTTCCTTTTCTGTCTCTTAAGTAGTATAGTTTTGATCTTCTAACTTGACCAGATCTTATAACTTTAATAGATCCAATAATTGGACTATATAAAGCAAACGTTCTTTCAACGCCTTCACCAAATGAAATTTTTCTAACTGTGAATGATGAATTAATATCTCGATTTTTTTTTGCAATACAAACACCTTCGAAGTATTGAATCCTTTCTCTTTTGCCTTCAACAATCCTAACTCCAATCTTGACTGTATCACCAGCAAAAAACTGAGGTATTTTTTTTATTGCTAAAAATTTTTTAACACTTTCTTTGTTTATTTCTTCTATGTTTTTCATTTATTTTTTTTATACTTTTCCCATAAATCTGTACGCCGGCGTCGTGTTATATCCTCTGATTGAGTTAAACGCCAGTCCTTAATTTTAGTATGATCTCCCTTTAATAATACCTCTGGGACGTCCTTTTCTTCCCATTTTTGGGGTTTTGTATACTGCGGATATTCTAATAAATTTTTTTCAAATGTTTCTTCAGCTAATGATTTGTAGTTTCCTAATACACCAGGTATCAGTCTTACAATAGTGTCAACCAGTACGTATGCCGCGATTTCACCACCTGACAGGATAAAATCCCCAATACTAATTTCTTCTATATTTCGTGTTTCTAACAATCTCTCGTCAACTCCCTCAAAGTGACCACATATAATGTTTATATTTTTACCTAACATCTCTTTTGCATATGTTTGGTCTAATTTTTTTCCTTTTGGTGTTAAATAAACAATTTTCTCATCTTTATTAAAAATATTTTGATCTAAGGAGTTAGCTATTATATCTGGTCTCATTAACATTCCGCTTCCTCCTCCAAAAGGAGTATCGTCCACAGTTTTATGTTTGTCTTTAGCGCAATCTCTAATATTGATTATTTCTAAAGACCATAGTTTTTTTTCAAGTGATTTTTTGTACAAACCACTACCCAGTGGTCCTGGAAAAAATTCAGGATACAAAGTAAATATTCTTGCTGTCCACATTTAGTCTTTCTTTGGTTCTTCTTTCTTTGGTTCAGCTGTTGGGGCTACTGTTTTTGGAGCTTCCTTCTTTGGTTCTTCTTTTTTAGGTTCAGCTGTTGGGGCTACTGTTTTTGGAGCTTCCTTCTTT
>Ga0209402_10006066_pt1 | contig 10629 bp, 8 predicted proteins | sample ArcticOcean_MG_C_3_FD_187437 | JGI IMG/M metagenome (GOLD analysis project Ga0209402, IMG submission 187437) | Marine microbial communities from western Arctic Ocean - ArcticOcean_MG_CB8_126 (SPAdes) (version 2) | ecosystem: Environmental > Aquatic > Marine > Oceanic | place: Arctic Ocean... | reverse complement strand
CGAACACGGGGCCAACGCCCACTCGCAGTTCGCCAGCTATCTCGAGTCGGTGGACCGTTCGGAGTGGAATCCGGCCGACTTCGCCGTGCACCTCACCCGGCGGGCGCGTGGCCTGCCGTTCTGGTTTTCGCTGGCTACCTACGGCACGGACCGCTACCGCGAGGCGATAGAGACGGTGCTGGCCACGACGCGTGCCGTGGTCGCCGAGATCCGTGAGCGTCCCCATCTGAGGCTGATCATGGAACCCGACCTGTCGGTGGTCCTGTTCGAGCGGGTCGGCTGGACCGACGAGGACTATCGGTCGTGGTCGGACTACAACGCCCGGTCCGGGATCGTGCTGTGCGTGCCCACCCGTTGGGAGGGCCGACCTGTGCTGCGCCTCTGCTTCGTGAACCCGGCCACCCGTGTCGAGGCCGTGGCGGATGTCCTGGATGGGCTTGCCGACTAGATCATTAGGCCCCAAATGATTATGCTGGCGGTCATGCCCACAGAGTCGACGCCCAGCCGATCGCCGCAGGTCCACCATGGGTGAGATCGTCGGTGCAGCCGTGGTGTCCCACGTGCCGCCCATCGTGATGCCCGAGGACGTACGTCGGGAGTTGAGCAACGGCGAGGAGATCAATCTCGTCCCCGGCCGGCACCGGCCAGATCCATATGTGGTTCGAGCGACCCGACGGCGGCTGGACGGCCTGAGTCGGCCCCGGCGTGTCAGTCGCCGGTCAGGAACCAGTCGACGAGTGCGTCGGAGCGCGCTCGGTTGCCCGCTGACTCTTCGACGGACCGGGCAGCCATGACCGCGGTGTCGATGCCGTGGGAGCGCAGAGCCTGGCCGTCCACGCTGATCCAGAGGTCGACGAGCTGGGGCGTGATCTCGGGATGGAACTGTGTGCCTACGCTCCGACCGATTCGGAATGCCTGGGGCGAGACGGCTGTCCGGGCGATCTCGGTGGCGCCGTCGGGCACGGTGAACCCGTCGTAGTGCCATTCGAACCACGGACCCGGGGCGATCGCGTCCGGTAGGTCGGTATCCACCTCGTGCCAGCCGAACTCCGGGGTGTCCACCGGTCTGACCTCGCCGCCCAGTGCCGTCGACAGGACCTGGCCTCCGAAGCACAGGCCCAGCACCGCTACGCCGGCGTCATGCGCCGCCCGGACCATCTCGACCTCGCGATCGATCCACGAGCCGATCACGTCGGTGTCCGTGACCGACCATGCGGACCCGGTCACGACGAGCACGTCGAAGAGCGTGGCGTCCGGGTAGAGCTTCGTGCAGACCGGGTCGGTCGGGTCGTCCATAACCCGGAAGACGTCCAGTTGGTAGCCGTGTTCGACGAGGCGTTCGCCCACGCCGGCGGCGGGCCCGTGCTCGTCGTGTTCGATCACCAGCGCCTGCTTCACGGAGCGAAACCCTAGGTCGCCGGTCGGATCCGGCGGCGACCGGGGCGTCTAGCCTCGGAGCGTGGCAACGGCTCGTGATGACCTGCTGCGGATCCCACCGCCGCCAGGAGCGATCTTCCCGCCGCGCAGCGGTAATCACATAGAGCCACTGGTCGACGGTGCATCGGCATTCGACCGGATCGCCGCCGCCATCGAGACAGCCACCACGTCGGTGATGGTCTGTGTCGCCTTCCTGGAGGTCGACGCCAGATTCCCGGAAGGTCGCGGCACCTTCTTCGACCTGATGGACGGTGCAGCGTCGCGCGGCATCGACGTACGGGTGCTCTTCTGGCATCCGGAGGGCCATGCGGCCGACGCCGAGGACACCTTCGCCGGTACCGGCTCCTCGGGCAGCCTGCTGGGTGGGCGCTCCACCTCGTGGCAGGCCCGCTGGGATGCCGTGGGTCGGCAGTGCCAGCATCAGAAGGCCTGGCTCGTGGACGCTGGTACCGAGACCGAGGTCGCCTTCGTCGGCGGGATCAACATCACACGGGGTTCGATGGCCGGTAGGGACCATGCCGAGCCCGACCCGGAACTGGGCTTCAGGCGGGGGGAGCGGTACTCCAACGTCCATGACGTCCACTGCCTGGTGAGGGGACCGGTGGTCAGCGACGTGCACGAGAACTTCGTGATGCGTTGGAACGGTGCTTCGGAGCGCGGGCGTCTGCACGGGTCATGGCCCCACGATCGGACGCTCGACCTGCCGGCTCCGGCGGCCGGGGCGGCTGGCACCGGTGAGGTGGGCACCACCACCGCCCAGATCCAACGCAGCGTGCTGCCCGGTCTGTACGACGCTCTACCTGACGGGGAGAACTCAGTCCGGGAGCAGTACCTGTCGGCCATTGAGGCTGCGCAGGACTACGTCTACGTAGAGGACCAGATCCTGCTGAGCCGTGTGGTCCTGGTGGCGTTGCGCGAGGCCCTCGAACGCGGCGTGCTGGTCATGGCGTCGGTGCCCGGCGATCCGATGCCGGAGCTGGCTGCCGCCCGGGCCCACCCGGGTATCGCCGCCGGCTACGACGCCCTGGCTGCGCTGGGTGCCTACGAAGGGTTCTGCCTCTCAGCACCGTGTATCCGGCGGGAATGGGGCTACGAGGAGGTCTACGTGCACGCCAAGACGGCCGTTGTCGATGATGTCTGGGCCACCATCGGCTCGACCAACCTGGTCTTCTCGTCATTCAAGGGTGACACCGAGATGAACGTCTCGTTCTGGGACGGCGACGTGGCCCGGGCATTCCGGGCCAGACAGGTGGACGAGCAGGGCGGCTTTTCGTCGACGGACATGAACGGGTCGATGGCGGTGGCACGCCTCATGGAGGTAGCCAGGGAGAACTCCCGGCGGCGAATGGCGGGCGAGGACCTGGACGGCTTCGCCTGTGCGATTGATCCCGCCGGCTGGGCGACCTGACCCGTCGGGGAGGTCTGGTACCGGTTGCCGCGCTGGTGTCACAGGGCGCGCCTACGTTCGTCGCATGGAGATCGCCCTCGTCCTGGTAGCAGTGTTCGCCGTGCTGGTCGCGGTCATGGCCGTGGTCTGGGCGGTGAAGCGGCCGGCACCCGGCGCCTCCGGCCAGCCGACGGTTCCGCTTTTCGACGGCACGGTTCTGGCCCAGCAGATCGGTGCCGAGGTGAAGGCCCAGATGGCCGACGTGAAGTCACAGATAGGTGAGGCCGCAACCACGGCACTGCAGGCCAACAACGACCAGTTCCTGACCCTGGCAGCCGAACGCATGGGTGCCGTCCACGAAAAGACGAAAGGGTTGCTGGACCCGTTCCAGCTGCAGATGGGCCAGCTCCAGAAGACCGTGGGTGACCTCCGGTCGGCCCACGAGAAGAACAAGGGCTCGGTGGACTCCATGGCCGGCCAGCTGGGTCGTCAGATCACCGAACTGGGTGCCTCCACGGCCAGCCTCAGCGAGGCCCTCCGATCCACGAGCGCCCGGGGGGCGTGGGGTGAGAACCAGCTGCGGAATGTCATCGAGCTCTCGGGCATGGCGCCCTACTGCGACTACGAGGAGCAGTCCTCGGGTGTGAACCATGACGGCGTAGGCATCCGTCCCGACGTCCGCGTCCGACTCCCCAATGGCGCGTACCTGGCCGTGGACGCCAAGGTTCCGCTGGATGCCTACCTGCGGGCACAGGAGGCGACTGACCCGGCCGTTATCGACCGGGAGATGGCCGCCCACGCCATGGCACTACGCAACCACGTGAAGGAGCTGGCTTCCCGTAAGTACTGGCAGCTCGGCGATGGGCCGGCACCTGAGTTCGTGGTCCTGTTCGTCCCGGGCGAGTCCTTCCTGGCCGACGCCCTGCGTGCCCGACCCGAGCTGCTCCAGGAGTCCATGAACCAGCGTGTCCTTCTGGCCTCACCGGTCAACCTGCTGGCACTGCTCTGGGCGGTGGCCGGTGGTTGGCAGCAGGCCCGGCTGGCCGAGCATGCCCAGGAGATCGCCGAGTTGGGAAACGAGCTCTACGAGCGGGTCGGAAACGTGCTGGAGAACGTGGACAAGACCGGTCGGGGGCTCGAAACGGCTACACGCGCCTTCAACAAGCTGATCGGATCTGTCGACGGACGGCTACTCCCGACGATGCGACGGTTCCCGGACCTCGGGGTGGGCAGCGAAGAACTGGTCGCTCCCGCCGAGGTGGAGTTGCAGCCTCGCGGCCTGCGGGCCGCCGAGTTGTCGGTCGCGGATGAGCCTGTGCCCCTTGAGGGTTCCGAGGGCTGATCTCGAATCATGGCCTCAGCCTGTCGAGCGGGCTGAGGCCACCTCTGCCAGGGCATCCAGCATGGGCACCAGGCGGGCCCGTTCCGGTTCCACCAGTCCGGTCATTCCGAGCGATCGCATCGACTCCGAGCAGATGGGCCCGACCGAGACAGGCACCACCTGGACCCCGTCCAGTGCCGCCAGGAGTTCGTCGCGACGGCCGCGGGCCTCTGCGATCTGGACCAGGTGGACGGCGGCCTGACGGGTCGTGAAAGTCACGGCATCCAGGTTGCCGTCGCAGATTGCGTCAACCAGCGCTTCGGCGGGACCCACGTCGACCGGTAGTGCCCAACGGTAGATCGGCACCACCACGACCTCTCGGCAGGAGCCGGCCAGCGGAGCGGCCAGCACCTCCTCGTCGGTGCCGTCGACCTGCAGGAACAGCGTGTCGCGGCCTCCTGTCGCGGCCACGTGGTCCACGATCTGGGAGAACAACTCATCGGGTGCCGACCACGCCACCACCAGACCGGCCCGTCGGGCAGCGCTCACGGCCTTGGGTCCACGGGCCAGAACCTCGCAGCCTCCAAGTGCAGTACGGACCTGGTCGCCGAGGTCGATGCCGTCCATGGCATCGAGCCACATGGTCAGACCCATGCCGGTCTGGAGCACCAGGGTCTCCGGCGGCTGGTCGACGAGCGCCCGTGACACCTCAAGCAGGCGGACATTGTCGGAAAGGTCGAGTGTTCGCATGGTGCAGCCCTGCACCACCTCGGCTCCCCGGCGGCGCAGGGCGTCCGCCTGCTGGTCTGCCCGTCTGTCGGCGGTGACGCCGACGCGCCAGCCGGCCAGCGGTGGTTCTGTCGGGATCGCCGTCATGGGACAAGCATGCCGGGCCGCCCCGACCCTCAGTGCCGGTCGATCAGGCCGGAGGCCTGGGTGAACAGGTCGACCGCCCGCCCATGAAGGTCATGGCCGATCTCGACGGGGGCCCGGCCGGCCGCAGCACGGGCGTTGGTGCCCTCCAGGATGATGCCCAGCTTGTAGCAGGCCAGCGCCCGCCACCAGGTCAGATCATCCATCCGGAGGCCTGTCCCTTCGCCGTAGCGGGAAACCAACTCGTCGGTCGTCGGGAAACCGTTGGCCATCGTCTCAAAGGAGCCGACCCCACCTGAGGTGGTCAGGAGCCATGCCAGGTCGAGGCGAGGATCGCCCAGCGTGGTCAGCTCCCAGTCCAGTACCGCTGTCAGTTCCGGGCGGTCGTGGGAGGCCATGACGTTGGCCAGGTGGTAGTCGCCGTGGATGATCCCGAGGGTGAAGTCGTCGGGGCGGTGCGCCTCCAGCCAGTCGCCGACACGTTCGACTTCAGGCAGGTCAGGACCGTCGTAGCCGTCGAACGCCGTATATGACTCCAACTGGCGCCGCCACCTGCCCACCTGGCGTTCCAGCCAGCCGTCGGGACGACCCAGGTCGCCAAGGCCGACTTCGGCGGGTCGGACGCGGGCCAGGGCTGCGATGGCGTCGACCATGGCGAGGCCCAGCCGATGCCGCCACTCGGGGTCGGTGGCGTAACGGCCGGGTAGATCGCCCACCGGGGCGAAGCCGCCCACAGCCGACATGACGTAGAAGCAGGTGCCGATGACGCCGGGGTCATCGCATACGGCGTGACAGATCGGCTGCGGGACTCCGTGGCCTTCGATGGCGGTCAGCACCCGGGCCTCGCGCAGCATGGTCTTGTCGCTCTCCGGCCGGGGGTGCCGTGGCGGTCGGCGCAGCACGGTCGTTGAACCGTCCTCCCGGGTCAGCTCGAAGAGGTTGTTCTGTGTTCCTCCGGCGAGACGTCGACTCGCCACCACCGGTCCCACACCCGGGACCGTGCTTGTGGTGATCCAGGCCTGGAGGGCGGACCAGTCAAGCAGGCCGTCACCGTCTTCCAGCAATGACTGGTCGGGATTAGCACCGACGCCGGGGGCCCCATTGGTCATTCGATAAGGATCCCACGTACTTCCCTTCCGGATCGAGACTGAGGCAGCCACCGGGCCCGTGGCTCGGGGGTGACCCCTCCAGGGGTTCTGGTGCCACTTCTGGTTCTGGCGGCATACGGGCAGCAAAAGATTCCGCTGGCCCCCTTCCCAGATCGCTTCCCGGTGCCACTACTGTCCGTGCTGACCGTTCCCCTGCGCCGTTCAACAGCGGCGTCGCCAGGGGACATCGGACGTGAGAGCCCAGGGAGGCGGAGATGGCTAACGAGGTAAGGGCCGCGATGGTCCAGACCCGGTGGACGGGCGACAAGGAGTCGATGATCCAGCTCCACGAGGAGTACCTGGCCGAGGCGGCCGCCTCGGGGGCCCGTGTCATGTGCTTCCAGGAGCTCTTCTACGGCCCCTACTTCTGCCAGGTCCAGGACGCCGTCTACTACGACTACGCCGAGGCCATCCCGGACGGACCGACCACCCGGCGGTTCCAGGAACTGGCGGCGAAGTACGGCATGGTCCTGATCCTGCCGATGTACGAAAAGGAGCAGGAGGGCCTGCTCTACAACACCGCGGCGGTCATCGACGCCGACGGGACCTACCTGGGCAAGTACCGCAAGACCCACATCCCGCAGGTCAAGGGCTTCTGGGAGAAGTTCTACTTCCGGCCCGGCAACCTCGGCTACCCGGTGTTTGACACGGCGGTCGGCAGGGTCGGCGTCTACATCTGTTACGACCGGCACTTCCCGGAGGGCTGGCGGGCGCTGGGCCTGAACGGCGCCCAGATGGTGTTCAACCCGTCTGCTACCAGTCGGGGCCTGTCGTCCTATCTCTGGCAGCTGGAGCAGCCGGCGTCAGCCGCCGCCAACATGTACTTCGTCGGGGCCATCAACCGGGTGGGCGTCGAAGAGTTGGGAGACAACGACTTCTACGGCAGCACCTACTTCGTGGACCCGCGTGGCCAGTTCGTGGGTGACGTCTGCTCCGACCAGGACGAAGAGCTCATCATCAGGGACCTGGACCTGGACCTGGTCGACGAGGTACGCAACCAGTGGGCCTTCTACCGGGACCGCCGTCCCGACATGTACGACCCCCTCACCCGGGCCTGACTCCCAGGGCGATCACCGACCCGCATCCGCACGACGAGCTGGAGTAGCCGATGACCACCAACGCTGAGCTACTGGAACGGCATCGGGCAGTCCTGCCCAACTGGCTGTCGCTCTACTACGACCCGCCCATCTCGTTCGACCACGGCAAGGGTCGCCACGTCTTTGACGTCGAGGGCAACCGGTACCTGGACTTCTTCGGCGGCATCCTGACCACCAGCCTCGGCTACGACATCCCCGAGATCACCGAAGCGGTCCGTGCCCAGGCGTCCAGGACGTTCCACACCTCCACCCTCTACCTGTCTGAGTCCATGATCGAGCTTGCCGAGCTCATCGCCGGACTGTCGGGCATCCCCGATGCCAAGGTGTTCTTCACCACATCAGGTACCGAGGCCAACGATGCGGCCCTCATGCTGGCCACCGTCTCGCGCCGGTCCAATCAGGTCCTGGCGCTGCGCAACAGCTACCACGGCAGGTCCTTCACGACCATTGCGATCACCGCTCAGAGTTCCTGGTCCCCGACCAGCGTCAGTGGCCTGTCCGTCAACTTCGTGCACGGCGGATACCGGCTACGCAGCCCGTTCCGGCATCTCGATGACGAGGCCTATACCGATGCCTGCGTCGACGACCTGACCCAGGTTTTCGACATGATGACCTCGGGGGATGTGGCGGCCATGATTGCCGAGCCCATCCAGGGTGTCGGGGGCTTCGCCACCCCACCGGACGGCTTCTTCGGCGCCATGAAGAAGGAGCTGGACAACCGTGGCGTCCTCTTCATCTCCGACGAGGTCCAGACCGGCTGGGGTCGGACCGGAGAGAACTTCTGGGGCTATCAGGCCCACGGGATGACGCCGGACCTCCTGACCTTCGCCAAGGGGGTTGGAAACGGCCTGGCCCTCGGCGGTGTGGTTGCCACTGCGGACCTGATGGACTCCCTGCCCGGCAACTCACTCTCAACCTTCGGCGGGAACCCGATGAGCGCCGTGGGTGCCCTGGCGACCATCAGGTACATGCTGAAGCACGACATCCAGGGCCACGCCCTGGCCATGGGTGCGCGCCTGGCTGGCCACCTCCAGCCGGCGGTGGATGCTTCCCCGGTGGTGGCCGAGCTGCGCGGCAAGGGCCTCATGCTGGCGATCGAGACCGTCCAGGCCGGAACCCTGGAACCCAACACCGAGGCGGCCCGCCGGATCATGGAGGAGGCTCGTGCCGCCGGCCTGTTGATCGGCAAGGGTGGCCTATACGGCAACGTGCTGCGGATCGCCCCACCAATGACCGTCACCGAGGCGGAGATAGACGAGGCGGCCGACGTGCTGGTACGAATCATCGAGGGGCTGGGCTGACGCGCCCACGGCTCGCTACACGGGTCCTGAAGGGGGAACCATGACGACACTTATAAAGAACGGAACGGTGGTCAGCGCCACCGGACGCCACGCTGCCGAGGTGCTGGTCGACGGCACCACGATCGTCGCGGTGCTCCAACCCGGCTCGACGCTGGCCGTATCGGCCGAATCGGGAGCGCAGCGCATCATCGATGCCACTGGGAAGTACGTGGTTCCCGGCGGAATCGACTGCCACACCCACATGGAGCTGCCCTTCGGCGGGACCTTCGCCTCGGACACCTTCGAGATCGGCACCCGCGCAGCGGCCTGGGGCGGCACGACGACCATCGTCGACTTCGCAGTCCAGAAGACCGGCGAGAACGTCCGCGACAGCCTCGAGGCATGGCAGGCCAAGGCCGAGGGGCAGTGCGCCATCGACTACGCCTTCCACATGATCATGGGAGGCGTCGACGAGGCATCGCTGAAGGAGATGGATTCCCTGGTCGACGAGGGGATCACCAGCTTCAAGCTGTTCATGGCCTATCCGGGCGTCTTCTACAGCGACGACGGCCAGATCCTGAGGGCCATGCAGAAGGCAGCCAACAACGGCGCCCTCATCACCATGCACGCCGAGAACGGCATCGCCATCGACGTGCTGGCCGAGCAGGCCGCAGCCAGGGGCCAGACCGATCCGGTGTACCACGGCATCACCAGGCCATCCCGCCTGGAGGGCGAGGCCACCAACCGGGCCATCCAGTTGGCGCTTGTGGCAGGCGCACCGGTCTACTTCGTGCACCTGTCGTCCAGCGAGGCTCTCGAGAGGGTCGCCGAGGCCCGCAATGACGGCCACAACGTGTTCGCCGAGACCTGCCCGCAGTACCTGTACCTGAACCTCGAGGACCACCTCGGAGCACCGGGCTTCGCAGGAGCGGGGTACGTCTGCTCGCCACCGCTGCGAACCAGGGAGCACACGCACCACAGGGACCTCTGGAAGGGCCTGCGAACCAACGACCTGGCGGTCGTCGCCACGGACCACTGCCCGTTCTGCATGAAGGACCAGAAGGAGCTGGGCAGGGACGACTTCCGTGCCATCCCGAACGGCATCGGCGGCGTCGAGCACCGCATGGACCTCATCTACCAGGGCGTCGTCATGGGCGAGCTGACCCTGGAGCGGTGGGTGGAGACCTGCTCCACCACGCCGGCCCGGATGTTCGGCATGTACCCGCAGAAGGGCGTGATCGCCCCGGGTTCTGATGCCGACATCGTGCTCTACGACCCGGCCGCCACGACTGAGATCTCGGTCGACACCCACCACATGAGCATGGACTACTCCGCCTATGAGGGGTTCACGATCGACGGCAGGGTCGACACCGTGATGTCCAAGGGGCGGATCCTGATCTCCGACGACGCCTATCACGGCGAGAAGGGCCACGGCGTCTACCTCCGCCGGGGCCTCTCCACGTACCTGCAGTAGCCACCCGAGACCAGCACCAACCACCCGATACCAGAAGTAGACACCAGCCGGCCCGGACGGCCGACCGACCCAAGGCGGAAGCCACCATGTACGAGATCCAGCACCTGATCGATGGGCAGGCAGCGGAGTCCACATCGGAGAATTCCGGTGCGGTCTTCAACCCGGCCACCGGCGGGCAGATAGGCCAGGTGGGCCTGGCCTCGGTGGCCGACGTGGACGCTGCGGTCGCCTCGGCCCGTTCGACGTCCGCCGAGTGGGGCGAGGTCTCCCTGGCCCGCCGTACCAAGCTCATGCTGGCGTTCCGGAACCTGGTGGTGGACAACGCCGAGGAGGTTGCCGAGCGACTCACGGCCGAGCATGGCAAGGTCCTGGACGATGCCCGTGGCGAGGTGGCCCGAGGCATCGAGAACATCGAGTTCGCCTGCGGGTTGGCCGATGCCCTGAAGGGCATGCACAGCGAACAGGTCAGCGTCGGCGTCGACGTACACACGGTGCGCCAGCCCCTGGGCGTCGTGGCAGGCATCACGCCGTTCAACTTCCCGGTGATGGTCCCGCTCTGGATGTTCCCCAATGCCGTGGCCTGCGGGAACACGTTCGTCCTTAAGCCCTCCG
>Ga0209402_10006063_pt1 | contig 10632 bp, 9 predicted proteins | sample ArcticOcean_MG_C_3_FD_187437 | JGI IMG/M metagenome (GOLD analysis project Ga0209402, IMG submission 187437) | Marine microbial communities from western Arctic Ocean - ArcticOcean_MG_CB8_126 (SPAdes) (version 2) | ecosystem: Environmental > Aquatic > Marine > Oceanic | place: Arctic Ocean... | reverse complement strand
CGCAGGCCGCATCGTCAGGAAAAAGTCGCTGGAACCCCGGAAGCGATTCCGGGAACGGAAGGTCATCTCGGTCGAGAACGTCCACAGCCGCCTCCTATCCGCTTGACGCCCACCCTAGATGTAGGGGTGTGGGTGTCAAGCGGATAGGCACGGACTAAATCTTAATTTTTTGGCCTTCGAGAGTTTGTCCCCAAAAACCATGGCGACTTTCCATAATCGGTTCCCGGAGCTTGCTGCAGACGTCGATTTAGAAAATTGGCACATATTCGAGCAGGAAAACCCGTCAACTTTCCTTGGTATGTACCAATTTTGGTGTCAGGCGGCGTCCTAATTACCTTACATTCTGGGGCTCTATTAGGAAACGTCGGCTATTGAAAACGGTGAACTGATCTTGTCAACTAAACTGGGTCTTGGGTTGGCCTTCGACGAAAAAGGGATTGCCGCGCTCAAGGCGTGAGGCGCGTCAGCCCTAATGCGGTATCCCGGTAGCGGAAAACCGTGATCAATGGTGCCTTGCGGTTAATCAACGCGCTGTCGCGAATGAAGACTAAAATCACTACCGCTACCGGCGCTTTAAGTTCTCAAATGATCCGAATTTCGTCGCCAAATTGTGCGATGCTGTTGGCCTCATCATCGTCTCGGATGACAAAATCGTTCCAAAGGTCGTCATCGACGATCACGCTTTTGTAGATATGCAGGCGTTCGGGGAGAGTCGGGGGCATGGCCTCGCCGAACGCTCGCTTTCCTCCAGTTCGGCGGCGGCGATCGCCCGGGTCAGAGCGCCGCTCAACGCCTTGGCTGATTCAAGCGACAACTCGACCGCAGCCCGGGAACCCGGGCCCATCGCTTGGTTGACGAAGTCGATGGCGATGGCCTCTTCCAGAAAGGCATAATGCGGATGATCGTAGGACACCACCGCGTGCGAGACGGCAAACCAACCGTCACTGCCCTTGCCGGCGCCCTCGGCATCGACGATCTGTACGATTGAGGTGCACATTAAACCTATTTCGCCAGGTGTTTTTGGAAGAACGCGAAGATTTTTTCCCAACCGTCCATCGCCTGCTCAATGCAGTACATCGGTCGGTGGTAATAGAAGAAACCATGGCCGGCGCCGTCGTAGCGGTGAAACTCGTAATCCTTTTTGTGCTTTTTGAGTTCGGCTTCATGTTGATCGACCTGCTCCGGGCTTGGCGCGCGGTCTTCATTGCCAAACAGGCCGAGCATCGGGCAGGAAAGATCCTTGGTGAACTCGATCGGCGGCACCGGCTGCTTTTTCGGACGGTCGCCCTCAGCCTGTATCACGCGTCCGCCCCACAATTCGACGACGGCGTCGATGCTGCTGGTGTTGCAGGCATAAAGGAAGGCTTGCCGGCCACCGGAACAACTGCCGATCACCCCGATCTTGCCGTTGTGGTAGGGCTGTGCGCGGAGCCAAGCGACCGCCCCCTCTGTGTCTCCGATGACCTGGGCGTCGGCAACCCCACCCTCGGCGCGCGCCTTGGCGGCGACATCCTCGGCATTGCCCTCGCCTACCCGGTGATAGAGGTTGTGACTGATGGCGGTATAGCCGTGATGGGCGAATTTTCGAGTCATCTCACGGTACCATTCGCTCCAGCCAGGCAAATGATGAATTAGCACCACCCCCGGGAACGGGCCCGGTCCCAGAGGCCGCGCGATATAGGCTGAGATAAGCTCGTTATTGTCGCCGTTGATCGATAGAGATTCTGCAATCATGCCTTCGTAAGCCATCGCCATCACCTCTTTTTTAATAAAATCTGCCAGGTTTTTGGATGCCAATTCACAGAGCTGTCGCCACTCAAAAAACAAATGGTCGGTGAAGTTAGCACTCCCCTTCAACGTAATCGATCATCCCGGCGATCAAACCTTGTTCGCTCCTCGAGCGTCTCTGATCGCCCGCCAGACCCGTTCCGGCATCGCCGGCATCGCCAGTTCTTCAATCCCGAGCGGGGCTAGAGCATCGAGGATCGCACTGGTCAGACAGGCTACGGCGCCAACCGTCCCGGCTTCGCCGGCGCCCTTGATGCCGAGCGGGTTTCTCGGGCTGGGCACCGGGTTGGTCTCGATTTCGAAAAACGGAAAATCGCTGGCCCGCGGCATCGCATAGTCCATGAACGAGCCGGTTAGCACCTGACCGGTCTCGTCCCAGAGGACTTGTTCGCTGAGGATTTGGCCGGCGCCCTGAACGATCCCGCCATGCAATTGACCCTTTAGCAGCAATGGGTTCATCACCGTGCCGACATCATCGACCGCGCCATAGCGCAGGATCCTCACCACCCCGGTCTCGGGGTCGATCTCGACCTCTGCGACATGGCAGGCGTTCGGAAAGGTCGGCCCCGGCGCCTTGAAGGTGGCGAAGCCGGTCAACCCGCTCTCCATTCCCGGCGGTAGCAAGGCCGGCTGGAATGCCATCGCCGCGATTTCCTTCAGGCTGAGCGACCGGTCGGTACCGGCGACGGTGAAGCGACCGTCGGTAAACTCGATATCTTGCTCCGGCGCCTCCAGGGCATGGGCGGCGATCGAGCGGCCCTTGTCGATAATCTTCACCGACGCGCCTAGGAGCGCCCCGCCGCCAAGGCCGGAAACCCGTGAACCGCCGGTGCCATGACCATAGCTAACTAAGTCTGTATCACCCTGGACATATCGCATGGCCTCGAAGTCGAGGCCGAGCTTGTCCGACAGCAATTGCCGGAACACCGTTTCGTGGCCCTGGCCGTGCGAATGGGTGCCCATGAGGATAGTGGCGCGGCCCTGACGGTCAAAGCGGATTTCGCCACCCTCGTCGAACATGCCGGCGGCCTGCTCGACGGCATTGGCGATGCCGAGGCCCCGTAGGCGGCCGGCATCGCGCGCCTTGGCTCGGCGCTCCTCGAAGCTGGCGGCATCGGCGATCTCCAGGGCGCGATCCATGTTGCGTTCGAATTCGCCGCAATCGTAGTTGTAGGTCAGCGCGGTCTGATACGGCATCGCCGACGGGGGGATGATGTTGCGCCGGCGCAATTCCACCCGGTCGATGCCAAGCTGGCGCGCCGCCAGATCGATGGCCTGCTCGATGGCCGAGGTCGCTTCGGGTCTTCCGGCGCCCCGATAAGGTCCGGTTGGGCCAGTATTGGTGAACACGCCGAGGATCTCGGCATGGATCGCCGGGGTCAGATAAACACCGGCCACGCCGCCGATATTGCCAAACGCCGGCAGCGGCCCGAAATTCGACAGATAGGCGCCCATATTGGCTAGGCACCGCACCCTGAGGCCGGTGAACATCCCATCCGGGTCCAGCGCTAGTTCAACCGCCATGGTCATGTCGCGGGCCTGCTCTTCAAGGATTCCGTCCGAGCGCTCATTGGTCCATTTCACCGGCATACCAAGCTGCTTGGCAGCCCAGAGCACCAGTGGAAATTCGGCGAAGATATTCGCCCGGAGCCCGAACGATCCGCCCATATCGGGGCTGATAATTCGCAGCTGACTCTCGGCGACGCCCAGCACTGATTCCGATAACCAACTGCGGATGTCATGCGGGAACTGATTGCCGGAGGTGAGGGTATAGCGGTCCTCGAATTGATCGTAAGTCCCGATCGCGGCGCGCGGTTCCATCGGATTGATCGCCACCCGAGGCATTGGAAGCTCGAGCCGGGTGACGTGGTTGGCGGCGGCGAAAGCGGCGTCGGTCTTCGTCTTATCGCCCAGCTCTATGCGGAAGCAGATATTGTCCGGGCAATCCTCCCAAACCGCCGCCGCCTCGGTGCCAATAGCGCAGGCTGTCAACACGGTCACCGGCAAGCTCTCATAGTCGATGTCGATCAGTTCGGCGGCGTCGCGAGCCTGGCTACGGCTGTCCGCCACCACGAAGGCGACGGGATCGCCGACGAAGGCCACCTTGTCGTGGGCCAGCGCGGGGCGCGGTGGCTGGAACATCGCCGTGCCATCCGGTCGTTTCAGCGGCACCGCCTTGGCGGCGAAGCAAGGCATGTCGCCGAGCCCGGCGGCGGCGATATCGGCGCTGGTATAGACCGCCAGGACCCCGGGCGCCGCGCGTGCCGCGGTAACGTCGATCATACGGATTCGTGCATGGGCATGGGGCGAGCGCAGGATATATGACCACGCCTGGCCCTCCAGGTTGATATCATCGGTGTAGCGGCCGCCGCCTCTGAGAAAGCGTTGATCCTCGACCCTCGGCGCTGCTTGTCCAAGACCGAATTTCATGGTGCCATACGCTCCTTATCCGTGATGTCCGACCGCTCAATTTTGCGAGATCGGCGAAAGCTTAACGCCAAGTGATCGGTTAAACCATTCCCGACGTGAAGCCGGCTGTTGATGCCGACGACGATTAACGCGGCGGGGTGAGATTGGACGGCGATGCTTGTATTGCCTGCCCCGGCTGGTGCATAGGGTGAGGGGTGAGACAGGAGGTACTTGATGTCGAAGCCTTTGGTGGGCGTGATCGCGTCCATGCACCTATTTGACGATCGCGTGGCCGTGCAGCAGGTTGGAGAGAGAAATCTTCGGGCCGTGGCGGAGGTTGCCGGCGCCTTGCCGATGATGTTCGCCGGCTCCCCCAACATCACCGATATCGGCTGCTTGCTTGATGTTGTCGACGGTATTTTGCTGACCGGTGCCCGGGCGAACGTTCACCCCACCCAGTTTGGCGTCGAGCCTCATTCCAGTCATGAGCCCTATGATGAAAATCGCGATGCGGTGGCGCTTCGGTTGACCCGGGCCTGTGTTGAGCGCGGCGTTCCGATTCTCGGTGTCTGCCGTGGTTTTCAGGAGATGAATGTCGCCTTTGGCGGATCCCTGCACCCGGAAATTCGGGACTTGCCGGGGCGGATGAACCATCGGGCGCCGCGATTGGCCAACGGCGAGATCCATCCGGACCCGAATGTGGTTTTTGCCGACCGCCACGCTATCGATCTCGTGCCCGGTGGGGCTTTTGCACAGCTTTTTGGTTGCGAGACGATCCGGGTTAACTCGCTCCACGGTCAGGGCATTTCCAAGCTCGGTGAGCGCATCGTCACCGAGGGCGTGGCCGAAGATGGCACGATCGAAGCTATCCGCATCGCCGACGCTCCAGGCTTTGCTTTGGGCGTTCAGTGGCATGCCGAATATGATCCGCAAAGCAATCCGATTAACCGCGCCCTGTTTCAGGGCTTCGGGGAGGCTTTGGTGAAGCGCAAACGGGCCAAGTAGATCCGACCCTTCAAGACCCTTCCAGAAAGGGGAATCTCCTCCCCGTCAGACCTACGACGCCGGCGCAAGCCTGGCTCCTCATCGTCCGTATCCGCCTCGTCAAACGCGACCTCGTAAGATATTGCTATAGCTCATAGAGTTCCGCTCGGTACTCTATGACGGGGCTCCTCCGGCGTTGAGGCACCCGGCCGTCGTGATGAGAGCCAGGGCGACAACCAGTTTGCGCATAGTCATTCCTATGACACATCGGCTGCCGACGTTCCAATTTACGTGGCTTTCGATGGTGATCGGCTGACCCTGGATGCCGGTATCCTGCCGGTTGGTCGGGAGTGAGCGTCGTCTCGTTTGGCCGGGTGATTTGCTCAATGCTTGAGTGGCCCACACGTGCCGGAGTGCATGAGGACAAGTGCCGATGGTTAACTTTATCGACCCACCGGAGCCGGGCGCTTTTCGACCGTTAAACCGGGAGGTACGTGCCGGGGACTGACGGCACCGACACGGTCTTCGTAAAACGCCTTGAGGCGGGGCCGGGGCTTTCGTACCCTCGGGAGTTGAGCATTCGATCCAGGTATTTCCACGCATAGCCGAGATCCTTTATCACGGAGAAAATATGCCCGTCGCCAAGCCCGCCCTCTCGCTCACTGCCGTGCCGGGGCGTCGGCATCGCATTCTCGACGTCGCCGTGGCGGCCGAGGATCGCGGGTTCGCCGGCCTTTATCTGCCGTCGCTGTCGGATAACATGTCCTTGGCGACGGCGCTTGCCAGCTGCACTAAACGAATACCCTTCGGCACCTCGGTAACGCCGATCTATTGGCGGACACCGGTGGACTATGCCCAGAGTGCGGCCTTTATCCACGAGTTGTCGGGGGGGCGGTTCAGTTTCGGCGTTGGCGTTAGCCATGCGCCGGCGCATGCCCGGTTCGGGGTTGCTGTCGGCAGACCGCTCGGCGATATGAGGGAATTTGTCGCCGATCTCAAGGCCGCCGATCGGGTCGGCGATTTACCGCCATTAGTGTTCGCGACCTTGCGTAAACGGATGATCGCGCTGGCCGGCGAGATAGGCGACGGCATGGTGTTTGCCAATGGCGCCCGCTCGCACATGGCCGAGTCCCTCTCGGTCCTGTCTGACGATAAGCGAGCCGACGAGAATTTCATGATCGGCAATATGATCCCGACCTGCATCTCGGAAGATGTCGAAGCGGCTAAGGCGGTGAACCGGCGGACGCTGACCTCCTATGCTCAGCTGGCCAACTACCGCAACTATTGGCGCGAGGCCGGTTACGAAGAAGAGATGGCCGGCGTCGAGCAGGCGATCGACGATGGTGATCCCGGCCGCATACCCGAATGTTTGAGCGATCGATGGCTGGCCGATACTACGCTGTTCGGCCCGCCGGCTAAGGTGCTGGAGGGGCTTGAAGCCTGGTACGACGCGGGGGTGCGAACCCCGATCCTGGTGCCGTCGTCAGCGGCCGGTAACCAGTTACAGGCCTTTGAGGAAATGTTCGCGCTGTTTGCCTAGGTATCGTGGCTCAGTGAAAAACCCGCCCCGCGTCGATGACGGTCGTTTGGCCGGTCATGGTGTCGGTACGGCACATGGTAACTACCATCTCGGCGCAGTCTTCCTTGTCAGCGACCTTTTTTAAGACCGAACCTGAAGAAGCGCGCTCAATCTGTTCCGGCATCAGATTGGCCGTGGCGCGGGTGCCTTCCAGAAGTCCCGGCGCCACGCAATTGACCAAGGTCTCGGGCGCCAAGGCCACTGCCATGCAGCGGGTGAGATGGATCAGGCCGGCTTTGGCCACTGCATAGGCGATCGACGAGCCGGTCGGGGCGAGACCAGCCACTGACGAGATGTTGACGATGCGGCCTTGGCCCTGGGCTTTCATGATCGGCGCGACGGCCTTGGTCAGACGCATCGGCCCGGTTAGGTTGACGGCGATGATCTTGTCCCACTCATCGATCGTCAGGTTGTCCAGGTCGGGGAACGGGATCGCCTTATTATACGCGGCGTCGTTGACCAGAATGTCGAGGCGGCCAAAGTGCTTTGTGACCGCTCCAACCAAGCTCTCCACCGCCGCGGCATCGGTAATGTCGCAGGCGAAGGCGGTGGCGTTGATCTGGTGGGTCGTCGCCAATTCGATGGCGACGCCCTCGGCTTGGTCGCGGCTTTGCGCGTACATGACGGCGATGTGTACGCCCTGTTTGGCCAGCGCGTGACAGATGCGCTGCCCCAGTCCGCCATTACCGCCGGTCACCAGCGCGACCGCGCCCTTGAGCTCCATGGTCTATCCCCCACTTTTTCAGAGCACCGTTACTTAACACCTGCTCAGGGTTGTTGAATTGTTCACCATCATCATCTCGACGGTCATTTCGTGGATCGTATGGGGTATGCCGCCGACACCGTATTCGGACGGCCCAAGTCCTGCGAAGGGCATCCAGTCGGTCCGGAACGCGGTACGATCATTGACTATCACGGCGCTAGCGTTCAACCCAGTAAAAATCTTTATCGCCGCAACAATTTCTGGGTAAATACAGAACCCTGGAAGGCAAACTCCAACCCGTTGGCGCGGGCCAATGGGTTATCCAGATCGTCGTATCTGAACAAGGCCATGACCGGGTCAAATCTGCCCCGGAGCCATCGCTCCCGGAAGCTTTCGGCGGAGCAGAAGGCGGCGCTTTCCGCCCATATCGAGGCCCATCGGGATATCACGCTGGCACGGTCGCAAAATTGATCCCGCGTGCTTGGTATTCTTGGGTGAAAGCGGGGTGAACACCAAGATGACGCGGCTGCATGGCCGGTGCCCGGTCGGCCGACGTCTCCTGGCTGCCGCCCCTTTCGGGCACTGCAAGACCATGACCTTCATCGCAGGCGTGCGCCGAACCGGTGACATCGTCGTCATGGATAACCTGCCGGCCCACAAGGCCACTGCATCGCCGAGATCATCGCCAAGCAAGAGGCGGAACTGTTCTATCTGGCGCCATATCCTCCAGATATGAAACCGATCGAGATGGCTTTCTCGAAGCTTAAGGTCGCGTTCGGAGCCGACCCGACCCGCGCCATCGGCACACTCTGGCGACGCATCGAGATTATCCTAGATAGCTTTACGCCGAAAGACTGCGTCAACTATTTCCAATAAACCGGTTGTCAACACTCAATGGGCGAATGCTCTAGAAACCCTGGATTTTATACCTTGAGAGATGCAGGCCGGACTTGGAGGAAAGAATGCCGATCCGTCTCGGCCTTGGGTCATTCACTTCATCCGTGTTGGCGCCGGCGTTGTCGCTGAAGGTTGGGGTGGCTATTTTAGATTTTAGAACCGACGTACGTTTTCGCGACGCCGGCCAAAACTGCAAAAAGCGACCAGGACCATGACGGCAGTCCAAAAAGAATATGTGCAAATCGAAGAGAACGCGGCTCTTGATTTTGATGCCATCGTCATTGGCGCGGGGATGTCTGGGATGTACCAGCTCTACCGTTTGCGAGAACAGGGCTTGCGGGTGCGCGTTCTGGAGGCCGGGAGCGGGGTCGGCGGGACCTGGTATTGGAATCGCTATCCGGGGGCTCGCTTTGATTCAGAGAGCTATTCCTATGGTTATTCCTTTTCGCAGGAGCTGTTGGATGAGTGGGACTGGGACGAAAGCTTCTCTGGGCAACCTGAGATTGAGCGCTATTGCAACCTGGTCGCCGACAAGTTCGAACTGCGCCGAGACATTCAGTTTTCCGCTCGGGTGGCCTCGGCCCATTATAACGAAGGTGGCGCGTTCTGGGCAATCACGCTTGACGATGGCACGCTCTACCGCGCGCGTTTCCTGGTTACCGCGATTGGGTTGTTGTCGGCGCCGACCATGCCGCGCTTTAAGGGCATCAATGATTTCAAGGGACCGTGGTGCCACACCGGGCTCTGGCCGAAAGCCGGAATCGATTACGCCGGCAAGCGCGTTGCGGTGATCGGCACCGGCGCCAGCGGTGTGCAGGCGATCCAGGAGATCTGCAAGACCGCCGGGCACCTAACCGTATTTCAGCGCCGGCCGAACTGGTGCACGCCGTTGCACAACCGGCCGATCCCGAAGGAAGAGATGGAGGAAATCCGCGCTGGCTACCCGGAGCTTTTCGAGCTTTGCCGGCAGACCGCCGCCTGCTTCGTTCACACAATCGACCCGCGCGGCACCTTCGAGGTGACCGAGGAGGAGCGGTTGGCCTTTTGGGAGCAGCGCTATGCTGGGCAGGGTTTTGGCATCTGGCAGGGTAATTTCCGCGATATGTTGGTCGACCGTGAGGCTAACCGGCTGATGTCTGAATTCGTCGCTGACAAGATTCGTCAACGGGTGAATGATCCGAAGACCGCCGAACTGCTTATCCCCGATGACCACGGCTTTGGCACCCGCCGGGTGCCGCAGGAAACCCATTATTATGAGGTTTACAACCGACCAAACGTCAATCTTGTCAGCATGTTGGCGGAGCCGATCGAGCGGGTCACCGAAACGGGAATCCGCACCAGTGCCCAGGATTATGAATTCGACGTCATCATCTATGCGACCGGCTTTGACGCAGTAACCGGCACTTTCGACCGCATGGATATTCGCGGCAAGGACGGTCAGCGTCTGAAGGACAAGTGGACCGGCGGTCCCAAAACCTTCGTCGGTGTCATGGTCGACGACTTTCCCAATATGTTCATGATTATGGGCCCCCACGCCGCGCTCGGGAACAATCCCCGCAGCATCGAATACAACGTCGAGTGGATCCGCGACCTGATCGGCCATATGACCGAGCGTGATCTGACCTGTACAGAGGCGCGCCCGGAGTCGGTCGCCGAATGGAACGATTTTGTCCACGAGAAGGCCAAGGGTCTGCTGTCGAACGAGATTGATTCCTGGATGACCGGCATCAACATGAATGTCGAGGGTAAACAGACCCGCACTATCGTCCGTTACAGCGGCACCGCGCCGGAATACCGGGCTAAATGCGACGAGGTTGCGGCGGGCGATTATCACGAGTTGCGTTTTGACTAAGGCATTGGCGATTTTCGACGCGTGCTGGCGGCCTGGAAAATCTTCCGGGTTGACCGGCGCCCGCGACACCTATCTGCGGCAAGCATCTTTTAGATCTTCAACGAGTATATGGCGACGAATATGGCTGAGTTGATGTGCGATACCGAGGTTATTCAGCGGGTCCTCGACCATGCGACCGCCAGGACCACCGATCTCGGGGATGATGTTTGGCGAGAGCCGGTGGAGAATTACCGCAGCCAAGAACGTTTTGATTTGGAGATGGAGCTCTTCAAGCGATTGCCGATGGTCTATTGCGTGCCTATCCGCTTAACGCCCATACCCACAACATGTAGGATGCTGCCACTCTCCCGAATATAACCCCGCCCTTGTCGGCGCGGTCGTGTCCCCGGCCATCCCAAGGAGCGACCGGAAGGCATTGAA
>Ga0209402_10006023_pt1 | contig 10670 bp, 13 predicted proteins | sample ArcticOcean_MG_C_3_FD_187437 | JGI IMG/M metagenome (GOLD analysis project Ga0209402, IMG submission 187437) | Marine microbial communities from western Arctic Ocean - ArcticOcean_MG_CB8_126 (SPAdes) (version 2) | ecosystem: Environmental > Aquatic > Marine > Oceanic | place: Arctic Ocean... | reverse complement strand
ACGGTTAATACCGATGCTTCACTGGATGCGAACACCAATGCTTGGTATCGTCGCGTTAAAGTCTCTAACCTTATGTAAAATAAGGGGTCTAACAGACTTTGGGGAGGGCTTCGGCTCTCCCCTTTTTTTGTTGACAATACAATGAAACCACTCTATACTATAAATATAATATAAAGGAGTGATAATATGGCCTTTAGACTAGGTGTAAACGAATCAATAATTGCCTGTCCCCAAGCAATCAAGTCAGAATTTCGAGGTATAACCAAAGGAATGGAAACAGAAGTTTTCTTTGGAGACGATAACTGGCGTGGCAGCCAATCTAAGCAATTTGTATGTAAGATTTCAAAGGGAAATTTTGAAATTGCTTTTAAAACAATTCCTAGTGTGACTTCAGATTACGAATCAAAAACAGGTGGAAGAAGAATTATAAATTTTATATTAGGAAATTATAAAATTCAATTTCAAGAAAGTTCAAAACGATCCGGCGCACCAGATGGTGGAACCACACAACAACAAGAACTAGCATCATTGTGGATGATTGAACAGGCGCTTGGTTCAGCTAATCGTATCTATAAAGATATTACAGATTTAAAGGGTGATAAGGCTGGGTTTGCTGAGTTAGTTAAACTTTATCCAGACCTAGAAACTAACACAAAGTGGATTAATGGACTGATTGCTCAACAAAAGACTGTTGGTGATCGACTTAAAAAAGGACACTATACTGTTTTTAATAGAGATGGTGGGTTCATGGACTTTATTGCTAAGATTGTAAAAGACAAGTTTGGTATTACAAAGAAGGATAGTTGGAATCCAGCAGATGTGTGGGTTATCAAAGACCAAAAAAAAGTAGAAAAACAGATTAAAGAAGCTGTTGATGGTAGATATTCATCTATACAAGAATTAAATGCTGTGATGCGTCTTCAGTGGGAGGATAAACAGTTGAAGGGCATATCACTTAAAGCAATTAGTGGTAAAGATGCTAAGTGGGAAGAAGTAAATATTACTAAGGCGCTGTTTACTGAAACAAACAAGCCGCCGGTATTTGAACTGAAAGAGGCAATGATTAAACTCGACCTAAAACCAACAAAAGTATTTCAGTCACAAGACACAATTATTCGCATCAAAGAGGGTAATGTAGAGTATAAGTTTCAGATTAAGATGAACTCCCGTGGGTTCAGCAACCTAAAGTTTGAACCAACACAAAAAGGATCAGGCGCGGCACGATTAGGTAAGGTGCCTTTGGATATGTTAAAGAGTATGCTGTCAAGCGACTATAATTTATCATTCAAAAACAACAACTCTCTTCATCCAAAAACACGATTAGAATTTGAACAGAAAGAAAAACACTATTCAAATATGTGGACTAATGTAAAAAAGGGCGGCGCAGTTACAAATATTCACAGTGCAGAAGACTTTAGAGAGAATATGAAAACAGTATTCACACTAGAACCAGATGTAGCAAACTCTAAACTGATGCAACTGGATTTTTTAAACTTAATATTTTCATTAAACGAAAAGAAAAGAGATAAGCTTCTGACAGATATGGTATTTCTTGCAATGAAAAAAGGAGAAATGTTTGGGCCTTTTGCAAAACTCTTTTAAGAAGGACTAAATAGTATCATGGTTACATCAACATCACCACTCGCAAGACAACCAGACCAGCTGGACTACGCTAGTCCATCTCAGTTTCGTTTTGGTATTAAACAACTGCCGGACGTTGAATTTTTTACTATTGATGCTAATTTGCCTGGCATCACAGCAACATCCGTAGATTTTAATACACCATTCAAGGATATTCCATTACAGGGTGATAAACTAACATACGCTGATCTCACTATCACGTTTATTGTTGATGAATTTCTTACAAACTACCAAGCGCTTCATAACTGGATGACAGGTTATACATTTCCAGAAAACAGAAGTCAGTTCAGAACACACAGAGACGTTACATCAAACACTCCAGCTGGAGGTTCAACGCCGTCAATTGACCTTGTTGGAAAAGCAACTCCTGATAAAGCAATGTACTCAGATGCATTTCTTATGATTTTGTCAAATAAGAACAATCCAATCCTAAACGTAAATTTTCAGAATGTGTTTCCAACATCACTAGGCGATCTTAGATACTCGCAGGGTATAACAGATGTTGAGTACATGACTGTTGATGCCACCTTCATGTACCAAATCTACAAATTTGAGGGTGTCTAAATAGGATTGAGCAGGTTTGGTAAGCTTTAACAATTATCAAATCTTAGACTTAATCACTGGTGACAACTCGTTCGAACTCATCAGGGTCAATATAGTACAGAGAGAAACCAAACTGCTCACTTTTTTTATTATGAGGTAAACATGGATTTAGAGACACTAAAACGAACTGCAAGGGAAGACCTTCCCGTATCTGATCTAGAACACATTGATCAGGAATCTTTTAAAAATCAAATGATCAAACAGAAGTGGTTGGACTACAAGGCTGACTTTGAACTTCTGCTTATCAAAGCAAAAACTGACCATCAACAGATGTACCGCGAGAAGTGGGAATACTATGGTGGTAAGGCAGATGCAAAAGTGTATGCATCCAAACCTTTTGACATCAAGGTTATGAAGACAGACCTTCAGATGTATATTCAGTCTGACGATGATATTCTTCGAATTCAAAACAAAATGGGTTACTATGAATCCTGTGTAGACTACTGCAAGGGTGTAATTAAGTCTATCGACAATCGTGGATGGGACATTCGTAATGCAACTGATTGGAAGAAGTTTGAAGCTGGTATGATATGATTCACTACACCAACATTCATAATAATTTTTCTGTTCCTGACACTTTGGAAAATGGTTCTATTACAAATGAAAGTGGTACTGTTAAAAGAAGTTCAAAGGTATTTTTTATTAAAGATGCTGAAATCTGTAGAGAAATCTTTAACATAATCGATTATACAACACTAATAAATTTGACTGATATTGAACCATTGCAATATTCAGAATATGGTGTTGATGATGAATATGGGTGGCATCGTGACGTTCATGACGAGCCATATTCGAATGGACTAGTTCGAAAGGTATCCTTTTCGACTATTCTGAATACTGATTTCGAAGGTGGTGAATTTGACATTGAAACAAATAATCCAACGGACAAAAAAAGATACCAGACATTTGAATCTGAAGAATACAACACTATAATATTTCCCGCGCACATGTGGCACAGAGTAAGACCAGTAAAGTCCGGTGTTAGAAAATCCATCGTGGGTTGGTTACTGGGGCATCCGTAATGCGTATATCAAAGAAAAACGAAGTCTATCTAGTTCTAGATGAGATGGAAGCTTCTACTCGACAAGAGTTGACAGAGTTTTTTACCTTTGAGGTTCCCGGTTTTAAATTTATGCCTATGTATCGCAATCGAATGTGGGATGGAAAGATACGACTCTTTTCCCCAGCAACGGGTGAGATATATGTTGGTCTATTAGAATACATCAAAGGGTTTTGTCAGAAAAACAAAATCGACTATATATTAGAAGAAGGAGTAGAAAATGATAGGACTGTTGTACGTCAGGTCGTTAGAGATTTTATCAGGTCACTCAGACCCAAATCCGGTGGTAAATCGCTTAAAGTGCGAGATTACCAAATTGACGCCGTATATCATGGCATTTCCAGAAATCGTGCTCTGCTTGTTAGTCCTACTGCTTCGGGTAAATCACTCGTAATATATTCGTTAGTTCGTTATTATCATATGATGGGTTTGAAGACCCTGATACTAGTTCCTACCACCTCACTTGTGGAACAAATGTATTCAGATTTTGAGGACTACGGTTGGAGCTCTGGTACATACTGTCAGAAGGTATATCAGGGACACTCCAGTAAGGTTGAGAAAGACGTTGTTATATCGACATGGCAGTCTATCTACAAGTTACCAAAGAAATATTTTGAACAGTTTGGTTGTGTGATTGGTGATGAGGCGCATATGTTTAAGGCTAAGTCACTCACTGGTATCATGACAAAGTTACACCTATGTAAGTACAGATTCGGGCTTACGGGGACTTTAGACGGTACTCAGACGCACCAACTTGTTTTAGAGGGACTATTTGGTCCAGTTGAAAAAGTAACTACCACAAAGGAGCTAATTGAGAAGAAATCTCTTGCTGACCTTAAAATCAAGTGCATTATTCTAAAACATGAGAATATACGAGAGAGAATGACTTATGCAGAGGAACTACAATTCCTTGGAGAACATAAACTTAGAAACGAATTTCTTGCTGGACTGTTGATGCATCTCCCCGGCAATACATTATGTTTATATCAATTGGTAGAAAAACACGGTAAGCCTCTTTACGAGGAAGTCAAGAAAGTTCAAGAAGAAGGTTTCTTTGACGATAGAATGCGAAAGGTATTTTTTATCTATGGTAACACAAGTACCACAGAAAGAGAAGAGATACGATCTGTTGTGGAGGGTGAAAAAAACTCTATCACCATTGCTTCGTATGGGACTTTTAGCACTGGTATTAACATTCGTAATATTCACAACATCGTGCTCGCAAGCCCGTCTAAGTCTAGAATTAGAGTGCTCCAGAGTATCGGTAGAGGATTGCGTCAGGGGGAAAATAAAGATTCCGTTTTGATATTTGACATTGCAGATGATATGACATTTCGTGATCAACCCAATTTTACACTAAACCACTTTCAAGAACGCATAAATATATACAATGCAGAACAATTCAACTACGAAATTAGTAAGGTAAAACTACGATGAACACAGATACATATAAAATTCTGAAGCTCATTAGTGGCGAGAATATCATTTGTGAGCTTTCCGAAGATAACGGCAAATACGAAATCACAAGACCCCTTCTAATGCATGTCTCCCCAAAGATCACCGTGACCGGCATGACAGAATCTTTAATGCTATCGCGTTGGGTTCAACCATTCACTGAAGAAAGATATTTTGAAATTGATCCGAAGCATGTTATTATTATGTTACCTGCATCGCCAGGATTGAGTATCTATTATGAGGGTGTATTGGATAGGTTAGAGGGCCCGGAAGAGCTCTCTACTATGGACGATATTAATGAAGAAGAAATATACGAAGAACTATTGGATGAACTAGATACAGATAGTAAATCTATTCATTAATGTAGTTCTAATAACCAAGGACAAGCTTAATGTAACACTATTTTCTGGTGGAGTCAAGGTTCCTTCAAAGATTATTTTAAGTTATAATGTTCCTTGACATTATAGTGATATTGATGTATAGTTAATAAAGTTTAGGAGAGTAATTATGGCGAAAGCTAAAGGCGAACATTATGTAGATAACAAAGTTTTTCTACAGGCGATGATTGAATGGAAAGAGAAGTGCAAGATTGCTGAAGAGGCAGAAGAACAAAAACCTGCTGTAACAAATTACATTGGTGAGTGTTTTCTGAAGATTGCAACGCATCTATCTTATCGTCCCAATTTTATTAACTACACATATAAGGATGACATGATTTCAGATGGTATCGAAAACTGTTTACAATATGCTTCAAACTTCAATCCAGAGAAGTCGAATAACCCTTTCGCGTATTTCACGCAAATCATCTACTACGCTTTCATCCGAAGAATTCAAAAAGAAAAAAAGCAAACCCACGTTAAAAACAGAATTGTAGCGGGTAGTAACTACCAATCCTATGATACTATGCCGGGCGATTCAACTAGTTACAGTATTGATAATTCCTTTGCAATGGACAATCTTCCAGCTGAAGATGTCTATAAACCCAAGACGGTAGAAAAAAAAAGTAAAAAAGGACTAGAGAATTTTATGGAAGATGATATTGAAGATGTAGCGGTTCTGGGTGTTGAGCGTTGAAACTTGCGATTATAACTGACACTCACTTTGGTGCCAGAAATGATAACCAAAACATTAATGACTTTTTCTATAAATTCTACGATGATGTATTCTTTCCTACCCTAGAGAAACGAGGTATTACTACCTGTATTCATATGGGTGATGTTACAGACCGTAGGAAGTTTATCAGTTTTAAAACTGCATCCGATTTTCGTAAAAAGTTTATTGGCCGTTTTCAAGAGTTGGGTATTGACCTTCATCTTATCATTGGCAACCATGACACATACTACAAGAACACCAATGAAGTCAATTCGATGGAAGAACTTGTAGGTTCTGACCGTTGCAACATTTACACTGGACCACAAGTTGTGGAGTTTGATGGTTGTCCTATTCAGTTCATGCCGTGGATCAATGCGAACAACTATGAAGAGTCAATGACCGCTTTGTCACGATCCCCAGCTCAAATCCTGATGGGTCATCTAGAGGTAAATGGTTTCGAAATGCACAAGGGACATAAATCTGAAGGTGCGTTTGAGAAGGAATTGTTTCGTAGGTTTGACCTGTGTTTCAGTGGTCACTTTCATCACAAATCAGATGACGGCCAGATATATTATCTTGGTACACCATATGAGATGACTTGGAGTGACTACGATGATGCCAAGGGATTTCATATCTTCGATACGGAGAAACGTGAACTTGAACGCATTGTCAATCCATACACACTTTTTGAGAAGATTTACTATGACGATACTACAACTGACTATACAAATGAGGATGTATCTAAGTATAAAGAGAAGTATGTCAAACTGATTGTGGTCAACAAGAAAGACTTGTATCAGTTCGACAAGTTTACGGATAGACTTTTACAAGCTGACGCATTTGAGGTAAAGATTATCGAAGACTTCTCTGAGTTGGATGCTGACAATGTATCTGATGATATTGTGGAGAATACAGAAGACACTATGACACTTTTAGAGAAGTACATTGACCAGTTAGATGTTACACTGAGCAAAGACCGATTGAAAAATACGATGCGGTCACTTTATACAGAGGCCCAAGATTTAGAAATATAATGAAAAATTATTGGAAACATTTGATGAAGAACGTGGAAATGTCAGCAGAATATGGAGCTGCTGGAGCAAGAGAATTAAAAAACCCCAAACTCTCTGGTAGGAAACGCAACACCAATCAAAGTACAAAAAGACACCCAATAACAATTACAATATGCGATTTAAAAGAATTGTGGAAAATACAAAATGGTAAATGTTATTGGTTGGGTATTGATATGAGTTTAGAAGATTTATTCATATCAAACTCACCCTTTGCTGTATCAGTTGAAAGATTGGACAGCGATAGGGGATATCATAAAGATAATATCGTTCTGACAACTCGTTTTGCAAATAGAGGCCGAGGTAAGTATGATAATCCAAACTTTAAAAAGAGATTAGATAATTTGTTAGAAAATAAAACCTGTGATAATATTGTCATACCAAATTTTATTCCAGATGAACGTGGTGATTTGGAGGCCTTTCTTTGATTCATTTTGAGACTGTGAGGTGGAAGAACTTCCTATCAACTGGTAATAACTTTACAGAGATTCGGTTAGACAGAAATTCAACCACATTAATTATTGGAGAAAACGGTGCAGGCAAATCTACTATTCTTGATGCTTTATGTTTCGGTTTATTTGGTAAGCCTTTTCGTAATATCAACAAACCTCAACTTCTAAACTCTGTCAATGGCAGTGCTGCACTTGTTGAGGTGGAGTTTCGCATTGGAACTAAGAAGGTTAAGGTTATTCGTGGTATCAAACCAAATGTGTTTGAAATTCATGTCAACGGTAAGTTGTATAACCAAGACGCTAACTCGCGTGATTACCAGAAGTATCTTGAGCAACAAATCCTAAAGCTAAACTATCGTAGTTTCACTCAGGTTGTTATTCTTGGTAGTTCTACCTTTATTCCGTTTATGCAACTGAAGTCAAAACACCGCCGTGAGGTTGTTGAAGAAATCCTTGACATTCAGATTTTCTCACTGATGAACATGCTTCTCAAACAACAGCTGAAGACTATTTCTGATGACATGCGTGAAGTGGACTACCAGTACAGTTTGTCTAAAGAGAAGATTGTTCTACAGGAAAAGTACATTGCAGATGTAGAACAGAACAGAGAAAAACTTATTAAGGAAAAGACGTTTCTGATTGCTGGTAATGAGGAAGAAATCTTCAACAAGAGGTCTAGAATTTCTGACCTTGAGAGTGACACTTCTAAGATGCATGAAAAGATTTCTAACTCCACAAAGATTGAAGAGAAGTTCAGTAAACTCAAGGACATTCAGTCGCAGTTGAAAGAAAAACACAGAGCTCACACCAAACTGATTAACTTCTTTGAGACTAATGAAGACTGCCCCGTGTGTCAACAACATATTGATGAGTCGTTCAAAGATGATATGATTGCGAAAGAAAACTCCAAGTCAGAAAAACTCAATTCTGGAATGGGAGAACTTCTAGAGGAATTGAAACAGACGCAATCCAAGATCAATATTATCAATGAGGTCAATCAGAACATACAGACAAATAGAGTTGAAATTGCAAAAGAGAATAGCTCACTTGTCCAACTTGAGAAGTTCAATGCGACACTGCAAACAGAAATTAATGAGTTGCAGAGTTGCAAGGTAAACAAAAGTGATCATGGTAAGTTGAATGAGTTGAAAGAAACTCTTTCTGGATTTGATATGCAGAAGTCAAAGTTGCGTGAAGACAAAACCTATTCTGAAGCTGCAAAGAATATGTTACAGGATACAGGTATCAAGACCAAGATAATCAAGCAGTATCTTCCTATTATGAACAGGCTCATCAATACCTATCTCACATCAATGGAGTTCTATGTAAACTTCACACTAGATGAAAACTTTGAGGAAACCATAAAGTCTCGTTATCGTGATGAGTTTTCTTATGCGTCATTCAGTGAGGGTGAGAAGATGCGTATTGACCTTGCACTGCTATTCACATGGAGAGCAGTTGCCAAGATGAAGAACAGCACAAACACGAACTTGTTGATATTGGATGAAATCTTTGATAGCTCTTTGGACGGCACAGGCACAGATGAGTTTCTAAAGATACTCAATACGTTGGGAGATGAAAACGTATTTGTGATCAGTCATAAACAGGACGCACTCGCAGACAAGTTTAGAAGCACAATCAAGTTTGAGAAGATCAAAAACTTCAGTCATGTTGTTGATTGATACTTGGCCTGATACTCCTGACAGTACGAGTAATGAAGATTGTTATTTTCTATACGAAACATGTCTAGAGTACAAACCAAAAAAGATATTGGAGATTGGAACCCTAGTTGGTAAATCTGCATATGCGATGGCTCTTGGTAGTGATTGTGAGATACACACTGTAGATAAGAATAAAGACAGGTTCATAGTTCATGAGGGGTTTGAGAGAATTATAAGATACCCCAACACAGAAAGCATGGAGTTTTGGAACAGGGGTATATCTGATTTTGATTTTGTATTTGTAGACGGATGGTTAAAATTTGAAGATTGTGAGAATATATTTGAAAAGTCCCTTTACAATTTCTGGTTTTTGTGTCATGATTATAGATTCAATGATAAGGGTAAAGAAGTGGTGAATAGAATGTTAAAAGAGGGTATGAAAAGAAATTATGACTTTGATATATCTGAGGGGGGAGAGTGTTGCGCTCTGGTAAAATTTGGGAAAGCGTAGTGACTTCGAGAGAAAACCAAGAGATTTTTACCCCACTCCATATGAGGCGGTAAAACCTCTTATTGAACATCTACCGAAACATTTTACCTTTGCAGAACCCTGTGCTGGTGATGGCGCATTGATAAATCATCTTGAAACGAGGGGTGGACATGGACTATGTATGTGGGCAAGTGACATTGAACCGCAGCATAAAGGTATACCGACTCAGGATTATAGAGACGTAAAAGAAAATGAACTATTAGACTCAAATTATATAATTACAAACCCACCGTGGGACAGGAAAGTGCTTCATCCTATGATAGAACACTTTGCTCCACTAAAACCCACATGGCTCTTATTTGATGCGGATTGGATGCATACTAAACAGAGTCAACCGTATATGCCGTTTTTACATAAGATTATAAGTGTGGGCAGAATTAAGTGGTTTGGTAATATGACAGGCAAAGACAATTGCGCGTGGTATTTGTTTGATAAACAAACTCTACCCGTTATAGGTACAACTTTTTATGGAAGAACAAATGACAGTTAATACAGACGGATGGCATAAGCAGCCACACTACACACAACTCGCACCAGATGTAATGGAGAGTATACAGGAGAACGGATGGAAGATGGACCGCTTGGTTTCTGTAACGGACCCAATTCTAAAGAAACCACTAGAGTCCTGTTCTATTGGTTTGGACCGCAAGGAACTACAGACTACTCTACAAAATGCAATGGAGCATCATCAGGGTATCGGTCTATCTGCGAATCAGATTGGTATCAAGGAACGCGCTTTCATCATGTATTCGGATGTGAAGAAGAAAGAAATAATCAGCTGCTTCGATCCTCTAATTACAGATTATAGTGAGGAAAAGATCATTATGGATGAGGGTTGCTTGACATGGCCCGGTCTGTGGTTGAAGGTGGAACGCTCAGAGGGTATTCGGTGCGTATATAACGATGTGGACGGTGAACTGGTACAGGTACAGATGCATGGACTCGAATCACGAATCTTCCAACATGAGTATGACCACATGGAAGGCACGAACTTCACTCAACGGGTTAGTAAACTAAAGTTGAACATGGCTAAACGTAGAGCGTCAAAGATGCAAAAGAGATCGATTCTGACCAAAACCGCATGAT
>Ga0209402_10006009_pt1 | contig 10681 bp, 10 predicted proteins | sample ArcticOcean_MG_C_3_FD_187437 | JGI IMG/M metagenome (GOLD analysis project Ga0209402, IMG submission 187437) | Marine microbial communities from western Arctic Ocean - ArcticOcean_MG_CB8_126 (SPAdes) (version 2) | ecosystem: Environmental > Aquatic > Marine > Oceanic | place: Arctic Ocean... | reverse complement strand
TTTTGTGCAGCTCGGGCAAGACGTCAGTGTAGATGTCGGACAGGTTACGTCCAAACCGGGCGGTGAAGTCCACTTCTACGATGCCAGTGTCGAGACGCAGGCCCATCATCATGGTTTCGGCCATTTCCATGGGCCGATCTATAGCTTCCACAGTCTCGACGGCCGGCATCTCTTCTAGCGTTCGCGTGTCTATGGCGATTTCGGCTCGTGGTAGGCCGCCTTCGGACATGCGGCGGATGTACTCCCTTGGTGAGCGCAGGTTGTGGAATCTGTGCTGAGCCAGGTATGAGTGGGCTCCCGGCCCAACCCCCAGGAAGTCTCCGTTTCGCCAGTAGGTCAGGTTGTGTTTGCTCTCGCGGTCCGGTAGCGCCCAGTTTGAGATCTCGTAGTGGCGGTATCCGGCCCTCTGCATGGCATCTTCAGCGGCCAGGTACATGTCTGCGGCCAGATCTGGGTCGGGGTCGGGCATGACGCCGGTGTTGATTGATTTCTCCATTGGTGTACCGCCCTCAAGGGTCAGGCAGTACATGGACAAGTGCGCAGGGTGCAGCTCAACGATCATACCCACGGTATCTTGCCATTGATCGAGGCTCTGGTCTGGAAGGCCGTACATCAGATCGAGGCTAATGTTGTCGAAGCCGGCCTCGGTCGCAGCTTTGTACGCGTCTATCGCTTCTTGTGCCGAGTGCCGTCGTCCAAGGACTTTCAGGAGGCCGTCGTCAAGGCTCTGCACGCCCATGCTAAGGCGGTTTATGCCAGCCGAGAGGATGGAGTTTAGCTTGGCCGACGATAGGTCATCGGGGTTCGCCTCGACGGTGATCTCTGCGTTGGATGTGATCGTGAACGAGCTGTCGATTGCCTGCATCAAAGCGGCCAGGTCGCCTTCCGGCAGGTATGACGGGGTGCCGCCACCAAAGAACACTGAGGCCAGCGAGGGCCTGCCCAGGACTGCGCCCCACTCTATGATCTCCGTGCGGAGGGCGGCGACGTACTTGGGCATCAGCGGCTCGATGGCGGCGTAGGTATTGAAGTCGCAGTACGGGCATTTGGTCTGACAGAAGGGGATATGGACGTACATGCCCAGGGGATCCTGTCCTGGATTTGGCGTGGTAATGGTCGCGGACTCTGCGTTGGTGTCTTGTGTCATGGTGATTGTTCGATCGTGGCGAGCTTGTCGGACCGTCGGGCCGATTGGCCGCTTTATTTACCCTTCTATCGACCTCAATTTGGCCCACTCTGACGCCAGCATGGAGTAGGAGACTGAATCCTGAAAACGGCCATTGAGCAACTCGACTTCGCGCACATTGCCTTCATAGACGAAACCCAGCCGCCGTGGGATGGCGAGGCTGCGGGTGTTCTCGGGATTTGCGCTGATCTGAACACCGTTCATCCCCAGGGTGTCGAATGCGTAAGACAGGACGCCACGGCAGGCGCGGGTCACAATTCCGCGGCCCTGATAGGCCTCAGCCAGGAAGTAGCCGAGGGTGCAGGACTTGTTCAAGGGGTCCTTACTGGTGACGCCCGTCAGGCCGACCATGGCCCCTTGATAGATTAGCAAGGGTGGACTGCCTGTTCCATCGACGTTGGCTTGTATGCGGCCCTCCACCCACTCGCGCTCTTTTTTCACTGTGTGGTCCGGAGCCCACGGTAGCCAGCGTGCCAGGTAAGTTCGATTGGCTGCAATGAGGGCGAACATTTCGTCCGCGTCGGCCATGACTGGCCAGCGCAGGGTTATCTCTTCATCCACGTGGATGTTCGCCACTGTTACACGTTGAATAGGATATTGACCATGTCGCCGTCCTTGATGACGTAGGTCTTGCCTTCGTTGCGATACAGGCCGCGGCGGCGGGCCTCCGCGTATGTGAGACAGTCGAGGAATTCGTCGTAGGCTACGACCTCCGCTCGAATGAAGCCGCGCTCCAGGTCCGTGTGGATCTTGCCGGCAGCCTGACCGGCCTCCGTGCCCCGGTCGGCCGCCCATGCTCGAGCCTCGATCTCCGCAGCCGTATAGAACGTGATGGTATCGGAGGCGAGATAGGACAGCACGATCATTCGGTCCAACCCGGACCCTTCGACGTCCATCGCATCTCGCATTTCGGCTTCGTCTTCGGGAGACATGCCGGCCAGTTCCATTTCCAGCGAACCGCAGATGGCAGCTATTCCCTCCTGAGATCCATCCAGAGCTGCTGAGAGGCTTTCCTCGGTGGCGGCGGCTTCCGACAGTGCATCCTCGCCGAGATTGGCGACGACAATTGTTGGTTTGTCGGTGAGCAGGTTGAACCCACGGAGTGCGCGGGACTCGTCCTCGGTGAATTCCTGATTTCGGATTGGGACGCCATCCTCCAGGCCTGCCTTGAGGCGCTCTAATAGTGCCCGCTCTTTGGCCTGCCCTTCTCGCTCCTGGGCCTTGGCTCCCCTTGCGCTTTCGGCGAGCCTGGACAGGCGGCGGTCCAGCAGTTCGATGTCGGCAAAGGCGATCTCTAGGAGCATCAGCTCTGCATCTCGAACGGGATCGATTCCGTCCTCTGCGCCGGTGACTGCGGGATCGTCGAAGGCTCGGACGACCACCATGAGTACGTCAACGAGTTGGAGGTGGCCCAGGTATTCGCCGGAGATGCCGCGAGTCTTGCCGAAACCATCCGGTGGAGGCGGCACGTCCACGTATTTGATCTCCGCTGCGACCCTTTTTTTCGAGGTGAATATGCTGACCAGCTTGTCCAGACGCGGGTCTGGGACCTTGGCGACTCCGACGTTGGGCTTGCCCCGACCGGAGTGATCAGCGACCGCCACGGAGCCACGCGTGACCGCGTTAAACATGGTGGTCTTGCCACTGCTGGGCAAACCGACGATACCAATATCCATCTTGCGACGACCTCCGACTGAGTGATCCTCAAATTTGAATAGAGAGCGAGCGGGGTTAGAAGCCTTGGAGTCGGAGCGCAGCTATCCCCGTTTTTCACGCTCGTCGTCGTCGAGATAGCGGAACGAACCGTCTACGACGCCAGGCTTCGATGAGTCGTCGTCGTCCGTATCATTATCGTCCCCGTTTGGTGTCCCTCGAATGTGCTCCGTTACGACGTTACCAGGCGCGAGCGCGAGAAATAGCCCGACTGAAAATATTATGGCCAACAGGTCGTCGATCCGACCCAATGCTGGTACCATATCGGGCAGCACGTCGAAGGGCAGAATCAGGTAGACGATTCCCGCGGGAATGATGAACTTGGTCCACAAGGGCACCCGCCGATCCATCATGAGTCTGAAGACGAGTCGAGGTATGCCCGTCATGCTAAGTAGCTGGTACAGCCCTCGCAGCAACATCCTCCACCTCCTGCCAACTCCGCGTACCATTATATCCCGCGCTCCAGACCAAGGAAAGCTGGCCCATTGATCTACCTGCTCTACGGCGACGATGACTTCACCATTGAGGAGGCGCTCGTCTCACTCAGGAGCGAGGTCGGTCTACCTGATGTCCGTGATGTGAACACTACTACGTTCGAAGCGTCGGTCAGCCGGGCGGAGATGATGTCCACGTGTGACACGGTGCCGTTTCTCGCGGACAAGCGGCTCGTGATAGTCCGGGGCCTGCTGACACGGTTTGAGAGGCGCCGGCAGTCACGTTCGCGGTCCAAGTCTGACAGCGCCACAGCGGGCCTCGGTGAGTGGGAAGGGCTTTCGGAGTACCTGGAACGCGTCCCCGAGACCACAGACCTGATCTTCGTGGACGGCGCGCTGGCCGCGACGAATCCACTGCTCAAGGCGGTCAAGCCTCACGCCAACTCGCGGTTGTTCTCGCGCCCAAATCCGACGGAGCTGAGGCAGTGGATTCGGATGCGGGTCGTCTCATTGGGCGCAGACATCGAGCCGAAGGCTGTCGATGAGTTGGCGGAGACCATCGGCGGCGACCTGAGGGTAGTTGCGGGGGAGCTGGAGAAGCTGGCCCTGTACCGGTCCGGCGAGCCCATCCGCCACGAGGATGTCCTTGAGATGGTGTCGTATACGAGGGATGCCAGCATCTTCGCGACGGTCGATGCCATCCTGGAGGGCCGTTTCGCATCGGCGGCGAAGATGGTCCACCTGATACTTGGTTCAGGCGGATCGCCCGGATATTTGCTTGCGATGTTGTCGAGGCAGGTGAGGCTCCTCATTTTGGCCAAGGACCTGAGTGCGCGACGAGTCCCCGCCCCAGAGCGCGGCAAGCGTCTTGGCCTCTCGGGGTATCCCTTGCGAAAAACGATGGAGCAAGAGCGAAAGTTCAGGCCGGAACAGCTCGTAATGGTCCACCGGCGGCTGATGGAGGCCGACCTGAGCTTCAAGTCATCGTCGCTGGACGAGGGTGTCGTTTTGGACTTGCTGGTGGCCGAGGTGGCAGCAATACAGCACGGCCAATCTTGAGTCTTCCTGGGGGAGTCTAATGACCGCACAAGCCTGGTGGGACGAGGAGTGGGACGTGGTGGTGGCTGGCGGCGGTGGGGCCGGTCTCATGGCTGCCTACGCCGCTGCTGAGCGTGGAGCAGAGGTCCTGTTGGTAGAGAAGATGCCCGGCCTGGGTGGGGCGACTGAGATGGCGGTCGGCACAATATCTGCGGCGGGTACGCAACTACAGCAAGCTGCAGGCGTTCAGGACGACGTTGAGACGCACTTCAGAGACTATCTGGAGTTTCGGACACCAGGGACGAGTCCAGAGGACTACGACCTAGAGCTGACCCGCTTGCTCGTGGAACGCTCCCCGGCGACCTTGCAACGCCTCATCGATATGGGAATTTCATATACGGGGCCGCATCCCGAGCCCCCACACACGGTCAAGCGCATGCACAACGCCTTGCCAGACGCCGGAGTCTATATCGAGACGCTGGAGCGGCAGGCCCTGGATGCAGGCGTGACGATACGCACGGAGACGACTATTCAGGAGATGGAGCGGGACGAGGACGGCAACGTCTCGCGCCTTGTGACTCGCCACGTGCGGCGTCACGAGTTCAAGGCGATTAGGGCGCGGCGAGGCGTGGTGCTGGCCACTGGGTACTTCGGAGCCAACAAGGAGCTGGCGCGGGCCTATGGCCGTCCAGCCGAAATTTCCGAGATTGAGCCCAGCCTAGAGTCCGCCACTGGAGACGGAATTGTACTGGCGACGGCCCTCGGGGCGGCTACAGCCGGGATGGGCGACGGAGACAAACCGGCCTTCCGCACCGCCATGCCTCCCTACGTGCGTCCAGAGCCAAACCTGTTTACTGAGGGCGCGGTTCTGGTCAACGCCGATGGCCGTCGTTTCACCAACGAATTGGAAGCGCCCGAACTGGCGACAAGCCGTCAGTCGCGCGGAATCGCATTCATGGTCTTCGACGCCAGCCTTGCGGCACGAATAGCCACTGTGGCCGATGACTCGCCGGGGACCAGGGACGGGTGGCTGCGGAACGGCAAGTTATTCCTGTCCACATTCCCGGGGATCGCATACGCATATCTCGACGACTTTCGCGAGAGGACCGACTACTTCTACGAAGCTGACAGCCTGGCGGGGCTGGCTGACCAATTGCGTGTGCCAGTAGGCGCTCTGGAGGAGGACATGGGTGTCACCGCCGAGGCGGCCGTCGGCACGCGACCAGATCCATTTGGGAAGTTGCCCACCGGCCAGGGGGTTTCCGTGCCCCCCTTCTACGCCATAGGTCCCTTACGACCGAATATTGGCTCCAGCGGAGGGCTCAAGATCGACCGCGAGATGCGGGTGATCGACGTAGACGGCGTGGCTATTCCGCACCTGTATGCCGCTGGAATCACTGGCGCTTCCAATGCCCTGATTGCTGGCCACGGCCATGCGTTGTCATGGGCGTTCACGAGCGGCCATCTAGCGGGCGAGAACGCTGCATCCGAGGCGCCGGTCCACGAGTAAGTCCCTTGCGCCAGACACGTCGCATTGGCGCTCTGCCCTTCGACAGGCTCAGGGTGAGCGGTGAATCCGAAACCACGCTCGTGGTGAGCTCGCCAGACGCCGGTCGCGGTTTGTGGCCTTGAGGCTAGGCACATAGCCCCCCTGCGCACCCTTCATCAGCCCGTCAGTTTTGTCCCCTCGTCCACCGGCTGAAGTTCAGCCGGTTTGCAGCGCCTTGTGGGCCAGTATTCGCGAGCGGTCTACCTCGCTCAGGTGGGGCTGGATGGCCTGGGCAAACTCCGCCATCGTCTCTTCGAGGGTCGCCGAGCTGGTGTCGAGGACGAACTTTCGGCTGAATAGGGACGCCTTGAACTCCTCTTCGAATCTACCCTGGATGAACTCGATGTCCTTCTCCTGGAGCACACCTGCTGGATGGGGCGCTGTTTGCATGCGCTTTCGGATCACATCTGCGTCGGTTCTGAGCAGCAGCAGCACCGTATCCGGGGCCTCCGCCAGAAATCCGTGCTCGACGTGCCTGCCTACGATTCTTCTGTCCTCGGGGTCGATGGGCCTGCCGTATTCGAAGTAGTGCGCCCCGTATATTCCGTCATCGAAGAGGTAGCCGACTAGGACCTGGTTCGCGTCGGTGTTCCCGCGGGGCATGTGGTAGTAGAGGCTGTGGCGCTGCGTCATCTCTTTCAGCTTTGGACTGAGGGCGAGCACCTCGGCTTGCTCTTCTTCGTTCAGGACGTGCGAGGTGTCGAAGGGCAGATGGCCCGAGGTGTGGGGCAGCTTCCAGTGATCGTGGATGATCCGGAAATCGGTGCCGGTCTGTTCTCGTAGCCAGTCGTTGATGGCGACAGCTAGGGTTGTCGTTCCAGAGTACTCGCATCCTATTATTATCAGCTTCATGAAAGGCCCTCCTGGTAGTTTCAGCGAAATACTTTTGGTCTGGTTGTCCCCACAGTAGAAAAAGGGGGATATTATTTGTGAGGGGCACCCTCACACACCCGGCAAATGGGCTTTGCCCCTCTGCACACCCCTTGATTAGCAGCCTGGGGCGTATCAGGCCCGGACTTCACTCTCATCACAACCTACTACAAGTCGCGTACCTCCGACGCCGCGTTCTTGCCCGCGAACTGCCCGTCGCGAGTGTAGGCTTGCAAGTTAACGGCAAGTCGTGGGCGATGTTAGTATTACGGTCGCCTCGGCGTCAATAGCGGCGCAGTTTCAACCGTCCCATACCATTACAGGGGGAGTGCAATGCCGTCAAAGCTGTATGTGGAGACCTTCGACGATGGACCTGGTGGATGGGAGGAGCATCAGAAGTCTCTGGATATTCGAGACGGCACTGCCATTACTCGGAGCCCGTGGTGGGTAGACGGCAACCACGCACCTCCCGGAGGCGGCTACCTCCATCTTCTCTACATCCTCTACACGTCACGAGAGGGCGCAGATCGGCGCGAGGCCACCGCCGGAAAGAGCCGCTTTATTGCGGGCGACTATCCTAAGGACTGGACAAACGCCAAGGTCACCGTGCGGATAAAAGGTGAGCTGGACGTGAAGGGTACGCAGCTTGTATTGCTAGCTCAGGCTAAGGTCGGGACCCACCATCAGAATCATGTACTGACGGCGCAGCCGATCGATGTCACGCCGGAGTGGACCGAACAGACGATTGTGCTGACACCCGACCAGGCGCAGTGGCTGAGCCTGGGCACCAGGCAGGATCGCACGGACTACTATGGGCACGGCAATATTGCGGACGTGCTCCACGACCTGAACGCTGACATCATTTTTGTGCTGCATCCCGTGAATGTCGTGCCATTGCAGACCATCGAAGGCGACATCCACGTACCCTTTGCGGGCCGCGACTATGACGTGGACCCGGAGGCTCTGCCGAATGGCCACGTGATGCTGGACGAGGTCAGGATCGAGTTTCCGTAAACTGGCAAAGGCCGGTAGATCTCTCGTCTAACGAGCACCCCCTCGGCTATTTGGGAAGGAAGATCGCTACGTTCAGGAGCCTGAGGGGCTCGTCTCCAACGACCTTGTAGGAGTGCACGGCGTTTCTGGGGACGAAGACGACGTGGCCCACTCCCGCGATACGCTCTTCGTCACCGACCTTCATGAGGCCAGTGCCGCTCAGGATGTAGTACCACTGCTCGGCATCGGCGTGCGTGTGGTCGGTGATCCAGCCCCCCGGCGCGTACTCGTATGCCCCGATGTAGGAGCTTTCGCTGCTGGCGGTTGTCGTTTCGCTCTCACTCCCCTTCAGGCTGACGTAGTCGGCCACCTTGACCAGGTGCTGTTCGATCTCACCGGTATCCACGTAAGCATCTTCGTAGTCATCGGTTTTCCAGCTAATCGCGTTGATGTCGATGATGTTGGTCACGTCGTTCTCCTTGCGGCCATCGGGCCGGTACTTTCCGAATGCGTCTTGGGAGGGCCACGATAGCACATCGGAAAGGACCGGTCGCGGTCATAGCGACGCGAGTTCTCGGCGATAGGCCGAAGGCCGAAGTTGACAGCATACGAGGGCGCTACTACTATCACCGCCGTCGGGCACGGTGCACCTTGCGGTGTCCGGAGCAACCCCGGGGGGATTGTGGATAGCATCAAGAGTGTGATCAGGGATCGATGGGAGCGACAGAACGGCTACCGCCAGATACTGGTGATCGCCCTGCCGCTGATCCTGAGCACCGGTTCCTGGTCCGTGAAACTATTCGTGGACCGGGTGCTCCTGTCCTGGCATTCATCGGATGCCCTGGCGGCAGCTTTGCCTGCCGGGATGCTCAACTTTGCGCTGATGAGTCTGTTTATCGGCACCGCCGGCTACACAAGCACTTTCGTGGCCCAATACTACGGCGCAAAGCGATTTCAGCGGATCGGCCCGGCGGTCTGGCAGGGTTTCTACGTAGCGATCTTCGGTGGGGCGGTCCTCATCGCCTTGATCCCCTTCGCCGGTAGGTTCTTCGCCTTCGTCGGTCACGACCCGGCTGTGGCCGAGCTCGAGGTGACGTACTTCCGCATCCTTTGCCTCGGCGCCATGCCAGCCATCGCGTCTGCGGCCTTTGCTGGCTTTTTCGCGGGGCGAGGTCAGACATGGCCTGTGTTGTGGGTGAATCTTGTATCAGCCGTAGTAAACATCGTACTGGACTATGTACTGATTTTCGGCTACTGGGGCTTCCCGGAACTTGGTATAGCTGGGGCGGCCGTTGCAACCATTGTGTCATCGTCCGTTCAACTGCTCGTCTACATCGCCCTGCTGCGTCAACCCAAACATAACGTGCGCTACAACGCCCTTAAGGGATGGCGCTTCGACCGCATCCTGTTTATGCGTTTAATGCGCTTCGGCTTCCCGAACGGCCTCCAGTTTTTCATAGAGATGATCGGGTTCGCCGCCTTCGTGCTTTTCATGGGCCGTCTGGGGACGATCTCCCTTGCGGGGAGCAACCTTGCATTCAACATCAATATGCTCGCGTTCATGCCCATGATCGGCGTTGGGATAGGGGTGTCCGTGGTTGTCGGTCAGTCACTGGGTAGCAACAGGCCAGACCTGGCGGAGAGGGGTGTTGCTACTGGTTTCCACATCGCTTTCGTATACATGGCAACGATAGCTGCTTTGTATGCCTTCGTGCCCAACATCTTCCTGGCCCCATACGCCGCAGGGTTCGATACCGAGAGCTTTGCGCCGATTCGCTCCATCGCCATCGTTGCGCTGCGTTTCGTGGCTGTCTACTCGTTATTCGACACCCTTAGCATCATCTATTCCTCAGCACTAAAGGGGGCAGGCGACACACGGTTTGTCATGCTCATGCTGCTCGTATTGTCATTGCTTGGATTGGTGCTCCCGAGCTACATTGCCCTGGTCGTCCTGGACGCCGGGGTCAACGTTGGTTGGAGTATTCTTACCGTGTATGTCATCGTCACGGGTTTCGCGTTCTTGATCCGATATCGCGGGGCCAAGTGGAAGTCGATGCGAGTAATCGAAGATGCGGCGAGTTCGCCATCAACGAGCGCAACTTAGGCTATTTCAAGAATCCATGCCAGAGAGGCGTCCGGATTGAGCAAAATTAAGGCTTCGTGATCGGATTGGGAATAATGGGGCAGCAGCATGCAGAGGCTCTGAGCCACAACCCGGAGGTTGAGGTCGTGGGGGTGGCGGACATTAGGGCCCAGATAGCCGAGGACCTGGGGGCCCGGATCGGGGCTAAACCCTATGCGGACTATGGCGATATGTTGAGGGCCAACTCCCCGGACCTTGTCGTCGTCACAACGCCGGACCCAATTCACCTGGAACCCGTTCTAGCCGCTGTCGAAGCAGGCGCCACTACGATACTGTAAGAGAAACCCTTTGCGACTACCGTCGCTGACGCCACCAAGATGTACGAAGCGGTCGAGCGGAAGGGCGTGGACCTGTACATCAACTTCGCCAATCGGGCGGGTGAACTGGACATGGCGACCAACTACGTTCTGCGAGAGCTGCGGAGCGGCTATAGCCAGTACAGGTATGCTCCGGAGGCTGGAAGAGCTGCTGGGCGATGACGCCGCCGTCCTGACAGACAGGCTAGGTAGATTCTGCTCCACGCGCAGAATCTACTAGACGGAATTCAGGCGATCGCGGGTCAACGCGACTTGGGTGTTCGCCAAACAGGCAGTCAGATTCCTGATGACGTGAACGGCCCCTTCGTCAGCTTGATCATTTCTATCTTTTGACCTCGCATTTGGGCCACTTCAACCCTCAGGCCATCGTGGTCGAACCGTTCCTGCTCCACAGGAATATGCCCTAGTGAATCCAATACGAATCCGGCAATGGTCTCG
>Ga0209402_10006008_pt1 | contig 10681 bp, 10 predicted proteins | sample ArcticOcean_MG_C_3_FD_187437 | JGI IMG/M metagenome (GOLD analysis project Ga0209402, IMG submission 187437) | Marine microbial communities from western Arctic Ocean - ArcticOcean_MG_CB8_126 (SPAdes) (version 2) | ecosystem: Environmental > Aquatic > Marine > Oceanic | place: Arctic Ocean... | reverse complement strand
AGTGCCAAGAACCCGGCTTACCGCGACGTGCTCTATGTCGAAGAGTTGATCGGTCCCGATACAGTCAATACCATGCCCCAGGCCACCTTGGAAGCCTTCCGCGACCACGGTGAGATCCGCTCGGCTCTAGAAGAGAATATAGAAGAAGCGCGCGATGTAATGGCCGGGTTGGAGGAATTGGGCCTGGCTATGAAGGAGATCACCGACCAATTGCAGGCAGATGCAGTGCGCCTCTTCGTCGAACCTTTTGACCAATTGCTGGCTGCTATCGAGACCCAGCGCCAAGCCGTGCCCAAGCGGGCTTAGGAGCGTCATGAGCAATATGTTTATGGCGTCCGAGCGCGTGCCCGATCCCTGCGCCCTGGTCATTTTTGGTGCCTCAGGCGATCTAACACGGCGCAAGTTGGTGCCGGCCATCTGGCACCTGGCCCAGCAGGGGCGCTTGCCTGATGCCTTCGCCTTGGTCGGGGTGGCCCGCCGCGAGTTGGACGACGAGGCTTTCCGCCAGCAGATGGCCGAGGCCCTAGTCGAATCCGTTGGCGCTATCGATCAGGCCGAACTGAATGTTTTCCTGTCCAAACTCTCCTATATGGCCGGTAGTCCCAATGACAGATCCACCTATGCGGAATTGCGCCGGCGCCTAGAACAAGTGGATGTCGAGCGCGGCACGCAAGGCAACCGCTGTTTCTACTGTTCGGTACCGCCGCAGGTTTACGGCGCCATCGCCGGCCAATTGGGCGCGGCGGGGCTCAGCCGCGAAAATGAAGAAGGCCAGGGCTGGTCACGCCTCATCGTCGAAAAACCTTTCGGCGACGATTTTGAGTCGGCCCGCGGCCTCAACGATACCCTGCACGACACCTTCGCCGAACACCAGATCTACCGCATCGACCACTACCTAGGCAAGGAGACGGTGCAGAATATTCTAGTTTTCCGTCTGGCCAACTCTATGTTTGAACCACTGTGGAACCGGCGCTACGTCAACCACGTGCAGATCACTGCGGCCGAGAGCGTGGGGGTGGAGCACCGCGCCGGTTATTATGACCACTACGGTGCCTTGCGCGATATGATTCAGAACCACCTGCTCCAAGTGTTGTGTGTCATCGCCATGGAGCCGCCCTCCTCTTTTGACGCCGAGAGCGTGCGCCTCGAAAAGCTCAAAGTGCTCAAGGCCATCCGTCCCTTCAGCATTGGCCAGGTCGACCAATTTGCCGTGCGCGGCCAATACGGCGCCGGTGAACTCGACAGCCAAAATGTAGTGGGTTATTTAGATGAGCCCGATGTGGCGTCCAATTCGCACACCGAGACCTTTGCGGCGGTAAAGTTTACTATCGATAATTGGCGCTGGCAGGGTGTGCCCTTCTACGTGCGCACGGGCAAGCGTTTGGCCAAGCGCGCCAGCGCCGTGACCTTGCAATTCCATCAGCCGCCGCACATGATTTTTCAGGACGGCGAGCATCTGAAGCCCAGCACTCTGACAATCCGCATCCAGCCGGAGGAGGGTATTTCTCTTTCCTTCAGCGGCAAGATTCCTGGTCCGGACGTGAATTTGGGCACGGTGAAGATGGATTTTTCCTATGCCGATACCTTTGGCGGACGCAGTCCCGAAGCGTACGAGACGCTGTTGCTGGACTGTTTTCTGGGCGACGGCACCCTGTACTCGAGCAGCGATTGGATTGAGAAATCGTGGGATTTACTCACACCTATTATAGAGGCCTGGGAGTCTAAGTCGGCGAGCCGCATGCCTACCTATGCGTCCGGGAGTTGGGGGCCCAAAGAGGCGGATGCCTTGTTCAATAGGGACTGGATGCGATGGGAGGAGCCGTGATTCTGGCCGGCGATGTAGGCGGGACCAAAACGTATCTAGCATTCTTCGATACACTGGAACACGGTTTTAAGCCGCTGGCGCAGGTTCGCTATTCCACTGCCGATTTTGCCGATCTCGGCACCTTGCTGGCGACTTTTGTCAAGGAGGTCGGATACCGTCCGGCGCGGGTGGTATTGGGGGTACCTGGTGCGGTGCGCCAGGTGCCGGTGCAGGCGGTAAATTTACCCTGGACGATTGACCCGGCCGATCTACGGCGAGCGCTGGACCTGGAGGCCGTGCATTTGCTCAACGATCTGCAGGCGACCTCCTATGGTACTCAGGTTTTGCAAAGCGAAGATGTGGTGGTACTGAACGAGGGGGGCACCGACGCGGAAGGCAATGTCGCCGTTATCGCTGCCGGCACAGGCCTGGGCGAGGGCGGTTTGTGTTGGAGTGGCGAGCGCTACGTGGCCATCGCCTCGGAGGGCGGCCACGCAGACTTTGCCCCGGCAAACGCGTTGCAAGCCGAATTGTGGGACTACCTGCACGAGCGTTTCGGTCACGTCAGTTGGGAGCGTTTGGTATCGGGCCCCGGTCTGGCGCATCTCTACGATTTTTTGCGGGACAGTGGGCGCGGCGGCGAGCAGGAGTGGCTGCGCCAAGAATTGCAGCAGGGCGATCGTTCGGACGCCATCTCGCGGGCGGCGCTGCAAGAGCGTTGTCCACTGGCGGTGGCTGCACTGGATCTGTTCATTGATCTATACGGAGCCGAAACAGGAAATCTGGCGCTGAAGTTGATAGCGACCGGTGGGGTTTTTGTCGGCGGGGGGATTGCGCCCAAAATCCTCGCTAGATTGCGGCAAGGGCGATTCATGGAAGCTTTTTTGGCCAAGGGGCGCATGCGCGAGGTGCTGCGTGAGGTACCGGTAAAGGTTGTAATCAACGACAAGACAGGACTTATGGGCGCGGCCTATTGGGGGTCGCAGCTAGAGAAGGGATAGAGACGATGGCTGGACGCGAATTGATCAAACGGGCGGAGAAGATACGCCTGGTGTTAATGGATGTGGACGGGGTGTGGACCGACGGTACTCTCTACTACGCCCCCGACGGTGGTGAAGTGGCCGAGTTTAAGGGGGTCAACGCGCAGGACGGTATGGGTTTGCGCTGGGCTCATGCGGCGGGGATTAAAACCGGCCTGATCAGCGGGCGTTCGGCGCCGGGGATCACCCACCGGGCCAAGATGCTGGGGGTGACCTATGTCTACCAGGAATACCTGGAGAAGATTCCGCCCTATGAAGAGATCTGCAAAGACGCCGGCGTCAGCGATGAGGAGGTGGCCTACATGGGTGACGACCTGCCCGACGTGCCTTTGATTCACCGTGTTGGTCTGGGGGTGGCGGTGGCCAACGCGCGCGCCGAAGTCAAGCGCGAAGCGGATTTTGTCACGCAGGCAGTGGGCGGCAGTGGGGCGATACGCGAGGTCTTGGAATTGATCATGCAGGCGCGGGGCATGTGGCAGGGCGTGCTGGATAGCTACGGAATCGAGTGAGCGTATGGCGCGGCTGAAGGTCGAGGAAGCGACGCGTTATATGCGGCGCAAGAACATTCTCTTCAAACACGATTTGGCGCAGAGCGCGGGGGTAGACTATATGGTGCTGCGCCAGATTTTCGAAGAAGGCAAGGAAGTGACTGAGGAGGAGGCGCGCCGACTCTGTGTGGCGCTTGGGTGCGATATTGAGGATATCTGCAGGTAATATTCATTCCGCTTTATCATCCGAGCCATAGGCAAGAGCGTGCTGGGCGAAGACGCCAAGTGCTAAGCGATCATTTGGAAGAGAAACCGTGAAAAAGCCCAATATCATCTACCTGCACTCGCACGATACGGGTCGTTACATCCAGCCTTACGGCCACAATGTGCCGACGCCCAATATGCAGCGCACCGATGATCCGCTATTAGACGGACCAATCGCGCCGCCCAGTGGGGCTAAAATAAATCCTTCCGACAGCTTGTCACCCCGCGAAGAACCAAAAGTGATTCCCTGATGAGAGAAGATACGTGAACGTTCCATTTGCAAAATTTCGCCGCGAAATTATCGATGCGGCGCCGCCGGGCAGTCACCTGGATATCACCCTGATCGCCGATGTGGACGGCGATGGTCGCGACGATATTATTATAGGTGGCAAAGAAGGCGAGGCCAATCTGTTCTGGTACAAGAATCCGACCTGGGAGTGCCATATTATGGCAGTGGCTGCCAATCTCGAAGCCGGGGGAGTGTGTCTTGATATCAGTGGCAATGGCCGACCCGATGTGGTGGCCGGCATGCAATACGGCGGCAATGAACTCTACTGGTTTGAAAACCCACAAGATCCAACGCAATTGTGGACCCAGCACCTCATTGAGGACCGCTTCCTCAAATACCACGACCAGGCCGTCGGCGATATCGACGGCGACGGCGAGTTAGAGATTCTCATTGCCTCGCAGCAAAGCGGGGTGGTGGCCTACTACGACATTCCGGCGGATCCGCGTCAGGCACCCTGGCCACGGGCGTGTTGTCACATCGTCGCCGAGGATATGGGCAATGTGGAGGGGCTGGCCATTGCCGATGTGGATGGCGACGGGCAGGCCGAAATTATCGCCGGTCCCAATATCTTTCACCGCAGCGGCGCCGGTTGGCAACGCCAGCATTTTGGCGCTGATTTTTCTAAAACGCGCGTCGCTGTGGCAGATCTGGATGACGATGGTAAGGTAGAGATCGTCTTGAGCGAGGGCGAGAGCGATCCTGGGCGGTTAGCAATCTGTCGGCCACCGAACTGGGAACCGGAAATCCTGTTGGACGATCTCTTCCACCCGCACAGTCTGGATATCGCCGATTTGAATTACGACGGCTTGCCGGACATCTTTGTGGCAGAAATGGGACTGGGGAAAAACGACGATCCGCGCATGATGGTATTGCTGAACCAAGGAGAGGGGTCCTTTGTGCCGCAAGTTTTCCAACGCGGCGTGCCGGTGCACGAGGCCAAGGTGGCCGATCTGATGGGCTATGGTAGACAGGACATCGTCGGCAAACCCTACCATCCCGAGTGCCACGTAGATGTGTGGTACTGCGAATAGGGCGCAATCCCGCCTTTGCCAAGTTTCAACTTCCGATCAAAATAAAAAAACGCCCTGGACTCTGAGTGGGGGATCCAGGGCGTTCCGCAGGGCAAGGCCAGTGGACAGGGATATTAGTCCGCTCGTAATGTAGCGTAGGCCTTGATAGTTCCCCACGAACCGGGTTCGACCAGAGTGCGTTCATCCTGAACAGTAATGGCCAAACCCTTGACGGCGGTGAAGCGTTGTTCGGTCCACCCGTCCGCCAAGACCAAACGCGTTTCGAGGATGGGATTGGAAGTAATGCGCACTTGCGAGGTGTCGGCGGTTTTGACGCAGAGCAGTTTAAAGCGGGCGACTACCCCCTTGCCGCTGCGGGCGCGGTCCTGACCAGGTCCTACGACCAGGGAATAAGTGAGCATCTGAGCGTCATTTTGCATACCCTGCAATTCTTCGGCCGAGAGCAGGGCATTGCCGGCTTCGGTGGCTCCCTCGAAGAGGGGGCCTAGGCGGAAGGGGCGCAGGTCTGCTTCGTTGTCTGGATTGGTGTCGATGACTTCAAAGCAATAGGGAATGCTGACGTATAAGGACAGGCCAGCTGCGGCAAAACGTCCTAAATTGGCCTGCACTTCGATTTCTATCACATCGCCGATCTGTGCTTCGACTTCAGTCATCCCTGTAGTTCTTTCGAACAATTGCAGGGTTTGTGCCGCGGCCGTGACACTACCTAGAAGCACCCAGACTAAAGCGGCAAATAGGGGATAAGTTGCCATAAGTATATTCCTCCTGTTCGTAGATATCGGCGATTTCCGTCCTCTACTTTAATTTTCCGCGGAATTTTTTTCATGACAATTGTATAAATTGTTTAAAAACATATAGATATAGTATATAAAAATTTTACTATTTTGTTCGGAGTTGCATACTTTGAGCATGTGGGAGAGAATTTTAGTCTCGATTTGGTGCGGAATTTTTCTGCAGTATCTATAAATACGGTCGAAGCCGGATCGTCAACTCGGAATGGATTCCAACTCTTCCCAGCGCCGGTAAGCCGTCGCCAACTCATCCTCCAAGGCGGCCAGGCGATCTCGAGCAGTGGCTATCTCGGGACCGTCGCCCTGGTAGAAGGTGGGGTCGGCCATATTGACGTAGAGTGCTTCCCGTTCTTCCTCCAGCGCTTCGATGCGAGAGGGCAAGTTTTCCAATTCGCGGTTTTCTTTGAACGTCAGTTTGCGCGGGCGCTGGCGCGGACTGGCCGCTTTTTTTTCTTTTGTATTTTCTTGCTTTGCTGCGGGCTGTGGGCGTTGGCGCAAGTAGTCGTCATAGCCGCCCACGTATTCCTTGATGTCGCCGTTGCCTGCAAAAGCCAGAGTAGAGGTGACCACATTGTTGAGAAAGGCGCGGTCGTGGCTGACCAGCAGTAGGGTGCCCGAGTATTGCACCAATAACTCCTCGAGCAATTCCAAGGTTTCTATATCCAGGTCGTTGGTGGGTTCGTCCATGATTAGGAGATTGGCGGGGCGGGCAAAGAGGCGGGCTAGCAAGAGGCGGTTGCGTTCGCCGCCCGAGAGCATGTGCACGGGACTGCGCGTCTGTGCGGGCGGGAAGAGGAAATCGCCCAGGTAACCAATGACGTGTCGCTGTCTGCCGTCGATGGTTATGTGGTCGCTGTCGCTAACATTTTCTAACACCGAACGGTTTTCGTCCAATTGGCTGCGCATCTGGTCGAAGTGGACCCATTGTAAATGGGTACCGTGGCGCACGCTGCCTTGCTGGGGCGCTAACTCGCCGATGAGCAGGCGCAGCAAGGTGGTTTTGCCGGTGCCGTTGGGGCCGATAAAGCCTATTTTGTCGCCGCGCGCGATAAGTGTAGAGAAGTTGCGCACAATGGGATTGTCGCCATAGGAAAAGTGTAATCCTTTGGCTTCAATAACCAATTTGCCGGAGCGTTCGGCTTCCTGTAATTGCAAAAGTGCCGAGCCCGTCTGGGTGCGGCGTTCTTGGCGTTCTTGACGCATTTGCAGCAGGGCACGCACCCGCCCTTCATTGCGCGTGCGGCGGGCGCGTACGCCCTGGCGGATCCAGATTTCCTCCTGTGCCATTTTGCGGTCCTGCAGGGCTTGTTGGGTTTCTTCTTGGCGCAACTGCTCTTCGCGGCGCTGCAGGAATGTGTCGTAGGTGCAGCGGTAATTGGTAAGTTTGCCGCGCTCGAGTTCGACTAGGCGCGTGGCCAACCGGCGTACCAGGGCGCGGTCGTGGCTGACAAAGAGCAGGGCGCCAGCAAAGCGCAGGAGGAAGTCTTCCAGCCAGGCGATAGCGTCTAGGTCGAGGTGGTTGGTAGGTTCGTCGAGTAGCAGGAGGTCGGGTTGGCGCACCAGGGCGCGGGCCAGTAGGACGCGGCGCTGGAGGCCGCCAGAGAGGGTGGGAAATTCGCTCTGTGGCTCCAGCCCTAGACGCGAGACGACGGTGTCGACCAGTCGACCGGCGTGGTTTTCGTCTTCGGCATCGCCCGGACGCAGGCCGGTGGTGATTACTGCGGCGGTGGAACCGGACGTTGCGGGTGGCACGTCTTGATCTAGGCGGGCACAGCGCGCCTTTTGCTGCAGGGCGATGGTACCAGCGTTGGGAGGCAGGTCGCCGGCGACCGCTTTCATCAGAGTGGATTTACCGGCGCCGTTGCGTCCGATCAAGCAGATGCGTTCGCCGGCCTCTATTTGTAGGTCGACTCCGTCGAGGATGGGAGCGCCGCCAAAGGCGATGTGTACGTCGCGGATATTTAGCAGAGCCATGAAAGCAAAAGGGCGAGCGCGCCGACTAAAATTAATAGGGCGTCGATTTGTCGGTTAAAGGGCATAGCACGCCGTTTGCAGATAGTTCATCTATGCCTTTTGTCGGGCGTCTGCGGATTTCATTTTTGAGTGACGGCGAAGTAGTGGTCTACCGTTGCGAGGAATTCGTCGGTGCTCACTTGGCGGTAGGATTCCACATAGAGCAGCTCGTGCTCAACTTGGGAACGAGCGTATTTCGCCGGTGTCTCGGTGTACTGGAGGACGCTGTCGACGCTCGTTTGTACGATATCCTCAACTTTCTGGCTGGCGCGAATTTCGATAGTAGGTGATTTGGAATTGTAATAGAACACGCTCTTGAGCCGGGCGGGTAGTAAGTCGCGCACATAGGTGGGCAGGGGGGCTTCGTTTTCTTCAGGGAAATGGTCCTCGGGCCAGAAGAGCCGGCTGATGTGGGAGGCAAAGACGCGTTCCAGCATGCTAGTGGCTGTGGTCGATGCCATAATCCATTGCGAGTCGGGCCACACGTCGAGGTTGCCCCAAGAGGCGCCAATAGCCTTGCGCTCCAGCGGGCGGTGGCCGCCGCGCGTAGAGATTCCGTCGGGATTGGCGGCGATGATGGCAAAGTGTTGTGGATAGTTGTAGAATTCCCCGCCGTGTGCCCGGTAGATATCGTAGAAGGCGGTGGTGATGCCCAATAAGGCGTAGGCCGAGTGGAATACGCCGTCTTCTATATGGGGGCAGACTACGCCGACGCGGTCGAGTTGACTATAAGCGGGGCAGAAGGCATCAAAATCGACTTGGGTGCTGCCGCCAGGGGTGGGGCAGCGGTACTGGAAATCGTCGGCTGCGAAGGCTTCACTAGTATGCATATCAGCGTTGGCGTACGAACTTTTGGATGCGTCCGTCTGTCTGCACCTCGCCGACGTAGAGATCGCCGCGCGAATCGGTCCAGATGCCGTGGGGGCAGCCGAGAAATTCGCCGGGGGCGTCGATGCGGGCGCCGCTGCCCCATGCGGCGAGGCGTTCGCCGGCAAAATTGAGGATGCTGATGCGCTGGTCGAGTTCGGCGACGTAGACGATGTCGTCGGTGTCGAAGAAGAGCGTGTCAGGTTGGTTAAAACCGCCCCACTCGGTCTGGTAATTGCCATCGGTGTCGAAGAACTGGATGCGGTTATTGGCGCGGTCTGCTACCCAGACGCGGTCGTGGCGATCGACGCGCACGCAGTGGGGCAAGTCAAACTCCCCCGGGCCGTTACCCGGGCTGCCCCAGGATTTGATCCACTCGCCGTCGGCGCTGTACTTGTGAATACGCGCGTTGTCGTAGCCATCCGAGATGTATATGTCCCCTTTGGAGTCGAAGCCGATGTCGGTGGGTAGGCGGAAGGGTTGGCCGTCTTCGCCCTCTTGATCGGGCGTGCCTAGAGTCAAAAGCAATTCGCCGGTGGCGGTGAATTTGCGCATGCAATGGGTCTCGCGCTCGATGCAGTAAACGTGGTCTTCGGCGTCGATAAAGATGCCGTGGGCGTCTTTGAGCACCTCGTCGCCCCAGGCGGAAAGAAAATTGCCCTCGCGGTCGAAGACGACCATAGGATGCTCGCTGCGGCTGTAGACGTAGACGCGATCCTGTGAGTCGACGGCCACGGCTGGAATCCAGCCGAAACTCCAGCCTGCGGGCAGATTGAACCAGTGCTCTTGGACTTGGTAAGTATAATCGCCGGTGCCTACTTGCATGATCGCTCCTTACTGTGTTGGAGAGCATAAGACAGGCTCAAGATAAACAAGATCCAGTCTGCCGCCAAATGTGGCACGAGCGATATTTTTTGGGTTTACAGGCTATATTTTGTATATTGGACGGTCCAATTGCGTTTTTTGTGATATGCCTCACTGCTCTTATCGTTGCATGAGTTTACTTAATAATGTAATGAGGTGCATGAGTCGATTTGTGTAAATCTAAAGAACATCAAGCGCATTCTTGTTAAAGTTTTGAGCGTTTACCCTAGAGAAGGAGGGATTATCATGCTCAAGAAAATGACGGTTATAGTCGGTATAGCGCTGCTTTGCGCCCCGTACGCTTTTGCCGACGACCACGAAGGAGGCGAAATGCCACCGGAAGGCGATATGCCGCAGCTAATGCTGGCGCCGCCGCCGGAGACGGAAAAACCCGATGATGTCGGCGAGCCGCCGCCGGAAGACGGCCCCGAAGCGCTGGTAGACTGGTTGACGCCGATTTTCCACGGTATGATGGATACCGACGGCAGTGGTGAGTTGAGTTTGGAAGAGTTGCGGGCCTGGGCCGTTCATGCCCATGTGCCGCCGCCGATGCCGCCGGAAGGTGATATGCCGCCAGAAGGCGAAATGATGGGCTTGTCCAAAGATGCACCCGAATTGGCCGATCTGCCCGATGCGCCTGAGTGCGACGACGGGCTGCGCGATAGCGAGTTGTTGCCGCAAGCAGAAAACGTGCCCTGCACGCATTCCGAGTCCGAGGGCAATCTGCTTTTCCGCACCATCTGCAATATGCCGCCCTATGACTCTGTAGCCATTTCCTTGCCTGGTGATCTCGACAACCGCGCCGCCGATTGTTTTAGCATTGAAGCGCTTACAGGTTTTGTGGTATTCGGGATTTTCAACGAGGCCGATGGTGCTCTGATGTGGGACGTTTCCATGGGCAAGGAAGCGTATCAGAATCTGGTCCTGACCCCGGGTACGTACCAGATCAAAATGTTGGATGGTTCCTCCGCAGATGCCGCTGTCACGGTTAGTTTCATCGATCATCCGATGTTCTAACCGCGGACGCGCTAAATGAAGAAAAAGCGCCCGCCGTCTTTGTGCGGTGGGCGCTTTTCTGTGTTTGTTTTCTAGTGCTGGTCGCGGCGCGGCAGGATGGGTGTTTCCTTGAATTCGCGGATGAGATCGATGAGACCCTCGATAGCTGCTTCGAGGAATTGTTCGCCCTTCTCGCGGGTAGCTTTGGTGGCGTCGCCCATAACGCTATTGGGT
>Ga0209402_10006000_pt1 | contig 10690 bp, 6 predicted proteins | sample ArcticOcean_MG_C_3_FD_187437 | JGI IMG/M metagenome (GOLD analysis project Ga0209402, IMG submission 187437) | Marine microbial communities from western Arctic Ocean - ArcticOcean_MG_CB8_126 (SPAdes) (version 2) | ecosystem: Environmental > Aquatic > Marine > Oceanic | place: Arctic Ocean... | reverse complement strand
AGCTTCTCCAACTAAAAAGTCAGGGTGTCACTAGTGACATCGCGGATCATTTGATCAAATTGCAATTCTTTGATCAGTTGCTAGTGGTGGTACAGGTTGCCGAAGATACCAATTCGGATTTGTCGCTAGCCGCAGAGACTTATTATGAAATAGCTGATCGGTTCCAGGTGCGTTGGCTGGTTAAGGAGATTCAAGAAGTTGTTCACAGTGATAGGTGGGAAGAAAGGGCAGCCAATACTCTTTTGGAAGACTTGAATCGCCATCTATATAACCTTACCCGAACCAAACTGTTGGCTATTGAGAGAGAGAATGAAGTGAAGATTTATTCACGAGATCATAGGTTATTCTGTTCTTTGATTGATGACATGAAGTCCGAAGATGCAATATCTGTAGCGGGGTTATCCGTTGCTGTCCGGCAGATGGCTATGGTGGTTGAGAAGGCCAGGATGGATACTGAATCTCAGGTCTAAACCCAGTGAGACAGTCCTATTTTAGCTAGAAAGGCCAGTAAAACGGCATTTCCTGATGTCTTTGAGCAGGTAGAGGACGCCTGCAATTCGACCTCCTAAAAATGCTGAGAAGGCTGAAACAACTCCAGGAAGATCAAAAGTCCATCCTAACAGGATAAAGAGCAGTGCGAGAGTTGTAACTTCGACAATAGTAGCGGTTGTTATTAGGTGTGTCAGTCTACTTTGAATGTAGAGTGATCGGAGGAAGGACAAGAAGACGGAGAGTGCTGGGACTGGGACTAATATTTTCAGTGATGTGGTGGCCAGTTCAGTCAGATCCGGTTTCAGCCCAGATACCTGTTCGAACCAAACGATTGAGAGAGGAGTAAAGGCTAGCAGGGCTATTCCAACAGAGGTCGAAAGCCCTAACCATACTGCAAACCTGGCTAATCTAGGAAAATTTCCTTGGTTTTCTTCGAGGACGGCCAAGGCAACTTCTTGATAACTGAGCCCGAAAGATCTGAAGAAGAAAGAAAGAGAGTGTACGACAGGGAAAACAGCCAGTGATTCTAGCGGAGATGGGGCCCTCCCCATTAGGAAGGTTAGTAGTGGCTGAACGGTTAAGCTTATAAAGGATGTCAGTGCTAAGGGGTAATAGAACTGAATTATCTCAGGGTAGTGTAATTGTTTCTCAGGATATGAGTTCGAAGGATTGCTCGCTTCATTGAGTCCTTTGATTGTTTTTCTCGCCATTATGTGAGCGACTACTGCCTCTACGCATACTCCAAATGAGAGCGAAGCAGCTCCAATCCAGGCACCAGGTACGTCCATCAGAGAATAAAGAGTCAGAGCTGTAAGTACCATGGCACTGAGTCTGAAAATTGTTCCATAGGCTAACAAGCGCGTATGCCCGGCCCTGATGAGTAATCCATGAAGAAATCGGCGGTAGCCTATAGCACTGGGCCACGGGAGAAGAATCCATAGGGCTCCATATGTCAATTGAGTTACTTCTCTTGGCAGACCTAAGAGGCTTATAGCTAGCCAATTATAGACAGGAGGAATCAATACAATCAGAAGAAACCCTGTTGCTGTCGCATTCATGACATGCATAAAGTTGCGGAGCTTCTTGTGAGTTTGGGCGTTGTTAACCAGTGCAGTGGAAGCGCTCATCAACATGATGACAGGAGATTCAATCAGAATGGCAAATGCAAATGCGACCCCGTATGCTGCCAGATTAATCGTGGGGTCAGCGATCCTTGCGATGATGGCAGCCAAGAAAGGTCCTTCGGTAGCCATCATAAGCCACTGGAAAGACAGCGGAAGCCAAAATAGAAAAATCGACCAGGTAGATCTTATCAACGTGCTGGTATTCTTTATGGCAAAGGTGAGTTAGTTAGTATCTATAGAAGAACGTAGCATCAGTGACTCCTTTCTGGAATCGTCAATTATCAGTGGACCCTTCAGCCCTCCCTTGGGGTACAGACTGCTAAATACAGTGAGGAAAATTTGACCTTGCTTGAGTTTTAGTACTGTCGTGGGTTCTAACAGGATTCTACTGTATCCTTGAAACGTCCCTCCTTCCCCTGTTACGAAATTTCCTGGGCCAATCCTGTCAATGATTCCACCTATTCCTTCTTCTCCTGACAACTGTAGCGTAACAGCCTGAATATCTCCTAGGGTGGAATCTTGAATTCTAACACTAGAGGTCAGCATACTGGTCTCTGTGTCAAAATGGGACTCGGCGACGACCGTTGGGAGACCTTGTCCCTCTTCGTCGAGTAGTTGTAATCGGGTTAAAAAGTAGAGCTCTGATGAACTTGGAACCAAAGAGGGGCTCCGTCTATTTTCGTTGTTTTGTTCGAAAGAGTAACCTAGTGCTAGTAGTTTAGGGTCAGTCAATGGAAGCCCTAAAAGTTCCATTCCAAAAGGCAATCCATCTTCCGTAAAACCGGCTGGAACGCTAAGCGCTGGGAATCCTGTAGAAGCACTTAGTTGGCAAGTCGATCCTGCCTGAGAAGATCCAATCATGGCTATTGGTCTGCGTAAGGTCGGGTATACAAGCGCGTCCAATTCCATTGATTCCATGAGGGTTATGACCGCGATTCGTAAGGCTTGTTGTTTCTCAAGAGATTTCTGGTACTCGGGATCGTCCCTTTCCTCGTCGGACATACGTCTGCGGAATGTTCCTTCAAGGGCAACGTGAAAAAGTCCTGATTGAACAATCTCTTCCAAAGAATTTACAGGTGCTACGTTTGAATCTTCTAAATAATCGATTAGATCCCATTTGAACTCATGACCGATTACACTCGATCCTTGTAACATGGCGTCTAGCTTTGGTATGGAGACCTCAACAGTAGTAGACCCGATCTCTTCCATTCTACTGATTGCTTGTTTGACTAACAATCCAATCTCCTGATCTTCTGGACTGCCACCGAAAAGATTTGTGAGTACTCCGATTTTTGATCCCTTGAGTGCTTCCATATCTAAAGCTTCAACGAAATCAGGCAGGTCATTATTGGCAAAGATGCCAGTATAAGAATCTTCAGGATCGTGGCCTACAATAGCATTGAGTCCAATCGCGAGGTCTGTGGCTGTCCGAGCTAAAGGACCGCCTACATCCTGAGTGTGGGACAGCGGTATAATTCCCTGTGTACTTGCCAATCCTTTGGTTGGACGGAGTCCAAAAAGATTATTATTGGAAGCGGGAATACGAATAGACCCACAGGTGTCGCTGCCCCATCCTATAGTAGCAAAATTTGCGGCGATAGCTGCCCCAGTGCCACCGCTTGAACCGCCTGGGTTTCTAGACGTGTCATAAGGATTTTTGGTTTGTCCTCCAAGAGAACTTATCGTCGTGATCCCGGCAGCCAGTTCATGCATGTTGGTTTTACCAAGTATGACGGCACCAGCTTCTCGCAGTTTTGTGACTTGAAATGCGTCGCTTTGTGGAATAAAAGAGGAGAGCGCCACTGAGCCTGCACTGGTCGGCATATCCACTGTGTTGTAGTTGTCTTTTAGCAGGATTGGTATCCCGTGAAGGAGCCCCCTCATCCCTTTTTCTATTCTTTCTTTATCCAACGCTATAGCTTGCTCTCGGACATGTGGGTTTAGTCGGATGATAGAATTCAGCTTGGGACCATTTTGGTCGTACATGTCTATGCGATCCAAGTAAACGTTTACTAGGTCGAGGCTAGTCACCTGATCCTTGGACATAGCGTCGTGCAACTCCATGATAGTAGCTTCTGCCACTTCGAAATCGGTTGAATCTACGGTACCTGAGTCTGAGAAAGAGTCACAACCGGCCAAGAACAAAAAGCCTATCGTGACACAGACATGAAGACGCTTTACTAGATACATATCACCCCATTATTTCATATGATTTTGATTATTCAATCTTTTATGTTCCAGAATTTTAGTGAGTGTCGAACACGTGAGACAAGAGTCATTAGATTCAGAACCTGTTGTCGTAAGCTATATAATCTTATAGTGGCAAGCATCTACTTCACTGAAAAACAGGAGAGAGAAGGTGGCTTTCAATAGGATAGTCCTAACTGGATTCTGTGTAGCAGTGTTGCTTCCAACTATGAATGTTGTGGCGCAAAGAGAATTATCATATAGCCTCCACATGTCTCCGGCACAGAGTGAGCGGGGCAGGTCGGTTTATGAAAACGAATGTGCCAGTTGTCATTTATCAGATTTTCAAGGTTCGTTTGAAGCTCCAGTTCTTGCGGGTCCCAATTTTACATCAGTGTGGGGTAAGAGATCTTTTGAGAGTTTGGTGGGAGAAATCCGTACTATGCCGCCAATGTTACCAGGATCTCTAACTGAAGATGATTATGACGCAGTCCTTGTCTATTTGTTGAATGCAAATGGAGTGCCGGCGAATGGAAGGCTGCTTGGTTCTGAGTTGTTGGATTCTGTAGGCACTGTTCTCTCTTCGACAGGGACGGTGTCCTTTACAGATGTCTCAAACCAAGACGACGGACCTGTAAGAGGGCCGTACGGGGTGACTAATTCATGGGGGGAAATTTCGAACTTCAACCCCGTAACACAAGAAGACCTCATTAGCCCAGACTCCTCTGAGTGGCTTATGTACCGACGTACGTATGATGCCTGGGGATACAGCCCTCTAGGTCAGATAGACCGAGACAATGTCGGAAGCTTGAAACTTTCATGGGTTTGGTCTATGGGGAGTGGCACCAACCAACCGACTCCACTCATTCGTGATGGTATCATGTACTTAGCCAACCCACGTAATGTGATTCAAGCTTTGGATGCTTCTAATGGCACACTTCTTTGGGAGTATAGGAGGGAATTTGCAGAGGATTTTAATGTGCCTTTCTTCAGTCAACTCCGAAACCTTGCTCTTTATGGAGACATGGTTTTCGTTGCTACTAGCGATGCCTACATGTTGGCCTTGGATGCCCGGACTGGGGAGACAGTGTGGGAAACTCAGATAGCAGACTATCATCAGGGGTTTACTAATGTATCGGGTCCAATTGTTGTTGAAGGGAAAGTCATCAACGGGATAAACGGGTGTGCACGTTTCTTTATGGAGAGTTGTTTCATTACTGCGCACGATGCTGAAACTGGAGAAGAGGTGTGGAGAACTTTTACGGTTGCCAGACCGGGAGAGACCGGGGGAGATACGTGGGGGAGTCTTCCTTTTGAACTCAGGGGTGGAGTAGATGCTTGGACAACGGGTAGTTATGATCCAGAATTAAGGCTGATCTACTGGGGAACGGCTCAAGCAAAGCCCTGGGTTTCTGTGAGTAGGGGCCTTACGGTTGACGATCCCGCCCTGTACTCTAATTCCACTCTCGCGATGAACCCCGACGATGGAAGTATCGTCTGGTATCGACAGCATGTCCCTGGAGAATCTTTAGATCTCGATGAAGGGTTTGAGCAAGTATTGATCGATCGTGGAGGGAAAAAACTTCTCTTTGCGATGGGCAAGCATGGTATTTTTTGGAAACTTGATCGAGAGAATGGGAATTTCCTCGATTTAAAAGAAACTATTTATCAAAATGTTTTTGAAAGTGTCGATCGTCGCACGGGGACAGTTCGTTACAGGGAAGATATCGCATCAGCTGGTATAGGTGATACAATATCGGTCTGCCCCAGCACAGCTGGGGGACATAATTGGCAGGCGATGGCGTTTAGTCCTGAAAAGAATGCTTTAATTGTTCCAATGTCTCAAAGCTGTCTAAAAATGGCTGCACGTCCGATGGTGTTAGAGGTGGGGTCTGGCGGTACTGCTGCCGACAGAGAATGGTTTGAAATGCCTGGTACGGGAGGCAATCTGGGCAAATTAGCTGCGTATGATATAGATAATTTCGAAGAACTGTGGAGTATTGAACAAAGAGCTGCTTACCTCACTTCAGTTTTAACAACTGGAGGTGGCTTGGCATTTGCAGGAGATGTCGATCGTTATTTTAGGGCGTACGATGTAGAAGACGGTGCAGTCCTGTGGGAAACTAGGCTAGGGACTTCTGTACAGGGGTTTCCTGTTTCGTATGAAGTTGATGGGGAGCAATATATTGCTGTAAGTAGTGGTTTGGGTGGGGGTAGTCCCAGGACGGTACCTCGTCTTCTGAGCCCAGAAATACAACATCCCCAGAGCGGAAATGCCTTGTATGTTTTTAAGGTTCCTAATTTTTAGTTCCACTATTATCTTCGCTGCACATTATTGGAGAATCGGTATTTGTTTATAACTTATGAGAAAATGAAGGGTCCTTGAATTTTTGGTCGTATATAATGTAGCTGAGTCAGCTGAGAAAGCTTTCGCATTCAATTGATTGTAAGGGGGTTGTACACATGGCTAACGATAGTGAAGGGAAATGTCCGTTTTCAGGGGGGTCTCAACACACGGTAGGGTCGAGATCAAATAAACGCTGGTGGCCCAACCAATTGAACTTAAATATTCTCCACCAGCACGATAAAAAATCTAACCCTATGGGCGAAGAATTCGATTATAGAGAAGAGTTCAAGAAACTTGACTACGGTGCTCTGAAGAAAGACCTCCATGAACTTATGACAGATTCTCAAGAGTGGTGGCCTGCAGATTATGGCCATTATGGGCCATTCTTTATCCGTATGACTTGGCATGCAGCGGGTACTTATAGAATCGGTGACGGGCGAGGTGGGGGCGGTACTGGTGCACAACGCTTCGCGCCACTCAACAGTTGGCCAGATAATGGAAATTTGGATAAGGCACGCAGACTTCTTTGGCCGATTAAGCAAAAATATGGCAAAAAAATTAGCTGGGCTGATTTGTTGATCTTAGCGGGTAATGTTGCGATTGAATCAATGGGTGGTAAAACTTTTGGCTTCGGTGGAGGGAGAGAGGATATTTGGGCTCCAGAGGAAGATATCTACTGGGGTAAAGAAGCTGAGTGGTTTGGCAACAAGCGCTATAGTGGTGAGCGTGAGCTTGAAGATCCACTTGCCGCAGTTCAGATGGGTCTGATTTATGTGAATCCTGAGGGGCCAGATGGCAACCCAGATCCACTTGCCAGTGCAAAAGATATAAGGGAAACATTCGCCCGTATGGCTATGAATGACGAAGAGACAGTCGCTCTTACTGCAGGCGGACACACTTTTGGAAAGGCGCACGGTGCGGGGGATGCTAATCTTGTTGGAGCTGAACCGGAAGGTGCTCCAGTTGAAGAACTGGGATTGGGTTGGAAAAACGCCTATGGTTCAGGTATAGGTAGAGATAGTATCACGAGCGGCATTGAAGGAGCCTGGACCGCTAATCCAACCCAATGGGATAACGGCTATTTCGATCTACTGCTGGGTTACGAATGGCAGGTTGTTAAGAGCCCAGCTGGTGCCTATCAATGGCATGCCATAAATCCTGACCAAAAAGATCTTGCACCAGATGCGGAGGATGCTTCAGTCCGGGTGCCGACTATGATGACCACGGCAGACATGGCAATGCGTGAAGACCCAATCTATAAAGAGATTTCAAAGCGTTTTCATGAAAATCCAGAAGAGTTTGCTGAAGCATTTGCTCGTGCTTGGTTCAAGCTAATCCATCGTGATATGGGCCCTCGTGCAAGGTATATGGGCCCTGAAATTCCCGAAGAAGAACTGATATGGCAAGATCCTGTTCCTGCGGGCAACACTGATTACGATGTAGACGTTGTTAAGGCACGGATAACAGCAAGTGGTTTGACGGTTAGGGAAATGGTAGAAACTGCTTGGGCCAGCGCCTCAACATTCCGCGGTTCAGATATGAGAGGTGGCGCTAACGGAGCTCGGATTCGATTGGCTCCACAGAAGGACTGGGAAGTTAACAAACCTGAGCAACTCGCCCGTGTATTGGGAGTGTTGGAAGATATCGCTGCGGAGAGTACTGCGTCTTTAGCTGACGTCATTGTTCTTGCAGGCAATACAGCTATTGAGCGAGCATCGGGGGTAAGTGTACCGTTTACTCCTGGCCGTGGAGATGCTTCCTTGGAACAAACGGACGTAGACTCATTTGCAGTACTCGAACCTGTTGCCGACGGTTTTCGCAATTATCAAAAAGCTGAGTTTTCAGTTAGTCCAGAAGAGATGCTGCTGGATAGATCGCAACTGCTCGGCCTTACGGCAACAGAAATGACTGTGCTTGTCGGCGGCATGCGAGCCTTGGGTATCAGTACAGATGATCACGGGATCTTTACTGATACCCAAGGTAAGTTGAGCAACGACTTTTTTATTAACCTGCTTGATATGAGTGTCGAATGGAGTCCAACGGGAAGTAACTCTTACGAAGCAATCGATCGTGTCTCCGGTGCAGTGGTTAGAACCGCTACGCGAGTTGATCTTGTATTCGGATCAAATTCTCAGCTTCGAGCTATTGCAGAAGTATATGGTTGCGAAGACTCCAAAGATAAGTTTGTGACAGACTTCGTCACAGTATGGAGCAAGGTCATGAATTTGGACTTATTTTGATACCCTCAGGAGGGATGCCTCTCATGTCACCTAAAAGAGCTTTAGAAAAAGTACGGGTTACTTGGTGCAAGATAGTCTTGCCCATCTGTTTTTATTCTGTAGGCTGCTCTGCTACCAATCTGGAGCACCAGAATCCAGTGATTGATTCTTGGATGCAAGGGCAACCTGTCTTTGGAGTCTTTGCTCCTAGCGAATCCAGAATAGGAGATGCAAGGGACTCCGGAGGGGAACGGCCCAGGCCGATATATACTCCGGAAGGGGCCAGAGCTTTAGCGGAAAATACCCTGTATGATTTTGTGTTTCTAAATTTGGAGGGATCTTACGATTCTGAGGCAGTCGAAGTGTTGGTGGAGGGTCTGAAGGTTCCCTCGGGGTCATCCAGGAAAACATTGTTGGTGCGCATTCCCTCCATTGCTGACGATGGTGAAGAGCTGACAAAAAACAGGGTCGAAGAAATTATGGATTTGGGAGCAGATGGGGTCGTATTCCCTCATGTACGAAGTGTGGAAGAAGCTCAGATGATAGCTGGATTTTTTCAAAGCTTAGGTGTTGAGGTATGGTCACCCTCAAATCCGACGGGTGACAAACTGGCAATGATCATGATTGAGGACCCGGTGGCAGTAGGGTTGGCGGCTCAAATGGCCGATGTGAATGGATATAGTATTCTCGCCTGTGGTATAGGGAGTTTGACCAGGGCATTGGGTGGGGATAGGGAGGCGAGCGAAGAGGGTAATTTAAACGTTCTTGCTGAAGCAACGAGGGTTGGTTTGCCAGACATGATTACAGCCAACGTCGAAAATGTTCAGCAAAGATTAGATGAAGGATTCTTGGCTTTATTGATGCAGGGGGCAGAAGCGGATGACGCTATTCGATTAGCCAGGACATTGGCCTACCCAGACAGGTGACAAACTGGGACGTACTTTACAGAAATCTAGTTATTCTGTGATGGCCCTTCGGTCTCACTAGAGTTAGCTTCCACATAGGCTGCCGAAAAGCTTTCGATCTCTTCCTGTACCGTTTCGGCCATGCTTGTTTGAAGATCTGATGCTTCGCCGATTCCCATGCCTGTAGAATACCAAGTCACACCTTCTGCCAATGTGATTTGAGAATCTCGGGTCATCTGGATAGACTGGTGCATTCTGACTGAAATAAAATAGGCTATAGAACCCTGGTCTACTAAGCACTGTGAAGAAACTCTCAATTCCGGTAAGGCTGGATTTCGGAGCATCTCCTGCTCTGTTAAAAGTTCGACTTCAGACTCCAGCAAAGTCCGTTCGACGACAGCCTGTGTTTCGTTAGTATTTATCCCGGCTAGTTCACATGCAGCATTGATAGACGTGCGAACGAAGACGCCTCCGATGCCCTCCAGGGTATAATTATTCCAAGCATTGTCTTGGCCTTGGGCAGTAAAAGGTACACTTAATAAAAACAATGCTAGTAAGGTAGATTCATTAAAGAGTTTCATTTTTATGATTTCCGTATCTAGGGAGTTTAGCCACCACAGGATCGGCAATTGTGGTTATTCTTAGAGCCGAGTTTTTCCAATAATGCGACGGTTATCGGGTGAGGTTGGGCTCTTTGTTCCGGACTGTTTGCCAAGTCTGCAGTAGTTTGCCCACGGCGACTGATTACTTTAACGTCAGCACCCTGAGACACAAGATACAGAATGGTTTCGTTGTCTCCTCTGGCAGCTGAATGGTGCAGAGCGGAATAACCGTCTTTGTCACGTAGATTGGCATCAACCCCAAGTTCTTCAATCAAATATTTTGCCGCAGGTAGCCAACCGTCAGGAACTCCTCTGTGTTGCTGGGCAACACGAGAGCTACCGAATCCGACTCCAGTAGCTGCGTGTAGCGGATGGACGCCCAAGTCTCCATGCTCTACTGGGGGAAGGCCTGAAGGGTCTTCCTCGTCTTCTGGTTGGTTATTTCCCAAAAAGAATCTTCTTCGGGGGTCGACAATGTTGTATGTCCAGATATTTGGATCCGCTCCATGTTTTACTAGCAATTTCATAGCTTCAACGTCATGGGCATATGAAGCTCGCCAAAAGGGCGTTGCTCCGGAAAAATCTACTCCCATCCTTCCAGCATTATATGCAGCGTACCAGATGTGAGTACTAACTCTTTGATCTGGATCCGCTCCAGCAAGTAGCAGGTCTTCCATTAGCTCTAGATAATCGGTTTTCTGCTGGCGGAAAGCTTGGGGCTGAGGGTACCATGTTCTCAAAGACCACTCAATGTTTAAGGTGGCGAACAAGGGACCAGCTCCGTCATCACTAAGAATGTTCGGATCGGCATCAG
>Ga0209402_10005996_pt1 | contig 10697 bp, 13 predicted proteins | sample ArcticOcean_MG_C_3_FD_187437 | JGI IMG/M metagenome (GOLD analysis project Ga0209402, IMG submission 187437) | Marine microbial communities from western Arctic Ocean - ArcticOcean_MG_CB8_126 (SPAdes) (version 2) | ecosystem: Environmental > Aquatic > Marine > Oceanic | place: Arctic Ocean... | reverse complement strand
AAGCTTTGATTTTTGTCTGTTTTACCCAACCTTCCACAGCTACCATTCCTTCTCTTGCATCTATACCAACTGCTATTTTTCCTGGATACTTTTTACAAGCTCTAATTACTAAACCTGGTTTTGTTAAAGCCATTGTGCCTAATATTACTCTATCTATTCCTGTATTTATCCATAAGTCTATTGTTTCAAGGTTTCTAATACCTCCACCAAGTTGTATCTGTATATTTACATTTTCTATTATATTTTTTACGGGCTGTTGATTTACGGGCTTTCCTTGAAAAGCTCCGTTTAAGTCTACTAAATGTAGCCAAGAGCATCCAGATTTTAAAAAAGATTTAGCTCTTGATACAGGGTCAGAATCAAATATTGTTGCTTTATCCATATCTCCTTTTTCTAACCTGACACATTGGCCATCCTTTAAATCTATAGCCGGAAAAAAAATCATACTGTATCTTTTTTAAATTCTAAACGCTTATAGTAAAAGCTGCCCGAAACTGCTTTTTTATTAACTATATGATAAGCAGGTAAAGTACCCCATTTAACATAGTTTGCAGATTCATATAAACTTATAGCACGGCTTTGAGTTTCTCTAACTTCTAAAAGAATTTGGCTAAATCCATTTTTAAATGCTAGATTTTCTCCTGCCTCTAATAACTTTCTTGCTAATCCATGACCTCTTGCCCATGGAGAAACAAAATGTGTATCTATACTAGCAGAGAATGATGATACTTCATTGCTCCTATTCGGGAATACTAATTGTAAAGAAGCTGCAACTGCTCCATCAAAACTCCCAATAAAAAGATTTCTTTGTGGCATTGCAAGAACTCCTTTCCAATAATTTTCTAGATTTTGTCTTGGAGGAGGTTTTATCCAACTAAACCCTATACCTTTTGTTATAGCTTCTTCAGTAGCTTTACATAGCTCCTGTAATTCTCCTGCACTAAATTTTTTTATTAGATTTACGGATAGTTTTTTATTATTGTCTATCATGGCGCCCACTCTAAAAAATTTTTTATAAATTGTATGCCTGCATCTTGACTTTTTTCTGGGTGAAACTGTGTTCCCATTATATTATCTTTTAAAACTACAGCCGCTATATCGCCTCCATAATGAGTTTTTGCAAGAACAAATTTATTATTTTGAACATTGAACTTATACGAATGTACAAAATAAAAATCTTCATCTTGCTGAATTTTTCTAAAAAGAGAATGTTTTTGATCAAATTCAACGGAATTCCATCCCATATGGGGAACTTTCATTTCTTCCTCCACTTTTACTATTGAAGTGACCTCTCCATCTATCCACGAGAGCCCTTCCGTATAACCATATTCTTTACTAAAATTCGCCAACAACTGCATTCCAACACATATTCCCATAAAAGCTTTTGAATCCTCAATAACCATCTTATTTAATAACTCAACTAAACCATTAATATTATTTAGTCCTTGCATACAATCAGCAAAAGCTCCTACACCAGGCAAGACCACTTTATCTGCTTTCTTAAGCTCTTCTACATTATCGATAATTACAATTTGTATATTCTTGTCTAATAATAATGAAGCTTTTTCAAAAGATTTAAATACAGAGCGAATATTACCCGAACCATAATCTATTATTCCTACACGCATTATTTAACAATCTTTCTTCTTAACCGTCTTTTCTTAAAACACCTTTTGTGGAAGGAACTTGCTCTATAATTCTTGGCTCTATTCTAATTGCATCTCTTAAAGACCTCGCTAATCCCTTATAACAAGATTCGATTATATGATGATTATTTGTGCCATATAAATTCTCAACATGAATATTTGCACCTATGGCTTGAGCAAAAGCTTGAAACCATTCTTTAAAAAGCTCTGTATCCATCTCTCCAAGTCTTTTTTGAGTGAAAGACACCTTCCATACTAAATAAGGTCTTCCCGACAAATCAATCACAACTCGCGTTAAAGTTTCATCCATAGGAATGTGCGCATTTCCATATCTATTTATGCCTTTTCTTTCTCCTAATGCTTTTGCTATAGCTTCTCCTAATACATACCCTGAATCTTCAGTTGTATGATGATCATCTATATGCAAATCGCCTTTAGCTTTTAAATCAATGTCTATTAAACCATGTCTAGATATTTGTTCTACCATATGATCAAGAAAGCCTATTCCTGTATCAATATTAGATTTACCAACACCGTCTAAATTTACAGTTGCTGAAATTTGTGTTTCTTTTGTGTTTCTCTCTACTTTTGCTTTTCGCATAGCATCTTCCTATTTATTCTTAGAAGTGATTTATATCATATAATAATATTACTATATTAGCATAATTAATTCTTATTTCTCATTTATCTAACTCTTCTTAATAAAACATATAAAGCGCCTTCTCCTCCATCCCTAGGCGTTGCCCATGAAGTCATTAAAATTATTTCTTTTAATGGAGAGAGGTTTAACCATTTAGGAACTTCTTTTTTTAAAACACCTTCTGCCCCCATCTTACCAAATTTTTTTCCAGTAATAATTAACAGGCTTCGTATATTGCTGTTATAGCATTTTAAAATCTCTTCATTTATATAACTATGCGCTCTAAACTGAGTAAAACCATGCAAATCAATAGTTTTTTCTGGTCTAATTTTTCCTTTTTTTAATTTATCTGCCTGGCTTGCAGAAATTCCGCTAGGTATTTTTTTAGGGTCTAATTCTTGAATATTTATATTATTTTTAATAACCGTTATATGCTCTTTTATATTGTTTTTAATAATTTCATTATTAAGCATTTCAGGCTTACTATTGCTTTTATTTTTAAGTGGCCCCTTTAAAGATTTTAAATTTTTATCAACAAACCTATTAGCCTTTACATACTTTTTATCGTTTTTAGTAATATTTTTCCATAACTCATCATCTTTACTAATAGAATTATTTTTATTATTTTTTTGCATAACACTACTTATATTTGGAAATATTAAAACCTAGCTTTAAACTATAAATAATTCTAATCCAAAAACCCTTCATTATAATTTTTATACAAAATATTTTTACGCCCTAAATCTTGAACATTTTTCTCTCCTAAAAAACCTAAGCTTTCGTCTAGAGAGTCTCTCATTATTTCAAGACATTTTGTTACACCTTTTTTTCCATAAGCCCCTAATCCATATAAAAAAGGTCTCCCTATTAATACTCCCTGCGCACCCATACATAGCGCCTTACAAACATCTTGGCCTGACCTTATGCCTCCATCCATATAAACCTCCATTTTCTTTCCAACTTTATCGACTATGTTTGGAAGGGCAGAAATTGAAGATATTGCTCCGTCTAATTGTCTTCCTCCATGATTAGAAACCACTATTCCGTCGTAGCCTAGTCTTGCCGCTATTTCTGCATCATCTGCGTCTAAGATACCTTTTAATATTATTTTTCCGTTCCATTGGTTCCTTAACCAATCTAAATCATCCCATGAAAACCTTGCATCAAACTGTTCTCCAATCCAAGACCAAAGAGCCCCACTATCGGTAACTCCTTCCGCATGACCAATTACATTTCCAAAAAAATGTCTTTTTGCTCTCAGCATTCCTAACGCCCATCTTGGACGAGATATAATTTGTTTAATGTGAGATAATTGAAATTTAGGCGGCGCTGATAATCCATTTCTAACGTCCGCGTGCCTTTGTCCCAATATATTCAAATCCATAGTAATCTGTAAAACTTTACACCCAGCATTTTGTGCCCGCTCTAATAATTGTGACATAAATTTTTTATCTTTCATAACATAAAGCTGAAACCAGAAAGGTTTTGTTGTATTCTCTGCAACATCCTCAATAGAGCAAATACTCATAGTAGATAGAGTAAAAGGAACACCAAATTCTTCACTTGCCTGTGCTGCAAGTATTTCTCCATCACGATGTTGCATGCCACATAAACCTGTAGGCGCCAAAGCAACAGGAATAGACACTTTTTGTCCCATAAACTTTTTTGACAAAAACCTTTCTTCTATGTCAACGCCGACCCTTTGTCTAAATTTAATTTTACCAAAATCATTTTGATTAGCAAAATATGTTTCTTGATTCCAAGATCCTGAATCAGCATACTCATAAAACATTTTTGGCACACGTTTTTGTGCTTTATTCTTTAAATCTTCTATATTAAAAATATTGTTCATATTCTATATGCACTCCCGAATCTTTTTTAATAACTAATTTTTGATATATTAATTTTCTAAGATACATAACTTATCATAAAATAAAGTTAAAAAAAAGGAGCATAAAAATTATGCTCCTTTAATTTATATAATAAGCCTAAACTTATATAAAGTATTGACTACCACATAGCTGTTGGGTGACCAATTGAACCTGTAGCTCCTACTATTGGAACTGGGTTATATATATAAGCAAACTCATAAACACCAATATCAACTAATTTACTTGTGTTTAAGTTTTCTTGGTTAACTATACCATGACGAGTTTGTAAATATTGGTGAACACAGAAAACGCAATCTGGATCTTCATTTGGCACAGCATCTCCTGGCCATGTATCAAACCCAGTTACTCCTGCTTGTCCGCCTGAAATCCAACGAGCTACTTCCATACCAATTCCTGGGCAACCGCTGTTATATTTAGCATTGTCAACAACCCAATATTGATCCCATCCTGTGTGGAACAAAATTGCATCACCTGGCATCATTTTATAATCTGACATACCTTGAGCTTTTAAAGCTGCTTTAACGTCTGCCATTTTAATCATGTCTCCAACTTCCATTACTTCCACGCCTCTTACAGCAGCAATATCTAATAATATGCCTCTAGCTATAATTGGGTTTAGATGCTCAAGACCATTAAATTTAAGACCATATGCGCCATTCATTTCTTGAACAGAACGACCATTATACCATCTCATTTCGTTTTTATCGCCATCTTCTCCAACTTGAACGCCAATATGACCTAAACCGTCAAACTGTGTTCCTGCTTGTCCAATTTCAGTTGTAAGAAATTCATCATTCCACATAACTTTATTTGGTCCAAATGCACCGCCAGTAGGGGCACCAGGTATACGTAATACAAATTTACGGGCTCCAAACATTGGTTGAGTAGATGTATAAGGATGGCCTAACTGCATAGATTTGCCTTCTTTAACCATAGCTAAAGCTCTTTTTACAACTTCTGGTTTTGTATACCAGTTTGTTGATCCAGCTTGATCATCTGCTCCCCAAAGTGGGTTAGGCCACCATCTTTCGCCTAAAGGTGTTTCCATGCAATCTCCGTCAACCCATGCTTTTCCTTTAATATCTGCAAATTTATTACAATGGCCATCAGCAAATGCTGCGCCTATCATAACAAACATAGCAACCATACCTGTTGCTAGTGTTACTAATAATTTATTCATTCTTCTCTCCTCCTATTTCCCCATTTAATCTTTCGTAAATAAACAGGAAGTGTTTATTTAAAGTTACTTTTCTAATTAAGAAAATAAGTCTGGCTAAAAAATTTAAGATTATCAAGTTTAAAATAAAAAAAGTTTTAAAATACTTTATTTTGGAATAAACGCCCATAAAGATCCACTGGAATTTAATCTTCCTGCAATCTTTTCTGAATAAGCTCCTTTTCCTAAAAATAAGTCTATTCTTGTGGGTCCTTTAATGGCAGCACCTGTGTCCTGTGCTAGAAAAAAGTTGGAATACTTTTGATCAGATCTATCTGTAAAAAAATTTTGTACATCAACCCATAAAGGTAAATGGTATGGTAAAAAATTATTATCTATTGCAGCAGAATGCATAGGCGTAACTACAACTCCGCTCGCTCCTATTGGGCCTGCTGCTCTTACTCTTTCTTTAAAAAATATAAATCTTTTATTATTATATCTTAGCAAGGTTGCCTCTTTTTTATTTTTTTGCATCCAATTTGTAATACTTTGCATTGACATGTTTTCTTTAGATATAATGCCGTCCTTAATTAATTTTCTTCCTATAGAAAAATACTCATGGCCATTATCACCATCATACCCTACAGAAATATTTTTTCCGTTCGATAATTTTATTGTCCCAGAGCCTTGAATGTGTAAAAAATATGCTCTTGCTGGGTCGTCAATATAGGCGATTATATTATCTTTATATATGTTATCCTTTTCTATCTGTTCTCTAGTAAAAGCAGGAACAAATTGATTTTTTTCTATAAAGCCTGTTATTTTTTTATTTTTTAAGTCGTCATCAAATTGCCCCAAATCTATTGTAATTAAATTATTTGGTCTTTTATAAATTGGGGCAGCATTAGGTGCATCAGACTGAGAAAACTCTAACCTACCTTTTATTTCTAATTCAATATAACCGGTAAAAAGTGTTTGCTCTTTAGATGCTTCTATTTTTACAGGATAAAAATTGCCTTCTACCAGTTTTTTTAATTCTTTATTATTTTTTACATTATTTAATTGCACACAAAAAGCTTTATACCCGTCCAAATTAATCAAAATATCAAAGAATTTAATTGTAGTGGTGTCTTGCTTTTTTAAGATTTTTTTACAGCTCTCTTCTAATGCTATTTTCGCTGTAAAAATTTCTCCGTTTTTCCAACCTGGAAGCTCCAAATATGTTACTTTCGTAATTATTGGCAAACTAGAATTTAACTGTTTTCTATTATTATTCCAAAAAACAAATATGCTTATGCATAAACACACAAAACTTAATAATAAGAAAAATGCTTTATACTTTCTATTTAATCTCATGCATCTAATATATTAATTAATTTTATTTGTGCCAAAAAGTTTCCAATTAGGACTATCTGAATCTAAAGACCTAGAAAAGGTCCAAGTTATATTAAGATCATTAGGTGAATCAATATTATCAGAAAAAACAGTTCCATCACTCTTTTTAATTAGGCGGCTCTCAAGATAATCAAAATCTACTCTTATATATGCTATATTTTCTAAAACTTTTATTTCGCTAATATTTGTTTTTTTTACCTCTATATTGGCCTCTTCTACCATAAGGCCTTCTCCTTCTCGTTCCAATATAACCTTTTCAAAAAGTCTAAAAACATCGTCCTCTAAGTAAGATATTAAAAGTTTTTTATTTCCTTCATATTTTGCATTTAAAATCATATTAAATGCTTTCTCTGCACCAGAAAGAAATTCTTTTTTACTGAACTTAGGGAAAACTTTAATTAAATATCCTAGTCCTGTTCCATTTTCTACTTCTATTGGATCCAAAGTTTCTTGCAGGTCTTGTTTTATATTTACTATCTTTTGCGGAATATTTTCCATTTTTTTTGTTATAATTTTAGACTTTACGCCTAAGATTCTATAAAGGCGTATACCTAGAACGCCTGCTATAACAGCAAATAATATTATATCAAAATATTGCACTTAATTTATTTCCATTTCTTTTTTAACATAAGGTGTGTAGTCATCTAGGTAAAGAAAAAATTACTGTTCATTTATTTTATTCCAGAGTGGTTCTTTAATTTTTTGTAACATTTTATCATGCGCTTCCTTTTCTTCTTTAGTTAAAAGAACAGATACATGTGTTAATTCTTTTTCTATAATTTGTATCTCCCCTATAGAAGAACCTTGTTTTTTAGAAGGGGGATTTAAAACCAAGCTAGATTGCCTTCCTCCTGTTAATTCCAAATACACTTCTGCTAATAACTGAGCGTCTAATAGGGCTCCATGCTTGCCCCTTTGTGACAAATCTATATTAAACCTTTTGCATAGTGCGTCTAAACTTGCCGCTGCGCCGGGTATAGTTTGTCTTGCTAATTGAACAGTATCTATTGCATCCTCTATGCTTATTATAGGTAAATTTGCCTGCTTTAATTCATTATTTAAAAAACCGACATCAAATCTAGCATTATGTATTACAAGTTCTGCACCTTCGATAAAAGTTAAAAACTCTATAGAAATATCTTTAAAAAGGGGCTTATTAGATAAAAAATTATTATCAAGGCCATGTACAGCAAATGCAGCCTCTGGCATACTTCTTCCTGGATTTAAATATGTGTGCCATTCTTTTCCAGTAGGTATATTAACATCGAGTTCCACACAACCAATCTCTACTATCTTATGTCCGTCTAAAGGATTTAAGCCTGTTGTTTCTGTATCTAATGCGATTCTTCTCATAAAAATACCCTTAATAAAATATCTTTAACTTGCCCCCTTGTAAACCTATATCCAATACCAGAATTTACAATAAAATCTGCTCTTTTTCTTTTTTCTATGTCGGACATTTGGGCCTTTAAAATATTATTAAATTTTTCTTCAGTCATGTTTGTTCTGCTCAATGCTCTCTGTTTTTGAATAAAAAAAGGTGCAGAAACAACAACTATAACATCACAAAATTTTTCACCTTGCGTTTCAAATAACAAAGGAACATCATAACAAATCACTTTAAATCTTTGTCTTTGTGCCCATTCTTTCCATTTCTTTCTTTCTATGCCAACCTGAGGGTGAACAATGCTTTCAAGTTCAATTTTTTTCTTTTCATCATTAAAAATTATGCTTCCTAGTTTTACTCTATCTATATATTTAATGTTTGTAGTTTTTACTAATGTGCCTACAAATCGCTTTCCTATTGTAGAAACTAGTTTCCCATTTGGCCCTAGTAATTTGTGTACACATTTATCAGCATTAAAAACAGGCACTCCGTAGGAATTAAATGTTTTTGATGTTGCGCTTTTTCCCATAGCTATGGAACCAGTAAGACCTATGATCAACATATAATTAACTTCTTCCTAAATGCCCTATTACTTTATTTCTTAATGTGTCTGTCACGATAACTTTTTTATTATACCACAGTTCAAAAGCTGGGGCGGCTTGATTCAGTAACATTCCTATCCCATCTATCGATGTCAAATTTAATGCCTTCGCTTTATCAAGTAGTTTTGTTTGTAAAGGATTATAAACAATATCATATATTATGGCATCTTTATTCATTTTTTCTAAACACACTTCTAAATCTGGCTGACCTTTCATTCCCAAACTAGAACAATTAACTAAAAGCGCACTATTCAATAACGCTTCATTAGATTCCTTACAAAAAATTATGTGTGCTTCTGGAAAAAGTTTATTCATATCTTCTATTAAACTCAGAGCTCTTTTTTTATTTCTGTTTACTATTCTTATTTCATTTTTATTTTCTTTTAAAAAAGACCAGATTACTGCTCGGCTTGCACCTCCTGCACCAATAACTGTTATGGCTCCTTTTTTTTCTTTCCAATGCGGTGCTGTCATAGTTAAATGCTGCATAAAACCATAAGCATCCGTATTAAAGCCAAACAATTTGTTTTTTTCTCCGACTTTAATAGTATTAACCGCACCTAAAGCTAAAGCATCTTCCGTTATTTCATCTAAATAAGGCATTACTTCTCTTTTGAAAGGAACCGTAACATTTATACCCCTTATTTTGTTCTTAGACATGTTTCTTAAGAAAGCAGGTACCTCATGTTTCTCTAGCTCATAAAGATTATACTGAGATTCTATATTATTCATGCTCATCCAATGTTGATGAATTACTGGGGATAGGCTATGCTTTATAGGGCTTCCTATTATTCCTGTTACCGTTTTATTCTGCACTTTTATTTCTTTCTTTAAATTCTCTTAAATATTCTAAAGCTGCAGCTGCTGTTTCCTCTATTGACTTTCTTGTTACATCAATAATTGGCCATTTGTTTTTTAAAAAAAGTTTTTTTGCCGCTAAAACTTCTTCTTTTATTACCTCTTCTTCTATGTAATTTGTTTGTTTTGTTTCTCCAACTGAAGTAAGTCTTGATTTTCTAATTTGTACTAGTCTCTCAGGACTAGTAGTTAATCCAATAATCAGTGCTTTTGCAAAAAAAAGGTTAGGGGGCAAAGTAATATTGGGAACCATAGGAACATTAGCTGTTTTTAACCCTCTATTTGCTAAATACATCGCTGTCGGTGTTTTTGAAGTTCTAGAAACTCCTACTAATATGATATCTGCCTCTTCCAAATCATTAGATAACTGTCCATCATCATGTGCTAAAGTAAATTGCATTGCTCCTATTCTATCAAAATACCCATGAGACAAACTATGTTGTCTTCCTGGCACATCCATAGCTAATTCATATTTAAAATAATTTTCCATTGCTTCCACTACAGGGTCAAGAACAGCAATTATTGGAACCCCTATTTTTTTACAACCTTGCTCTAATATTTTTCTAAGGTTTTTGTCTATCAAAGTATAAATTACCGGCCCTTTATTATAATTTATTTCTTCTAAGATTTTTAATAATTGTTTTTCTGATCTTACCAAAACCCAACTATGTTCTATTGGATTAAAATTCTTAAAATGGGCATTAGCAGATCTTGATACAGTGCTTACTGTCTCTCCTGTAGAATCAGATATTATATGAATATGTATGTTTTTATTTATTTTATTGCCCTTTAATATTTTTTTATAAAGTTATACAACTTTTATAACATGTTAATGTTTTTTATTTTATTGTGTTAATTACCTTAATAATAATTATAACAATAAAGTTTAATAGGTATAGTAGTAAAAATAACCAAATATATGAGAATTAAATACTTGCTTTTTATGTATAAATATTTAATCCCCATATTACCTATGACCAACTACTAATATACTTTATTATACTTAATATATATTTAATAGGAAGTACTGTGGATAACTTAATAAGAACATCGCCTTTAATTAAAGTATTAAATGGTAAAAAAGTTACAACTACACCTGTTTGGATAATGCGGCAAGCAGG
>Ga0209402_10005993_pt1 | contig 10701 bp, 11 predicted proteins | sample ArcticOcean_MG_C_3_FD_187437 | JGI IMG/M metagenome (GOLD analysis project Ga0209402, IMG submission 187437) | Marine microbial communities from western Arctic Ocean - ArcticOcean_MG_CB8_126 (SPAdes) (version 2) | ecosystem: Environmental > Aquatic > Marine > Oceanic | place: Arctic Ocean... | reverse complement strand
GAAGTAACGGGCATCGCGCACCATGTTGGCCCCGACCCCGGTGACGGCCAAGGTGGGTATGCCATAGCGGCTGCCCGTGTCGATCAGTTTTACCACGTTGGCAATAGACTTATGCTCGAACTCCGCGCCAATGTAGACTTGGGCCGTGATGGCGGCGGCGTTTAGGCGAATGGCGTCCTCGATATCCACCGCGACCAGTTCATTGGACAGCTCCGTCAGAATGCTTTGCCCGGCAGAGGACCGCAATACAACGGGTTTATTGGTGGTGGGAGAGATACAGCTGCGCAAGGCGCCGCGGGTGCACATCAAAACATCGGCATGGGGAATGAGCGGCGGGATCGCCAGGTCCATGCGTTCAATGCCCGTGGTCGGGCCTTGAAAATATCCGTGATCGAAGGCCAACATCACCGTACGGCCTGATTTGGGATTGAATATCCGCGATAGGCGGTTCTGCATGCCCCAATCCAGGGCATTGGAACCTTTCAGGAAAAACGGCTCGTTCCGAGCCGGTATGTCAAGGCCGAAATTCTTGCCTTCCTTTATGTCATCAAGATCCGCCATGAGCTGAGCCTCTTTCCCCGTAATTTAGCTGAGTATACCGTGGCCTACGGCCAAAGGCGCAGTATTTTTATCCATGAACGGCCGCTCGGGGCGGAGATGACGTCGATTATCATGATCTTGCTCTCCGCCTCGAGTTTGGCGGTGCGTTGGACCTATTCCTGCAGGTTCTTCGCGTCGTGGTGATGCAGGTCGGCAAGCCGTTGCATCTCAGCCTGGTGGTTTTCTTTCATGCAGTCAATTTCAGCGCCATGGCGGTCCGCCAGTTTAACGATCGCGGCTTTCAAATTGGCGATCTCGTCCGGGCGCACCTGCTTCAGGTCTGTAATGCGGGCTTCCTACAGGGAGTGCGTTTGGTTTTCGGGCGTATATTTTGGGGGGGGCGAGTGCGCCACGGGTTCAGGACGCGGCGAGGGGCTCGGTATGTCTAGGTTTTCTATGGTGTCGTCTTCCAGTACCTCGGATGCGGTCATGCCGGCGCGGACATTGTCGGTCAAATCGTAGGGGATACGGACAAAGATCGGATCGTCCGCATTGACCCGGGTGGCGATAGCCTGCCGTGGCATGCGCAAGTGTAGCGCCGCATCGTTGACCCCCAGTACGGCGGCAGCAACGCCGACGGAAAGTAAGCGTGCGTGCCTATCGCCAATGGAATTAGTTGCCATTGCATGGGCTGGCGGGACAGCACTCTCGGGTAGATCAAGTCTGCTCGGTTATAGCTATCCAGAGATACGGATCATTAGAAAAATTCTTATCCGGACCAATTATGTGGGTCTTTCCGTGGAAATCTTCAGGCGACGCGGAAACTCTCGCCGCAGCCGCACCGGTCCGCTTCATTCGGATTGGTGAAGACAAATGCAGATTGGAATTTATCGACCTTGAAATCCATTTCAGAGCCAATTAGAAACATGATCGCCGTTGGATCGATGAAGACCTTTACGCCGTCCGCCTCAATCACTTCTTCGAAGCGCTTTTTTTCCTTGGCGTATTCGACTTCATACATCAGCCCCGAACAGCCACCGGTCTTGACGCCGACCCGTAGGGCAAGGACGTCGCCGTCACTGCGCGCCATCAATGTCTTGGCCTGCGTGACCGCTGCATCCGTTAGCGTAAGTACCGCTGCTTTTTCCATGACCTACTTCCTTGTTCCGCAAAATCGTCAAGTTAGCCGCAAACTAATCGGCGCAATCTTGCCATAACCTTAAAACATATCCAGTTCGACCCGGGCCGCTTCCGACATCATGGACATATCCCATGGCGGATCCCAGACTAGTTCAACAACTACCTCGCCCACGCCCTCGGTCTCGGAAACCGTGCGGGCCAGATGGCCAGGCAGAACGCCGGCGACGGGACAGCCCGGCGCGGTCAAGGTCATCTTAATATCAACATTGCCGGTAGTTTCAATCTTGTAGTGATAGATTAGACCCAATTCAAAGATGTTGACGGGAATTTCCGGATCGTAGACTTCCCGCATGGCATCTATTACGGCGGATTCCGGGGCCACGGCAATGCCCTCGGCTATCGGGTCGCCGGCGCGTGCCTTGCCGTCCTCGTCTAATTCCGGTCCATTCAAATGGCCGAACGGGTCGTCCCCGCCGTGGAAATCCATATCCGACATATCTGTTCCCTTAATTTGAATCCGCCGCTACCGACAGATCGGCTCGCTGGCTTAGTTTCTGCATATGTTTCAACATCGCCATCATGCCAACCTGGCGCTGCATGGTCAGCGCGCCCAGGTTCAGGCCACGGACGTGGTCCAAGGTAACCTTGGCTAATTCGGCGCTGGTCAGGCCGCTGAATGACCCCGTCATCATGGAGACCAGGCCCTTGACGATAATGGCGTCGCTTTGACCGCGAAATCGGTGCCCACCATCCTCCTGTGTATGAACGATCCAGACCTTTGACATACAGCCGTGCATCAAATGAGCCTGGTCCATACATTCGGGCGGGAAGGTAGCCTTGTCGGTGCGCTTGCCAATATCGATGATGTATTCAAAGCGGCTTTCTTCGTCAAGCAGATCCAACGCCTCGACGTACTCGTTGTATTGGGTCAGTTTTTCGGCAGGTATGATCATATTTTACGCTTTTCCGCCCCTCAACCGAACAAGGTCCGGGCCCGTTCTAGCGCCTCGATCATGACATCAATTTCGGCGGTGGTGTTATACATGGCCAGAGAGGCACGCACGGTGCCATCGACGCCCAGGCGAGCCATCAGAGGTTCGGCACAATGCTGACCAACCCGCGCCGCGACGCCGGCGCGGTCCATAGCGGCAGCAGTATCGAACGGGTGGATGCCTTGTTGCACGAATGATAGGATTGCCGCCTTTTCGGGCGCCGTGCCAAACAGCCGAATATCCGGCATCGCCGTTAGGCGCTCCGTGGCATAGGTCAACAAAGCCTTTTCATAGGCTATAATATTGTCCATGCCGATGGCCGTGACGTAATCCATGGCGGCGCCCAGGCCAATCGCCTCGACAATGGGCGGGGTGCCGGCCTCGAACCGATAGGGTGGTTCCCGATAGGTGGTCTTCTCGAACGTCACCTTGGCAATCATATCGCCGCCACCCTGATAGGGGGGCATTTGTGCCAACAGACCGGCCTTGCCGTACAACACCCCGATGGCCGTGGGGCCATACAGCTTGTGCCCGGTAAAGACATAAAAATCGGCATCCAGGGCCTGGACGTCAACAGTGCCGTGGACCACCGCCTGGCTGCCGTCCAACAGCACGGGGATGCCGCGGTCATGGGCCAGACGGACGATCTCCGCGGCTGGCACAATGGTGCCCAGGACGTTGGAGCAATGGGTGATTGCCACTAGTTTCGTATTGCCGTCTAGCAAGGCTTCATAGGCATCCAGATCTAGGACGCCGGTGTCATCGATGGGTGCGACCTTCAACTTGACGCCTTTTTCATCCCGCAACAATTGCCAGGGCACGATGTTGGCGTGGTGTTCCATGGCCGAGACCACGACGCCATCACCCTGGCCCAGAAACTTCCGGCCATAAGTCGCGGCTACCAGGTTGATCGCCTCGGTCGTGTTGCGGGTGATCACGATCTCTTCTTCCGAAGCCGCGTTGATGAAGCGGGCGATGGTCTCGCGCACTCCTTCATATCGGTCGGTCAAGGTCTGGCTAAGGTAATGCGCGCCACGATGGACGTTGGTATACTCATTTTCCAGCACCTGGCTCATGGCGTCGATCACGGCGCGCGGCTTTTGGGCTGAGGCTCCGCTGTCGAAATAAACCAAGGGCTTGCCATGGACCTGACGGCTTAAGATTGGGAAATCCTGGCGGATCCTCTCCACATCGAAGCTACCCTCGACACTGTGACCGGTTAGGTTCGGCGTTTGAGGGATCATGTTCATGCCGTCATCCAATCCGCGACCAGAGGCTCGATAATGGCGCGCACCGCGTCATTGCCGATCTTGTTCAGGGTCTGGACGATAAATGCCGTCATCAACAGCTGCCGCGCCTCCGCCTCCGGGATGCCACGGGAACGCAGGTAGAATAGGCCGCTTTCGTCCAGCTCCCCGGCTGTGGCACCGTGACTGCATTTGACATCGTCGGCCAGGATTTCGAGTTCCGGCTTGCTATCGATTTCCGCTTTGTCCGAGAGCAATAGGGTCTTGTTCAATTGATGCCCCTCAATGCCCTGGGCATCCCGGCGCACGGTGATTTTGCCTTGAAAGACGGCATGGGCCCTATCGTCCAGGATACCGCGGTAATCCTGATGGCTGGTGTTGCCGCCCACCACATGATCCATCCAAATGGCGTTGTCGCAATGCTGTTTGCCGCGCAACAAATAGATCCCGTTCAGAGTTGCATTGGCGCCAGGCCCCTGGAGGGCCATATGGATCTCGCTGCGGACCAGTTGGCCGCCTAGATTCAAATCAAAATTTTCAAATCTGGCGTCATCGTCCAGTTGTCCCGCCAGCGTTGCCATGTGGCTGGCGCCCATGGCCTCCTGTTGGATCTTGTAGCGTCGCACATGCGCGCCCGCCGCCGCCTGAAGCTCGGTCACCGAGTTGATGACATAGCTCTCTCCGCCCTGGCCTAGGTAATGCTCCACTACAGAGGCTTTGGCGCCGGCGCCGGCTAGGATCAGATTGCGCGGATAGCTGGCCCCCTGGCCGGATAAAAACGATACTTCGATCGGCCGTTCTACAACGACGCCCGGTTCCAGGGCCAGGACATAGCCATCCCGGCTCAAGGCCTGGTTCAGGGCGGGCAGAGGGAGTTCCTGGCCCGTGGCCACCCGGCCTAGGCGCCCGGCCAGCAGTTCCGGTGTATCCGTCATGGCCCGCGCCATGCTCAGCAAGCGAACGCCGGGTGGCAGCTCCGTGGCGCCGGTGTGGAGCAGGCCGTTGATGAAAACCAGTCGATGGCTATTCGCAAACAGGGCTGGAGATACCGTGCCCACTTTGCCCGTAGCAGAGGTGAACAGATGCGCCTGAATTGGCTTCAGGTTGGTATAGCGCCAATCTTCCACCTTGCGGTCGGGCAAGCCTGTGGCTTCGAACCGTGCCGTAGCCACCGCCCGCAGCTTGGTCAGCCAGGGCAAACCGGCGCCGGGCAGACTGCCCGCTAAATCTTTCTGATAGGCTTGCAGGGACATGCTCTAGGCAGCCTCCGCCCCGTCGAGGAATTCGCCATAGCCTTTTTCTTCTAGCTCCAGCGCCAACTCCTTGCCGCCCGAACGGGCGATCCGGCCATGGGCCAGCACGTGCACGTAATCGGGCACGATATAATCCAACAGGCGTTGGTAATGGGTAATGATAAGCATGGACCGGGTCGGCCCGCGCAGGGCGTTGACGCCTTCGGCCACCACTTTCAAGGCATCTATATCCAAGCCGCTGTCGGTTTCGTCCAGCACCGCTAAATAGGGCTCCAACAACGCCATTTGCAGGATTTCATTACGCTTTTTCTCGCCGCCCGAGAAGCCGACATTGACACCGCGGCGCAGCATGTCGTCATTAATGTTCAAGGTGGCGGTATGCCCGCGCAGGCGCTTCATGAATTGCACCGCATCCAGCTCGTCTTCCCCGCGCTGGCGGCGCCCTGCGTTGACGGCGGTTTTCAAAAACGTGGTGGACGAGACGCCGGGCAGCTCGACCGGATATTGAAAGCCCAGGAAGATACCTTTCGCGGCCCGCTCCTCGATCGCCAGCTCCATCAAATCCTGGCCCTGATAGAGAATAGAACCGGCGGTGATATCATAGCCATCGCGGCCGGAGATGACATAGGACAGCGTGCTTTTGCCGGAGCCATTGGGCCCCATGATGGCATGCACCTCGCCGGTGCCGATGTTCAGATCAATCCCCTTGAGGATCTCCGTGCCGTCAACAGACACATGCAAGCCCTTGATTTCCAACATATTACTCATATCTCTAACCGACGCTGCCTTCCAATGAAATGCCGACCAGTTTTTGCGCCTCGACGGCAAATTCCATGGGCAAGGTCTGCAAGACCTGCTTGCAAAAGCCGTTGACTATCATGGACAGGGCCTCCTCGTCGGTTAGGCCCCGCTGGCGGCAGTAAAACAATTGATCCTCGCTGATTTTCGCCGTCGTCGCCTCGTGTTCGATCTGCGCCGTTCGGTTGCGATTTTCAATATATGGCACCGTATGGGCGCCGCATTTGTCGCCGATCAGCAGGCTATCGCACTGGGTATAGTTGCGCCCGCCCGCCGCACCCGGCTGCATGCGCACCAGGCCGCGATAGGTGCTTTGGCTGCGCCCGGCGGAAATGCCCTTGGCGATGATGGTAGAGGAGGTGTTTTTGCCGATATGGATCATCTTGGTGCCCGTATCGGCTTGTTGCATGTTGTTGGTGATGGCGACGGAATAGAATTCACCCACGGAATTGTCGCCCTGCAGGATACAGCTGGGGTATTTCCAGGTCACGGCGGAGCCGGTCTCGACCTGGGTCCAGGAGACCTTGGAATTGCGGCCCCGGCACGCCGCCCGCTTGGTCACGAAATTATAGATACCACCCTTTCCGTCCGCATCGCCCGGATACCAGTTCTGTACCGTGGAATACTTGATCTCGGCATCATCCATCAGCACCAGTTCGACGACGGCGGCATGCAGCTGGTTCTCGTCACGCATTGGCGCCGTGCAACCCTCCAGATACGACACATAGCTGCCTTCGTCGGCGATAATCAGGGTCCGTTCAAACTGCCCCGTATTGGCCTGATTAATGCGGAAGTAGGTGGATAATTCCATGGGGCAGCGCACGCCCTTGGGGATGTAAACGAAGGAACCGTCGGTGAAAACGGCCGAATTCAGCGTCGCGTAATAATTATCGGAATAGGGCACGACGGAGCCCATGTATTTCTGCACTAATTCGGGGTGTTCCTGCACCGCCTCCGAGATCGGGCAGAAAATCACCCCGGCCTTGGCCAGCTCCTTGCGAAAGGTGGTGGCGACGGAAACGCTGTCGAACACCGCATCCACCGCGACGCCGGCCAGCATGGCCTGCTCGTGCAAAGGGATGCCCAGTTTTTCGTAGGTGCGCAGCAATTCCGGGTCGACCTCATCCAGGCTTTTCGGGCCGTCCTCCATGGATTTAGGCGCCGAATAATAATAGGCGTCCTGAAAATCGATCTTTGGATAGGCAACCTTGGCCCAGGATGGCTCTTCCATGGTTAACCAGCGCTCATAGGCGCGCAGGCGCCACTGCAACATCCAGTCTGGTTCGTTCTTTTTGGCCGAGATGAAGCGTACGATGTCTTCGTTCAGGCCCTTGGGGGCCATATCCGCCGCGATATCACTGACAAAGCCGTATTTGTACTTGTCGCCGGCAATTGACGAGACCTGCTCTGCCGTTTCCGCCGTGTAACTCATTTATGGCGCCCTCGTAATCGACATTTCAGGCTTTATATCAGAAGCCTGAACACCGGTATTGATTTCAGAGATTAACTTATACGATGCCGGTTGAAAGGCAAATGGCCGGGGTATCATGTCGGCCAGGCTAACGCTCTGCAGGGCGCTTTCAATGGCCCGGTTAACCTGGTTCCAATGGCCGCTCATGGCGCAGAGTGGTAGCGATCCGCACGAGGTATCGGCGCCGTCGATGCAGGCGGTCAGGGCAATGGGGCCTTCGAGCGCGGTGACGATCTGAGCCACTGAAATGTCGCTCGCCGCCCGGCCTAGGCTATAACCGCCACCTGCGCCGCGCTGGGAGGCTAAAATGCCGGCCTTGCTCAATTGTTTCATCAGCTTCGAAACCGAAGGCAGGGGCACCGCGGACTCCTGCGCCAATTGCGCCGCCGTCACCACTTTGCCGCCGTTTTTGTCGCCAGTTTTGCCGTCAGCGCCGGCCATGTGGCTCAACATGACAACAGCGTAATCCGTCATCTTATTCAAGCGGATCATGAGGCCACCTCACATATAGGACTAAATCGGTGCTATTTAAATAATCGATTACGCCATGATGTCAAGCGCCATGCCGCGCCAGGTCGCAAATTGCAAGCGCTTTGCTTTTACCGCGCGTTTATTGTTAGAAGACCGGCGCGCCTTTATTCAATGTTCCGGAATAACCGTAATGCGACATCCCAGCCGTATAATATTCATTACGTTGACGGCCATGGCGTTGGTAATGCCGGCGGGTGCGGCGGAAAAACCGCTGTTCGAACTGGGCCTGGTTGGCGGCGGTGGCTATTTGCCGGACTATCCGGCGGCGGAGCAGAACCATTTCAACGCGATTGTCCTGCCGTTCCCGGTTTACCGGGGCAAGACCTTCCGCGCCGACAGCAAGGGCTTGCGTGGCCGGGTGGTGTACAGCCGCGATTTTGAGCTGGATATCTCCCTCGGTGGGTCGTTTGACGCGGAGTCCGATGATAACGATGCCCGCCGGGGCATGCCCGACCTGGATCATATGGCCGAACTGGGCCCGCGAGTACAATGGACCGTGGCGCGGGCGGCTCGGTTGGCCAAGGTGGACCTCGAATTGCCCCTCCGGGCGGTGTTTTCCACGGATTTCTCCAGCATCAAACATCAAGGCTTCTTGCTGGAGCCCCAGGTGGCCTACCAGCACGGCAATTTTCTTGGGTCCGGCGTAAAGCTCAAATTAGGTCTGTCCGCCGCCATCGCGGATGAGGATTTACAGGACTATTTCTATCAGGTGGATCCCCGTTTTGCGACCGCCACCCGGCGCGCATATAATGCCGCGGGCGGCTACCTGGGCAGCCGCCTGCGACTGTCCCTGCTGTGCCCCCTTAGCAAGCGTCTTAAACTGTTCCTGGCGGGCGACATCAATTCCCACCACGGCGCCGCTAACGAAAGCAGCCCGCTCTTCCGCGAAAAATTCGTCTACGGCATCGGCCTCGGCCTGATTTGGTCGCTCTACCAGTCGGACCGCATGGTGGACGAATAAGCGCCGCATTCACCGTCGCCTCCCGTTGCTCTGGACACCCGCCTTCGCGGGTGTGAAGTGGTCGAAGTATATTTGGTGGCGCCCTAAGCCGCATCCTCCAGCACCATGTCGGCGGCTTTTTCGCCGATCATCAGGCAGGCGGCGTTGGTGTTGCCAGAAACGAGTGTCGGCATGATGGAGCCGTCGGCCACGCGCAGGCCTACCATGCCGCGCACCCGCAGGCGTTCGTCCACCACTCCGCGCTCGTCGGGGCCCATGCGGCAGGTGCCCGTGGGGTGATAGGTGGTTTCCGCATGCTGGCGGATCCAAGCCAGGGTATCGTCATCGCCCTGAATGTCCGTGCCTGGCGCCTCTTCGGCGCCGCGAAAGGCGTTCATGGCCTCGGTGTTCATCAGATCCCGGGTCCATTGGGTGCCATCCAGCAGGCATCGACGGTCCAGCTCGGTCGACAGGAAATTGAAGTTGATAGCCGGATATTCGTTGGGATCGGTAGATTTGATATGAATGCTGCCCAGGCTTTCGGGCCGCAATTGATAGACCGTGGCGATCATCCCTGGGTCCGTGCCCAGGCGCCGCGCGTTCGGGTCGGTATACCAATACGGCACCAGGTGGACCTGGATATCGGGACTTTCCATTTCCGGCCGGGTCCGCATGAAAGCTAGCATGGGGGCCGAGGGCAGGGACAGAAAGCCTTTACGGGTCAAGGCATAGCGCAAAACCTGCCAGCCCAGGCCGATCCCGCCGGCCCGGTCGTTATAGGTGACCTTGGGCTGGGTGACGCGCCATTTCAGGCGCGGGGCGATATGATCGCGCAGGCTTTCACCTACGCCGGCCAGGTCGTGGTGCACCTCGATGCCAAATCCGCGCAAACGTTCGGCTTGGCCAATGCCTGACAGTTCCAGCAATTGCGGTGACTTGATGGAACCGGCACAGAGGATAACTTCGCGCCCCGCCCTGGCTTCCATGGTTTGGCCATTGGCGCTATATGCCACACCAACCGCTCGCTTGCCCTCCAGCAGCACCCGTTCAACCAGCACTTCAGTTTCGACGGTCAGGTTGGCGCGGCTCATGGCCGGTTTCAGATAACCGGCAGCGGCCGAGGCGCGGCGGCCGTTGCGGATGGTGGTCTGGGTCTTGCACATGCCTTCCTGGCTGGCGCCGTTGTAATCATGGTTGCGGGCCAGGCCGAGTTCGGCCCCAGCGGCGAACCAGGCGTCGTAAATGGGGCTTTCATCCGGGCATTCGCTAACATGAATGGGCCCACCGGCGCCGCGCACGCCATCGTCGCCTCGCTCGAAATCTTCCAGCTTGCGGAAATAGGTCTTTACGTTGTCGAAATCCCAGCCGCGGTTGCCCTGCTGGGCCCAAGTGTCGTAGTCCAGCGGCTGGCCGCGCACATAGACCAGGCCGTTAATGGCGGAGGAGCCGCCCAGAACCTTGCCCCGGGGCACCGCGATGGCGCGGTTGCCGGTGTTTTCCTCCGGTTCCGAGCGGAACCGCCAGTTAGCCACGGGATCGTCGATCAAGAGGCCGAAACTGACCGGGAAGGAGGTCCAGATATTACTGCGCTTACCCGCCTCCAGGACCAGAATTTTGTGCTGACCATTGGCGCTCAAACGGTTAGCCAGCACGCAGCCGGCGGAGCCGGCGCCGACAATGATGTAATCGTAGTCCATGATGCCTCCTCAAACATTTTGGCCAGAGTATTTTCATTCTGAAAATGCTCAGATCTCTAAAATTAGAGCAATTTTTCCATCCACTTAGAATC
>Ga0209402_10005992_pt1 | contig 10701 bp, 8 predicted proteins | sample ArcticOcean_MG_C_3_FD_187437 | JGI IMG/M metagenome (GOLD analysis project Ga0209402, IMG submission 187437) | Marine microbial communities from western Arctic Ocean - ArcticOcean_MG_CB8_126 (SPAdes) (version 2) | ecosystem: Environmental > Aquatic > Marine > Oceanic | place: Arctic Ocean... | reverse complement strand
GCAACAGACCATGAGCTGCCTACTGAGATTCCGGTTACACAGCAGGGAAGGCCGCTACCGTTGGACACAATCGTTCCGAGTGAACACACCGTTCTCGATTTCACCGTCGAGGTGCCCGATAACAACATGGCACGAGCACTGGCAGATGATGCCGCAACAATAGCAACCGAGATCAATCGTGTTGTTGTGACCAATCCTCAGACAATCCAACTGTCGATACTGGGACTGCTGGCTGAAGGGCACATCCTGCTCGAAGACGTTCCCGGAGTGAGTAAAACACTTCTCGGCAAGACGATCTCTGGCGCTATCGATTGCGAATTCAAGCGAATCCAGTTCACATCAGATCTCCTTCCAACCGATATCACCGGCACGACTGTGTTCGACATGAAAAGCTCGACGTTCAATTTCGTCAAGGGCCCTATCTTTTCCAATATCGTTCTGGCTGACGAGATCAACAGAACAGGCCCACGCACGCAATCGGCCCTGCTTGAGGCGATGTCGGAAAGCCAGGTATCGATCGAAGGTGAGGTAATGAAACTGCCCGCACCTTTCATGGTTATAGCGACACAGAACCTTTCTGAGAGTCACGGCACCTTCCCGCTACCAGACAGCCAGAAAGACCGCTTCATGATCTCTATGGGCATGGGAATGCCTTCTCCTGAACAAGAGGTTGAGATTCTCACCCGTTCACAACACGGCATGCCAGAAGCGAGGCCGGTCATCACAGGTGATCGAATCGTTGAGATGCGAGAAATGGTCAAACGCATCGAGGTCAACTCGAAAATCAGGCAGTACATCGTGAAACTTGCCGGTAGCACACGCTCCAACTCCTCCGTACAGGGGCTCAGTCCTCGTGGTGCGGCCGCTCTCCAGCGAGCCTCGCAGGCGTGGGCAGCTATTGAAGGGCGATCTTACGTCGAGCCGCAGGATGTCTCTGAGATCGCACCGTATGTCATAGCTCACCGGTTGATGATGCAACTAGCGTCCGCCATGTCGGCACATGACGTTGTCAAGACAGCCATAGACGAAACGCAGGTGCATGCCTAGTCATGCGGAAGACCATTCGTACACACCAGGGAGTTATCGAAAGGGCAGAGGCTTCGTGATAACGCGTAGAGGCATTGAATTCGTCCTTACCGCTGTAGCAGCGTTCTTCGTCGCCAGCGCCACCCGCGTGGGCTGGGTGCACCTTGCCGATGCCATCCTGTGGGGAGTGGTGATTCTTTCAGCCGTAACACCGTGGCTGTCCGTATACGGCCTGAAGGTGAAACGTGAAAAACGTTTTATCTCGCAATCCAATCTGCCCGGTCCCGTCGAAGGCCAGTCGCTTGATGTCGACATCAACCTGGTCAACAAGTGGTGGATACCCCGATTCCTGCTGAACGTTCAGTATTCGATCACATCTCAACGAACGGAAACCGATGAATCGGTAGTACTAATCGGAGTTGGACCGCGTACGAACTCCGAAGGAACTTCCAGCGCCAGGATATCGATGCACGGTGCACACAAACTATCCAAGGTTTCCGTCGAGTCGATGGGGCTATTCGGCCTGTTCCGTCGTCGCCGCACTTTTACAGCCGCAGATTCGGTTCTCGTGTACCCATCATGGGAAGAAATCAAACAGGTCGGCCTTCTTGAAACATCGATGGGCGTATCTGAAGGCCAATCTAAATCTCGTTCGGGAATCGAAGTGGCTGGGACACGACGATACGTCGCCGGAGACCCCTACAGGAATATCCACTGGCGAAACTCGGCTCGTACAGGTCGACTCGCCGTAAAAGAGTTTGACTCGTGGTCGGAACGATCAGTCTCGATCGTAGTCGATGCTGATGAACTGCCAGTGAAGATCGAAGGCGATCGTGCTTCGGACTACGGGGGGTGTATGGCCGCTTCAGCGGCAGCACCGCTGATCGAATCCGGAGGAATGGTACGAGTCGTTACCACCGAGGGTGGGCAGATACGAACATCATGGACAGAAGTGATGACCGATCTGGCACAGATCGAAGATCAAATAAGCGGGACAGCTTCTCGCTGGATAGAGGACATCAGTGTCGGCGAGCGCGTTCTGGCGTTCGTTCACTCGTCAAACTCGGAACTCCTATCTTCTCTCGCTGCAATGGCGCGTTCAGGTTCTGAGATCGCAGCCGTCGTCTTCGCGGGGTTTATGGCGGGCGACAACACAGGACACGCAGTGAACACGCTCACGTCGGTGGGTATTAGTGCAATTTCATGCCACCTCGGCGAGTTCTCTCAGGCCGTCAAACAGATGGAACAGGGCGCTACTGCTGTTGGCACACCAGCCGTTGTGCCAGTACTTGTACCTGTCGATCCCACCCAAACTGAGCAGGTGGCAGCATGACCACGACCGCACAGCCAACAACAGAATCAGCTGCTCTAAAACGCTACGAATCTACGCTCGGGAAGTTCTACAAGAAAATCTTCAACGATCGTCCGGAGCTGTCCGTTCGAGTGCGGGTGCTGATCGCTATCGCGACAGTGAGGGCTTCGCTTTCGCTCTACTTCATCGGTGTCTCGCCAGTCATTCCTTTGCTGACTATTCCGGCAACCATCGTTGGTCACTTTGTTGCGAAGAAAGCAATCAGCCGAAGAATGCCCTGGATTTCGATGATGATCGCTGGAACCATAATTTCGGCAGGTGTGATGATGCGGTTCGAACTTGTAGAGGCCCTGCAGGGGGAGAGAATTCCAGTTGCCAACTTCCTGCTCATTGCGGGCGCAGCCTCCGTCTTCGACGCCCGAACACGTGCAGGTCTCTACACACAGCTGGTTTTTAGCGGACTCGTTATGTTCTTTGCTGCTGAAAAAGCCTTCGGTAACGAATTCGTGGGACTTCTTGGCGGCTACATGGCTATCGTGGTGATTTTTTTCGCTACTGCTCAATACGTCGACCTCACCAGTAAAGCGTCCGTGAGAGGCCTGAGCACAAGATTTGGCTCGGGCGTTTACTGGGCAGCGGCCGGATTCACCGTCGCAATCGCCTCTTTCGTGTCGTTCATGATCCTCCCGTGGGACACATCGCAGACCCCACAAGCTGCACGTGCGGCCTTCCTGCCGGTAACAGGCCAGGATTCTCCCCTGCCAAAAATCGATCCGCAGATGGCGCAGAATCTTCTCGATCAACCGGCCGACCAGCTCTCCGGCGATATGCAGATTGCACCTGACCTGTTCGCCCGAAACGGCCCCGAGAGCGGAGCAACGGTCGAAGGCGGCATGTTTGGCGCAGCAACCGATATCGCCGGAGAAATCGATGGTCGCCCACTTGTGAATGAAATTGGTGGCGGAGAGCGCGTTGCATATGTACGGAGCGCTGTCGCGAGTTACTGGCGAGGCAGGGTTTACGACACGTTCGATCCGACCGCCAACGATGATCTCGGAATGTGGTATTCGACGATCGATGACGATCACAAGTACAGAGGGCTGTTCAACCAAAAGAACAACGCCGATTCATCTGATCGGTATCTCCAGACCTACTTCATTCAACAGGATCTGGGTAGTAACCTGCTGACTGGCTACGAGCCGATCGCAGCTGCCGTGCCGAGAGACAATAGCGGTCGTATTTCTCTCACACCGGGTTCTACCTACCAGGTCGTTTCGAAACAACCCGAAACCGATCCCGACTTCCTGAGTCGTGAATACGGCGCTATTCCAGCAGGGCTCGGTGTTCTCCAACGCCTTGCTTTTGCATTGACCAAAGATGCAGAAACCGATTTCGATAAAGCCTCGGCAATAACCCAGTATCTGCAGTATCTCGAGTACGACACCGAAGCGAAATCGCCGCTGGAACCGTCCACTGATCTAAACAGGTTCATCATTGGAGGACTACCCGGATCAGCCATCGACTTCGCGTCGGCACTAACCTTGATGGCCCGTTCGGCAGGCTTGCAATCACGTGTCGCAACCGGTTACTTGCCCGGTGAGTACAACGCGTACTCAGGCGCTAGCACGATCACCCCGGAAGACGCACATGCCTGGTCGGAAATATATTTCAGGGGCGCAGGATGGATTCCATTCGACGCGTCTACCCGACCCGATCTGCCATTTCCTTATGAACTAACGGAAGCCCCGCCTTCCGGCCTGAGTTCGCTTCTTGACCGACGACTCGGTGACAACCTTGCCGCAGCTGCCGGAAAACCCCCCGGAACCATTATGAAGGGCCTCGAATTTGCCATGAAAAACGGCATCGGATGGGGGCTGTTTGCGATAGTCGCAGTTGCAACCGTCTCGATGTTGATCTGGTACCTGTTCTTCTACAAGAAGCACTCTTCAAACAAGCCGATAAATTTCGAATACTCGGAGATCGATGGGAACGACCGCAAAGCGGTAATCGCAGCGTTTACCTCGGTAGAAATACACCTTGCAAAAAACGGTTTCAGGCGTCGTTTGCCGAACGAGTCGTATCGTGAATACGCGTTCGCTGCTCAGTTTTATGCAGGTGAATTCATCGATACATTGAACTGGCTTGCGGGGGCTGTTTCAAGGGCGGCTTATTACTCGGCTGACATTTACGCCGGAGAAGCGATTACGGCATTCGACCACGCAAAAGATCTTCGTTCACGGATCAGTTAGGCTGGCTAAATGCCCGAACGAGCCTTACCCAGAACGTCAGGATTAATCAGGTTCTCGGGCGTTTCACCATTGAGTACACGCACGACTTCTTGGGCTGTTCGAGTTTCAAGTTCCAGCGTAGATGCCTGACTGAAAAACGCCGTGTGGGGCGTGATAATCACGTTCTCCTGATTCAACAGCGGGCTTGAAGGATCCGGCGGAGTTGGTTCGACAACATCCAATCCGGCACCGGCAGTGTGGCCTGATGCCAGAGACGCTGCGAGGGCATCCTCATCGATAAGTCCACCTCGTGCGCAGTTGACGATGATCGAGCCGGGTTTCATCTTCGCCAACTCCGGCGCGCTGATCATATTTTCAGTGGCGTGTAACAACGGCACATGCAACGAAACGAAGTCAGACTGTGTCAGCACGTCATCGAGTGAAACTGCTGATGCTCCTTCAACGTCGGTTCCGGGTTCGATCAGCGGATCGTAGGCGAGGATGTTCATCCCAAATCCTACGGATTTGGCTGCCAGTGAGCGTCCAATCCGACCGAATCCAACAATCCCAAGTGTCGCGCCCCTGGTCCGGTGCATCGGCTTATTAAGCACTACATCGTTCCATCCACCTGCGACGACCGACGCCGTGTGGGGAACAAGTCGGCGGTTCAAGGCAAGAATCATTCCAAGTGCGTGATCCGTTACCTCGTCCATGCAGTAGTCGGGGACGTTGGTGACGACTATTCCTAGCTCAGTTGCCTTGGCTATATCGACGTTGTCGACACCGATGCCGTATCGGGCAGCAATCTTGCAGTTCGTGGCAGCTTCGAGCACCTTGGCGGTAACTTGCGCGAAGCAAAACATGATCGCATCGACGTCTTTTGCCAATTCAGAGAGAGTCGATTCCGAGGAGTCAGGGGCGATCACGAGTTCGATACCCGCCGCCTCAAGCACTTCACGCTCTGGATCGGTCGAAGGCCATACGTAGTCGGTTGTAAGCACTTTTGTAGTCATGGCGCAGAATGATACCTACCAATTCGCCGTGACAAATCGGAAAACGATTCTGAATCCGAGGAATGTCCCCGCAATGCGCGCTACCTCGCATAGCGGGAGCAGTACAGCCTTATTTTGCCGAGAGATTCAGAGGCAGATATTCCCGTGCGCTAGTAGGCGGGATATTACTGGGAAATCGAATATTTGAATGGAATTATCGATTGTAGCCACGCCGACTGTCCCGATGATTACGACTTTAGACGTCTTCCATCGGCTTGAAGTGACACCCCTCGACGAAGAAGTCGAAGAAGTCGGGGGCTGTCTCGAGTTCAACATGCTCAATCGTCGCAGTTAGTTTCTCGATATGTTCCCGTTTTACCGTCGAGAGAAGCATGATCACCGCACCCTCAAGCGAGGCGTTGCCGATCTTCTCGATCTTATCTTTAGGCACGTTGGCAATGAATCCGATGTCGATGGCATTCGACTCATCAACATAATTAGCGAATCCGCCGGCAAGGTACAGCTTTTCAAACTTTTCGATTGGCAAGCCATACTCACGAAGAACAATCGCCTGCCCGCAGAAGTTTGCGGCTTTGGCCTGGGCAAGCACTGAAATATCGGCACGGGACAACGTCAGGTTATTCGAGTTGGAAAATTCGTACTCATCAGAACCATCGTTTAAATTACCGAGCACGTTCATCAGATCGGTGCGACGAAGCTCCGCCAGCAGATCAATCAGCCCCGATCCACAGATTCCAATCGGCTCAACTTCCCCGATGACCACCGACGACGCTTCACCGTTGTCGTTGATCGAAACTTTCTCGACAGCACCGTCATAACCGGGCATGCCGTAAGTCACCTGGCCACCCTCAAATGCAGGTCCGGCAGGGCAGGAGGCCGCAAGCAACCTGTCTCGGTTGCCAACCACCACTTCGGTGTTTGTTCCAACATCAACAAGAATGATCGGCTCGACCTGATCCTCGATACCGATAGCCAACAGGTCGGCTGCAGTGTCGGCCCCGAGATGCGACGCGATCAGCGGACCACCGTAGACAGTCGCCTTCGGATGAACCCTGAGACCGATCTCCGCAGCCGTGGTAGACAGGGCAGTAGTGGAACGCTTTGACGCCCTGAACTCATCCTCGATTATCGACTTGTAAGGACGCTGACCAATGCTCTGGACATCGATTCCAAAAAACAACTCACGCATCGTCGTGTTTCCGACCGCGACGATCTCGAAAATCTGCCGACGCCGGATCTTGAGCTCTCGCACCATTTCACCGATCTCAAAGTTGATTGATGACATCATAACCGCACGCAGTTCACCCGAGTCTCCGGTGCCGTCGTAAACAATACGGTTCATGATGTCGCTACCGCCAAATCTCTGCGGATTTTCGAACGAAGCTGTGTACTCCGTATCGCCCGACTCGAGATTCACGAGGTTCATCACAACGGTTGTCGTGCCGAGGTCGATCGCGATGCCGTAGATGGCACCCTTGTACTTATCGACTACAACGAGACCTTCGGGGCCCTTGGACACGACATCCTCATCGACCTTGACATATGCAGGATGAAGTTCTGTGGCGCGTCGTACGCCAGATGTCAGAATCCGAGGCTGGCGACGGAGTACTGCGAACTCGATATCAGCGGAAGTATCAGCAACAAATGCCTGGCAGGCGAGTCGGTAGTCTCCCCTGAGGAACTTCTCGGCCTCAGTCGGGGGTGAAAGGGCATCGGCACCTTTTCGAACCTCGACAATGCATTCGTGGCACTCACCAGTTCGGCTGCACGAAGTCGGCACTCTTACGGAAAGAGTGTCGGCGAAATCGAACAATGAATCGTTCTTTTTCGAGTCGAGCTTTTTTGAATTGAGAAATACAGGGCTCAAACGGCTGGTGCCTCGATGAGTATGAGTACAGGTGAACTAATCTGGACTTCCCCAGAAATTCTGTCTCGAACAATAGATTCAGGGAGAACCGAGACAAACCGTTTACGTGTCCCAAGCCCCTCGATAATCGATCTGGTCACTTCCTGCGCAGGCTGGAGGGGACGTTGGATCGCTGGTGAAGAACTGGTTGCGACAACCAAACTTGGCTGTACAGCGGCTTTCAGCATCTTTGTAAGGGCATCGAGTTAGCATGACCTTATCGGCCGTCACAGCGATATCTCGGTAGATGTTGTAAAGGCGATCCAGACTGGCACGAGTCTTCTCGGAATCCAATTCGGGATTATCGCTTCGGGCTTGTTCATCTGCCATGAAACTTCCCTCTCAACAACAGGTGCCTATCGACAAACTCGACTAACTTGACTTTAACTCTTTCAGAAGAACAATCAGTTCTTTCGCCTTATCCACGGCATCAACAGCATTATCGCCGTACGCATCGGCGCCCATCTCATCAGCGAAATCCTGTGTCACAGGGGCACCACCTACCATGATCCGCAATTCATCTCGGATTCCAAGGTCTTCGAAGGTCGCAATAGTTCGTCCCATGTTCGGCATCGTCGTAGTCAATAGTGCCGACATACCAATGACGTCCGCACTGTGCTCTTCAAAAGCTTCGACGAAATCTTCTGGCGACGAATCAACACCAATGTCGTGAACGACGAAGCCTGCGCCACGAAGCATCATGATGCAGAGGTTTTTACCAATGTCGTGCAAATCACCTTTGACCGTACCCATCACAATGGTACCGGCAGGCTCAACACCTGATGCCGAGAGTATCGGCTCGATGTACACCATTCCTGCCTTCATGGCTCGTGCTGCAACAAGCACTTCCGGCACAAATATCAGGTTGTCCCGAAATTTAACCCCAACTATGGCCATACCGTTCAAAAGCCCATCGTCCAGCAGTTGGTTCGCAGTGAATCCCTCCGCAAGTGCTTCTTGACTAAGGCGGTCGACTTCGGTGTTGTTCCCAACGATCAACTCGTACGCCATCTCTTGCATGATCGGCGCGGTACCGTTGATCGCTTCAAAGATGTGTTTCTGTTCCCCCGGGTTTGTTACGAATTCGAATTCTCGGGCAAGGCCTTCGTGCGTTATCGGCATTAATTGTCTCGGAATGTTTGAATACAGAGTCTGTCAGGCACTGGCAAAGACATCGCTCCCGCACCAGCACCAATCAATAATTGTCTCATCGGATTGAAAGAAAATGAACAGGAGATTTCGTTAACACGCGAAAATCGGCTAATTCTTGCCGCGTTCAGCTACCCAGTCCTCAATAGCGATCGGTATTTCGAGAAGATTTTCCAATTTCGTTTTCAGGGGAATCGCGCATTCTGGCGCAATCAACTGAACCCCAGCGTCGAGTGCAGCATTTACTTCAGCCCTGACCTCTTCTGGTCCCCTGGCATAAAGCGTAGTTGGATTATTTATGTTCCCAACGAGTCGAATCTTGCCATCAACCGCAGCCATTGCCTCGACAGCGTCGTTCTTCGAATCAAAATGAAACGCCGCCATTCCTGTTTCGGCAATATATGGCATGCGATCGGTCGTTGCACCGCATATGTGAAGAATGATAGGTACGGATAAAGCTTCGTTGAGTTCTTGGTGCATCTCCATCAGGAAACGTCGGTAATACTCGCTGCTGACCAGATCGCCTGTTGCGTGATCGGGGAGCGTCAACACATCGGCACCGGCATCGATCTGCGCTTGTCCGTAAAGAATCGTGATTTCCTTCAAAGCGTTCAGTGCCTTCATTGTTTCGTCAGGATCATCAACGGTTCCGAGCAGAAACGGCTCAACTCCAAATACGTGGTAAGCCAGCGTCCATGGACCCATCGTTTTCCCAACAACCGCAACTTCATCACCAAATTCCTGCTTCAGGATCTTGATTGAATCGGTGATTGCCTTTGTGTCCTGATGTTCCAGAAAGTTCGAGGGTATTTTGACATCCGACGCAGTTTTCCAGATCGGTTTCGACATTCTGACGGTGGGCCAATTGTCTTTTTGTTCCCACTGCATGTCACAGCCGAGTGCTGATGATTCCTGAATGATCGAGAAATACGGAGCGATCGTGTCGAATCCGAGATCGGTGTACGCGGTCGCAGCCAGACGGGCATTCATTTCGCCGTCTCTGTTGGCATCGGGAAACGGGGCTTCGACCAGATCCATCAATTCAACGGTGGCAACGTTGGTTGGGGTGCAGATCGGCGGGCGATCGACGGGCTCTCCTGCGAGAGCGGCCATTACCCTTTCACGGGACGTCATTTTTTCAACTACGGGTGACATTTAATTGTCCTGAGAATTGTTCTGTATCTTCTCGCTATGTTTGTGAGAAACCGAGTGTCTGAGTGTTCATCTGGCCGGCCATCTCGTCCTGTTCCAGCTGCGCGTCAATCGCACTGACGTTCCTGGCAAGTGGCAGGATCAACCGGGCAAAGTTGTCATATTGTTTGCCGTCGGGAAACGAAAACTTGTTCTTGTCGACTCGCTCGCATCCCGAGTAGCGCATAAATCCTCCGACAACCGCTCTTATTCGCATCTCCGCCCGCTCGGCATGGCCTTCGGCGGACACTGTGTAGACGTATTTCCCGTCTTCCATTGCGCCATCAAGCACGAATGTGAGCTTGGTTTTGGTATCGGGGGCTGTTATTCGCCCGGCAGGTGGTTCGGTAGAAGGGTCTTTTTCGACCGCAGAGATAAACATAAAACGCAGGGCGCGATCGAGATATAGATCCGAAGTCAACCGAAGCTGATCGGTTGTCCCATCAACTGGTTCTACATCACCGAGCCGGACACACCGGTCTCTGACCTGCTCAATCCGATCTTCTATTCCATCAAACATGCTGTAGGAAGAGATCGTCAGTAGGCCGTTCTTGATGAAAAGACCGATGCTCACTTCATGAAAGTGCGGATCGAGCGAGACAAGCTCGACGCAATGACCAAGTTTTGCTACTTTTTTCGCTATTCGTGATTCATGTGCCAGTGAAGGCATCGGTACTCGCTCCAAAACGGTCTTCGGGGACTCAGATTGTTTATGCACGGATTGATTCTACGAGAGCGCGTATGTGATCGGCAGTTGTACCACAGCAACCACCAAGAATATTAATCGGTAGATCTGCCAGTTTACGATAGTGTTCGGCCATAAATTCAGGTGATTCCAGATAGCAGGTTTCGCCATTTCGAATCACGGGAAGACCG
>Ga0209402_10005985_pt1 | contig 10709 bp, 9 predicted proteins | sample ArcticOcean_MG_C_3_FD_187437 | JGI IMG/M metagenome (GOLD analysis project Ga0209402, IMG submission 187437) | Marine microbial communities from western Arctic Ocean - ArcticOcean_MG_CB8_126 (SPAdes) (version 2) | ecosystem: Environmental > Aquatic > Marine > Oceanic | place: Arctic Ocean... | reverse complement strand
TGTTCGGGAGACATTTAAAGCTTCACTCATTGGTATTAAAAAGAATGAAAGCCCGTAACCTCCGATTCCTGCTGTTGTCATACTTGATATAAATGTTATTAGAACTATTACCCACCCATAATATATTCTGGGCATCTTCAGAGGATTAATCTAAATTTCCTGAATGGCTGTCACTATTTCTGATGCTGCAGCTTTGGCATCGCCAAATAGCATAGTTGTATTACTCGCATAAAATAGGTCATTATCAATTCCAGCGAAGCCGGGGCTCAGGCTACGTTTAATCACAATCACATTCCGAGCTTTATCAACATCTAATATTGGCATTCCATATATTGGGCTGGAAGGTTCATCTCTGGCAGCAGGATTTGTCACATCATTTGCTCCAATAACCACGGCAACATCAGTAGTAGGAAATGAGTCGTTTATGTCATCTAAATCATATAATTTTGTGTATGGAATATCGGCTTCTGCAAGTAAAACATTCATATGGCCTGGCATTCTTCCAGCAACAGGATGGATGGCATATTTTATCTCTACACCACGCTCTTCTAAGAGGTCGGCTATTTCTCTAATTTGATGCTGGGCTTGGGCAACAGCTAATCCATAACCGGGGATAAATATTATTGATTTAGCATATGCTAGCATCATCGCTATGTCTTCGACCTCTCCCTCATTAACTGTACGCTCTTCAGCATCTGTTCCGGGTAACGATGATTTAGTTGATTGGTTCGCCCCAAATGTTCCAAATATGACATTGAAGATATTTCTATGCATTGCTTTAGTCATGATTTGAGTTAGTATTATCCCAGCAGCGCCAACTAAAGCACCAGCAACTATTAGTATTGTGTTACCTATTACAAATCCTGCCGCTGCCGCTGCTAAACCAGAGTAGGAATTTAAAAGGGAGATGACAACTGGCATATCTGCACCACCTATTGGTGTGACTAATAAGATACCCAATAGGAGCGAGATACCGATAAGGATTAAATATAAGTTTGGTGATTGTTCGAAGCCAGTTAAATATATTGATATAATTAGGATTGAAATCATAATTAACGAGGTTATTAGATTTTGTAATGGTAGTCTTAATGATCTTGAAGGGATAATTTCTTGTAATTTTCCAAAAGCAATCAGACTACCAGAAAAAGTTATCATACCTATGAAAGTACTCAACATAATAGAAGCTGATATTTCTATCGGTATGTTACCACTAGTCGCATTTTCAATCCGTAAATATTCAGATATTGCAATAAAACTAGATGCGCCTCCTCCGAATCCGTTAAAAGCTGCAACTAGCTGGGGCATCGCCGTCATCTTGACTGTTTTGGCTAATATTGATCCTAAAACAGTCCCAACCAGTATTCCAGAAATAATTAATTGGTAAGAGAGAATACCATTGTTTGTTAAAGTTGCTGTGACAGCAATAAACATAGCTGTTGCGGCATATAAATTACCCTTTCTAGCTGTTTTAGGGGATCCTAAAAATTTTATACCTAAGATAAAAAATATTGTTGATAAGATATAAAAGAAAGGTATTGTACTTTCAAGATTGATATCTAACATTAATTACGATCCTGCTTTCGATCTTTGAACATTTGTAACATTCTGTCAGTTACCATGAAACCACCCACGACATTTATTGTGGCTAATATGACCGCCGCTAAACCTAGATATTGCCCAAGTTGTGAATTGCTTTGGCCTAAAACGAGCAATGCACCTACTAAGGTAATACCAGATATGGCATTTGCTCCGGACATAAGCGGAGTATGCAAAGTGGGAGGTATTTTGTTAATAAGTTCAAATCCTATGAAAGCTGCTAAGATAAAAAAGTAAATATAAATTAATGCAGTTGATTCCATCTTTTTGCCTCTCTATTAAATAAATTATATTTTAAACTAACGTGAATTAATTGCCTCTAAAGTCCTTTGATGGTGGATAGCTCCATTAAAAGTAATCAAGCATTCTTTGATAATTGAGTCATTAATGTCTAAATCTATTTCAGCATCTTTGATTAGCAACTCTATAAAGCTAGTCATATTTTTAGAAAACATTTGACTGGCATGCTTCGACATTGTGGATGGTAAATTTTCAGGTCCATAGATATGAACATTGTTCGATATTACAGTTTTACCTAACTCTGTTAGAGCACAGTTTCCGCCAGATTCAGCTGCCAAATCAATTATAATTGATCCGGGTTTCATTGATTTAACCATTGATTCAGAAATTAGTACGGGGGCCGTGGACCCTGGTATTTGTGCTGTTGTAATCACAAAATCCATATCTTTAATTACTGCAGAAATAATATTTTGTGTTTCAGTTAGCTCGCTGTCTGTCTGGTTTCTAGCATAGCCACCTTTTACCTCAATGTCTTTAAGCTCGTACTGTTCTGCTTCAATAAATTTAGCGCCCAAACTCTCTACTTGTTCTTTGACGGCTGGTCTTACATCAAAAGCGTACATCACTGCGCCTAACCTTTTTCCTGTCGCAATTGCTTGCAGTCCTGCTACACCTGCTCCGATGACCAAACCTTTTGCAGGTGGCATGGTTCCCGCGGCTGTCATCATAAGAGGGAAATGGATTCCAAGAGAATGGGCTGCAGTAATAACAGATTTATATCCTGAAATAGAGCTTTGTGAAGATAGGACATCCATTCGTTGGGCTCTAGCTATTCTGGGTATAGCATCTAAACTTAAGCTAGTTATACTGGTTTCAGCTAGAGTTTTAACTAGATCGAGATTACTAAGAGGTTGGATTAGAGCGGCAATAATTGAATCTTTTTTCATCATCGAAACTTCATTCACAGTCGGTTTTTGTATCTTTAGAATAACATCAGCACTCTTGTATAAATCTTCAGCATTGGGAGTTATGGTCGCACCAGAATTTTTGTAATCATCATCGAAAAAATAAGCATTATCGCCGGCGTGTGATTCTACCAAAATCTCTACTCCTAATTTGATCAATTTAGAAACGCTATCAGGAGTTAAAGAGACTCTTTTTTCATGAGGCATCATTTCCTTAGGTATACCTATAAGCATATATATGGTTCTTTCTACGTATTATCGTTAATGTAATATATAGTATCTATTTTCGTACATTCATGGTGGGTATTGCAAGGAATCAACATTTGATATTAATATATGTTGCGTTTTTTTAGTTTTCATTGTTTATTTAGCGGGTCCAATTAAATTAAATCCAGTGTAAGATTGGATCACTTTTGGTATCTCTACCTGGCCTGAGGCGGTTTGATAATTCTCAAGTATCGCTATCATTAACCTTGGAAGAGCTAGACCTGAACCGTTTAATGTGTGAACAAATTTATTTCCGCCTCCTTCAGGATCTCTAAATCTAATGTTACTTCGTCTAGACTGGAAATCTTCGGTTGTTGAACAAGATGATACTTCTAGCCATTCCCCCAAGCCTGGTGCCCAAACTTCGATATCATATGTTTTTGCTGCTGCTGTCCCAAGATCGGCAGCGCACAATTCGATTATTCGATAAGGTAGATCTAGTTTCTGCAATACTGCTTCAGCATTATCGAGTAATTTAGCCAATTCTGAGGAAGATGTCCCGGGTTTAATAAATTTAAACATTTCAACTTTATCGAACTGATGGCCTCGTTTTATACCTCTGATATCTCTTCCAGCTGACATCTTTTCTCTTCGAAAAGAAGGTGTATAGGCTACATAACTAATAGGCAAGTCACCTGCGTTCAAGATTTCACCAGCATGCATCGCATTTAATGGTACTTCTGCTGTTGGTATAAGCCATAGATCCTCTTCAAAATCTTTGTATAGGTTCGGTCTGAATTTAGGTAGTTGGCCACTTCCGTACACTGTTGACTCAGATACGATAAAAGGAGGGTATATTTCTTTATAACCGTGCTCTTCGACGTGTAAATCTAACATCCACTGTATAAGGCTTCTTTGTAATTTGGCTCCTTGGCCTTTTAATACATAAAACCTTGAACCAGACATTCTAACACCGCGTTCGAAATCTATAATTTCCAGATCGGATCCTATTTCCCAGTGAGGTTTTAATTTGAAATCAAAGATCTTGGGTTTCCCCCAAGATCTAACTTCGATATTATCTTCTTCACTTTGCCCATCAGGTGTTGTATCTAAAGGAATATTGGGCAGTTGGGATAGGGTTAATAACAATTGCTTATCCAAAGAGCTTGTCTTACTTACTGATGAGTCAATTTGATCAGATAAACGCCTCAACCCGTCTTGAATCGTAGAGACAATTGATTCTAGGTCCGCCGCTGGTATTTTTTTGCTTGATGAATGTCCAAACTCTTCAATAAGTAACTGTGTTTCATCGAGATCGAGTATGTCTGCAGAGGATAGAACTTTAGCTTTTATTAAACCTTGAATCTTACCAAAACTCTTTGAGTTTTTATTTAGTATAGATCGCATTTCATCGGTTAAGGTTTGAGCTTTTCTACGATCAATATCTAAAGAAATTATATTATCCAGAAGAGAAGATACGTTATCGTCGTTTCTCCTTAAGAGTTTTTCTTTTACCAGATCGGGATTTTGCCTTATTAACTTGATATCAATAATTGTCTTTTCTCCTAATACTAATAAAATCTCTACGATCTAGATTGTAAATTAATGCATCAACAGACATTATATATTCAATAATAGGTTCCTTAAACCCGAAACCGACTCCACAGTATGTGTGGGATTACATAAAAGCAGTTCCTCTTTGGTACTAAACCCATAAGTTACTGCTATAGAATCAATCTTGTTGTCATTTGCACCGATGATATCACCTTTATAATCTCCTACCATGACTATATCCGTAGATGCCTTTCTAGGGTTTAGCTGAATTGCAGATTTTATAATTCCTGATTTAGTAGAATGTGTACCAGTTTCAGTCCCTCCAATAATCTCTTCAAAATATTGTAATAAATCTAGGTGCTGAAGAACTTTTTCAGCAAGGTCTTTTGGTTTTGTTGTGGCTACTACTAAGTGAGCCTTTGTTGTTCTCAAGATCCAGAGAAGATCTGGAATACCTTGGTAAACAGAATTTAGAGGTATGCCAAACTCTATAAAGAAATTCCTGAAACTTTCTCTAGCGTGTTCAATTTGCTGCGGATCTAATGAATAATAGTTTTTGTAGGAATCTCTTAGTGGAGGACCTATAAAGCGTAAGAGATTATTGGTATTTGGTTCAGATATCCCAACACTTTTTAGAGAGTATTGAACTGCGGAAGTAATACACTCACTTGAATCTATTAAAGTTCCGTCTAAATCAAATAATATTGTTTCGTAATTTCCCATTTACTTAACCTAATGGTTGCTTTTAATTTTCTGGGTATCTATTTTGCGCGAACTTCTTTGGCCGAAAAAATTTCCCAGGGAGCCGAGTGAAGACCCCCATAATAAAATCAATACTGAAATTGGGATAAAATCCATCATTGAAGTACTGATTGAATCTGTATTACTTTTAGCTACTAGTAATATTGGTAAACCTAAACCTGTTATTGCTAATGTCAAGAATACTCCTATGAGGCCACCAATAATAATTGGAGAACTCGATCGATCTTGCTTCTTTCTCATACCTGATACATAACCACCGATAAAGGGACCGAGAGGTCCGGTGATAAAATGAATCAATGGCGGTAAGAAACAAAGTAAGGTTATCAGTGTTCCAAAGAGTGAATTCTTTATAATCATAATTTGATATTATACTATTTTATGCGATCTATGCTCTTAGAAGATGTTAACATCGAAGAGATAATCTATATTCTTAATATAAAAGTTAGATATATACTAGATTTACGTGCGAGGTTAATTTGGACATACCTTTAAGACCATTGGAGGATTTGGAAAAGCGATTTGAAGAAATCAATGCAAAAATTATTCAGCCTGAAATCGTCTCGGAGTATAGCCAATTAGAGAAATTCTTAAAAGAGAGATCAAAACTAGAGCCTATTGTTCTTAGGTTTAGGAAATTAAAAAATAAAAAACTTGATTTAGATGAATCAAATGAACTTTTAAGAAGTAACAATGATAGTGATATGACTCAATTAATCCAAGATGAGATATCAGAAATCACTGCCTCCATAAATATACTTTCCGATCAATTAAAACTGGATTTGATACCGAAAGATCCCAGAGATGAAAAAGATGTTTTTGTGGAAATTAGAGCTGGGACAGGCGGAGATGAAGCCGGTCTTTTTGCTGGAGATTTATTCAGGATGTATTCGAGATATTCTCAAGAAAGAGCATGGAAAGTAGATATAGTAAATTCTAATGAAACAGGTATTGGCGGATTTAAAGAAGTAACATTTAGCGTCAAAGGGCAGGGTGCTTATGCAATGCTTAAGTTTGAATCTGGAGTACACCGAGTCCAACGTGTTCCTGAAACTGAATCTTCGGGCCGGATTCACACTTCAACTGCCACTGTTGCAGTTTTGCCAGAGGCAGATGAGGTAGATGTTGAGATTGATAATAATGAAGTGAGAATAGATGTTTTTCATGCTGGCGGAGCTGGTGGTCAAAATGTTAATAAAGTAGCTACAGCTATTCGCTTAACTCACTTACCTACAGGTATAGTTGTTACTTGCCAAAAAGAAAGATCACAGCTACAAAATAGAGTACAGGCTTTTGCAATACTCAGGGCTAGGATTGTTGAAGTTGAGATTCGGAAAAAAGATGAAGAACTTGCACTTTCTCGGAGATTGCAAGTAGGTTCAGGAGGACGTTCGGAAAAGATTCGTACTTATAATTTCCCCCAGAACCGAGTGACCGATCACCGCATTAATTTAACTTTGCATAATCTTGATCGGCTTTTAGAAGGTGAACTTGGAGAGCTAATAGAGACACTGGGCCAGGTAGCTCAAGAAGATGCACTTAAGGGCCCTACGGCTTAGGTGCAAAGTGGCTACTACCGTCAACGATATTCTAAAAGATGCACGCTATTTATTGAAAAGTGCAGATATTGAAGAACATGTTTTGGAATCTAGGATCCTATTAGCACATACGTTAGGCTTGGCATTAGAAGAGACTTTTTTTGGTGACCAGGTACTTAATGAAGATGCCAAAGAGTTATATCTCCAATATATCGATAGAAGAGTTAATAGAGAACCTACGGCATATATAAAAGGCGAGAGTGAATTTTTTGGTCATGTTTTTAAAGTAAACCAACATGTCTTGATTCCAAGGCCCGAGACGGAAATTTTGGTCGAAACTGTTTTGGAATATATCCGTATTAAATATGTAGATCAACGTGTATCTATTGCTGATATTGGAACCGGATCAGGTTGTATTGCTATAGCCTTAGCTAAGAGTATTAAAGATGTATCGATAATTGGAATTGATACATCTGGAGACTCTATTAAAGTCGCACAGGCTAACGCCAGCGCTATGGGTGTGTCGAAGAAAATTCAATTCAAAGAAGGTAATCTTTTAGATAATATAGATAATAGTTTAGATATAATTGTATCGAACCTTCCTTACATCCCTTCAGCTGAATTAGACTTTCTCCAACCTGAAATTAAATTATTTGAACCTACTCTTGCACTCGATGGAGGTATTGATGGCCTACAAATTGTGAAGAGGTTAATTAGGCAGAGTGGAAGATACTTAGTAGCAGGGAAAATTCTATTTTTAGAGATAGGAAAGGGGCAGGAAGATGAAATTATCCAATATTCAGAATCTCTCTATGGGGCTATCGTTAATATTCAAGTAGTGCTAGATTATTCTGGAATTTCTAGGGTACTATCAATACAGTTCAAATAGCCGGTTATTTGATATTGAGATTTTTGAATCTTATTTTGCGTGTTCAAGAATATGATAACAAATTGAATTAGCGTACAATTTATTATTGCTATTTATATTATACAAATACATCAAGTGTTTTGGGGAATCGTCTAACGGTAGGACAGCAGACTCTGAATCTGCCAGTCGTGGTTCGAATCCACGTTCCCCAGCCAATAATTGTAATTGTGCGAACTGAAATAATTATTTCTTTACGAAGATCTATTATTTTAAACACCTATAAATCAAGTAATCTTTGTTTAACATTATGGGATTAGCTTATGAAATAAGTTAAAATCATATATGGTCAAAGGAACCTAAATGGTAAACTGTAAAATGATATGGAGGCATAATTTTTGAGTAATATGGCTAAAGAACTGGACGCACTTTGCGTTAATACGATTAGATTTCTTTCTATTGACCAAGTCGAAGCGGCTAAATCAGGGCATCCTGGAGCGCCAATGGGTATGGCTGCTTTTGCTTATTCTCTTTGGGATCGCGTAATGAAATTCAATCCGAGTGACCCAGAATGGATTAATAGAGATCGATTTGTTTTGTCAGCTGGGCATGCTTCTGCGCTACTATATTCACTTTTACACTTATTTGGCTACGGTTTAACATTAGATGAACTAAAGCGATTTAGACAGTGGGAGAGCCGAACTCCTGGGCATCCTGAGAGAAATTTAGAGAATGGGATTGAGACGACAACAGGCCCTTTAGGTCAAGGTTTTTCCAATGCTGTTGGTATGGCAATTGCAGAGAACTGGCAATCTAGTAATTACAATAAACCAGGTTTCAAAATCATTGACCACTATACCTATGCAATCGTATCTGATGGCGATTTACAGGAAGGAGTTAGTTCAGAAGCGGCTTCTTTTGCAGGAACTTTAGGCCTTGAAAAACTCATTGTACTTTATGATGATAATAAAATATCTATTGAGGGCAATACAGATATAACTTTTGATGAAGATGTAAAATCTAGATTCCGATCTTATGGATGGAATGTTATAGGCCCAATAGATGGGCTAGACGTCGATAGTGTAGAGGAATCGCTAAAATTAGCTAAAGACCAAAATGATAAACCGACCATTATTATATGCAACACGCAAATTGGATATGGTAGCCCTGGGAAACAAGGAATGGCTTCAGCACATGGAGAACCTCTGGGTAGTGAAGAACGAGATCTGACTAGAGAAAACTTGGATTGGCCATATACTGAACCTTTTCATATTCCAGAAGAAGCTAAAATACATTTCGATCTAATGGGGAAAAAAGGTAGTACCCAACAAAAAGAATGGGAAGAACTATACGATTCGTATAAGAGCAATTTCCCTAATGAAGCTAAGGTACTGGAAGATGGGCTTAACGGAAGATTACCAAATGATTTTTCCAAAAGACTATTTGAGTCAGTAAATTTTGATGATAAGCCTATGGCGACAAGAGTTGCCTCCGGTAAAGTGATGAATGCTATTTCTACTATGGTGCCTTTTTTAATAGGAGGCTCAGCTGATCTTGGCCCATCGACAAAGACACTTTTAGATAATAAAGAAGACCTTACGGTAACTCAACCAGGTGGAAACAATATGCATTTTGGTGTACGTGAACACGCTATGGGGGCTATAGCTAACGGTATATCGGTCCATGGAGGATTAATGTCATATACCGCTACCTTTTTAGCTTTTTATGATTATATGCGCCCTTCGATTAGATTAGCAGCTTTAATGGGTTTAAATACTATCTATATTTTCACTCATGATTCAATTGGATTAGGTGAAGATGGTCCAACTCATCAACCAATTGAACATCTTGTTGGGATGAGAGCAGTTCCAAATCTTACAGTTATTAGGCCAGCCGATGCACATGAGACTTTCCAGGCATGGGAGTATGCTATTAATAATAATGTAGGCCCAACGTCACTGATATTGAGTAGGCAAAACCTACCGATTATTACAAGTGATCATGAAAAAGTTAGTTATGGAGCTTACGTTCTTTATCAATTTAATGATGAAGAGATACCGGAGATTATTCTTATAGCTACTGGATCAGAAGTAAAAATTGCTTTAGAAGTAGCTAATATTCTTTCTCGTAAGAATATCAATTCTAGAGTAGTATCTATGCCATCTTGGGAAATATTTGAAAAGCAAGAAAGTTCATATAAAGAATCAGTATTGCCAAGTGCAGTAAGGAACCGAGTGTCTATTGAGGCATCAGCAACTATTGGATGGGACAGGTACATCGGCTTAGATGGATTATCAATAGGGATCGATCGATTCGGAGCATCTGCACCAGCACAGAGAATTTTTTCAGAGTATGGGTTTGATCCTGAAAAGATTAGTATAAAAATCACCTCATTATTCCAGTTATCGTGATTATTAGTAATTGGTAAAAAAGTTTTTTGATATATTAAAGAGGAAAATGAATACAATAGATAATCTTAATAATTTCTTAAGAATCTTAGGTTAATGTATGTATATCTGAATAAAAGGTAATTGGATATTCATACATTAAATTAAGGAGATGAAATGAAATACAAGAAATTTATTACGCCGGTGTTAATGTTTGGGATTCTATCCCTAGCCATCAATTTAGGCGTTGCAGCAGCTGATATAACACCTGAGACTTCAGGTAATAAATTCCAAACTCGTGTTGCTTCAATATTGGGTTTAGATAAAGATAATATTGAAGAGGCTTTTTCTCAGGCAAAGACAGAAATAATAAGCGAGAAGATTGCTGAGCTATTAGCATCAGGAAAGATAACAGAAGAACAGATATCCGATGTAAGAGAGAAGATGGAAAACGGTAAACGAAAACCGATGTTTGGCCGTCATCAGATGAAACCACTAACAAGCGAACAGATAGATGAGAAGATTGCTGAGCTATTAGCATCAGGAAAGATAACAGAAGAACAGATATCCGATGTAAGAGAGAAGATGGAAAACGGTA
>Ga0209402_10005970_pt1 | contig 10736 bp, 8 predicted proteins | sample ArcticOcean_MG_C_3_FD_187437 | JGI IMG/M metagenome (GOLD analysis project Ga0209402, IMG submission 187437) | Marine microbial communities from western Arctic Ocean - ArcticOcean_MG_CB8_126 (SPAdes) (version 2) | ecosystem: Environmental > Aquatic > Marine > Oceanic | place: Arctic Ocean... | reverse complement strand
CCACCAAGGCACCTTGAGGTCCATGACAGAGAGCACATTGCTGGGTATAGACACGGGATCCAGCTTGGATCGCATCGCTAGTGTATTGGTGGTCACCTACTTCTTGGGCCAATGATTGCTGGGTCAAAAGAATCACAGAAGCCAGCAGTGCCATACAGGCAGTTATTTTCTTAATGCTAGAAATAAAAGAATTCATATCAAATTAAGCTTTAGGACTATTAAGGAAGAGGAAGAATAATCTGAAAGCCGGTCTAGGTCCATTAATGTCCGCTAGAGCCGTTGATGCGGCTGACTCGCGCTTCAGCGAGCAGTCAGCGTACGGCCCAATATTTAACCTCTTGCTGCTCAAGGAAATATTCTGCGTTTTCCCCTTGCAACATGGCAAATGTAGCCAGCATTCCGGCTCTTGTGCAATTCTCCTCAGCAACAGTTATGGACAGCGGAGCAGCTTCGATTGGCCAGCCTGTAGTCGGATTTAGTACATGACCATAGCGCTTACCATTGGATATCAGATAACGTTGTGTGTTCCCACTGGTGGCAAGCGCGCCCGAAGTTAACTCCAACAGTTGTTGTGCCTCATTTGCAGCTTCTGGATCTTCAATTCCGATTCGCCAGGGCAAATCGGCGGCTGGGCATTTATTGCAAACAATGTCACCACCGAAGTTAACCAATATAGGAGCATCGGAAAGTTTTAGTAACAAGCCCATGGTGCGATCAACTGCATACTCTTTACCAATGCCGCCCAAATCAATTTGCATCCGCGGAGGGAGGGTTCTATCCCTTCGCCTTCGAAAGTGACCACCATATTCACAGTAACGAGACTTATGGCACCGAATGACAGGAATAGCCAGTTTGTTGCCTAATTGTGGCGCAACTGCCTGAATTCAACCGTTATTTCCTACAATTTGTTACAGACTAAGCAGGTGCATAGCTATACAATGCGCGTCGTCTAGAGAGAACCATGAATTTTAAAAACCTGCATTCGAATTTGAAGTTTACGATCGCCACCTTGGCGCTCGTGGTCAGCCCCCTACTGTGGGCACAACCGCAAATCATAAATCTCGAAAATCCCACCGACGACTCGACCATAATTTACCCAGCGGACTACTTCGCTGATTTCTCACCGGTGTCTGTCAGTGACATGATTAATCGTATACCCGGCATTGGCTTAGCAATAGGTCGAGGTGGAAATAATGGGCGTGGTCTAGGGTCTGGCGAAGGTGAAATCCTAATTAACGGTCAGCGCACCACAGGAAAGAACAACTCCGGTCAAAATCAGCTAAGCCGAATCTCTGCGGACCAAGTTTCCTATATTGAAATTATCAGAGGTACGTCGGAAGAGTTAGACATCCGTAGTGGCGGCCAAGTGGTCAACATTGTCTTGCTCGATTCCCCTTCTCGAACCAGCACCTCAGCCGAGCTACGCACTGATCGATTACATGATGGCACAATCGACCCTGGCGGCCAGGTTTCATTCAGCGGCCAAACCGGTAACTTCAACTATCTATTTCACCTCGAAGCCGACCCACGTTATCGCGCCTCAAAGAGTGAAGAATATAGTTATGACCCTGATTTTAATCTGCAAGAAGTGCGCAAAGAATCCAACACCCGTGATGAAACCGAGTATCAAACCAGTGTTAATCTTGGCTACACATTTGACCGCAGCATAATTCAATTCAACGCTCTCTATGAAGCTAGAATTCCCGCAGCGCAGTCAGATGAATATTCAACGATTGAAAACATAGCCACACAGACCACTAGAATCCAAACAGAAGATAATCAAAGCCAACGGAATAATTGGGAAATCGGCGGTGACTATGAATACTCATTCGCGAGCGGGAACAAGTATCGTTTCCTATTTATAGTTAATGACAGAGACTTTTTCTTCGATCGCAATCGTTTCGATGTGGCGAATGGTGTCGCCACCAAGAATCTCTTCTTGGGAAACTTCGGCCGCGACAGAGAACGTATTGCCCGCACATCTTACACCTTTGATCTCAACGACAGCCAGGGCATCGAATTCGGTTTTGAGGGCGCACAAACCATTCGTGACTCCAAGCTTAGCCTGGGCTTGGACATAGAGGGGACTTCTTCTCCCGCTTATGGCAATTTAGTCCCAGTAAATGTGGATAACAGCGGTTCTACAGTTGAAGAAATTCGTTTCGAATCTTTTGCCGTACACAATTGGCAAATTAATCCACGCATGTCATTAGAAAGCTCATTGATATTAGAAGATTCAACGATTGAGCAGTCTGGCGATGTAACAAATAGCAGAGATTTCCAATTCATCCGACCAAAAATTGATTATCGATTCGATATCACGCCGAGTTTGCAACTGCGGGCCGGTATCGAGAAAGATGTTTCCCAATTAAGCTTTTCTGACTTCAGTGCCTCTGTCGATGGCTCCGATGAAGACCAAGATACTCAAGCGGGAAATCCTGAGATCGTGCAAGAGCAATCCTGGCGTTACGAATTAAACTTGGAACTGCGTCTACCAAATAATCTGGGCGTAGTGAATTCACAGTTTTACTATCGGGACATTGAAGACGTTATCGACAAAGTAGATGTATCGCCGACTCCCAATGATCTGCAATCGGCTCGAGGCAATATTGGCGCAGGTAAGCGCTATGGCTTAAACCTGGATGTATCCACCAAACTAGATGCCCTAGGTCTTGAGAACGCATTATTTTCAACAGGAATAGGGCTCAGAGACTCAGAAGTATTCGACCCATTCCTGGGCACCACGCGTCGCCAACGCAATAATGGTCGCTGGTCAGCACGGGCAAATTATCGTCACGATGTAACCAATTTGGGGTTCAGCTATGGGCTTTTCTACTCGCATAATTCAAATGGCAGTAGTGGCAGAAAAGAAATAGACATTATCGACATAGAAGAACGGAAAAACCATCCAAACATGTCCGGGTTTATCGAGAAAAAAGCCTTTGGCAATTACACTTTCAGACTCGAAGCAAACAACTTGACCGACAATCAGTATTGCCGAACTCGAACTCGCTTTCTTGGAGCGACAGCCGCTGGCATAGTTGAAGAAGTAGAAGATTATTGCAACGGTAATGGTCTCGAACTGTCATTTAAAGTAAGAACAACTTTCTAAATAGATTGCCCTTAAGAGTAGGCATGATAGATTATTACCCGAAGAGTCAATAACTGCAGCGATGAAACACTCAAGTTACATTAAGCGGAAAAATATAGAGCTCAAGAAAGGACGATTCCCTATCTTGTGCGGGTTTCTATTTTTGTCTACTTGCAGCTCATTGGATGTGAACAGGCAAACCGACATTACTGGAATTACTGATACTTCAGTCGCACCGCCAAGCTTTACCCGAGGTCTAATTGCCAGACAAGCCAGCGAACCTCTCTACCCTATGAGAGCGCAAACTCAGGGAGTCGAAGGTTGGGTAATGTTGCGATTCTCCGTTGACGAAGAAGGCGAGGTAATTGCCAGCACTATTGAAACAATAGAAGAGCAACCACCAGGCTATTTCGGGCCTTCAGCGGCAACGGCAGCCCGACGACTTAGTTTTGAAAATTTCAGAGGCATTACTATTGAAGACGTACGTTATGTCTTTCGCTATGAACTATCAGAGCCAATCTTTCAAGCTAATTCTTTGGTTCGAGATAAGATACAATTTCGTGAGCTCATACCCCAGAACTACATTACACCTAGTTACCCGCAAGTAGCAGAAGAGTTAGGCATCGAGGGCTTTGTTGTTGTGAACTTTACTGTCACCCTAAATGGCCGCACCGAGAACATTACAATTGAACAATCTGAACCCTCTGGTGTATTTAATGACTCCGCCATGGATGCCGCATCTCGTCTTCGCTTTGAGCCCAGAATAGTTTCCGATGAAGCCGTATCTGTAGAAGATGTGCAGTTCCGATTTGATTGGAACTTACCTGACTAGCTAAAAACTAAGATCCCCTAACAAAGGTCAGGCTTATTTTTCTTTTCTGTTCTACCGCTCCACCTGGAAAAAGACCATAATTCCTTCCCAAACATTTATTCAACTCCTCTAAATAGAATAATAAGGACTTGTCATGCCCATGCCCGCTGACCCTCGATTCAAAGCGCTATCGCTATTGCTTCTCTTATTGTTACCTAGCCTGCTGCTAGCCCAATCCCCTACTGTCGATCAACAAAACTTCAACAATGGTGATGGCTTCGAATTAAGTACTTCCGACGATGGTTTGGCGATTATTTGGGATTCTCCTGAGGGAAAAGCTTATCTGGAGCTACAATTTATCCCCCGGCAAGGCAACAATGCCGCTGCGCCGTTAATCCGCGAGATAGGAATTGACGGCGTTGCCGCACTGGAGGGTGTTGATCCAAATTATTTGTTCTGGGTTGGAGAACGAGACTTGGAATTAAGAGACGGTTGGGAAATATTTTTTGATCGCGTGCCTACTAGGCCTTATTCAGTAGAAAAAGGCTATTTGATTCCGGGTTCGGTAACAGTCTCCAGTAAAGGTGGCCGCGCAACCATAGAAATAGACGGGCTGAACAGCACAAATTTCTCCGGATCACTCGCCTTCATTTTGTATCACGATAGTCCCTTTGTTCATATGGAAGCCAGAGTTGCAACGAACCGCTCCGCCACTGCATTTCTTTATCACGTTGGCTTAGCGAAACCGAACACATCAAGGCATCGCATCGAATGGATAGATTCCATGGGCGAAAGTCATTCTGAGGCTATTCTAGAAGGCACAGCCGACGTGTATCAAACTCGATATCGCAGCATGGCCTTATCTTCTAATAATGGCTCTCTGGCGATCTCACCCTTTCCCCATCAATACCTCTACCCATTAGATTTCGCCGATAATTTTGGCTATAACTGGGCCGGCGATGAGTATCTCGACATGATCGATGGCTTCGCCTGGGGAGTGCGCCAGCCGCCAATGGGCGATCGCCGTTTTGTACCCTGGGTTAACGCCCAACCTGGCAGTTTGCAAAAGCTTGGCGTATTACTTTTTGTTTCGAAGAGTTCTGGCTTAGAAAATCTAGAAGTCGTTAAGAGATATACAAGGAACGATAGTTTTAAACCGTTGGACGGTTACAAAACTCTAAGCAGCCACTATCACCATGAACACTCCCTCGATTTTATAGAACAACAGGAAGACCAGCGTACCAACGGCATTCCAGTGGGGCTGGAAGATCCTGATTTTGTCCAATTTTTTAAACGTATGGGCGTGGACATGGTGCACATGGCAGAATTTCATAACAGCCGAACTCCAAGCATGGACACCAGAGAAAGACTGTCGCAAATTAAAATCATGCATGAAGAATTTCAGCGACTCTCTACTGATGATTTTTTATTAATGCCCGGTGAAGAACCCAATGTGCATCTTGGCAGTCATTGGTTAAGTCTATTCCCTAAGCCAGTGAACTGGGTTCTTAACCGTAATAACGATCAACCCTTTGAACAAGAAATTGATGGCCTCGGCACGGTCTATCATGTTGGTAATTCTGACGACGTACTCAGACTTTTCGAAAAAGAAAATGGCCTGGCTTGGACTGCTCACCCGCGAGTAAAGGGTTCCACCGGCTTCCCCGATAACTATAATCAAACCGATTTTTTTGAAAGCGATATTTTCTTAGGTGGCGCATGGAAAGCCATGCCTGCGGATTATTCCCGCGACATGCTAGGCTGGCGCGTGCTCGACCTCGAAGACGACATGGCCAACTGGGGCAACCGCAAATATATACTGGGCGAAGTAGACATCTTCAAAATCTATGAAGATTATGAATTGTTTGGCACCATGAATATTAACTACCTCAAACTCGATGCAATTCCCAAGTATGAAGATGGATGGCAACCGGTGTTAGACGCCCTTAGTTCAGGCTCTTTCTTTGTTTCTACTGGTGAAGTCTTAATCCCCGAATTTTCAGTTGCTGGGAAAGAAAGCGGGGAAACCATCAGTCAAGGATCTGGCAATAATTTCGTAACTTTGAATGCAAATTTAGAATGGACCTACCCTCTATCCTACATGGAAATCGTCTCAGGAGATGGCAGCAACATTTATCGTGAACGCATCGACCTCTCAGATACCCGTGAATTCAGTGAACGGAGTCTGGAGCTCTCGCTGGATCTGAGCAATAGAAAATGGGTTCGTATCGAAGTGTGGGACATAGCCCGAAACGGCGCTTTTACTCAACCAGTTTGGATCGAATAACAAACAGTCCAATAACGTCAATGAATACTTGTTCTTAAGGATAAAACAATACAATGCGCGAAATAACAATCTACACTTCTCTGTATTGCGGCTACTGCTCCGCAGCCAAACAACTTCTTAGTAGTCGAGGTTACAAGTACGAAGAAATCAATATGCAGGGTGATGAAGAACTCATGATTGAAGTTATGCAGAAATCGGGACAACGAACCATTCCTCAAATTTTTGTCGGCGATCACTCAGTGGGTGGCTATCAGGAGTTACTCGCGGCGGTAGTGAATGATGACTTCGAAGAGCTGGTTAACCCTGTCGGCTAAGCCCTCAATTTTAATCTGGGTGAGGATATCAATATACTGTGAGACAGCTTATTTAAAATGCTACAAGTTGAGTTAGCGCCTCAAGCAGCGCAAATTGATATCGACAACGAGTCCCCTGCAGAAATTTGGCTCCATGGGTTTGTTGGGAGTGACAGTACTGGAATTACTGTATAGCCAATAGACATGCAGATTTCTGAGAAAATCATTTACCTACTCAACGAACAGGATTGTCATGTTTAACCAGATTGAAGTATCTTATGAACGCATTTTAATAATGCTCGCACAATCATTAACCACAGAAATGGTTAGCTATTAGTTAATAAACCAAAGAAACAGATAAGGAAAGAAAATGTTTAGTCATATTATGCTTGGCGCCGATGATATCCAAAAATCCAAAGCTTTTTACGATGCAACTCTCGGAGCGCTGGGTCATGAGCCTGGTATCATCGATGAAAATGGGCGTGCCTTCTGGATTACTAAAGCCGGCATTTTTTGCCTAAGTGTTCCTATAGATGGTGAGCCAGCAAGCTTTGGTAATGGCGGCACTATCGGCTTTAACGCCGATAGCACTGAAGCAGCTGATGCATGGCATGCAGCTGGCTTAGCTAATGGAGGAACAGCGATTGAAGAACCACCAGGTGTTCGCGAAGGCTCCACGGGCTCTATGTATCTCGCTTATTTGCGCGACCCGGATGGCAACAAAATCTGTGCGCTTCTTCGCATGTAGCAGCACTGCAGCCACCTACGCTATTGATGGTTTCGGCATAATCAATTTAGACATAATTCTAGAGGTCCGTCATGTCAAGATTACTATTTTCTAGCGCATTACTTCTGTGTTTATTCTCAGAAAATTCCATCGGAGCCGAGGCATGTGAATCACGTGCCAATGCTCTGTTTATTTGCGGAACCACCAATCCGGAAGACCTATATCAGATTCCAGACACTCCCTGGGTCATCGCCTCCGGGCGCATATCTGACGTGGCAGGACCAATCTATGCAGTGAATGCTGAAGACTTCAGCGTACGCGAAATATTTCCTGCTAATGCCTCACCTGCTCAGCACGATCGGGCAACCTACCGCAATTGCCCTGGCCCCAACCCTATATTCCAACCCCACGGTTTGACCCTCCGAGAAGATAGTAATAACAATCACACTCTATATGTGGTGGGACATGGTGCAAGAGAAGCCATCGAAGTTTTCAATGTAGATGTCTCAGGCGAATCACCTTCTCTTAGTTGGATCGGCTGTATAATTTCACCCTCCGGAACGAAAAGGATTAACTCAATCACCGCATTGCCTAATGGTTCTTTAGGTGCCACTAATTTCGATACCGATGGCGGCGAACTTTGGGAGTGGCACCCTACTACCGGCTGGATTGAAGTTCCCGGCAGCCAAATGCCGGGGCCAAATGGGCTCGTTTCCTCAGAGGATGGGCAGTGGTTTTACGTTGGGGGCTGGAGTGAACAGGCTCTGGTGCGACTATCTCGTGGTAGCAGTCGTATTCAAATTGATTCTGCGCCCGTGGGATTTAATGTGGATAACGTTCGAGTAGCCCCAGATGGGAAAATTGTTGTAGCCGGTCATGTCACTCGTTGCCCTGAATCGGTTGAATGTGAGTTATCAGCTGCTCGAGTTGCGATGGTCCACCCTGAGACTCTTGAGGTGGAACAAATCATTGACTATAAGGGTAATAATTTTTTCCGTCTCGGCACTGTTGCTATTGAGATTGGCGATGAAATTTGGATTGGTGGAATCAGAGGCAGTTTAGGGATTGCGCGGTTTTCTCGCTAAATGCAGTGATACCTTAACCCCGACACAAAGATTCTCTATGTGGCAATGCCGTGCCCCCTTATCTTGCCAAGCAAATTGCAAAGAAAGTTTATGAAATAATAAGTAACTTTTGAAATTCACGAGACACACAGGCTACATCGCCCAAGAAATTAAGAAGATCCTTAATCAAGGGAAGCTGCCTGGAGGGGGATGATAAAGACTACTCACCCCTTAGTCATTCAGGGTAACTCAACTGGTGCAGCTACCCCCACCAAGTACGCAAAATTTTGAACAATGAGGATGATTGAGACTAACCTTCTGCCAGGATTCTTTTAAAGTGCTGCCGAGGTTGAATCGTTGATCGTAGGGCAGTAAGGTGCACGCCATTATCGAGACCTCAGTCTCATTTTTTTGTTTCACGACCATTCTGGAATTGGAGCACATCAAGTCCTCTGAGCGTTTGTTTAATGTACTCCAGCAGGAAGAGGTTATTTCGGGCACATCGAACGACGCGTCCATTTCAGGAAACAAAATTAACTCAGAAGGGCTGGTCGCATCGAGGCTTATGGATTCTTTCTGGAATAAATTACTGTAGCCGTTCCGCATATTCTCATTAGTTTCTCCCCAGTATGTTCTTCCTGCCACACTGAATGCAAAATCATTTACCGATAACCAGTGCAGCCCCATTATCGCCGGTTTCCAGGATCGTTTGCCTCTTTCTTTGGCATGAAACTTTTCGGTGTAATGGTCTAAAGAAACTCGAAGTTTTAGGAAATCAGAATAATTATTTTTGAGCTCGAGTAAAGCTTCTTCATATTTCATCATAGTGCTCATAGCATTGGTTAAGACCAAAACCTTAAAGCCTTCCTGCAAACACATGCGTAATATTGGGATTAATTCCTCATTGAGAAAAGGTTCGCCACCGGTAAACGCTATTTCTTTCGTCGAGAAACTTTCGCTAGAGATTTCATTAAGAAGCGCTCTGACTTCACTTTCACTTATAAAGGCTAGCCGATCATTTGTCGGGGTAGATTCAATATAGCAATTCTCACAACTTAAATTGCATAAACTCCCAGTATTTATCCAAAGTGTTTCAAGGCTGAGGGGATCAACATGAGCCCGTGATTCCCCTTCCAGAGTGAATTTTGGATCGCAAAACTTCCCAGACCCCGATGATGGATCATAGAGTTCTTTGATTTCTATGCGTTGGTCCATTGGATCTCTACTAAGTCAAAATAAAGCAAACCCAAATTTTATTGGAATGGTATTTTGTGCTCATAAATTCGGCTAAAATAGTTTTAATGGTTATTCAGAGAAGACTACTTTTGGCTAACTCCTCTAGCTCATGCTAATTAGTTTTGGATCTTTGCCAACTTCCGGTAAAACAGACCACACTGTTCTCGTAACTGACGCTTCTCTAACAGAATATCCTTCCATTAGGAGGAAAAAAGATGAAAAAACTACACATACTCCTAGCACTAATATCTATATTGGCTTTAGGCGGCTCTTTCTCAACTATATTGTTAGCACAAGATTCTTCTTCAGTAGCAGTATACACCGCACATGAAATAGTTACCTTAAACCCGGCTCAACCGGTAGTCGAAGCTGTAGCCATTAAAGATGATCGTATTGTCGCTGTTGGTTCTCTCGAAGAGATACAACAATCTTTATCTGGACAAAGCCTCACTATCGATTCTCGCTTTGACGATTTAGTGCTAATTCCCGGGTTAATCAATCAGCATGAACATGCTTGGCTCGCCTCTCTATTATTCATGACCGAAATCCTGTCTATTGAAGACTGGGTTCTACCGGAGAAAACGGTAAGTCGTGTTAGTGATGCTGCCGATTATCGAGAGCGTTTAAGAAATGCAGTAGAAGATCATTCTGATCCGTCGGAAGTACTCTACACTTGGGGATTCCATCAACTTTTTCATGGTGAGCTGACGCGTGCTGACCTGAATGAAATTAGCGATACAATTCCTATCGTAGTTCTACAAAGGTCTCTTCATGAACAGATTCATAATACCCGTGCACTTGAATATTTTGGTATTGACCAGGCCACGATTGATGCTGCACCTGAATCTGTGCAGGCCCAAACGAATCTTGCAGAGGGGCATTTCTGGGAACAAGGACAGAGCCTAATCGTACCTACGGTCTTTGCTGACCTTTTCCGCCCGAGTCGCTACATTCCTGCTTTGGAGAAAATAGAAGCGTACTGGCATGCGGCAGGGAGCACTCTAATAGCCGAACCTGGTGGCACTGTTTCCGCGGCGCTGGTTGCGCTGCAGAACCAGGTATTAGGTGATGCAGAAACGCCATTCCGAATGTATTACATAGCAGATGGAAGGTCATTCGTTAGAAACTTTCCAGAAGAAGAAGTAATCATCGAAACTGAAAAACTCTTTACCTCAGCGAAAGGTATGACTGAATTTGTTCCCGGTCAGGTAAAACTTTTTGCCGATG
>Ga0209402_10005967_pt1 | contig 10737 bp, 7 predicted proteins | sample ArcticOcean_MG_C_3_FD_187437 | JGI IMG/M metagenome (GOLD analysis project Ga0209402, IMG submission 187437) | Marine microbial communities from western Arctic Ocean - ArcticOcean_MG_CB8_126 (SPAdes) (version 2) | ecosystem: Environmental > Aquatic > Marine > Oceanic | place: Arctic Ocean... | reverse complement strand
GTCGCAGAAAACGCACGGACGGTCAGGGCTGCGCTCCCATTTCCCAACAGGATGAGGCCGTCAACAACGAGCGTCAACCCTGTCTTAGTGGTAACGGTCTGCACGATATTCTGGTCGGGCACCGTCGCCCCGCCGAACTCGATGGTCAATACGACATCCGCAGAGTGGCCGTTGTAGGCCCAAATCGACAGACGGTCGATGATCGTGGCGCTCGTGCCTGTCGTATGGATCAGCGTCCCCGCCGTCGAGGTCGCGACCACCTTGACACCTTGCCCTTGCGTACTGCCGCTGAACGGAATCATCGCTGTCGCGTTTGCCATTAGTCCACCATCACTTCAATTTGGAGAAAGTCATTGCCGCCGGGGACGGCCGATGTCCACGCAGAGCCGTTTGACGTGAGGACATTTCCGCTCGTGCCCGCCGCACTGAGGCCAGTCCCACCGCTTCCCGCAACGAGCGGCGTCGAGAGGGTCAACGCTGCCGCCCCAATCGTGCCGGTCAGCGTCGGACTCGCTGACATCACCACATTGCCAGTGCCGGTGATCGCGTTGCTGACAAGCCCCTTACTGCCATCGCTGAACACCGCTTGACTCGCGGTCAGTGACGAGAGGATCGGCTTCACGTCAAACGTGGCCACGCCGTTGACACGCAGCGTGCCGGTCACCAGCAGGTTCACGACTTGGCTGATCGTCTGCTGCACCGTCATCACCAGCGTCGACGCGGTATCCGCCACGCCCATCGCTTTACTGAACGTGCCGGCGCTCGATGCCAGCGCGCCCGGGGTGGCGCCGAGGAAATACGTGGCGCCGACGCTGAGCGTCCCCGGCACCGACGCGAGCCCGAGTAACCGCACCGACCCGGTCGCCGCCAGCGCCACAGCGGCCACCGCAAAGCCGGTGATCGGGATCGTCGAATACGCCGCCGTGTCTGAGTCGGTGAGATACCACCGGCCGGCGGTGCGCGACCCGGTGCCGTCCGACAAATAGATCGCCTGCCCCGCCGTCACGGCTTCGCCGGCCACGAACGGGACATCGAGGTCGACGTCGTAGGGCGCCGAGCTGATCACATTGTCCTGGGTGTAGATGACGTCGTCGCCGGACGAGGTCAGCTTGAACTTGTAGGAACTCGCCGACAAGTAGACCGTCGCACGACCGCCAGCATCGAGGATGATCGGGTTCGCGTTCGGGACAGACAAGTCGGAGTCGCTGAACGTATTGAGGTTGGTGGTGGTGCCTGCGCTGTAGGAATACAGCTTGCCTCCCGACAACGGGTTGCCGGAATTGTCGAGGCCAACGAACTGAGGTGCAGGGCAGACGGTAGCGGCCATATGGTTCCTTTACGATGGTATACTAACGAATTACGACGACTTCATCCAGACGACCCGAGGGGCGCGGCCCGATGACGGTCACCAACCCACGCCAGGTGGGTGGTTCTCCCGCGCACGATGAGGTGACACGATGACCAAACGTCAACGCCCCACAATCGACCGCGCCGTCAATGACGCGCTCATCGCTCGATACGGACCCGACACCGGTCCCCCGCGCGACGCCGTGCCCCACGACAAGTATGGGCTCTCGTGGCCGACGCGCAACTTCCCGCCGAGTCCCATGACGGATGACGAGTGCGACGCCTGCATCAGCCGATATACCCGCGATGGGGCTCATCCTGCGGTAGCCGATTCGTTTCGGCGCCTGAAGGAGATATACCGGGGCGACCATCGCCTGATGCTGGAGACTGAGCGCCGAACCCCAGCGCCAGCAGTACCGTCGCCAGCGGGAGACCCCGCGCCGTCGCGAACTGCCGCATCGCGTCGATCCCGCCCTGCGCGTAGACGTCGCGAATCTCCTGAATAAGCGGGTTTGAGGTGATCGAGGGATTCGCCGTGAGGACGGCGGCATCCCTCGACGCCACCGCCGCGACCTGTCGCTTTAACTCTTGTTCCGCGCGTGACCCAGACTCAGGCAGGTATTGCCAGAACTCCTGCCCGAGTGTTTTATCGCCCCAATCATTGCTAAGATAGAAGCTGTCGAAGCGTCCCCTCACTGCTTTCGTCTGGAACAACTTCGCGGCCTCCGTCGCCGCCGCATCAAAGTCCTTCGGTGACAATGGACTCTTTGCTAGGTTCCCGAGGCGTATACCCTTCCCGGGGATAAACACGACCGCGACTTTGTCTTTCTGCCCACCAGCCGCCGCCGTCATCAGCGCGTCGACTTGCTGCATCTCCGCTGCCGTAGGCGTCCTCCCAAGGGGAAGCTCTGCGCCACGCATCGGGTGCTTCCACTCGTCTGGCTCCGACTTAATCCACGTCTCTAGTTCTTTCTGTGTCGGCCACCGCGTGAGGCGCGACCCAGCGCCGGCGTCCTGTGCGCGACTCCACGCCCACATCGCCTCCACCTTTTCCGCTTCACGCATTGCCTCCGGCAAGACCCTCGACCCCCCTCGCGGGTCTTGCTTGATGGGCACCACGGCTCTGGCCTGATACCCGGGGCTCGTGACGCCCTCAAAGACGCCCGGGCCGGGACCACCCTCTGCCACTGGCACCCGCTGTTCCATCGCCAGACGGGAGCGCCCCTGCGGGTCAATGTCGATTCCGAACTGGTCTCTGGCATACGCATCCAAGGCGTCTCCCTCTAGACCTTGGAGATGCTGCGCGGTTCGACCAGGGACCGCTTCGCGCGACAACTCTATCTGGCGCTTCGCAAACGCAGACGCGATGTCGTCCACCTGTGCCCCTACCACCAGCGTGCCGGAGTTGATCTTCGAGCCTGTCCATGCCGCTGCCTGAAGTCGACCCGTCGTCCAGTCCGACCGTCCCCCGATACGGCGCCTGTTTGCCTCTTTAATTGCTCGATCGGTCATCGAGTCCATCCAGCGATGCTCGGTATCGCGTGCGCCTCGGCGCAACGGTGTCCCGTCCGGGTTAGAGTAGCCCCACGCCTCCATGTCCCATATATCGTGAACGGATCGCGGTGATCCCGGCGCCGCAAAGCCCCCGCCAAGTTGAATCTGCTGCGAGAACGGTAGCCGCTTCTTGCCGCTCACTGCACCCCCGCGTCCTACTTGTTCTAATTGCGGACTCATATTCTTGGGCCAGCGCCCTGACTTGATCGGGACACCCGCGCGGCGCTGGGCGTCGCTCTCAAGGGCAAAACCCACATTGACATCGACGGCTGTAGACGGTGACGTAATTGCCACCTCATCGGTAAATTGCCGCGCGTGCGCGACGTCGTCTCCCATTGCGAACAGCGTGGCCGCGCCACTGGTGTCGTACCAATTCGCGCCCTCAGTTCCGGCCTCCACTTGATCAAGGTAATTCTTCAGGCGCGTGCGCTCATGCGACACCGTCCTGACGTCATCCGGGGCGCCAACGAATCGTTTGGGGCGCTTCACGTCGGCGTCCTCAGGCGAGAGGCGATGTCGAGCCCTTACCGTGCGCTCGGGCACATACGTCTCCCCGCGCGCGAGCGCCTGCAGTTCCAGTGGCGCGATGGGCGCCTTCGTCTGTGCGGCCACCGCTTCCACGAATTGCTGTCCCGAGGGCGACAGGTCGGGAGCCCTATTCATAAGACTCCTCGGGGACAAAAAGGCTATCGGCTTAGCGTAGGAATCAAGGCGTGGAAACCGCTGCGCGATCTCCTCCGCGAGCGCAAGGCGCTCAGGCGACCCAAGCGATTCCAGTACACCGCTCGCGACAGACGCGCGCTGGGCCGCTCCTGTCGCGCCTCGCTTTGTTAATGCCTTTACAGCGCGCCCCAGTGTGGCCGGCAACGTCGCCGCCCCAAGGGCGCCCCCGGTCGCCCAGTCCATAGGGTCGAGCAGGAAATCCGCCGTCGTGCCGAGACCGACCGCCCATGCGTCCGGCACCCCCTGATGCTGCAACTCCGACACCCAGTTCGTCTGCTCGTCGACGGGGGCCATCGGGTCAATCGTCGTCTCGGAGAGCGGGGTGCCCCGCAGCGTCGACAGCGCGGTGCCGGCCGTTTTCGGGATCACGGCGGTGGTCGCGTTTAACATGCGGAGTGGCGTCGTGTAGGGCATGTCAGGGTGACGACGCACGGTCTCCCGCATCCCCGACGGCGGGGCATCGAGCGCCTCAACCAGCGCGCCCCCGGCTCTCGCTATCGTCGGCCCTCCCACCATCTCCCACGAGGTCGGGGGACGCTCACGACGGCCTGTGGATTCCGCGAGAACCCCGGGCTCGGTCACTGGAACCCCGAGCCCCTCCGACTCTCGACGCCATGCCGCCTCGCGCTCACGCTGGAGACGTGCCTGCTCCCGGCGCGCCGCCGTGGCACGATACCCTCCCGGGGGGGCCGAGGCGGGGAGCGGGATATAACGATAGTCCTGTGCCATTAGTTCACCCGCTGCGGCCGGCCGTCCACGACTGTCCACGTCTGCCCCTCGAACGGGCCGCTCGTGAACTGTTTGCCGACGCCCCTCGGGGTGCCGGCCATGTTGGGCGTGCGGCCGGCTTCTGCGCTTGCGCGAAGACCCGCCTCAAGCGTGACGCCAGCCGCAGGCGCTGCGGCCCTCAAGTCAGACGCGAGCTTGTTCTTGGCCGTCAGCATCCACTGCGGCGCGGCCTGCGTGCCTAAGTCACGCAACGCCCTTCCAAGTGTCGCGCCCTCGCTTAAAATCCGAGCCGTGGCAGGGTTATGGAAGAACTTGGCGACGGCATACTGGGCGACGGAAGTAGCCATGAACCACGTTGGGTTGTATAAGGCAGAGCCACCCCACATAAGTTGAGCGGTAACAAGCCCGCTCCCGCTCGGGTTCGCCGACTTCGCGGCTTCCGCGCTAAACCCCAAGATGTTATCAATATCGCTGATGTGTTTAGGCTTCATATAGATCGCCTTGTTGCGATCTCCCCACGCCGTCCACTTTCTGAGCGCCGTGCCAGCCGCCGCCGCCGTCGCATCAGCCGACACAACTGGGGCCAGAATGTCCTCGAAGATCGCTCGACCCATGTCGGCCATTGCCTGCGGAGGCACCGCTCGCTCTAATGCCTGAGAACTGTCATACCCACGAGACCGTGGAGATTGTAAGCGCGTAGCTAATGCTGCCGGGTTGCCTTTCGACGTCAACTCATCAATGGTTTTAATCACGCGATACTTATCGACCGTCGCAGCGCGTCCAGCGCGGAGATCATCAAGCACGCCTGCACGCTTCGCGGACGCATCAATCGCTTCCCGCCAATGCACCCCCGCCATGCGCGCGATGCCCTGATCGCGTGTCTGACGCCACAGGTTTTTAACGCGCGCGGCGTTCTGCAGTTCGCTCAATAAGTCATTCGCACGAATCAGTGAGATGTGGTCGCCTTCCTTCATGAGATCGTCGAGAAGGGAGAAGGCTTTCCCTTTTGGTGTGGTCACGTCGACGGGTTGCAGCTTCCCGTCAACCGTATACTCTTGCTTGAGCTTGTCATAGAGCGCCTGATACGCGCGTCTCGGGTTCGCCACCGTCGCGCCGGCTGCCGACGCCTCCTCCACTGGTCGATACGCCGCTCGTGCCCTCGCATTAAGGGCGCCGGCGCGTTGTTCCAGTGCCTCAATGATATTGAGCGACGCTCCATACACATCGACTGGCGCGCCGGCACGGGTTGGCGCGATAGACTCACTAATGCGGCCCACATCTGACTCGATCTGACCCCGCTGTCTCGCACGATCTCTGCTCAACAAACGAGCAGGAGACCGGTCAACGATCTCCTGTAGACCGCGTACACCGACACGCCCGGTGCCAGCCGCCACGTCGACGTCAATCCCGCGTTCTCTCGCATAGTTCGCGCGTTGACGCACAACCGGGTCAACATCAACCCCGCCGCGCCACCACCCCACATCGGGTCCGCCCACGCGCTGACGGCCGACGGCGCGAGCCCCGGCGACCGCTGCCCGTCCGCCACGTTCGATCACCTGTGGGAGCGCCGAGTGGATAGCGGTGTTTACCATCGCCCCTGCCGCCTCGGGGTACTCCCCCTCCCCAATAAACTCGTGCGCGCGCTCGGCGCCTTGACCAGCGAATGACCCGATCAGGGCGCTCGTACCCATTGCACCCAACGTACCCACCGCGCCCAGCGTCGTCACGGCCGGCGCCGCCACCAACGCCGTGCCAGCCGCCGCCGCCGCCGGGAGCCCCCAGTAGGCAAACTGGCGTGCCGCGTCCCCGTATCGCCCCTCGTTCCATGACTCCACGCCGCTCTGTCGAAGCTCGTCATGTCCGGCGGCGAGACTGCGCAGCGTCTGAAGGGGATGCGTCACCATCTCGCGCACCCCCCCGACGATTTCACTGGGGTGCAGGCCGCGCGTCGCCTCACCTGAGAAACGCTGCGCCGCATCGACAGTCGGTGCCAACGCGGCTTGCCGTCTCCGGTCTCCAATCGACGACGCGAATGAGGCTAGCTCCTCCTCTCGCGCAGGACCGTCGGTCTCTAGATACCAGCCTTTCTGTCCATCCACAGTCCGCACGACATAGGTGCGAGGGTCATCTTCGGCCTTCTTCCACCGTGGGTCAGTAGAAACGAGTGGTCCCATCTTATTGCGCGCTCCCGTCGTTGTAGTCTCCCCAGCCGGACAATCCTTCCACGACTCCCGGGTAGTCTCCTGTCGGCTCTAAACCGGGAACAGGCACCCACGTAAAATCTCTGTGCCTTCCTAGGACTTCGCTCAGGTCGGGAACATCTGCTGATAGCGTGGGGTCGAGATTCCAGTCGCTTATAAACTCAACCTTGTTTGTGATATGGGACTGGTCTAAACCAAAGGTCCGAGCCATAGCATTGATCTGTTTTCTGTTTTTCTCTGTAGACGCCGCTTGGTTTTCAGCGAACTCACGAGCTAGCGCCACATACTCTTCGAGTACTTTAATCGGCACGCCAGCGCCGCCTTTAATGGCCGTTTGAATACGCCCTTCTAGTTGTTTCCATAGCGACAACCCACTGGACGACCGCTCATATTCCGACTCGCGAACCACAGACCCGGGATCAAGAATCTTCTGGAACGTCACCAAGATGCCCTGCGATCCCGCCGCAAGCCCTCCAGCTTTGGCGGCGGCAAGGCTGGATTTCATCAACTCATACTGCAACGCTGATTGGTTGGCGCTAGCTGACTCCTGAATCCATCGGTCGCGTAGTGTCATCGTGGGCGTAAATGTTGCCATCAGCCCCTCAGACGCCGGAAGAACTTTTGCCACAGGCTCCTCAATGCGTCGCAGGTCTGGGTCTACCCAGTAAGGCCCAACGGGATCATTGACTAGGAACGCACCCTTCACTTCCTCTCCGCTTGCTAATTGAAGATTTCTCGGTGATGTCCCTAGATTAGACGTCGGTGTCTCGGGGTTCGCTAACGCCTCCGCGCGAATGCTAATGTCCTGCAACGCGGCGCCCGTGGGATGGGTTCCATGTATGGCCTTAAATTGTTGAACCAACGAATCCCGAATACTTGCGAACGCGCCCGTTGCGTAGCTTGGCTCCTCAGGATCATCCATCAGCTTCGTCATCACGGCCGACGGCAGAGTGCCGTCCCCCTGTAGGTTAGCAAGCGCGAACGTCGCTTGCGTGTCGGTCAGCACTCCGTTCTCAAGTCCAGCCCGAAGCGACTTGATGGAGAGCGCGCGCTGTTGATGGTATTGCGCGTTGGTTTCCACCTCGGCTCCTAACGCCTCCCCCTGCGCCGCTGTCATCCGCAGACGGGTTCCAGGTGTGGCCGGCACGGTCTCGGTCCCAGCGACGAGATCAGGGCCAAAGCGTGGCGCATCGGGGCCGAACGGCCCCTCGACTGGGAGCGCGTTCGCGAACGCGCGGTCCCCGATCTCTGGTGCTACTGGTGGGGCGCCAAACGGTTCTCCGAACTGCACGCCGCCGAACGCACGGTCACCCATCTCGGCCGGAGGGGGAGCAGCCACTGACGCGAGCGTCGCCTGTTCGCTCGCTGGTCTCTCGTAATCTTCGACCGATCCGGCGTCCCAGAGACGCATCGTCTCTGCGTCCGCCTCCGATAGCTCTCCACCGGCCCTTGTGCGCTCCCGTATCCGCGCCGCTTGCTGCCCTAGTATCGTGCTGTCGTAGAGGTGAATGTTGCGTGCCTCACTATCACGGGATCGCCGGTCTTGGTCGTCGAGGCGCGCCTGCCGCTCGTCATACCGCGACTGCTCCAGTGCCTGCGCCTCGCGCACCTCACGCGACTGCCGTAGGTCGCCGAGCGTCTCGGTGACGAGCCCCCCGAAGCCGCTCCAGCGATCGGACATGCGCTGGGCGCGGTCACGGGCATAAGCTGACTCGCTGGCGTCCCGCCGCTGCATGAGCGCCAGTTGTTGCGCCGTATAGGCCCGACCGGTATACCGGTCTTGCTCAGAGGCATACGGGATGCGGACGTAGGGGGTCGTAGCCATGTGTGTCCTCTCTTACCGCGTGCCGAATCCGGCGATCGCTGTGTCCGCGCGAAGCTTCGCGTCCCAATACTTGAAGTCCTGATCCTGCCCGTAGGTGTAGGAATCCCACTCGCGCCCGAACTGCAACTCGGCCTGCCGCTGCTCAGATGCGTATTTGTCTTGCGCCGTTTGGTATTGGCTCCCATACAGGTCGCCAGCCGTCCGGTATTGGCTCTGATACGCGTCCTGCGCGTTCTGTCGGTTGGTGTTATAGGTGCCCAACCGTCCAGCCGCGTTGATCCCGTAGATGTCCTTCGCCACCCCGTAATTGTTCTGCCATGTGCCCTGACGGTTTGCCTCGTTGGTGCCATACGTCGACTGGGCCAGCCCGAGGTTGCGGTCGTAGGTCGACGCGCGGGTGCCCTCATTCGTGAGGTAGTTCTGGAGCGCGTTGCCTCGGTTCACGCCATACTGCTGCGACGCTCGGTCGTAGATGTTTCCATACTCTTGCGAGGCGAACTGTTGCCCATACCCGACGGTGTCCTTCAGGTGCCCCCCCGTGCGTAAGGTGCCACGCGCCGCCGCTGACGCGTCCAGTGCCCGTTGCCCCTCCGACAACCGAAACTGATAGCTCGGGTCCAGCAACATCGACTCCCCGGTCGGTGCCTGGAAGTCGTCGTAGGCAAACGGCTCGGGGGCGGTATAGGGGTCGTAGGCAAACGGGTCCGCCGCCTCATACGGGTCGTAGGCGAACGGCGCCTCCGCCTCATAGTCCTGGTAGCTGAAGGGGTCTGGGAGCGAGAGTGGGTCAGGTGGCGCAAACGTCGGCCACCCTGACGCACCGCCGTCCCCGACGCTGCCCGTATCCCCGCCGTTGGTGGTCCCGCCCGGTCCTTCGCCGCCGTTGTCCCGGTCGCCTCCCGACGCAGCGCGTGTGTCGTAGATCGCGATCTGGTTGTTGATCGCCTCTAGCGGGTCTTTCCCGACGTTGTCGGAGTGGTTCACCCACCGCACGATCCCCTGCACGTCGGACTCGTCAAACTCCAACCCGCGAGACGCCGCTTCCTCCTGGAGCCGCTGCCGCCATGAGCCCACCTGTTCGTCCGACATCGTCCGCTGGCTGTCGGGTACATTCGTACTCCTTGCCGCCAAACCTGTAAGGAACGCTTCCTCGCCTTCGTTGGTGTAGACCGTCGCCCCTTCCGCGAGTTCGGCCTGTGTCGGTTCGCGCCCGAGGACGTCGCGATACGCTTGGCGTACTAGTTCGAGGACCTGTTCGGCGTCTGTAGGCATTGTCTACTCCTATCCCATGAAGCGTGAGCGATACGGGGTGTGCGTCGGCCTCTGCACATTCGCCACCCGCGCCAGCGACTGTTGTCCAGCTTGACGATACGGCTCCATCTGCGTCTCCCGCGCATCCCAGATCGTCTGGCGCTGAGTCTGCTGGGCCTCCCATCTGCTCTGCTTCGCCGCCTCCCTGTCCGCGTCCAGTTGGAGGTCTTCTGTGCGCTGCGTCGCTATCAGGTCGAGTGCCGCCTGATACCGCGCATCCGCTGCTACTTTGTCGTCAGCGATCACCTCGTCGGCTTTCCGATCGCCGTACCAGTCGGCGCTCCACGCGCCGACATTCCCAAGCGCCGACGCCGCGTCGCTGCCTGGAAAATCCCACGCTTGTTGTCCGACTCCCGCAGCGCCTGCCGCCTGAGTCGCCGTCGCAGCTACCGTAGGGCCACCCCAAGCGGCCGGACTTATCAGACCAGACGCGACCGGCGTCAGTCCGGAAGCATTAGTTACGGCTCCGGCTCCGCCGGCGGAGCCGGCTCCGCCCGCGAACATTGCTGGCGCAGCTATCACGGCCGCCCCCGTCAGGACGGCGAGCCCGAGCCCCGTGAGAAGGATACGCTTGTCACTCCACTGCTTGCTTGCAACCCCATCCCCTCCAGGGTTCATCTCGTATTTATCAGGGTTCGCTCTCACGTCCCGCACTTCCGCCTGCTGCCCAGGATTGAGTGGGCCAAACTGTGCTAGATGCTCGGGAGACTCTAGCCATGCAAGATACTGCGGCACCGACGTGAACGGGTTATCCCTGAGCGCCTGATTGCGAAGGGTCGCCGTTGTCCCTTGGTCAGTGTCTCCCGGTTGTCGCTGATAGCCTTCGTCCCATCCGCGTTGCTCAAAATCAAACTCGTCCATAGTTCTATCCAACCATTCCAGGTATCTAACACTGACCGTACTCTTGCCGTGCGCTCGCCCTACACTGAGACCGCTTCGAGGGTGATGTCCAGCGCATACTGCATCGCTGGCGCCCCCGAGCTACTATACGTGGTCGCATACGTGACCGGCGACGCGTTGTCCACCGCCACGAGCGACGTCTGCGTC
>Ga0209402_10005964_pt1 | contig 10738 bp, 6 predicted proteins | sample ArcticOcean_MG_C_3_FD_187437 | JGI IMG/M metagenome (GOLD analysis project Ga0209402, IMG submission 187437) | Marine microbial communities from western Arctic Ocean - ArcticOcean_MG_CB8_126 (SPAdes) (version 2) | ecosystem: Environmental > Aquatic > Marine > Oceanic | place: Arctic Ocean... | reverse complement strand
AAAACCAGTCAGGAGAAAATGGGGGGTTTGACTGCTGGACTCAATATTCCGGGTCTTAATCTGCCGTTTTGATTCATGTCTGAGAGTCGCTCAATTGATCGATTAAGGCAGGCCCTGAAACGGTTACCTGGTGTTGGGCCGAAGACGGCTCAGCGAATGGCGTTTCACTTGCTTGAAAGAGATCGAGAAGGGGCGCGCCTATTGGCTGAAGCGATTAATGATGCCGCCGATTCGGTCAAGCATTGTGTTCGTTGCAACAATTTCAGTGAAACTGAGACGTGTGCCATTTGCACCTCCCCCAAGCGCGAAGCGGGCTTATTGTGTGTGGTCGAAACACCGGCGGATCTCGAAACCATCGAACAAGCTGGGGCTTACACGGGGCTCTATTTTGTTCTCATGGGGTATTTGTCGCCGTTGGATGGCATCGGCCCCGATGAATTGGCCATCAGCCGGTTGCTGCTGATACTAGATGAATATCCTGTGACCGAAGTCATTCTTGCGACCAACCTGACTGTCGAGGGACAGGCGACGGCAGATTATTTGGCAGATCAGTTTTCCAGCAGGGAGATTGTGATTAGTCGTCTAGCCCGGGGCGTGCCAGCGGGTGGAGAGCTCGAGTATATGGATTCAAATACCCTAAATCAGGCGTTCGCCGATCGGCGGGCTATTCATTAACACAACGCCGGACAATGCCTGGGAAGCCGAGTGGTCCAGATTAGAGGGTTTGTGTGGAATCGAACGTCAAGGGTTGCCCAAAGATACCTGGTCGGATTGCGCCATCGGCATAGACCACGCGGCCACCGACCACGGTAACCAACGGCCAACCGGTTAATCGACGACCTCGGTAGGCACTCCACCCCGCTCGACTGACCACATTTTCATCTTGAAGTAACTGAGTGGTTTGTATGTCGACCAACGTCAGATCGGCATCAAAGCCTTCGGCGATTTGACCCTTGTTGGGTATGCCATATAGCCGCGCGGGACCACGACACATCCAGTTTAGGATATCCGCTAGTGTGCACTGTCCCTCAGTCATTGCCGTCAGCATTAATGGCAGAGAGGTTTCGACACCCGGCATGCCGCTTGGCGTTGCTGGGTAGTTCACTGATTTCTCGGCGAGGGTGTGGGGTGCGTGATCGGTTGCAATGATATCAATCACGCCATCGTGAAGTCCCTGCCAAAGTTGATCAGCGTTGGCGGGTTCTCGTATCGGGGGATTCATCACTACCCGTGCGCCTTGAGTTTTGTAATCTTCAGTGCTGAGAAAGAGATGATTGGGAATAACTTCGCAGGTCACCTGCGAAGGCTTGTTCTGGCGCAATAACTCAACTTCCTCCGCGGTGGAGAGATGCAGAATATGTAGGCGTCGGCCGTAGCGCTCGGACAACTCTAGTGCTCGCCGCGTGGCGATACACGCAGTTTCGGAATCTCGCACTTGTGAGTGAATAGAATAGTCATACGTCGTGTTGTTATCGCTGAGTAACGCGCTAGTCCGTTGCTGGATACGATTCTCGTCTTCGGCGTGTACGGCAATTAGTCGTTGACCGTCAGAAAATATTTTATCTAGCGAGCTGTCGTCATCGACGAGTAGGCTGCCCGTGCTAGAGCCCATGAAAATCTTTATCCCACAAGCGGGATGAACGTTATTCAAAGATTCAAGGTTAAATTTCGTGGCGCCGACAAAAAAACCAAAGTTAGCAACGCAGGTTTCAGAAGCGCGTTTGAGTTTCCAATCCATTTGCGTCTGATCAATGGTGGGTGGGTTGCAGTTAGGCATCTCCAAAAAAGAAGTCACCCCGCCGCGCACGGCGGCACGTGCGCCTGAACCAAGGTCTTCCTTGTGAGTCGCTCCAGGCTCGCGGAAGTGAACCTGGGGGTCAATTACACCGGGAAGTAGCAGATGGCCGTTGCCATCAACACTTTCTGAACTGTGCCCATTGATGGATGCGGAAATTTCCTGAATGCGGCCGTCGCGGCACCCCACATCACCCGCCATGGTGCTGCCATCGTTGCAAGCGATGTTGGCATTGCGAACGATTAGATCGTACATCAGTTAACGCTGAACGCTTCGCATCAGCAAAGGAGAAAATTCTAAGCGGATGCCAAGCATTGCAAGTCAGTGGGCAGCAGAGCCACCTCGTTTTAGTACCCTTGTTTTTCGCGCAATTCGTTTAAGTTTTTGCAGTCGATGCACTGTGTTGCCGTGGGTCGAGCTTCTAGTCGTTGTACGCCAATTTCTATACCACAATTCTCACAATAACCATAATCACCGCTTGCGACTGAGGCGCGTGATTCATCAATCTTGCGAATCAATTTGCGTTCACGATCTCGTGTTCGAAGTTCAAGTGATCGATCCGTTTCCTGGCTGGCGCGATCATTTGGGTCAGGTAGATTCAGTAGTTCATCCTGCATAGCCGATACGGTACGTTCGAGGTCATCCACAAGTTCGTGGCGCCAGGACTTAAGAATGCCATCGAAATGAGCGATTTGCCGCTCATTCATATAGCGCTCGTTCCGTTTTTCTCGATAAGGCACGATGCCGTGGACCAACTCGAGAGAGGCGGGGCTTGGTCGAGGCGATGGTGTCGTTACCCTAGGTTTGTTGGTTTTTCCGTTGGCCTTTTTCCGGGCGACTGAGGTTTTTCCATCCTTCGGTTTTTTCTCGGGCGTGACCTTTTTCGGGGCGACCTTTTTAGCGGCCTTGGGTTTGCCAATGGCCTTTTTCGGACTGGCGGAGCGGGGGGTAGCCGTGCTCGATCGAGTTTTCGCCTTCTTTGCGGTCTGTGTTGGAGTAGCCATAATTTGAGTTTTGAGTCTGGTAAGTTCAGTTATTCAGTGAGATAGGCGGCGGGGGTTTATAACAGACCAATTTGGCCGGTGCAATGGGTATTCAAAGTTAGGGGCTAGCTGACCTCATTAAAGGCGGGCGTGGCCGCGGGTTTTGATTAAATTACCCGTACCGAAGACACGGTTCCGGTATAATTGACCCCGTTTTGAGCAGATTCACGCCTCTTTATTTCCCCCCCGACGTTCCAGGCCTAAATGGCTTCTGCGCACTGAAAGCAAGGGCCTTAGATTGTGCGTTTTCGTATCAGCCAATCACCTGAACTGCCTTATGCGTCTTAAGAAACTCCTACTCGCCGGATTCAAATCCTTTGTAGAACCAACAACGATCACCTTGCCCGGTGACCTTGTCGGCATAGTCGGGCCAAATGGCTGCGGTAAATCAAATGTAATCGATGCGGTGCGATGGGTTATGGGCGAAACGTCAGCTCGTAATCTGCGTGGCGACAGCATGCTTGATGTGATCTTTAATGGCACGGATAACCGTAAGCCAGTGGGAAAGGCTTCTGTTGAGTTGGTATTTGACAATAGCGACGGTAACCACGCGCCGGAAGGTTACGGGCAGTTTTCCGAGATTTCGGTTAAGAGAACACTGTCACGCGATGGCAAGTCGGAGTACCTGTTAAACCGAACCCGGTGTCGGCGCCGGGATATCACCGACATATTTCGAGGAACGGGCCTAGGCCATCGCTCGTATTCAATCATCGAGCAGGGGATGGTCAGTCGGATCGTTGAGGCAAAACCCGAAGACTTACGCACATTTGTCGAAGAAGCCGCTGGAATCTCGAAATACAAGGATCGTCGACGCGAAACAGAGACGCGGATAAGGCACACACGAGAAAATCTTTCACGGGTAAACGATATTCGGAGTGAGTTGGAAACGCAGTTACGCCGACTCCAGAGGCAATCCCAAGCTGCCCGGCGTTATCAGAAACTAAAAGATGAAGAACACACGGTTAACGGTGAACTGTTGGCCCTGCGTCATATAGAAATGACACGGGTTATCGAAGGTGAGCGTCAACAAACGACTGCGGCCGAAGCAAATGCTGACTCAAAACTGGCTGATCAACGGGAATTGGAACGAACGATTGAGGAGATACGAGCCAAGCAACTCTCATCGCAGGAGGGACTGAGTGCGATACAAGGGGATGTCTATGCTGTTGGTGCGGACATCGCGTCAGTTGAACAGCGCATCGAACATGCCCGTCAGACTGAACAGCAACAGCGAAGTGAACTTCGGCGCCTGGAAGTTTCAATCGGCGAATGGCTCTCAGAAAGTGAGGTGGAGCTGGCACGAAAGGAGGTTCTGGAGCTTCAGATCAGTGTGGCGCGGGAATCGAGATCTTTAACCGTCGAATCGGTCACCATGTCAGAAGAAGAGCTCAGTTTAAATGAGCATGCTCTGGAAGACTGGCAAATTCGTTGGCAGGCGTTTACTCAGCGGGCGGCAGAGCCCGTTCGAGCGCAGGAGGTACAGCGCGAGCGGATCTCGCAAATCGAAAATGTCGATGGGCGGGCACAGGAACGTTTGGCCCGACTCGATGAGGAATATCAGTCATTGTTGGATGATGAGGAATCACTCGATTTAGAGCACCTACGTGTGGCGGTTGATAGAAGCTCTGTTGCAGTTGATTCTGAGCAGGCCAGGCTGACTGAAACCCTGGAACGGATTGCAGCGAAGAGAGCGGAAGGAGAACAGCAGCGCGTCTATCTGGATGCGGCACGGCAGCGATTACATACGGAAAGTACTCGACTGGAGTCTCTGCAAGAATTACAGGCGGCGGCGCTGGGAGACGAGGATGATCACTATCGTGAGTGGTTGGAAAGGCGAGGTCTGACTCATGCGCCACGGTTGGCGGGAGAAATCCATGTTACTCCCGGCTGGGAGCGGGCTGCAGATGCGGTTCTGGGCGATCGCCTGGTAGGTTTGGGTATAGGTAACCTACAGACGGTTATCAACGATGAGGCCAGCTTGCCAGATACGAGGAATGTTTTCTTGATTGAGGCGGGTCATGGCAATGACGGTGACGTAGCGGCAAGTGCGGACACGCTACTGTCAAAATTGAGTTGTGAACGCTATGACTTGGATTCTTTGCTGAACGGTGTGTATGTCGCGGATTCACTTGGAGGCGCGATGGAACGACGTCCTAACCTGGCTATGGGGGAATGTGTCGTCACGCGTGATGGCAGTGTGGTTGGAACGAACTGGCTGCAGTCAGCCAGAGCACCTGGTGCACAGACAGGCATGTTGGCACGCGAAGAGGAAATCCATGAATTGGTCAATCAGGTTGAACTTACTGGTGAGGAGGTCGATCAGCAGCAGCAGCAGCAGGAAAATCGGGTTCACGAAATTGGACAATTAGAAGAATCGCAGCAATTCTTATGGGAGGAGGTGGCGAAGAGGCAACAAGAACAATCGGACCTTCGTCAACAATTTGCTGAGAAGGAAACGCAGCAGGCCCAAATCGACAAACGACGTGTTCAGTTACAGGCCGATATTGACGAGATCGGCCAGGAGTTGCTCGATGCTGAAGGCCAACTACTCGAAGCGAATCGACATTTCGCGTTGGCCGAGGACGAGACTGGAATGCTGGAAATGGAACGAAGTGAGCTAGTCGAGGAGCGTGGACGTCTCACAGAGGTGGTGTCAATGACTCGCCAGAGGGTTCAACACCAACGTAATGAATTGCACACTTTCGAACTGGAATTGCAGCGAGCCGAGGCCTCTCGCGACGCACTAAATTCCTCTGTCGGTCGGTTGATGATTCAAATTGAGAGCAACCAGAGGAGGAAATCTGAACTGGCCGAAACGCTTGGCCATGAAGAAGAACCCATCACGGAGTTGAATCAGCAGCTGCAGCAATTATTGCAACGTCGCCAAGAAACAGAACAGCGGCTTTCAAGTGCGAGAAGCGGCCATTCGGAACTTGAAGTGGAATTTCGCGATCAGTACACGCGACTTTCTGAATATGAGCAGGATGTGGCGGCGGCCCGTGATTCGCTAGAAGAGCAACGCATGAGAATGCAGGAGTTATCTGTACGTTCAGAGACTCTACTCGAGCAGATCACCGCCGGTGGTTACGAGTTAGACACTTTGGTGCGGGAGATACCGGAAGGCGCGGAGGAAGAAACGTGGCAGGGAAAATCAGCTCAATTGGCCGACAAGATTTCTAAAATTGGGCCAGTTAATCTGGTAGCCATAGAAGAGTTTGAAGAGCAGAGCGAGCGAAAGGAATACCTTGATCGACAGCACGACGATCTTAGTGAGGCGTTGAGCACGTTGGAAAATGTCATTCGAAAAATTGACCGTGAAACGAAACAACGCTTCAAAGACACATTCGAATCCCTTAATGCGAGTTTCCAGGAATTTTTCCCGAAACTCTTTGGGGGCGGTAGCGCGACTCTCCAGTTGACTGGTGACGATCTCCTGTTGGCTGGAGTCACTGTTATGGCTCGACCGCCTGGGAAACGAAACAGCACTATTCATCTTCTCTCTGGTGGAGAAAAAGCGTTGACCGCTGTCGCCCTCCTGTTTTCGTTGTTTCGATTAAATCCATCGCCGTTATGCATTCTTGATGAGGTCGATGCGCCGCTTGATGACACCAATGTCGAGCGCTATTGTGCGACATTACGCACGCTCTCAGATCGCACACAACTCGTCGTGATCACGCACAACAAGATCACAATGGAAGCTGCCGATGTGCTTCTGGGAGTGACCATGGGTGAACCAGGTGTGTCGGCAATCGTATCGGTTGACGTTGACCATGCGGTCGAGATGGCGGCCAACTGAATCTTCTTTGTGTGCATTCTCGTGCGTCAATGAAGGCTGCGGGCAACAAAATCACTCGGATTCGCACGTTGCGTAGGGAGATCGAAGATCATAACTACCATTATCACGTGTTGGATGAGCCGAAAATTGCGGACTCAGTGTTTGATCAATTAATGAATCAACTGATCTCGCTCGAGCGGGATCATCCACACCTTCAGACAAGGGATTCACCGACCCAACGGGTCGGTGGGCAGCCGCTCAGCGGTTTTGACGAAGTGGTTCATGCAGTGCCGATGCTCTCTTTGACTAATGCATTCACTGATGAACAAGTCAGGGCATTTGACCGACGGTGCCAGGAGGCGTTGGAGGTGACGTCGATCACTTATCTGGTTGAACCGAAATTGGATGGTTTGGCGGTCAGCCTCCGCTATGAGTCAGGTGTCTTGGTTCGGGCTGCGACCCGGGGTGATGGCGGTCGGGGGGAAGATGTAACACAGAATGTCCGAACGATACGCTCGATTCCGTTGCGGCTAATGGGTAAGCGTTTCCCGCGCTCACTGGAGGTCCGAGGAGAAGTCTATTTGCCTCGTGAAGGATTCAATCGTTTGAACGACCGTCAGAGATCGCGCAACGAAAAACCGTACGTCAATCCGCGTAACGCGGCGGCTGGTAGTTTGCGCCAACTTGACGCGGCCATTACCGCGCAGCGACCCCTAGAGTTCTTTTGCCATAGTTTGGGGATGAGAGAGGGTGGAAGCTCACGGGCAGGGCATGCCGAAACGCTGGCGCAACTTCAGTCATGGGGCCTGCGGACGAATCCACAAAACCAGATAGTACAAGGTATCGAATCGTGCCTGTTCGCCTACCTGAAGTTGTTGGACGCACGTGACAAGCTTCCTTATGAGATTGATGGTGTGGTCTACAAAGTGAATGACTTGGGAGAACAAATCCGCTTGGGTTCAATTGCACGGGCGCCACGGTGGGCGCTGGCGCACAAATTTCCCGCTGAGGAAGCGTTGACGTTTGTTCGGGGCATTGATATTCAGGTCGGTCGAACTGGCGCGTTGACGCCCGTTGCTCGGTTGGAGCCAGTCTTTGTCGGAGGAGTTACGGTCTCAAACGCCACGTTGCATAATCGTGACGAAATACGCCGCCTGGATGTTTGCGTGGGTGATCAAGTGGTGATTCGGCGAGCGGGCGATGTTATCCCCGAACTAGTCTCAGTAGTCACCCGTGAAAGACCGGATAATGCTGTGACCTATGAATTCCCTCAGCACTGCCCAGCTTGCGGTGCCGATGTGATAGCAGATGAGGGTGGTGCCGTCATTCGATGTAGTGCCGGATTAATATGTAAGGCACAGTTGAGTGAGTCGATTAAACATTTTGCATCTCGCAAAGCGATGGATATCGAGGGACTTGGTAGTAAACTGGTTAAGCAGCTGGTCGATAACAATGTGATCAATGATGTTGCTGATTTGTATCAACTTGATGTGAACGCATTGGAAGAACTTGATCGCATGGGTAATAAATCGGCTACCAACCTGATCGCATCGATTGATCGCAGTCGACAGACAACGTTGGCGCGATTTCTTTTCGGTTTGGGTATTCCCCACGTTGGCGAATCAACAGCAGACCGACTGGCATTGCATTTTGGTTCTGTGGATGCGCTGTCGACAGCTGATGCGACGGAAGTTGAGCGCGTGCCGGACGTCGGACCAGCGATTAGCGCATCTATTGCAACCTTTTTTGCGCAGAATCGACACCGCGAAGTCATTCAAAGGCTACGTGATGGCGGGGTCGAATGGGCGTCTCCGTCAGCACAAGTAGCGACAAAAAGTGTGTTAGCCGGGAAAACGGTGGTGATTACCGGAGCGCTGAAATCGATGTCCCGGAGCGAAGCCCGACAACGATTGCAGAATCTGGGTGTCCGGGTGACTTCCAGTGTCTCGACAAACACCACTTACCTGCTTGCCGGTACGGATCCTGGAGCGAAGCTCGACAAAGCTTCAGCGTTGGGTGTCCAAGTTATCGATGAGGAAGAATTTATCAAGTTGATGGATTGAATGATTTATAGAAATAGGCCATTGCTCTGGAGCGTCTATCACAGTGCTACACTGGTAGAAGACAGGTTAGTGGGGCATGAATCCGAATTGTAGTAACCCAAAAATTAATGAACAGGTGATGTCGGTATGACGAATTCTTTTGGCACAGCGTCAATATTGGAAGTGGGTAATGAAACCTACCACTTTCACGATCTTACGCGTTTGGGCGCGGGCTTTGATGTTGAAAGTCTACCGTACTCGCTAAAGATCCTTTTAGAAAACCAGCTTCGCACAGAAGACGGAGTCAATATACAGGCCGACGAGATTGAGAGTTTAGCGGCATGGGTACCAGAGAAATCTAGCGGAGAGGTTTTGTTCTCACCGGCACGGGTCTTGTTGCAGGACTTCACCGGAGTACCCGCTGTAGTCGATTTGGCAGTGATGCGTGAGGCGATGGAGTCATTGGGTGGGGATGCAGACAGAATTAATCCGCTGTCCCCCGCTGATCTTGTTATTGACCATTCAGTGATGGTCGATTTCTTCGGGTCTTCGAATGCGCTCGAGAAGAATACTCAACGTGAGTATGCTCGTAACAGCGAACGGTACGAGTTTCTCCGCTGGGGGCAACAGGCGTTTAACGACTTTCGTGTGGTTCCTCCGTCCACGGGCATTGTTCACCAGGTTAATATCGAGTATCTGGCAAGTGTCGTCTTCAGTACGATTCGTGACGGCGTCACTTGGGCATATCCGGACACTGTCGTGGGTCTTGATTCCCATACGACCATGGTGAATGGTCTAGGCGTGTTGGGATGGGGGGTCGGTGGCATCGAGGCGGAAGCCGCGATGCTAGGTCAGCCGATAACAATGCTGGTGCCTGATGTCGTTGGATTTCAATTGATCGGACGTTTGCCTGAAGGAGCAACGGCAACTGATCTGGTGTTAACCATAGTAGAAAAACTTCGTGCATACGGTGTTGTGGGAAAGTTTGTTGAATTTTTTGGCCATGGACTCGATCACTTATCATTGGCTGACCGCGCAACGATCGCCAATATGGCACCAGAGTATGGTGCCACCTGCGGTCTTTTTCCTATTGATCGGGAGACGATCAACTATCTCCGTTTGACCGGTCGAAGTGAATCCCAAGTGGCGTTGGTTGAGGCCTATACACGCCGCCAGGGGATGTTTCGTGATTCAGATTCGCTAGTACCTCGCTACTCGGCCACGCTGGCCCTTGATCTCAGTACGGTGGTTCCCAGTATTGCAGGGCCCAAGCGGCCACAGGATCGAATAGATCTCTCTGCAGCCAAGGCCACGATCGAAGCAGCACGCCGAGATCTTCGCGGAGCAAAACCGGTGTCTTCGAAGGAAGTCGTAATTGACGGTCAGTCGGTTGAACTCACAGATGGCGATGTCGTGATTGCGGCGATCACCAGCTGCACCAATACATCGAACCCTGGTGTGATCATGGCGGCAGGTCTACTGGCAAAGAAGGCGGTTTCCCGGGGGTTGCGGGCCAAACCCTGGGTCAAAACGTCCCTGGCGCCGGGATCAAAAGTTGTCACAGGTTATCTTGAGGAGGCCAACTTGCTTGGTGATCTCGAAACGATGGGCTTCAGTGTAGTTGGTTATGGTTGCACTACCTGTATCGGAAACTCGGGACCTTTGTTGGATGTGGTGAGCCAGGCGATCGACGAAGCTGATCTGATTGTCTCTTCTGTTCTCTCAGGCAACCGAAATTTCGAGGGTAGAGTGCATCCAGAAGTCCGTATGAACTTTCTCGCGTCACCGCCACTGGTGGTGGCGTACGCGATAGCCGGAACCACGGATATTGATTTTGACGTGGAGCCGCTGGGCAATGACAGCAAGGGTACCGCTGTGTTCCTGCGGGACTTATGGCCCAGTCAGGCCGAGGTCAATGCTGCAATCGACCAGGCGGTGACTCAGAATCTGTTTCAGAGCCGCTATTCGGATGTGCTGAACGGCGATGAACACTGGTCGAAGGTCAAGGCCAGTCAGTCGACTCTGTTTGATTGGGACGCCTCATCCACTTATGTTCAAAGACCCCCTTATTTCGATGGTATGA
>Ga0209402_10005963_pt1 | contig 10738 bp, 10 predicted proteins | sample ArcticOcean_MG_C_3_FD_187437 | JGI IMG/M metagenome (GOLD analysis project Ga0209402, IMG submission 187437) | Marine microbial communities from western Arctic Ocean - ArcticOcean_MG_CB8_126 (SPAdes) (version 2) | ecosystem: Environmental > Aquatic > Marine > Oceanic | place: Arctic Ocean... | reverse complement strand
CAAAATCCTCCCTTTGGCTTGGAGCGCTGGTTTCCCTGTCAAGCACAATGGTCCTGCTTAAAACTTTGATGAATCAGGGATGGCTGGGAACGCTTTCCAGCAAAGTCATGGTGGGAATGTTGATAGTTCAGGATTTGGCAGTTGTCCCCCTCATTGTGCTGTTGCCCATGATGAACGATCCCTCTCTGGGTTGGATTTCCTTGGAAATCGCTATTTTGAAAACGGTTGTATTTTTGGCAGGAATGATTTTGTTCGGAACACGTTTGCTGCCCTTAATTATGCGCTACATTGCCCATTTGGGTTCACGCGAATTATTTTTGCTTGCCATCACTGCAATTGGTTTGGGCGTGGGATATCTTACTTATCTGGTGGGGCTTTCCTTTGCTTTTGGAGCATTTGTCGCCGGAATGGTTTTGAGTGAATCAGATTATGGACATCAGGCGTTGAGTGACATCATTCCGGTTCGGGATCTTTTTGGTTTATTATTTTTCGCATCCGTGGGGATGCTTCTCAATCCCGGATTTTTGCTGGATCACTGGAAACAGGTTCTCATGCTTGTTTTGATAGTCAGTCTCGGTAAAGGCATTATTTTCGCGTTGCTGGCCCGGATTTTCAAATACGGAAATGTGGTGCCCCTAGCCGTCGGTTTGGGGCTCTTTCAGGTGGGAGAGTTTTCGTTTGTGCTGGCACAGGTTGGGGTCTCCACAAACTCAATCAGCCATGAAGTCTATTCACTGGTTTTGACCACAGCGATAATAACGATGTTTCTAACACCGATTATTTCCGGGCAAACCGCGCATCTGTATGCACTCAGTAAACGCTGGTTCAAGCATGAGCCGTTGGACACCATCAATTATCCTAAATCCGGATTACGAAATCATGTGATCATAGTGGGAGGCGGTCGGGTTGGTTTTCGTATTGCCCAGGTTCTGAAACGTCTCAGCGTTCCCATGTTAATTATTGAATTGGATCAACTTCGGGTTGAGAGGGCAAAACATGCTGATATTCCAGTTGTTTTTGGAGACGCTGGTCACGAAGTGGTTTTAGAGGCGGCAGAAGCGGCTTCGGCGCGACTGTTAATCATTACTACTCCGGAAATCGTAATTACGCAAACGATTGTTGAACGAGCACGTAAAACTAATTCTGAAATTCAGGTAGTAGCTCGCGCTCCGGGCGTAGAATTTTTGGAAGAATTCAAAAAGCTCAATATTTCTGAGGTGGTGATTCCAGAATTTGAGGCGGGGCTCGAAATGGCGCGCAAGGCCCTGGTGCATTTGCATATTCCCGCCGCCAAAATCCAGCATTACACTGAATCCCTTCGGCAGGATTTGTTTGCTTCTCTCTTTAATGAAAATGAAGAGGATGAAATCTTGAAGCAGCTTCAGTGGGCTGAACACCAGTTTGACTTGCAGTGGATGTTGATAAAACCTGGAAGCGTACTGGTTGGTAAAACGATTGGAGAGTCTGAAATTAGGGCAATAACGGCTTCCTCAGTCGTTGGTGTCATTCGGGATGATGTCTTGGAACCAAACCCGGATGCAAATTTTCGCTTTCAGGCAAATGACCGTGCAGCTATAATTGGAACAGACAGCTCACGTGAAACTTTTTTCCAATTGACACGACCTCTCAAAAACAGTTAGATTCAAACTAAAAGAAAAACAGTTATTGACAACAGGATAAATTTTCAGTTTAGTTGTAGGATTGGATACTGTAATTAACATTTGACTATGTTACAATTCTCACGTTAATTAGACATATAGTTGAAGTATTGTTTGGAAAATAAAAATCATTGGAATGAGTATCATCATTTTATCCAAATGGTGAAACCTTCACAAAATTTCCTTTCAAAGTACTTTTGGGGATTTAGTATCCAAAAAAACATAGGATAGAGTGTTAGTTCGTAATTTGATTTATCAATAATCACGAAAATGAAAAAACCAATTATTTTATTCTCTGCCCTTTCTCTCTGACCACAATCTAACTCAAGACAGCATGAACATTCCCGCAAACTCTCCATTGCCGATCGGTAACGGTCAACGCGTCTCAGAAGATATACCCAACGACGGCCTGTTGAATCAAATATCTCCGCTGATTCCTGCGGAGCTCCAGCATCTAAAAGAAGCACAATCCAAGATGGACGACCTCAGCCGGAGCGATTGGGAAAATCTGATGCAATACAGGAAACTTTACAACCGAGAGCAACAAGCCAAGCAGGCACTGGCGATGCTTGCTTTACAAAAGGATGATCCCAGTTACGGCTTTCGGATCAACAACTATCGTCACTGTTTGCAAAGTGCGACGATGGTATATCGGGATGGGGGAGACGACGAGGAGGTTGTAATTGCGCTGTTTCATGACCTTGGTTTCAACGTTTGTCCGGACAACCATGGGGAATTTTCTGCTACCTTACTGGCCAACTATATCTCCGAGCAGAATTACTGGATTCTCCGTAACCATGCTGCCTTTGGAAACTACCACGCTCAGACACACCCTACTGCGAACTGGAACGAGCGTGAGCAATTCCGGGGGCATCCATATTTTGAGTGCACCGCTGAGTGGGTCGCCCGCTACGACCAAACCTCTATTCAATCACAATATGATACTGCTCCGCTGGATTTTTTTGAGCCGATGGTTTACCGTATCTTCACTCGCCCTTCCAAGGGCATCCAACTCCATCTTGCACCATGAGTTCCTGGATTGAAATGCTGCCGGTTAATAATGCCACTGGCCCTCTTAAAGAGGCCTATGAGCAGGCAAAAACCCCTGCTGGGACTGTTGACAATGTGATGCGTGTCCATAGCCAGCGCCCACACACAATGCTAGGTCACCTTACTCTTTACCGCAGTGTGCTGCACCATCCGGATAATACCCTGTCGCTCTGGTTTCTTGAAGCGGTAGGTGTTTATACAAGCTTGCTAAACGAGTGCGAGTACAGTTTTACTCACCACTGTGCGAATTTGCGTCGGCTGCTCAAAGACGACGAACGTGCCGAGGCCATCGAGTCTGCTTTACGGTATAAGTCTCCGGAAGAAGCTTTTTCAGGCAAGGAACTAGCATTAATACGCTATACTGGGAAACTGACTTCATCCCCCGGAGCGGTGGAAGCCGCTGACATCGAAGCCGCCAAATCATTGGGAGCTTCTGACGGAGAAATTCTTGAGGTTAATCAGGTTTGCGCATACTTCTGCTACTCCAACCGTACCATCAATGGTCTTGGAGTAACCCTCTCAGGAGATTCCGTGGGGTACTATGCGGACTAAGATCCGGGACCTATTTCACAAGTAATTCACGACTTCGGCAGCAACCAAAAATTAATTAGTTTTCATGGCTTACGCACAATCCAAGACAATTGACATTGATAGTATTCCGGTGATCGATACCGGTCCATTGCATTCCGGAAATTCCGAAGCAGTCCAGTCTGTGGTTTCAGGAATCCGCCAAGCTGCAGAGAAAGTTGGATTCTTTTATATCCGCAACCACGGGATTCCAAAAGACGTGATCGAACAAGCGTACCGTGCTACGCAGGAATTTTTCAGCCGTCCTAAAGAGTGGAAGGATTCAGTCAAAATCAACGCTAACCATCACGGCTACCTCACCGTTGGAGAAGCAAAGATGGAGCAGGCTGAAAGGGTGGACTTCAAAGAGAGTTTCGTGTGGGGTCTAGACCTCCCGGACGAACATTCCTCGGTAACGATGAAAAATCCATTCTTAGGACGCAACCAGTGGCCGGATGAAATGCCGGAATTTAAGCGATCGGTTTATCCTTTTTTTGAAGCGGGTTTGCAGTGTGGACGAGACATGATGCGGGCCTTTGCCCTAGGGATGGAAATACCTGAAGATTCATTTATGAAGGCGACCAATGAACCTATAGCCCGCAGTTCAATCATTCACTATCCACCGCAGCCAGAAGATTTAGGAGTGGAGCAGTTTGGCGTAGCACCACATACTGACTATGGTTGCCTAACACTGTTGTGGCAGGATCAAGTAGGTGGGCTTGAAATACAAACCCGTGAGGGAGAATGGGTAACGGCACATCCGATTGAGAATACGCTTGTGGTTAACGTTGGTGATTTGCTGACGCGATGGACGAATGAAGGATTTAAATCCACCCCGCACCGCGTAGTCAACCGGAAAGGACAGGAACGCTATTCGATGGTGATCGCATGGGATCCGAATTTTGACACAGTAGTGGATCCGTCTGTAGTCTGTAAAAATGGAACGCAACCCCTGTATCCTCCTGTACGTTGCGGTGATTATGTTTTGTCGCGCTTCGATTCATCTTTCAGTTACCGCCATTAAGTACCAATGATGCTGCACTCCGGCCTCACTCTGTTAAAGGATCAACCGCCCAGGAAATCTTCCTAACAGGATTTCTCAATTAGGGCTATAGGCAGTGAGGGAAAATCTTTGAGGGTAGATGAAGTAAAAAACAACATTTAGGAATAGTCAAACAAGTTGAAATTTGAGGTATGCATCTACATTTAAGTACCTGGCAGGAAGTTGAGTCGTATTTGTTACGTTCGCAGGGCATCCTGATCCCAACCGGCTCAACTGAGCAGCACGGCCCTAATGGCCTGATAGGTACTGATGCGATCTGCCCCACCGCAATCGCCAGTCACGCTGCCTTGCAGGCCGACCTCCTCGTAGGTCCTACCTTGGCACTGGGAACGGCACAGTTCAACCTTAAATTTCCGGGTACCATCTCCCTGCGACCTTCGACACTAATGCGTGTGGTCGAGGATTATGTCCTGTCCCTGGCCAGTCAGGGGTTCCAGCAGTTTTATTTTATCAATGGACATGGGGGCAACCTTGCTACTGTCCGCTCCGCATTTCAGGAAATCTACACTCGCTATAGCTTGAAAGTCAACGAGTCTGCAGTACCCCGCTGCCGTTTGCGGAGTTGGTGGCAATATCCGGAAACAAACGCCCTTCGGCAGTCGCTGTATGGTGAGAAAGAAGGTGCACACGCCACCCCCAGCGAGGTGGCGATGGCGCAATACGCTTTTCCGGAGCACATCAAGGATGTGAGTCTGGGAACTTGGCATCCCGTATCACTGGAATATCTACGCAATCATGCAGAAGATGATCACTTCGAAGCTTCAGATCATCGCCGCCGCCATCCTGATGGTCGGATTGGCTCTGACCCCAGTCTTGCTAATCCAGAAGACGGTAAACTCTTGCTGGAAACAGCTGCAAGAGAACTTCTGGAAGACTTTCAGGCGTTCCTCGAAGAGGAGTGAGCACCTCAAAAACAGAGCAGCAGCACTACCGAATGTCTACTCTGTTTGAAAATATTTTGACAAGAGTTGCTTCGCAAAATATTACTGTTTAAGCCACTTTGCTTTGAGTTGATCAAAGAATCCGCGCTCTGATTTCAAGATAATCCAGTGGTTGACGTAGTTGATCCACACTTGATCGGCTTGTGGAAGCAATACTGCGAGGGGTGTGGGATTTTTACCACCCTGAACAGGAACGACCATCATTTGCGGATACTGCTCAACTAGCTTGGCTGCTTCAAGGTTACTGGTCATGGAAATGTCGGCACGTCCGGCTAGCACCTCTTGATAATCACGCGCCGGGGCAGAGACCTTGATGATCTTGGACTTAGTGAAAAGCACTTCCGCACGTTTCTCCTGAACCGTACCCAGCGTCACCGATACAGTCACGTTCGGGTTGTTGAGATCCTCCCAACTGTTGTACTTGCCCTTGTTTTTGTTCAGCATGAGCGGCACGTCCTCAACCGCGAAGTAGGACAACGAGTAACCAGCCACCAGGGCTCGTTTCGGACTCAGCGATGCGCTGGAAGTCATGTCGTACTTGGCAGCAACTATTCCGTTGACAAGCGTCTTCCAAGTCGTAGGCACGAAAACCACCTTCACACCCATATCCGTCGCAAGTGCAGTAGCGATGTCGATGTCAAAACCCTTGCGCTCCTTTGATGTGGGGTCGATCATCGTCATCGGATTCCAGTCCCCGGTGGTGCCCACACGTAGTTCCCCATTGACAAGGATTTGTTGTAGCCGGGATTCCGCCATGGCTGATGTCGCCAGCAGCGCCGTTACTACGAGGGCCATTCCGCTTTTCAAGCAAGTTCTAAACATATTAGTCTCCTTATGAGTTTAGAAGAATCGCCTTTCTTCTGACGGAACCATTTCCGCCGTAGGTAATCCTCAGGGACACAAAATCGACACTATGCCAGTTTGAGAATCCGTTGAACATTACAAGCTTGAAGAACAAGACGAATCAGATACAATGTCGTAATAGAAAGTGATCCCAATTACCGCTCTCAATCACGAGCGACGATATTACCTCTCTCTTTTTAAAAGGTCAAATGATAAGTACAGGTTTTGTTAAAAATTTTTCCGAAAAGATTGATAAATTTTCATGTTTTCGGAGCGAAAGGCTACTACTCGGCCTGCTGGGACTGGTCTTTGCTCTGGGATTGGGAGGCTGTGCCAAAACGGATTACACCTGGGGGTGGTATGTGATTTCTCCGTGGCACCCAATGGGCATCACGAACATCCAATTTCTCCTCAGCGGGCTGGGCTACACGCTGTTACTTTCGCTTTCCGCGATTGTGCTTTCTATCCTGCTGGGATTGATTGTCACCCTTCCGGCTTTGATGAAGAATACTCTCGCTCGACGCATAAATCGAGTTTACGTGGAAATCTTCCGATCAATCCCGATACTTGTGATGCTGCTCTGGGTGTACTACGGACTGCCCCCGGCGTTCGGAATCAAACTGGACGTATTTTCTGCAGGAATTCTGGGACTTGCTTTATGCGACAGCGCCTTTGAGGCAGAGATCTTCCGGGCAGGGATTCAATCAATTGGGAGGGGCCAGCACGATGCTGCGGATTCACTGGGACTGGACTACTGGAAAAAGATGAGACTAATCATTTTACCGCAGGCCATCCGAACGGTCCTTCCTGCCATTGGCAACCAGTTTGTGTACATGCTGAAAATGTCTTCGCTGGTGTCCGTTATCGGCCTGACCGAATTGACTCGCCGAGCCGATGAACTGGTGGTCAGCCAGTACCGTCCATTGGAAATCTACACCTTCCTTGTACTGGAGTATTTTGTGCTGATCATCTGCATCTCATCCGGGATGCGCTGGCTGGAGAAGCGACTGCGCTCTGTTGAGATTTAGACACACTTAACTTTATTAGTTTGAGACGTTGATGAAAAAAACTTATTTTGCAGATTTATAGAAACTATTCATGACCTTTTCCACCCTTTTCCGCAATGCACAAATCGCTACCATGACTCCGGGCAAATCCTATGGTTTGATCGAGAATGGAGCTGTTGTGATTTCTGATGATTGGAGAAAAAACATCGGGAAAAAATAATTTACAATTTAAATTGTATTCATATCTATGTTGCAAAAAAAAGTTTAGACTATCAATCCCAGATCCAGTGAAGAAGGAACAATAATTTTATCAAATATTAATTATTGTATTTATAATTAATAACATGTAAATATATACTAAGTAAAAGTTTGTGAATCCAACTTATGCTTTGAGAATATTTGAATTAATTTTCAAGACGAAACATAAAAAATACACACAAAACCAAATCCATATAATTTCAGGAGGCAACGACTCACAAACTACAAACTAGAAACATATTTTTCTAATACAAAGGCTACTGATTAGCCATTTATAACTTTTAACAATACAAACAAGAGGTCTAAATGAAACTTAAATGTTTTTTTTCACTCATTCCAACATTCTTTCTGTTTTTTGGGATTGCGTACGCCGAGACAGTAAAAGTTGGTTTCAACGTCCCCCTGACTGGTTTTGCTGCAGCTGATGGTGAATCCGCTCTCAACGGAGCCAAGTTGGCAGTAAAGCAAGCCAACAGTAAAGGTGGTATCAATGGCAAACAGATCGAGTTAGTGGTTTATGACGACCAAGCTTCACCTAAGGAAGCTGTTCCCATTGCCAACCGTTTGATCGAAAAAGACGGTGTCAAAGTGGCCGTTTCCGGAAGTTATTCCGGCTCGACCCGTGCGGCAGCTGGAGTCTTTCAATCTGCTGGAATTCCTTATATTTCAGCTTATGCGATTCATCCGGACATCACTCGTGCCGGAAATTATGTTTTCCGTACTTCTTTCATGGGCGAAGTCCAGGGAGGTGCTGGAGCATTACTAATTGGACAAACTATGCAGCTCAAACGTGTAGTTATCATCACTCTTAAGAACGACTTCGGTAAGTCGCTTGCCGCTGGTTTCAAGGCTGAAGCAGCAAACTTTGGAATAGAGATCATTAACGAATATGATTATTCAATTAAGGACCGACAATTTGGTCCTATAGTAGCTAAGGTTAGAGCAGACAAACCGGACGCGATTTACGCTTCAGGTTATTTTTTCACAGCAGGACCTTTAGTCAATCAACTCCGTTCTGGTGGTGTGACCGTCCCGGTGATTGGACAAGAAGGCTATGACAGTGAGCAGTTCATTAAAATAGCAGGAGCTGCCTCAGAAGGTGTGATCATTACTACTTCACTTGATCGTGATTCGAATTCTCCGGAAACTCGTTCCTTCATTACAGAATATGAAAAACTAACCGGAAACAAAGTCGACATGGTAGCTGCTTCAGGACATACAGCCCTTAAAGTCGTAATTGCGGCTTTACGTACAGCCGGTACCAGTAATCCGAAGGCGATAGGAAATGCTATAGCACAAACACAACTCACTGCTGCCACAGGGCATATTTCATTCAATACTCTCGGCGAAGTCCGCAAGAACGTGCAGGTTCAGATTGTCCGTAATGGTGGTTGGCATTACCATTCTGAAATCCGTGATCAAACTCTACTGGCTCCACCTGAGTCTTGATCTAATTGATAGAAGAAAGCACTCAGAGACAACCTGGCCTCAGAGTGCTTTCCTTACTCTTCTTTTAACTGACTCCTTTTCTTTTTCCTCATTTTACTGGCCGATGCTTTTTCTCGAACTCTTTATTCAAGGACTTCTGCAGGGTAGCATCTACGCCTTGGTAGCAGTGGGACTAACTCTAGTTTACGGCCTTTTGCGTATCCTCCATATAGCCCATGCGGGACTCTACACCTTGGGCGGATACTTCGGTGTTTTGGTATACAACAGTTCCGGAAGTTTGATGTTGAGTGGAATCGTTGCCACGTTTGGAGTAGGTATTTTAGGTGTGGTCATCTACCGCTTGTGTTATGAAGCTATTCTGGATCAACCCCCATATGTCCCTCTGATTGCGTCCATTGGACTGTTCATAGCGATGGAGGAATTGTACCGGATACTTTTCGGTTCATACGGCGTGTCCTTCACCAATCCCCCTCTTCAACAAATGCTCCCCCTCGGCGGTCTGTATCTGCGGGAAGGAGAGTGGGTAACCATCCTTGTAAGCATAATTTTAATTGGAGGACTTGCCTGGCTTTCAAGCCGTACACGGTTAGGACTCGCCTGGCGGGCCACAGTAACTGATCCTCAGATGGCGGAATCCTTCGGCATCGATCCTATTCGAGTACGCTATTTCAATTTTTTCATTGGTTCTGCTCTGGCTGGCACAGCAGGCATGATTGTGGGTATTCTCAACAACCTTGTAGAACCGACGATGGGGAGTGTCCCGAGTTACAAAGCGCTCGCAATCATTGTACTTGGAGGTCTTGGTAGCGTCCGGGGAACACTTGTTGCGGCACTTACGCTTGGTGTGGTGGAATCCTTTGGTACAATTTACCTTGGAAACGTGCTGAACCGAGACGCCATTGCTTTTGTTTTTTTGATCCTTGTGTTGATGGTACGTCCGCAGGGTATGTTTCGGGGTGTCTGAAATGGGATATGAAATCAGTCTGCTCACTTTCATGGGTATCAGCATAATTGGCAGTTTAAGCCTTAATATAATTACTGGATTTTGCGGTCAGGTGAGCTTGGGGCATGTCGCTTTTGTCGGCATAGGTGCATATACAGCAAGTGTTTTGACAAAAGCTGATACGCCTTTTTTCGTTGCTCTTTTGGCTGGAATGCTGCTCGCAGGCACATTTGGTGTCATGGTTGGACTCGCAAGCCTGAGGGTTCGACATGATTTCCTGGCCATCACTACAATGGGTGTTAACTTCGTTTTCCTTGGAGTGGTACGGGAACAGGAATGGCTTGGTGGTGAGTTAGGAATTTCTTCGATTCCTGATCCGGGTCTAGGCAAGTTGGGTTTTTTGGCACTTGTATTAGGTTTTGTAGTTTTGGTTGCTCTGTTGAGTCTACAAATCCGCAGATCCTGGATGGGATATGTTTTCGATGCTGTTTCCGGAGACGAAGATACCGCCAGGATGCTAGGTTTGGATGTTTCGCACTACAAACTGATCGCCTTCGCACTTGGTACAGCTTTGGCTGGTCTCTCCGGAGGACTTTATGCTCACCACGTCCGCTTCATCTTTCCAGACAGTTTTGCTTTTGTTGAATCTATAACGTTGTTGGCGATGGTTGTCATTGGCGGCAACGGGTCAATCCTGGGGGTTATCCTGGCATCGGCATTGCTGAGTGTATTACCCCAGTGGTTTCAGTTCATCGGTGACTACAAACTCCTGCTCTACGGCAGTTTACTATTTGTCGTAATGCGCTTCAGCCCTGGAGGCCTGGCTGGTTTAGCCCAAAATTTGTTCCATAAAAGCAAAAAATATTTTGCGTTGAAGGAGAATCAATGAGTTTGCTTGACATCAGGAATATCTCTGTACGCTTCGGAGGTGTACATGCACTTGAAGAGGTTTCTCTGAA
>Ga0209402_10005960_pt1 | contig 10742 bp, 9 predicted proteins | sample ArcticOcean_MG_C_3_FD_187437 | JGI IMG/M metagenome (GOLD analysis project Ga0209402, IMG submission 187437) | Marine microbial communities from western Arctic Ocean - ArcticOcean_MG_CB8_126 (SPAdes) (version 2) | ecosystem: Environmental > Aquatic > Marine > Oceanic | place: Arctic Ocean... | reverse complement strand
TGTATTTATCCATCGCGGCGTTGACGCTATCCGCTGCCGCGCTCAAAGCCACTTTCAGGCGGCTCACGCCAAATCCCCCATTGCGGCGGCTCTCGTCATTGCGGCTCAAGTGGCTCCGCGCTGAGGGTCCCGTCGGCCTCAATCTTCTCGACCCGGAGCTGCGCCTCGCGCAACTTGCCCTCGCAATGTTTTTTGAGGGCCACGCCACGCTCATAGGCTTCGATAGCGCCTTCGAGGCTGGTATCGCCGGACTCAAGCCGTTGCACGATTCCTTCGAGCTCGCCAAGGGCGATTTCGAAATTGATCTTGCTGAGATCGGTAGCTTTATCTGTTTTGCTCATGGTTCGCCAAGAATAATCTCTGCCCTGGTTGAGGGCAAGCGGAGGCGCATTTGTCAGGCCGCCATCAGCGCCGCGACATGTGTCGCAACGCTCGAAGCCAGGGCGTTCAGATCATAGCCGCCCTCCAGTGTCGATACGATACGCCCGCCGCATTTTTCCGCCGCAATCTGACAAAGTTCGGTGGTGATCCAGCTATAGTCCGGCTCATAGAGATGAAGCGCCGCCAGCGGATCGTCGTTATGGGCATCGAAGCCAGCGGAGATCAGGATCAATTCCGGGTTAAACACTCTAAGCGCTGGGAAAACCTTGCTTTGCATGGCATCGCGGAATTCTGCCGAGCCCGATTCGGGCGACAGCGGCGCATTAAAAATATTTCCGACGCCGCGTTCTTCGGCAGCGCCCGAGCCCGGATAAAGCGGCGATTGGTGGGTCGAGGCGAAGAACATATCGCCGTCGCTCTCAAACGCCGCCTGGGTGCCGTTGCCGTGATGAACATCAAAATCGACCACGGCGATGCGGCCAAGGCCATGTTCGCGGCGCGCCCGCTCAGCACCGAGGACCACATTGTTAAACAGGCAAAACCCCATGGAACGCCCCGGCTCGGCATGATGACCCGGCGGGCGCACAGCGCAAAAGGCGTTGTCGGCCTGGCCGGTAATAACCGAATCCACCGCATCCCGCACAGCGCCAACAGCACGCAGCGCCGCCTCTCCGGATGCCGGTGACATCACGGTATCGCCTTCGATGGCGACATAACCTTCCGTCGGCATATGCTCGAATATGGCATCGACCAAATCAGCCTGATGAACCTGCTTCAAGGCGGCGCTGTCACCCAAGGGTGCGGAACGACGTTCCAGCCCGGCAAATTCCGGCGCCTCCAGCGCTGCCAAAATTACTGCAAGACGCGCCGGCTGCTCCGGATGTTGGGGCCCGGCCTCATGCTCCTGACAGATGGGATGGCTGTAAAACAAGGTTGCCGCCATGTAATGCCCTTCGCTGACCCCAAGATTAATTTCCAAATCAGCATAGCACGGCGTGCCGGCGGCAGCTACCGATAGCCCTACGCACGCGCGGCAAACTGAACTATGCGCACCCGCCTCGCCTTTGTTCTGGCCCTGATCATGATTGTCGCCGTTTGCGCTGGCCCGCAACAAAGGCATAAGCCGAGCGCGCCGAATGCCCATGTCTGGGGCGAATATGACAGCCAACTTTACGGCGAATTAGGTCCAATCGACGCGCTTCAGATAGCGCCGCCAGAGGGTGGGGAACGGGATGATGGGTTGGAGAGCGCCATTCACCGATTTCTCGATCGACGCGGCTATGAGGTGAGCGGTGATGCATCTCTAATACTGCGCTATATGCTGCAGACGGCGGTGAGCAATTCACCGGATGATGGCCTGGGCATCATGTTTGGCGGCGCGCTCGGCAGCTCTAGCGGCGTCAATGATTTCGGCATCGGCATCGATTTGCCGCTGCTCGGCGGCAGCAGCGCAACGCGCCAGATCGCATTCTTATTTAAACTGGCGTTGGAAGGGCCGAGCGGCGCCCTTTTATGGCGCGCTCGAGCAGTCGGTCGGACACATTTTAGCAAAACAAAAAACATCGCCCGGCCACTGGCGTCGCTGCTGCTCGAACGTTTGGGGCGTGACAGCTCAAAGCGCCGTTTTACCCGGTAACGAAAATATTTTTATTGAACCGCCACGCAGATACTTCCCGCCGAGGCGATAAAAGGTCACAATGCCCTAACAATAATAGCGCCGCTCTGATGGAAGGAAAAATGTTGCTCTATTCTCGTCGAATGACCGCAGCCTTAAATTTTGCCGCCTTCGCGATGTTCCTGTACGCCGCCCTGCCCACCACAGCGCAGGCGGTGATGCCCGGCGACCAAGTCCCCACCCTGGCACCACTGGTCAAGGACACGTCACCGGCAGTGGTCAATATCGCCACCCGCGGCACGGTCGAAGTAGAGCGCAATCCGTTTTTCGACGACCCCTTCTTCCGCCGCTTTTTCGGTGAGCGCCCAGCCCAGCCACAACAACGGCAAACGCAGAGCGTCGGCTCTGGCGTCATTATCAACGCGGCCAAGGGCTATATTTTGACCAACAGTCATGTGGTCGCCAAGGCGAATGAAATCGTCGTCACCCTCACCGACAAGCGCCAACTCAAAGCGAAATTAATCGGCCATGACCCGGGCACCGATGTGGCCGTCCTCAAAGTGGAGCCGGATAGCTTGACGGCCATTCCCATGGCCGATTCTGATTATGTTGAGGTCGGTGATTACGTCATTGCCATCGGCAATCCGTTTGGCCTTGGTCAATCGGTCTCGGCCGGCATTGTCAGCGCCTTGGGACGGACCGGGCTCGGCATTGAATCGTACGAAAATTTTATCCAGACCGATGCGTCGATCAATCCGGGCAATTCAGGCGGCGCGCTAGTCAATCTGAAGGGTAAGCTGGTCGGTATCAATACAGCGATTATCGCGCCGGGCGGCGGCAATATTGGCATTGGGTTCGCCATCCCGATCAATATGGCGCGCCAGATCATGGATCAAATTCTCGAGTATGGTGAGGTCAAGCGCGGGCGCATCGGTGTGCAGATTCAAGATCTCACACCTGAGCTGGCTAAAGAATTCAGCGTCCGCCATGACGGCGGCGCCCTGGTTACCCAGGTCATGCCGGAAAGCCCGGCGGCAAAAGCCGAACTTGGCGCCGGTGACGTGATCATCTCGGTCAATGGCAAGGAGGTGCATAGCAGCTCCGATTTGCGCAATTTCATCGGCCTGATGCGGGTTGGCTCCAAAGTTAAACTCCGAGTGATTAGAGATGGCGATGAAATCGGAATTACTATGGAAATCGGAGAAATCAAAGAAGCCCAGTCGGCAACGGGCAGCGATGTCCCCAAACTGAAAGGGGCGGCATTCGGTGCGATTCCGCAAAGCTCTGCCTTCTTTAGCCGAGTCAAAGGCGTATATGTGGTCAGTGTGGTGGCGGATTCGCCGGCCTGGAAGGCAGGCTTACGCAAAGAGGACGTGATTACGTCGGTCAACCGCAAACCCGTGACGAACCCAGGCGAATTGATGGCTGCCGCATCACAAGCCGGTGGGTCGCTCTTGCTAAATATTATTCGTGGCGACGGCTCGCTTTTCGTTCTCATCCACTGAACGAAAGTACGGCGCGCAAAACCGCCATCGGCGGAGTGGGGTTGCCGCAATTCAGGTTGCGGCAGCCCCACTCCGCCGATAACATCTCTCCTCGAATAGAGCATAAAAATAGAGCGCAAAATTACCATCATGAGGGCCTCTATCGCGCCACAAGGCGGGATAATGCGGAGGCCCGTGAATTCTGAGGAGATGAAAAAGTGGCAGGTTATATGGTTGGCATTGACGTCGGCGGGACTTTTACCGACTTCGTCTCCTATGATCCCGAAACCAAGGTGATCGAAGTATGGAAAAATCCTTCCACACCGAGCGATCCCAATGACGGCATTCTGACCGGTCTCGGCAAGTTCGAAACGCCGGGCGACATCAAGAATGTCCGCCTCGGCACAACCATCGCCACGAACGCGATTTTGGAACGCAAGGGCGCCACGGTCGGCTATGTCACCACCGCCGGCTTCAAGGATATCCCCTTCATTCAGCGCGGCAATCGGCGCAGCCACTATGACATCACCTGGATCAAGCCCAAGCCGTTGGTCAAACGCCGCCACTGCTATGAAATTTCCGAACGGATCATGGCCAATGGCGAGGTTCAAACGCCGCTTGATGAAGCCGGCGTGCGTGCCATGGCCAAGCAAATCAAAGAAGAAGGCGAGATCGAGGCACTGTCGGTCAATTTCCTGTTCTCTTATGTAACGCCTGACCATGAGCAGCGCGTTAAGGAAATTTTGGCCGAGGAACTGCCCCATATTCCGGTATCCATCTCCTATGACGTGATGCCCAAATGGAAGGAGTATGAGCGCGCCTCAACCACCCTGGCAGACGCCTATGTAAAGCCCATTGTCAGCAAACAGATGCACAATATCCGCAAGCGCTTCACCGATAACGGCATCACTGATCATATCGTCGTGATTAAATCTAATGGCGGTGAAATGACCCTGGAAGCGGCGGAAAATACGCCGATACAGATGACTGTCTCCGGACCGACCGGCGGGGTTATTGCCGGCAAGCATATCGCCGGCCTGGTCGGTATCGACAATCTGGTCACCATCGATATGGGCGGCACCTCAACCGACACCTCAACGATTGTCGGTGGACAGGAGAATTTCACCACCGATTTCGAAATTGAATTCGGCATTCCGATCCAGATTCCGATGATCGATATCCGCACCATCGGCGCCGGCGGTGGCTCGATCGCATGGATCGACAAGGGCGGCATGCTCCGGGTTGGCCCGAAAAGCGCCGGCGCCGACCCGGGACCGGCCTGCTATGGCCATGGCGGTGAAAAAGCCACCGTGACCGATGCCAATCTAGTGCTCGGGCGAATCAATGCCGGTAATTTCCTCGGCGGTAAAATGCAGCTCGACAAAGCTGCGGCTGAACAAGCGATTCAAAAAGTAGCCGATGAATTGGGCCGCTCGGCCGAGGAAACGGCCCTCGCTGTGATCCAAATCGCCAACAATAATATGGTTGGCGCGCTGCGCTCGGTGCTGATCGAACGCGGCCTTGATCCGCGTGACTTCTGCATGCTAGGCTTTGGTGGTGCAGGGCCGCTTCATGTCGCCGATTTGATGAGTGACGCTGGCATTCCGAGCGGCATCGTGCCCAACTATCCGGGCCAATTCTCTGCCTTCGGCTTTATTCTGACCGATGCCCGGGTGGATACCCAGCGTACCGTGCAGATGACGTCAAAGCGCTTCGATCAAGAGCGCGCTTCAGCTGTGATGAATAGCCTGATCGAGACCGGCATCAGCGAGCTCAAGGAGCAAGGCTACAGCGCCAATGTGGAAATCCACCGCTCGCTTGAAATGCGTTATCTCGGGCAGAATTACGAGCTCGAAATTCCGATCTCGTTCGAAAGCTTCACCGACGAAACCACGCCGCAATTGTGGCAAGCCTTCCACGACATGCATGAGGCGCGCTTCGGCTTCAACATTCCACGCGAGGTGATCGAGGTGATTACCGTCAAGGCAACAACCGTATCGCTCACCGAAAAGCCTGAATTTTCCACCATTGCCAAAAGCAATGGCGCGGCAGCGGAGCCGGTATCACGCCGTCAGGTAACCTTCGACGATGGCCATCACGACACGCCGATCTATGATCGCGGCACCTTGCGCGACGGCCATAAAATCGCCGGCCCGGCAATCATTGAAGAAGCGGCATCAGTCACGGTGCTGCGCCCAGGGCAAAATTTACGGGTCGATGCTTACGGCAATCTGCTGATCGGAAAAATTGCGGAATAGCGGCGCAATAATAGCGCGCCCGCATTAAGGGCCGCATTGAGGAGTAAGAGAGATGAGTCAAAAACCTGAAATAGATATGGTGACGATGAGCATCATCGATTCCACCATGACCTCCATATGCCGCGAAATGGGCATTACCCTGATGAAGACGTCCTATTCGACGATCTTCAACGAGGCTCTGGATTTCACCTGCGCCCTGGCTGGCCCGGACGGCCAAATGATCGCCCAGGCCGAATTCTGCCCTTCCATGATCGGCGGCGTGCCACTGCTGGTCAGAAGCTGTGTCATGGAAATTCCGCTCGAGGAATGGTCGCCGGGCGATGTGGTCGTCCATAACGATCCCTATCGCGGTGGCCTGCACGCGCCGGAACACACCTTGATCCAACCGGTCTTTGTTGACGGCGAGTTGATGGCGTTTTCCATGACTATTGGCCATCTCGCCGAGATCGGCGGCATGGTGCCGGGCGCCTTTGCCGGTGAGGCGACGGAGATTTTCCAGGAAGGCATCCGCGTGCCGCCGGTGTTCATCAAGAAAGGCGGCGAGGATGTGGATGAAGTGTGGAAGCTGCTACTCGCGAATGTGCGCACGCCGCGCTACAATTATGGCGACCTCCGGGCGCTGATCGCCGGCACCGATGTGGGCGTACGCCAACTCGCCAATACCATCCGTAAATATGGCAAAGAAAGCTTCCGCCAAAATGTCGCCAATCTGCTGGATTATTCGGAAAGCCGAATGCGGGCCGAAATTGCCGCCATTCCGGACGGCAAATACAGCTTCAGCGATGAAGTCGAGGATGACGGCATCGAGAAAAAGGCCTACACCATCAATGTCACCGTCCATATCTATGGCGATGAAGCGGTAGTCGATTATACCGGCACCTCGCCCCAGGCCAAGGGACCGATCAATGCGACCCTCGGGGTGTCCTATTCCGCCGCCTATAACGGCATGCTGCATATCACCGACGAATCGATACCTACCAATTCCGGCTGTTTCCGCCCGATTCGCGTCGTCTCACCGCCGGGTACGCTGTTAAATGTCGATTATCCGGCGCCGGAAGTGGGCGGCAATACCGAGACCCATTGCAAGATTGCCGGCGCCGTAATCGGCGCCATGTCGGCAGCGCTGCCCGACCGCACCATGGCGGCGGAAGGCGCGACCCACACCAATTTTGTCTTTGGCGGCACCGATGAGGAAAGCGGCGAAGCTTTTGTTTGTTACGCCATTGAGCTGAGTGGTTGGGGCGGGCGCAATTTTGCCGATGGCAATGACGCCACCGATTCGATCAACGGCAATTGCCGCGTTATTCCAGTGGAAGTATTCGAAACACGCTTTCCGCTGCAATGCGAATCTTTCAAGCTGGTCGAGGATTCGGGCGGTGCCGGCAGGCATCGTGGCGGCCTCAGCACCCAGCGCACCCTGAAGGGCCTCGATACGGAGATCATCGGCAGCCAGATGTCGGACCGCCACCACAATCGCCCGTGGGGCCTTTTTGGCGGCCATTCCGGCGGCACGGCGGGCACCTGGCATATGGCAGCCAACACCACGAAGTGGCGCACCATTGATGTTGCCTTCAACAAGGTGAGCCCGAGCAAATGGAGCAATGTCCCCATCGGCCCGGGGGACCGCATGCGCTTTCAAACGCCGGGCGGCGGCGGCTGGGGAGAGCCGAGTGAGCGCTCCCAGGACCGGGTGCGCGAAGATTTAGCGGAAGGCTATATTTCGCCCCAGCAGGCGCGCGAGGTTTACGGTCTGGAAGGTGCGGGCGACGACTGATAAACGCCCGACCCGCCAGCCATCATTCATATGGAACGATCCAATAAAGGGTGCCTGGCATGACTAACGACCGGAAGATGGACATGGTTGCCATGAACATCCTCGATTCGACCATGGTCTCGGTATGCCGTGAAATGGGCATTACTCTGATGAAGACGTCCTATTCGACGATCTTCAACGAGGCGCTGGACTTCACTTGCGCCATTGCCGCACCGAATGGCGATATGCTTGCCGTGGCCGAGTTTTGCCCAGCGCAAATCGGCGGCATGCCGTTGGTCATTCAATCGAGTTTGCAGGAAATTCCGCTCGAAGAGATCGAAAAGGGCGATGTGATCGTCCATAACGACCCTTACCGCGGTGGCCTGCACACGCCGGAACATTCGCTCTTCACGCCGGTATTCGCCGACGGGGAATTGATCGCCTTTACGGTCGCCATTGGTCATGTAGCGGAAGTGGGCGGCATGGCGCCGGGCTCGTTCCCGGCGGAAGCGACCGAAATTTTTCACGAGGGCATCCGCGTGCCGCCGGTGAAGATCAAGAAACGCGGCGAAGATGTGGCTGAGGTATGGAAGCTGTGGCTCGCCAATGTGCGCACGCCACGCCACAATTACGGTGATATGCGCGCACTGATTAGTGGCGTTGAAGTGGGCGCGGCGCGGCTTACGGACGTGATTGCAAAAGTTGGGCGCGAGAAATTTAAGCAGACCTGCTCTGATTTGATGGATTATTCCGAGGCGCGCATGCGCAGTGAATTATCCCAGGTGCCGGACGGGCGCTACGACTTTGAAGACTATATGGATAATGACGGGCTCAGCAATGTGCCTGCCGCTATCAATGTGGCGGCCTTCGTGCAGGGCGATGAGATCGTCGTTGATTTCAGTGCTTCCTCGGCTCAGATGAAAGGCCCGATCAACGCCACGCTCGGCGTTACCTGGTCCGCGACCTATAACGCCATCCTCCATATGACAGACGAGACGATCCCGAAAAATTCAGGCTGCTTCCGCCCGATCCGGGTGGTGGCGCCGCCGGGCACGCTGCTGAATGTGAATTACCCGGCGCCCGAAGTGGGCGGCAATACAGAAACCCACCCGCGCATTGCCGGCACCGTCATGGGCGCGCTCGCACCCGGCATTCCGGCCCGCGCCATGGCAGCAGAGGGCGGCTCGCACACCAATTTTGTGTTTGGCGGCCAGGACCAGGAATTCAACGAATATTTTGCCTGTTATGACATCGAGCTCTCCGGCTGGGGCGGACGACCCTATGCGGATGGCAATGACGCCACCGATTCGATCAACGGCAATTGCCGCGTTATGCCGGTTGAGGTGTTTGAAACACGCTACCCTTGGTTCACCGAGACATTTTCTCTGGTGCCGGATTCAGGCGGCGCCGGCAGATATCGCGGCGGCCTAGCGACCACCCGCACGATCAATTGCAGCAACCCGGATATGATCATCAGCCAGCTTTCCGATCGCCATCACCACAGCGCTTGGGGGCTGAATGGCGGCGATCATGGCGGCACCGGCACGACAGTGTATATGGCCGCCGACACGAGCGAATGGCTGACCATGACACAGGCCTTCAACAAACCCTCGACCAGCAAATGGTCCAACATCACCGTGCATGAGGGCGATCGCATCCGCATTCGCACGGCGGGTGGCGGCGGTTTTGGCGAGCCGGCAGAGCGCAACCGCGCGGCAATCGAAAATGATTTGGCCGAGGGCTACGTGTCGCCGGACCGCGCCGATAAGGATTACGGCTACCGGGCGAGCTAATCCGTGATGCAGATTATCAACGCCGAGACGCTTGAAAAATTACTCGATTTCCCGGCGCTTATCGAAGCGCTGCGCGACATGTTTCGCTCCGGCTGCGAAAGCCCGACGCGTCATCACCACACGGTAAATGTGCCCGGCGGCAATGACGGTACGCTGCTCATCATGCCAGCCTGGCAGGCGGGCAGCATGATGGGGGTGAAGACCGTCACCGTGTTTGGCGACAATGCCAAACGCGGCCTGCCCTCGGTGCTCGGGCAATATTATTTGATGGATGCCAGTAGCGGCGAGCCGCAGGCGCTCATTGAAGGCACGGTCTTGACCCGGTGGCGCACCGCCGCCGCCTCGGCCTTGGCATCGGATTATCTCTCACGCCAGAATTCAGAGCGCCTGCTGATGGTCGGCTCTGGCAGCCTGGCGCCGCACCTAATCCGCGCCCATGCCGCCATGCGCCCGCTCCGCAGCGTGCGCATCTGGTCGCGCAACATGGCGCATGCGGAGGCGCTCGCGGCAGAGCTGAGCGTGCCCGGCATTAAACTAACAACGACCACGGACCTGGAGGCATCTGCCGCCTGGGCCGACATCATTAGCTGCGCCACACTCTCTGAAGCGCCGCTCATTCATGGCGACTGGCTAATGCCCGGCGTGCATCTCGACCTGGTAGGCGCTTTCCGGGCGGATATGCGCGAAACCGACGATCAGGCTGTGGCGCGCGCGCGAATTTTTGTCGATACAGAAGGCGGTGCCCTGTCGGAGGCCGGCGATATCCTGCAGGCGATAAGTTCCGGCGCCATTTCCAAGGCCGATATCCAGGCTGATCTTTCTGCCCTGACATCGGGCAACGCCGAGGGGCGCGGGCAGAATACGGAAATAACGCTATTCAAATCCGTCGGCGCTGCGCTTGAAGATTTGGCCGCCGCCAAGCTCGCCTACCAGCGCCACAGCGCAAAGCTTCAGGATTCGCCGTCCCAATAATCGACGCCGGATTCCCGTCTGGTTAAATAGAACAGATCATAGGGCCGCCGCCCTGGCGGCGAACCGGCGACCACGCCAATCTTGTCCGAATCAGGATACTCGGCCACCTCAGGATGCTCCATGGTGCTGATTGCGAGATAACGCAACTCGCCATCCGAATCATTGATGATCTGATGCGCCTTACCGCTACCGGGCGGTGCGGCGATCACATCATTTGCGCGCAACGGAAATCTGTCCGCGCCATAACGCAGCGTGCCGGCACCTGAGAGAATGACGAACATTTCCTCATTGGCATGATGCAAATGAAAGGGCTAGGCGCGTTTTCCGGGCGGCTCAACCACCAACTTGCTGCCTAGCTTGTTGGCGCCTATGACTTGGCCGATAGCGCCGGTTATTGCCTCAAAACTACCCGCCTCACCTAACGGGCCGGCTTGTTCAAGTGCGACATCATCAAGATTGATGATTGGAGACTTGCCGCCCATCTCA